>Ga0187778_10000178_pt1 | contig 44779 bp, 50 predicted proteins | sample 1015_Q2_SP5_20_M_FD_132418 | JGI IMG/M metagenome (GOLD analysis project Ga0187778, IMG submission 132418) | Tropical peat soil microbial communities from peatlands in Department of Meta, Colombia - 1015_Q2_SP5_20_MG | ecosystem: Environmental > Terrestrial > Soil > Wetlands > Peat | place...
AGGATTCCAGAGAGAGCGCACGCCACCTGGCCAACGCAGTATTTGCCCGGCTCCTGATGATCCTCATCGTCATGACGGGCCTCGGAATCATCTTCGCACCCTATGTGGTCAAGGTGGTCGCATGGGGCTGGGCATACAGGGCTGAGCACGACAAGTATCTCCTCGCGGTGACGCTTACGAGGATCATGTTCCCGTACCTTTTCTTCATCGGCCTTGCAGCGCTGGCCATGGGGGTGCTGTACTCTATCCGGTCTTTTTTGGCACCCGCACTCTCGCCTGTCATGCTGAATGTGGTGACAATCACGGCGGTGGCGCTAAGCCTGAAATTCCTTCCCCAGCCCATACTTGGGGTAGCCGTTGGTGTTGTCCTCGGCGGGTTGTTCCAGTTTCTTATCCAGATGCCGGGGCTCAGGAAGCAGGGGATGCTGATGTGGCCCCAGCTTAAACCAACGCACCCCGGGGTAAAGAAGGTTGGCCTTCTTGCCCTTCCGGTCTTTATGATCTCTTCGGTGAACCAGGTGAACATCTTCATCGGTACCATCTTCGCGTCGTTCCTCGCTACCGGAAGCATTACCTACCTGTATTACGGCATGCGTTTCATACATTTTCCGCTCGGCATCTTCGGTATCGCCATCTCTACGGCCGTGCTACCGACCATGTCTGCCCAGGCCGCGAGGCGTGAGACCGAGGCGTTCCGCGAGACCCTGTCCCTGGGCCTCAGGCTTGTATTCTTTATCATGTTCCCGGCCATGGCCGGGCTCATAACGCTGAGGTTGCCGATCGTGAAACTTTTGCTCGAACACGGGCATTTCGATCGCATTTCGACGGCAGGCACGGCCGCGGCCCTCATGTATTATGCCGTTGGACTCTGGGCATTCGCCGGTGTACGCATTGTGGCCCAGGCGTTCTATGCGCTCCAGGACACCAAAACCCCGGTCAAGATCGCGATCCTGGCAGTCACCACGAACATCCTGTTCAGCTCGGTATTCATCCTCTGGACGCCACTCGATCATGGCGGATTGGCGCTTGCCACGTCGCTTGCGTCCATGCTGAATATTATTCTCCTGACTATCCAGCTTAGAAAAAAGATCGGAAGGATCGACGCCCGGCGGATCCTGGTATCGCTCCTCAAGATCGTTCCCGCGTCCTTTGCAATGGGGGTGATTGGCTGGCAGATCAGCCGAAATCCGGTTTGGGATTTAAGCGGTAACACCTTGCACAAGATCGGACTTCTCTGCGGCGGCATGGTTATTAGCTTGCTTTTCTATATCGTCACCATGTGGATTTTGAGGAGTGAAGAGCTTAAGTTCATATGGGGGCTGGTGAGGAGAAAATGACAGGATGACGTGTACGGTTCATGGGACATGAGGGAGGCGTCAAGAGCATAATTTGATCACTTTCCGATTCTTTACTCTGTTGAGCAGGAGTGTCCGTACGATATACGAGGTCACGGTGCTATTGAAAGACGAGGAAGGCTGACGCGGAAAAATCAAGGGAAGTCAACTCGGACCACATGGATTGATACATTGTCAGGCGAACATGCCTTCGTTTCAGCTTTTTCTTGATATTCAGGTTGTTCGTGAGCTTTGTGTGTAAAGACCCCATTCGTGGTTCTTCAGGAAAAGGACAAATAACATGATCCTCATTCGACTCATCGTGGGCCCGCTCCAAGTGAACTGCTTCATTCTCGCTGACGAGAAGACCAGGGACGCCGTGGTTATCGACCCTGGCGACGATGCAGCAGATATCCTTAAGATCATCAGGGACAAGGACCTCAGCGTAAAATATATTGTAAATACCCACGGCCATTTCGACCACATCGGCGCGAACAAGGCCATAAAAGAAGCCACTGGTGCCGAGCTGCTCATCCATGAAGGGGACGCGCCGGTGCTCGCATCTGCGGCGCAGCATTCAAGGGCCTTTGGCATGGGTCCCGTGTCCTCGCCGCCCGCAGACCGGTACCTAAAGCATGGGGACATGATTACCGCAGGCGAGATATCGCTCAGGGTCCTGCATACACCCGGCCATTCGCCGGGAGGTATCTGCCTGCTCGAAGAGGGTATGGTATTCACCGGTGACGCACTTTTCGCCGGATCCATCGGGAGGACTGACCTGCCCGGGGGGGATCTCATGACCTTACTCGACTCTATCAGGACAAACCTTATGAACCTGCCGGACGACACCAGGGTCTTTTCCGGACACGGCCCCGCCTCCACGATAGGGGATGAGCGAAGGGAGAATCCATTTCTGAACGCAGAATCAGGGTTTGAATAAACAGCTTCCCCTTGAGGTTTTTGGGCAGGTGTGGTAGAGTATTAGATTCAAGATCGTGACAGCATCGCGTACCATACACAAAATTTTCATACTGAAGGAGACATTCAATGGTTGTCGGCCCGATTCGAGAAGCTCTTACATTTGATGACGTGCTTCTTCTGCCTGCGAAATCCGATGTGCTTCCCAGGGATGTGGACGTCCGGACGCAACTCACCAAGCGGATAAGCCTCAACATTCCCCTCGTGAGCTCAGCCATGGACACGGTGACCGAGGCGAAGCTCGCCATCGCCTTGGCCCAGGAGGGCGGTCTAGGGTTTATCCACAAGGCCCTGCCCATCGACAGACAGGCCGAGGAGGTGGACAAGGTCAAGAAGTCCGAGAGCGGCATGATCATCGATCCTATCACCGTCTCGCCCGACGCAAGAATCGCCGAGGCGCTCGAACTCATGCGGAAGTACCGCATCTCTGGCGTCCCGGTTACCAAGGGCCACAAACTCGTCGGCATCCTTACTAACCGGGACCTCCGCTTCGAGACCAGGATGAACCTCAAGGTATCCGATGTGATGACAAAGGATCGCCTGATCACGGCGCCCCTGGGCACCACGCTGGAGAAGGCCATGAAGATCCTTCAGAAATACAAAATCGAGAAGCTCCTGATCGTGGACAAGGACTTCAGCCTGCGGGGCCTCATAACCATAAAGGACATCGAAAAGAAGATCAAGTATCCGAACGCCTGCAAGGACAAGCTCGGCAGACTCCGCACGGGCGCGGCAGTAGGCGTTGGTGATTATCCTGATCGCGTACCAGAACTGCTCAAGGCCGGCGTCGATATCATCGTGGTGGATACGGCGCACGGTCATTCCCAGGGAGTAATTGATGCGGTCAAGGCCATCAAAAAGAAATATCCCGAGATGGATGTGGTTGCGGGCAACATCGCTACGGCTGAGGCCGCAAAGGATCTGATCAAAGCTGGTGCCGATTGCGTCAAGATCGGCATCGGACCGGGCTCCATCTGCACGACGCGGGTGGTGTCGGGCGCTGGCGTGCCGCAAATCACGGCAGTCCTGGACTGTTCCAAAGAAGCGGACAAGGCCGGCATCCCCTGCATCGCTGACGGCGGGATCAAATTCTCCGGCGACATCACCAAGGCGCTTGCTGCAGGTGCGTCTTGCGTCATGATTGGCAGCCTATTCGCGGGCACGGAAGAAAGCCCCGGCGAGTCCATTCTCTATCAAGGCCGGAGCTACAAGGTCTACCGCGGCATGGGCTCCATCGGTGCGATGGAGCGTGGCAGCAAGGACCGCTACTTCCAGGCACATGAGGAAGAAAAGGCCAAGCTCGTGCCCGAGGGCGTTGAGGGCCGCGTGCCATACAAGGGGACGCTGGCGGCAAGCGTGCTGCAGCTCATCGGTGGAGTGCGGGCCGGCATGGGCTACAGCGGGTGCGAGAACCTCAAGACGCTCAGGAAAAGGGCGAAGTTCATCAAGATCACGAGCGCCGGTCTCCGCGAATCTCATGTTCATGACGTGGTGATTACCAAAGAAGCGCCTAACTACAGGATGGAGTAGACTCGGGGACGGAATAGAAGATAAGAGGGATGTTTAGAAAGGGCAGCGGCAGGCCTTCGTGTCGGGTTAGGGATCGGCATCAAATAATAGGCGACGATATCCAAAGCAATGATGATTAATCAATCGAGGTCAACCATTCAGAGTCCCTTTTTTGAATTCAAAGTCTACGCAAGTTTGGAATATTGGCGCTTGAAAGTTATCAGCAACCATGTCAAAAATCACGAGAATCGATAAAGCCCAAAGGGCGAATGCCAAAAAAGCGGCGGACGCCCACAGCCCTGAAGGCTTCAGCGCCTGTAGTCAGGACATGACCATCTGCGGAGATTGCGAAGGGAACAGGGCGAAGAAAAAATGTCCCCGGCTCAAAGAGTGGGTGGCGAAGAGAGTAGGATGACGCCCGAAGTATGGCTGCCCTGAACCTTCTCAATCTAAAACCAGAAGTCATAGAAAGACCATTCTTGAGACACGTATCGACCAACCATAACGCCGGCCGTACTCCTTTTTAAACTGATTATCAAACAAGTGTAATCTGGCCGCATGGTAACCAGTCGCGATTGTATTTCCCCTGATTTGTCGGTATAATGAAAAATTATGCAAGAACGATTGCAAAAAATCATGTCTGCCGCAGGGGCGGCGTCGCGCCGTGCCGCCGAGGAGCTTATTCTGCAAGGCAGGGTGCGCGTCAACGGCAAGGTTGTGACCGAACTCGGAACCAAGGCCGACCCCAGCAAGGATCATATCAAGGTCGATGGCAAGCTCATCAATCCCAAGCAGCCTCAGACGTATATCATGCTGAACAAGCCCGCTGGGTATGTCACGACCATGTCCGACCCCGAGGGGCGACCCACGGTACAGGACCTCCTGAAAGGGATCAAGGTACGCGTCTATCCGGTCGGTCGTCTCGATTACAATACTGAAGGCATGTTGCTCATGACAAATGACGGAGACTTCGCGCACCTGATAACGCATCCGAGCCACGAGTTGCCGAAGACATATCTTGCGAAGGTCAGAGGTGTGCTCGACGACAAAACAGTGCATGAACTCGAAAAGGGCGTATTCCTCGAAGACGGAAAGACCGCACCTGCAAAGGTTAAAAAGGTCCGCAAAGAAGAGACGAACTCCTGGGTCGAGATCACCATCCGCGAGGGCAGGAAACGTCAGGTCCGGCGCATGTTCGATCGGGTGGGGCGTTCGGTTATCAGGCTCAAGAGAATCAGGACCGGCAACATCTCACTGGGCGATCTCCCCGAAGGGCAATACCGCCACCTGACCCCTGCGGAGGTCAGGGCGTTAAAGGGAACCTTCAGGAAAACAGATGCCGGAGAGGCAAAAGCGCAAAAATCAGAAGATAAAAGTCGAAAGAAAGCAGGCTAGGGAAGCTTGCGAGCAAGGTCAAGGGTTAGGCCTGACATCGATTCTGCCAATGGAGCCGGATATGCTCATGCTGAGACCTGAGGATCCGTCGTTCCATGAATTGTTTTGCTAGGGTCAGTGTGGCATGCGGGAACCTCCACGGGAACGCCGCAGAAGGAGCGCTGTCAAGGGCGGAGCGCCTGGGCAGCAGCTGCTCGAACTGTGCAGCAATGCCGCCAGGGGCAGGGGCCGACAAAGCGACGGCTTGGCCGTTGCTGTTGGAATCCTCCGGAATCAAACCGAGGAGGAGGCAGTTGCCATCAGTCATTTGGAGCTTGTCAAAGGGGCTTTGGCTCTATGGAGACTCTTCGTGCAGAGGTGATCATTCACGGGCTCGTGCAGGGCGTGTTCTTTCGGGCCAGCACCAGGGATGAGGCGGTCCGGCTCGGCGTGGGAGGATGGGTCCGGAACCTTCCGGACGGTTGCGTGCAGGCTCTCTTCGAGGGGGAAAAGAAAAAGGTCGAGGAGATCATTGGCTGGTGCCACAAGGGCCCACTTGGCGCTCGGGTGAGCAAGGTTGAGATTTTTTGGGAACCGTATCGAGGTGAATATAAGCGTTTCGAAATCCGCTATGGCAGGTAGATACCCTTTAGTGTGTCTGGCTGTAATGACAGGCTCCTGCGTTCAGTAATGACGGGACCAAGTAAGAAGACACTCATGAGCGTCCTCTCCTGTCTCCTGCCGCTGAGAATCGCCCTCTCTTTTATCCGTGTCTACTCGGACACCCACCTTTTGGGCATTCTCTGCGCGTACCGAGATCCGAATACCAAACAGGTTATGAAAGGAGTTCATTTGTCTCTGGGGCGGTTTCTCCTTTAAAGCGCCGGTTCTCCAGGCCGAATCCCCCTGCGAGGTCTGGTGTCGTCGAGGAGGGCTTCGGAGCCGCTCATGGAAAAACAGCAGCTTCATCATTTCAAATACTAAAGTAATTCGGGTTTTGTTTTGACATGATCTCATTTTTACGTTAAGGTGCTTCTGTGAACATCCTCGGTATCGAGACATCGACTAAGACCGGCAGCGTGGCCGTGGTCTCAGAAAACGGCGTCATCGCGCAGTACAGCCTGAACATCGAGGTGACGCACTCTGAGCGTTTGATGTCCACGATTGACCGGGTGCTCAAGGACACCGGACTTGCAGTCTCTGACCTTGTCGGCTTTGCCGTCGCCATCGGGCCTGGTTCGTTTACCGGGCTAAGGATTGGCCTGGCCACGGTCAAGGGACTTGCGCTCGCGACGGGAAATCCGGTAGCTGCCGTACCCACGCTCCAAGCGCTTGCGTGGAACCTGCCCTACGCCGCCTACCCTGTCTGTCCATTGCTCGATGCCCGCAAGAACGAGGCATATGCTGCGCTGTACCGGTTCCATGAGAAAACTCTTGTCCAGGTTCTGCCGGAGACTGTGATCCCGATCGACAGGCTCGCGAAATGGTTAAGTGAAAAAACAGTGTTCACCGGCGAGGGGTCACGAATCTACCGGGCTGATATAGAGAAGATATTCGGCGAGAGAGCGGTCTTCGCTCCTCAATCTGCAGTTCTTCCCTCCGGGGCGGCAGTTGCTGAGATCGGGCTGAACATAATAAAAAGCGGCAGGCAGACTGAGCTGGACAGCCTGGCACCTTTATATATTCGAAGACCGGAGGCCGAGGTAGCTTGGGAAAAACGGCAGAAATCAAGATAGATTTCATGAAAAAGGAAGACATCGGTCAGGTCCTCGACATAGAGCAGACTTCCTTCAGCATGCCCTGGTCAGGGAACCTCTTCCTGTCGGAGTTCCGCAGTCCTCTTGTCTCGACCCTCATGGTCTCGCTCTCAAGCACGATGCCCAAGCGTGCGGTGACGGGCTATATCGTGTTCTGGCTGGTTCGCGATGAAATGCACATTTTGAACCTTGCCGTAGCGCCGGATTCCAGGCGTCATGGGATAGCCAGGCGCCTCGTACTTGCCGGTATCAAACACGCCCATGCAAAGGGCGCACGCAGGGCATTTCTCGAGGTACGGACCTCGAATGTCGCTGCTCAGAAGCTCTATTCCAGTCTGGGGTTTATGGGCACTTCTCTGAGGCGAGAATACTATGATTCACCGGTCGAGGATGCAGTTATAATGACGCTCGAGCAGAAGGCATTTCTGAGTGTTGCGGAAAGGACGGGGCAAAGCTAACCAATTGTTTCTTTAAGCTATTTTGGTGCTTGCCTTTTTTAAAAAATTGTGGTAATTTTTTTAACAGGAAATATGTTCCTTTTAAAACCTTCTCATCACATTAAAGCCTAAAGGAGGGCCGCCGTATGAATGTGGAGGTAAAAGAAGAGGTACTTATGGAAAAACTCAGGGTGGAGAATCCTGAGTTCCAGAAATGGGAGCAGGAACATCGGAAGCTGGAAGACACCTTGACGGGCTATGAGTCTCACCGATACCTCACTCCTGAAGAAGAGATGGAGAGGAAACGGATCCAGAAGCTGAAACTGGCGGCAAAGGACAGGATGCAGGAAATAGTCAGGCGTTCAAGAGTTGGTCAAGCCTGAGAGCGTGAGGGCAAGGTAAAAAACCTTGCCTTTTGTGTTTTTCCTCCTGGAAGAAAGAGAGAATCCCTCTTTATACGAGAGCGTAAAGGGGGATTTTTTTATTGACTAAAATCACCTATCTATGTTAAAAATAATGACAATCAGCTCATAGAAAGTCCATCTGCTGCGGTGCGCTGCGTTTTTCCCGACTGCGGTGTCCTTGACGTACGCCGCATTCGTCGGGAGGGGCGCACTCTCACTTGGGACTTGTTCTGTATCGCTAAATATCAGGAGTGTTAACTTGAGAAGTGACAGGATCAAGAAGGGCCTGGAGCGCGCGGCGCACAGGTCTCTTTTGTTTGCAACGGGTATCACGAGAAGTGAGCTCGAAAAGCCCATGATCGGCATCGCAACGAGCTTTACGGATCTCATTCCGGGACATATCGGTATGCGAGACCTGGAACGATTCATCGAAAAAGGCGTGCATGCCGGTGGAGGATGGCCGCTTTTCTTTGGCCTGCCCGGCATCTGCGACGGTATCGCCATGGGCCATATGGGCATGCACTATTCACTGCCGTCCCGCGAACTCATCGCCGATATCGTTGAGTCGATTTCGATGGCCCACGCTTTCGATGGACTTGTGCTGCTCACGAATTGCGACAAAATAACACCAGGGATGCTGATGGCCGCGGCCCGCATCGACATCCCAACGATCGTGGTCACTGCAGGTCCCATGCATTCCGGCACGTACCACGGCAGCCGAGTGAACCTTATCAGTGCCTTTGAGGCCGTCGGCAAGGTCAGGAAGGGTGAGATGTCCGAGACCGATCTTGCGGAGCTTGAGGTTTGCGCCTGTCCCGGTCCCGGTTCATGCCAGGGGATGTATACGGCGAATACCATGGCCTGCGTCACCGAATCGCTCGGCATGAGCCTGCCGGGAACTGCTACGGCACTCGCCGTTTCCGGCGAGAAGCGGCGTATCGCTTTCGAGAGCGGCAAGCGTATTACGGGCATGGTGAAAGAAGGGCTCACGCCGCGGAAGATCATGACAAAGAATGCTTTTGAAAACGCCATCCGCATAGATATGGCCCTTGGCGGGTCGACGAATACAACTCTACACATTCCAGCCATTGCACATGAGGCGGGCATCGGACTCTCGATAACGGTTTTCGACACGATTAGCAGGGAGACGCCGCACGTGTGCAACATGCTCCCTGGCGGACATCACTATCTCGAAGATCTCGACGCCGCAGGCGGCATTCCTGGCGTGCTATCGCGGTTTCAGGATATGCTCAAGGAGTCGCCAACGGTGAGCGGCAGATCGATCATCGAGCTCGCGAAGGCTGGCCGTGTGCTGAACGATGACGTGATCCGGTCACTTGACAAAGCCTATCACAGAGAGGGGGGCATCGCAGTGCTTTCAGGCAACCTGGCGCCGGACGGCTCCGTGGTGAAGCAGACCGCGGTGAGCGATAGGATGATGAAGTTTGAAGGTACGGCGGTGGTCTTCGAATCCGAAGAAGACGCCATGTCGGCGATCCTCGCGGGGAAGATACAAGCAGGCCACGTGGTCGTTATCCGATACGAAGGACCAAAAGGCGGTCCAGGCATGCGCGAGATGCTCTCGCCTACTTCTGCTATATCGGGCATGGGGCTTGGCGATTCCGTAGTCTTGCTGACCGACGGCAGGTTCTCAGGCGGCACTCGTGGTCCCTGCATCGGACATATTTCACCGGAGGCTGCGGAAGGCGGGCCGATAGCGGTCGTACGGGACGGAGACAAGATCGCTCTCGATATACCGAGCCGGAAACTGGAAATCAAGCTCTCCGCTGATGAGATTAAAAAACGGCTCGCAAACTGGAAGCCGCGGGAACCTAAAATCAGGAACGGCTGGCTCGCGCGTTATGCAAAAGTGGTCACTTCCGCCAATACCGGCGCGATTGTGAAAGCATGATCAAGCAGGCAAGCTTGCGATCCTGCAGAGGGTGAAAACATGTCCAATAAACAAATTACCGGAGCAGAAATTTTTCTTGAATGCCTGAAGAAGGAGAAGGTTGATACGCTCTTCTGCTATCCCGGCGGGGTCGTGCTCAAGATCTTCGACGTGCTCTATGAGCAAAAGGACATCCGCATGATTCTGCCGCGGCATGAACAGGGAGGGGTCCACATGGCTGATGGCTATGCCCGCTCAACGGGTAAGGTCGGTGTGGCACTCGTCACTTCCGGACCGGGCGCCACGAACGTTGTCACGGCCCTTACCACGGCATACATGGATTCCATTCCGATTGTGGTCTTCACCGGACAGGTCCCCACGGCGCTCATCGGTAACGATGCGTTTCAGGAGGCGGATATCGTCGGCATTACCCGTCCCTGTACCAAGTATAATTTCCTGGTGAAGGACGTAAATGAACTCGCCAGGACAATTAAAGAGGCATTCTACCTTGCTTCAACAGGACGGCCGGGTCCCGTGCTCGTTGATTTGCCGCGTGATGTTGTGACCAGCAAATCCGAATTCCATTATCCCGAGAGGGTCGAGATCAGGAGCTACAACCCTACGGTCACCGGGAACAAATGGCAGATCAAACAGGCAGCAGAGGCGATTGCCAAGGCAAAGAAACCTGTAGCCTACATCGGCGGCGGTGTCATTCTTTCAAATGCTGCATCGGAGATCCTCGACTTCGCGGAGATCACGAAAATTCCAGTGACCCACACCCTTATGGGCATCGGCGGATTCCCCGGCACGCATCCGCTCTCGCTCGGCATGCTCGGAATGCATGGCACATACTACGCCAATATGGCTATCCACAACTCGGATCTGATCGTAGCCATCGGCGCGCGGTTTGACGACCGGGTGACCGGCAAGGTGGAAGGGTTTGCGCCTGAGGCCAAGATAATTCACATCGATGTAGACCCGACATCGATCAGGAAAAATGTGCGGGTGGACATCCCGATCGTCGGCGACGTAAAACATGTGATGGTGGCCCTCAACAAAGAACTCCAGCATATAAAAGAGCCTTGGGAGGCGATCCGCAAGAGCTGGCTCAAGCAGATCGAGGTGTGGCGGGAAGAACGACCGCTCGCGTACGAATATTCCGATGACGTCATCAAGCCCCAATTCGTTGTCGAAAAGCTGTACGAGATCACCGGCGGGGACGCGATCATCGTGACCGACGTAGGTCAGCATCAGATGTGGGCAGCGCAGTACTACAAATTTGACAAGCCGAGGAACTGGCTCACCTCGGGCGGTCTCGGGACCATGGGGTACGGCTTCCCGGCAGCCATCGGCGCAAAGGTGGCGCATCCGGACCGGAACGTGTTCAGTATTTCCGGAGATGGCAGCATCCAGATGAACATCCAGGAGCTTGCCACGACCATTGAGAACAACATACCGGTCAAAGTGGTGATACTCAACAACAGATACCTCGGAATGGTGCGGCAGTGGCAGGAACTGTTCTACGGTGAGCGCTACTCGTCCGTGGACCTCGGTAGCACCCCCGACTTTGTGAAGTTGGCCGAAGCCTACGGCGCCGTCGGTCTGAGGGCGGTGAAGCCCACGGAGGTAGTGCCTGTGCTCAAAGAGGCACTCAGGGTGAAGAGGACGGTGTTCATGGATTTCGTGACCGCCCGGTACGAGAAGGTTTTCCCCATGGTACCCGCAGGTGCATCGATCAATGAGATGATCTTCGGGGAAGAGAAGAAAAAGGAAGAGAAAAAGCTCAAAGCAGTGAAATAGCATTCGGATCGCGGATTGCCACCGTAGGGGGGTATTGCAATACAACCTTACTAAGAGGACAAACCATGAAACACATAATATCCATTCTGGTGGAAAATAAATTTGGTGTGCTGTCGAGAGTTTCGGGACTTTTCAGTGGGAGAGGATTCAACATAGAGACCATATCCGTGGGCCCTACCCTTGACCCCACGATCTCACAAATGACGATCGTGACGACGGGTGACGAGCGCATTCTGGAGCAAATCATCAAACAGCTTAATAAGCTGATTGATGTGATCAAAGTGACGGACCTTGCAGAGAAGGAGTATGTCGAGCGCGAAATGTGTCTCATCAAGATCAATGCCCCCACCGAGCACCGGGCCGAGGCCCTCAGGATTGCTGACATATTTCGAGCCCGCGTAGTCGATTCTACGCAGAAAACCTATACGTTCCAGGTGACTGGAGACGAAAAGAAACTGGAAGCCTTCATCGAACTCTTGCGGCCGATCGGGATTAAAGAAATCGTGCGCACAGGCAAGGTGGCCATTACGAGGGAATAAGTCGAATCCGATGCATGATAGTAATGAGGCATCTGTTCTTTGTCTCCCGCATCCCGATATTGAACATCGCGCTGGGATGAAAGGTTGAAGGAATGAGAAATCGACTGATCAATGTAGCTCTATTTGCCATATTCGTAACGTTATCTCTTCCCGGCTGTGCTCATAAGGGGCCTATTCTCATCGATTTCCGATATCAGGCCCCGCAGAGTGCCGCCGAGACAATATCGAAGACGACCGTAGCCGTCAGTCCTTTCGTAGATGAGCGCGGGGAAAACTATTCCGTCGCAGGTAAGCGAGTCAGCACGCTGAATGATGTGGCAAACGACCTGGTCGTGCAGGGTGTGATTCGGGATAAAGTTACGGCAGCTCTGAAGAGCGCGCTCACAGCCCGTGCTATCACGATACAAGATGCTCCCGTCTGGGATCAGACTGAGACCGGTATGCCGGCGAGCCGGGCAAATCTCCTGATCAGCGGCCAGATCAAGACTCTCTGGATAGATTGTGAGTCGCAGCTTGCGAGCACAACCGTCAAAGCCGATGTTGATCTTCGCATCGTCATTGCCGATCCTGCGCAGAAAAAGATCATCAAGACCTTGAATGTGGACAGCAAGATCGAGCATCAGAGCATAGGCTACTCGACGGAGTTCGTGGAGGATACGCTCGCGGAAGCACTGTCGTCAGCGATCGACCAGCTTTTCACCGATAATGAATTAAAGAACAGGCTGAAATAACAGGTTGCGATATTTTTTATTTTGAAAGGGGACATGATGAAGATTTACTACGAGAAAGACGCGGACATGGGCCTGCTCAAGGGCAGGAAGGTCGCGGTGATCGGCTACGGCAGCCAGGGTTTTGCCCATTCAAACAATCTGAAGGAGAGCGGCGTCGACGTTGTGGTCGGGCTTCGGAAGGGCAGCAGGTCCTGGGAGAAAGCCGCTGGCGCCGGTATCAAGGTCGTCGAAGTGGCTGAGGCGGCAAAAGCAGCCGACATCATCATGATTCTGGTGCCTGATGAACTCCAGGGCGGCATGTACAAGAAGGATATTGAGCCGAACGTCAAGAAGGGCGCTTATCTGGCGTTCGCACATGGCTTTAACATCCATTTCGGCCAGATCGTCCCCCGTGAGGACGTCAACGTCTTTATGGTAGCCCCAAAGAGCCCTGGTCATCTCGTGCGGTCTCAGTACGTGAAGGGGGAGGGAGTCCCCGGGCTCATCGCGGTCCACCAGGACCCCTCGGGACAGACGAAGGAGGTGGCACTATCTTATGCGTCTGCCATCGGCTGTGGCAGGGCCGGGGTCATCGAGACAACGTTCCGCGAAGAGACCGAAACCGACCTGTTTGGCGAGCAGGCAGTGCTGTGCGGGGGTACTACCGCACTAATCATGGCGGGGTACGAGACCCTGGTCGAAGCAGGATATGCTCCAGAGATGGCCTATTTCGAATGCCTGCACGAACTGAAGTTGATCGTTGATCTCATATACGAAGGCGGTATCTCGAACATGCGGTATTCCATCAGCAACACCGCTCAGTACGGGGACCTTACTCGCGGACCTCGCATCATTACCGACGAGACGAAGAAGGAAATGAAGAAGATATTGGGCGAGATCCAGTCTGGCCAATTCGCAAAGGAGTGGATGCTCGAGAACCTGGCCAACAAGCCGACGTTCACCGCGCTCACGAAGAGAGGGAAGGCCCATCCGATCGAAGAGGTTGGCGAGCGCCTGCGGAAGATGATGCCATGGCTGCAGAAGAGCAAGCTGGTCGACAAGAGCAAGAATTAACTTTAAGGTTCACATGAATGTCAGAAAAATTCCGTTGTTACCCCTCTGACCCTTTTATTTGAACGTCGATCTCGGTCATCTGACATGTTTGGATAAAGTATGATAAAAAATTATGGCATACCCGTGGCGGCGGAAGGATGGCCGTTCATTATCCCTCTGGCTATCGTGACCGCGTTGCTATTCGCATTCGGGTGGAATATCGTCGGCTTCTTGTCGCTGCTGCTCGCGCTCTTCGTCCTGTTCTTCTTCCGTGACCCGGAGCGCCCGGTGCCGGGAGGCAAGAATGTCGTGGTCTCGCCGGCGGACGGCAAGGTTATCGTGGTCAAGAGCATCTATGAGCCCGATTATCTGAAGCGCGATGTGAAGCAGATTAGCATCTTTCTTTCGGTTTTCAACGTTCACGTGAATCGCGCCCCGCGCGGCGGCACGGTGGAGACCGTGAAGTACAATCCAGGCAGATTCCACGTTGCCTCGGCCGACAAGGCTTCGCTGGACAACGAGCAGACCGCTATGGTCATTGCGAACGGGAAGGATAAAATACTCGTTAAGCAGATCGCCGGGCTCATCGCCAGACGAATCGTCTGTTATGCCAAGCCGGGAGACACGCTCGAGACGGGCGAACGCTACGGTCTGATCAGGTTCGGGTCACGCGTGGACATCTTTCTGCCGATGGATGCCGAACTGAAGGTAAAGGTAGGAGACAGGATAAAGGGTGCGCGGGATGTCATCGGGGTGCTCAAATGAGAAAAGGGATCTATGTCCTGCCAAATCTCATAACGTTGTCCAGCATGTTTGCTGGCTTCTATTCCGTCGTGGCCTCGCTCAACTCCGACTATGAGCGTGCTGCATGGGCCATCATGATCGCGTCTGTCTTTGACGTGCTGGACGGCTGGGTTGCAAGGATAACACACACGGCAACACGGTTCGGCATCGAGATGGACTCGCTGGCGGACGTGATATCCTTCGGCGTCGCCCCGGGGGTCCTTGTCTATACGTGGACGCTGTCCTCGTTCGGCAAAATCGGGTGGCTTGGTTCGTTCTTCCTGGTTGCCTGTGCAGCGCTTAGGCTTGCTCGGTTCAACGTGCAGATGGGAAGCACTGAGAAGAAGCATTTTACTGGGCTTCCAACTCCGGCTTCGGCACTAGTGATAGCCACTACGGTGCTCGCATACGAAGAGATCATCCACATCCTCGAGCACCTTAAACTGGTGCAGCTGGCGGACGTGGTCGGCAAGGACTACTGGATACTGGCACTGACCTTCATCTTGGCTGGGCTCATGGTAAGCAACATCACCTACCACAGCCTGAAGGAGGCCAACCTGAAGGAGCGTCGTCCTTTTGGGATCCTCGTCGTTATAGCGGCCTTTTTGGCGGTTGTGGCATATCATCCTGAACTCGTCCTGTTCCTGGTTTCCATCTCTTACGTTGCGGTTGGCATCCTTGAGGCATTAGTCAAACTGTTCAAGAGGCAGAAACCGGCTGCTGCTTAATCCGTCCTGTTCGGAATAACTATTACGACGGTGTTGAGGTGAAAGATTAAGAGCTATTGGTCTAAATCCGTTTTCCCGTTATTCAAACCGCAGCATGCGGCCATCATCGACTGCATGTAAGCAGAGGAATTCATAATGAGCACAATCATCAGAATATTCGATACGACACTCCGCGATGGAGAGCAGTCCCCGGGCGCGAGTATGAACGTTGAGGAGAAGATCGTCTTGGCGAAGCAGCTCGCGCGGCTGGGGGTGGATATTATCGAGGCCGGTTTTGCCATTAGCTCTCCCGGCGATTTCGAGTCCATCAAACGGATCGGCGCCGAGGTGGAGGGACCGGTCATCTGCAGCCTGGCACGTGCGCGCAAAGAAGATATCGACCGTGCCTGGGAGGCGCTCAAGGACGCTCAGAAGAAGCGTATCCATACCTTCCACTCGACGTCGGACATCCATCTGAAGCATCAATATAGGATCTCGCGCGAGGAGGCGTTGAAACGTTCAGTAGAGATGGTCCGGCACGCACGCTCGTATGTTGATGATGTGGAGTTCTCTCCCATGGACGCCACGAGGACGGAGATTTCTTACCTTCGTGATGTGGTGGAGGCCGTGATCGGGGCCGGTGCAAAGACCGTGAACATCCCGGATACGGTTGGGTATGCCACGCCCGATGAGTTCGGTGTCTTGATCAAAGGGATCAGGGACAAAGTTAAGAACATCAACGAGGCTGTTATCTCCGTTCATTGCCATAATGACCTGGGGCTCGCCGTAGCGAACGTGCTTGCGGCGATACAGAACGGTGCCGAGCAGGTGGAGTGCACTGTGAACGGCATAGGAGAGCGGGCCGGGAACTGTTCAATGGAGGAGGTCGTAATGGCGCTCCGAACGAGGAAAGACCTCTTCGGCGCAGACACGAGAATCCACACCGAGGAAATTACGCGAACAAGCAGGTTGGTGACAAAGATCACCGGCATACCGGTTCAGCCGAACAAGGCTATCGTGGGTGCCAATGCCTTTGCTCACGAATCGGGAATCCATCAGGACGGGCTGCTTAAAGAGCGGACCACCTACGAAATCATGACTCCCGAATCGATCGGCCTCGTAAAGACAAACTTGGTGCTCGGTAAACATTCCGGCAGGCATGCGTTCCGTGACCGGCTCAAGAAGATGGGTTATGAACTTTCTGATGACGGACTGGATAAGGCGTTCGAACGATTCAAACGTGTCGCAGATCAGAAGAAGGAGGTATTCGACGAGGACCTTGAGGCGATCGTCTCTGATGAGACGCAGCAGATCCAGGAAGTATATGTTCTAAAGCATCTTCGTGCTGAGAGCGGCACGGGCATTACACCAGTGGCGACTGTGGAAATGCAAGTCGGCGGCCGGAGTGTTAAGCAGACAGGAAGTGGCGACGGCCCCGTCGATGCTGTGTACCGGACCATCGCTGGAATCACGGGCACCAAGAGCAAGCTCGATGCTTATCTCGTTAAGGGTATAACCGGCGGTACCGATGCGCTCGGTGAAGTGACGGTGAAGGTCGAAGAAGAAGGCAAGAAGGTCGCGGGCCATGGTGCAGACACGGATATCATAGTAGCGAGCGCCAAGGCCTACGTAAATGCTTTGAACAAGCTGGAGTATTGGAAAAAGGGAAGGGCAAAAAACAGTTGAAACTAACAGGGGGATATTGTATATTCAAAAACCTATGATGACGGTTACTGAAAAAATACTAGCGGCACACTGCGGCAAAAAAGAGGTCGTTCCCGGTGAACTGATCAACGCGAAGCTCGATCTGGTACTCGCGAATGATATTACAGCGCCGATCGCAATCAAGGAATTTCGCGCCGGGGGCGCGAAAAAGGTATTCGATGCCGAGCGGATAGCGCTCATACCCGACCACTTTGCGCCGAACAAGGATATCGCATCCGCCGATCAGTGCAACCTGCTCCGGCAGTTCTCGCGTGAACACGATCTTTCGCTCTATTTCGAGGTGGGCAGGATGGGCGTGGAGCATGCCCTTCTGCCCGAGCAGGGCCTAGTCGTGCCCGGCGATGTTGTGATCGGCGCAGACAGCCATACCTGCACCTACGGCGGCCTGGGTGCGTTCTCGACGGGCGTGGGCAGCACCGATGTGGCCGCTGCAATGATCACTGGCGAGGCATGGTTCAAGGTGCCTGAAAACATGAAGTTCATTTATAAGGGCAAACTCGGCAAGTGGGTAGGCGGCAAGGATATCATCCTGCGCACCATCGGCGATATCGGCGTTGACGGTGCGCTCTATCGGGCGATGGAGTTTACCGGCGAAGCGATACGGAAGCTTCCCATGTCTGGTCGATTGACGATCTGTAACATGGCGATCGAAGCAGGGGGCAAGAACGGCATCATAGAACCCGATGAGGTTACCGAGAGATATGTGTCCAAACGCGCCCGGCGCAAGTACAAGTTCTACAAGAGCGATAAAAAGGCGAAATATGTGGACGTCCGCGAGTATGACCTCAGCGGCATGGAGCCGCAGATCGCCTGTCCGCACCTGCCCGAGAATGTGAGACCCGTGAGTGAGCTGGCAGCAATCAATATCGACCAGTCGGTCGTCGGTTCCTGCACGAACGGCAGGATCGAGGACATACGGGAGGCAGCCAAGGTCATCAAAGGGCACAAAGTACATCCCTATGTCCGCTTGATCGTTATCCCGGCTACCCAGGCCGTATACAAGCAATCCATCAAAGAAGGCCTCGTCGACGTCTTCATCGATGCCGGTGCTGCATTCAGCACTCCGACCTGCGGTCCTTGTCTGGGTGGCCATATGGGTATTCTCGCCGCCGGTGAACGCGCCATCGCCACAACGAACCGGAACTTTGTTGGCAGGATGGGCCATCCCACGAGCGAAGTGTATCTGTCTAATCCGGCTATCGCGGCTGCATCTGCAGTGCTTGGAAGAATTGGCAGGCCGGAAGAGCTGAGATAATATATTTTTTCAGTGGGCTCGCAGCGGACACAGGGGAAAAATGAGTTCTTTGACGGAATTACAGGATAGAATAAGATCTTGAGATATTAAAGCCGTTAACGCCGCTGTCCAGCCTATTTTGGAGTTTTCAAATGAAATTCAACGGGAATGCATGGAAATTTGGAGCTGATGTCGATACGGACGCAATTATCCCTGCGCGCTATCTGAATACGTCGGATCCGAAAGAGCTGGCAAAACATTGCATGGAAGACTCGACCATGCCCGATTTCATGAAGAAGATGAGGCCCGGCGATATTATCGTTGCCGGAAAGAACTTTGGGTGTGGATCATCGCGCGAACACGCACCGATTGCTATCAAGGCTGCCGGAGTTTCCTGTGTAGTGGCCAAGAGCTTTGCGAGGATCTTCTACCGGAACTGCTTCAATATGGGACTACCAATCTTCGAGAGCGCGGAGGCTGTGGACGGGATCAAAGAAGGCGATCAGATCGAAGTGGACGCTGACGCTGGAGTGATTCGAAATCTTACTTCAAGTAAGACATACAAGGTCGCGCCGGTACCGCCCTTCATGCAGGAACTGATCGCGGCCGGCGGGCTCATGGCATATACGAAGAAAAAGGCGGGACTTCGTTAACGGCTTGCTTTAAACTGATGATATCGCCCCGATCGGAAATCATGCAACAATCTGAAAATTCAATCTGTGAAACCTGCGTGTACTTCAGCCGAAACTTAGACCTTACGAAACTTCAGCCAGTTGCTTCATCCACACAGCCGGACATCTGCGGTCTCGGCTGCATTCCCGGAGACGATGATTGTAACGAGATGCGGACGAGCAATTGCAGAGCGAGAAAAAAAGAGTCATGTAACTTACCAAATCGGCATTACGAGGAGCGTAACAACGAAGCCAATCTTGGTTTATTAAAAAGCGAGGTTGCCTCCCTTCGGCCGGTATAGCAGATTGAAAAATATAGCACATTTGAGGAAGGGACAGTACATAGATGGCAAAAACCTACAAGATCGCAACAATCCCCGGTGACGGCACTGGCCCTGAGGTGGTAAGGGAAGGGATCAAAGTCCTGAGCGCTGCAGCGTCCAAGGGTGGGGTCAAGCTCGAGTTCACCGAGTTTGATTTCGGCGGCACACGCTATATAAAGACCGGTGAGACCCTTCCGGACAGCGCTATCGAGGAGTTCAAAAAGTTCGACGCCATGTTTCTTGGAGCCATCGGGCATCCAGATGTTAAACCCGGCATTCTCGAACAGGGAATTCTTCTCAAGATACGCTTTGCCCTTGACCAGTATATCAATCTTCGGCCCGTGAAACTCTATCCTAACGTGGAGACCCCGCTCAGAGACAAGGGCCCCGAGCACATTGATTTCGTGGTCATCCGAGAGAACACGGGCGGCATCTACACAGGACATGGCGGGGTGACCCGTGCGGGTACGACTGATGAGATCGCCACGCAGTTGATGGTGTATGACCGCCGCACGGTTGACCGGTGCTTGAAATACGCTTTCGAGCTGAAGAAGAAGCGCAACGCGAAAGACAAGAAGTACGCTGCAAAACCGATCACGCTGATCCACAAGCGGAACGTGCTGACTCATTGCGGCGATCTTTGGTATCGAGCCTTCGAGGAGATGGGCGTAAAGCAGTACCCTGAGATCAAGCGCGACTACAACCACGTTGACGCTGCGAACATGTGGTTCGTGAAGAACCCCGAATGGTTCGACGTGGCCGTCACAGAAAACCTTTTCGGCGACATCATCACCGACCTCGGCGCCATGATTCAGGGCGGACTCGGGGTAGCGTCCGGCGGGAATATCAACCCCGAGGGTGTTTCGATGTTCGAGCCAATGGGCGGCAGCGCGCCAAAGTATGCGCGCATGAACGTGATTAATCCGATGGCGGCGATCGGCGCAGCGATGATGATGCTTGACTTCCTCGGCGAAGCAAAGGCGGCGCAGGCAATCGAGGCGGCCATGATCGCTTCCATGAAGAAGATGAAGAGTCAGGCTGCAGGGCAGATGGGCTACTCGACCACCGATGTGGGAGACATGGTGGCCGGGCTGGTTTAGCTCGTCAATTTGCAGAGAACAAAAGAGAGGAAGGACCAAAGAGGATGATGCGCGTAGGTTTTGTAGGCTGGCGTGGCATGGTGGGCTCGGTGCTCGCAGGCCGCATGAAGGAAGAGAAGGATTTCAACCTCATCGAGCCTGTGTTCTTCACGACATCGAACGTAGGCGGCAGAGGGCCGGATATCGGCAAGGACGTCCCAGCGCTCAAAGATGCGAACAACGTCGATGAGCTCAAGAAGATGGATATCATCCTCACCTGCCAAGGCGGGGAATACACGACCGAAGTGTATCCCAAACTGCGCGAGGCGGGGTGGAAAGGATATTGGATTGATGCGGCGTCCACGCTGCGCATGACGGATGATTCCATCATCGTTCTCGATCCGGTTAACCTCAGGGTTATCAAGGAAAGCTTGGCAAAAGGGATCAAGAACTTCATAGGCGGGAACTGCACGGTGTCGCTCATGCTCATGGCACTGGGCGGGTTATACGAACTCGGATTGGTGGAATGGATGAGCGCTATGACTTATCAGGCCGCATCCGGCGCAGGCGCGAACAACATGCGCGAATTGCTCAAACAGATGGGATCAGCCCACGGTTCTGCGAAGAGCCTGCTGGACGACCCATCATCGGCTATCCTGGAAATCGACCGCACAGTGTCCGAGCATGTGCGCTCAAATGCCTTTCCCAAGGAGTACTTCGGTGCGCCCCTTGCCTGCTCGCTCATTCCCTGGATCGACAAGGAGCTCGAGAACGGTCAGAGCCGCGAGGAGTGGAAGGGCCAGGCGGAAACGAATAAAATTATCGGCCGCAAGGAAAACCCCATACCCATCGACGGCACCTGTGTCCGCATCGGCGCCATGCGCTGCCACAGCCAGGCGCTGACAATCAAGATGACCAAGGACGTTCCGGTCGACGAGATCATCGACATAGTATCCAGGCACAACAAGTGGGTAAAGGTGGTGCCGAACCGGCGGGAGATCACGATGAAGGAACTCACACCGGCTGCGGTCACCGGCACGCTTACGGTGCCGGTGGGCCGTTTGCGTAAAATGAACATGGGCCCGACGTTTCTCAACGCATTCACCTGTGGTGACCAACTTCTGTGGGGCGCGGCAGAGCCGCTCCGCAGGGTGCTCAGAATTGTTGTGGAGAAGTAAGGTCGAGGCGTTCAAGCACTTGAACCGCGAAGACTCGACGGACGCGAGGTTTATGAGGGTTAAAACGAGGCTTTCCCCCTTTTTTGTGTCCTTAGCGCCTTCGCGGTAATTTATTCATCGTATTCGAATGCTTAATAAAAAAAATGCATATGTGGTTGCTGTGGCAGGCGCCACCGGCGCCGCGGGCAGAGAGATGGTCGAGGTCCTCGAGGAGAGAGATTTCCCCGTTGCCGAACTCGTGCTACTTGCCTCTGAGCGCTCGGAAGGAGAGCGGCTTGAGTTTAAAGGAAAGAACAGGCCGGTCAAGCGCCTGACCAAGGATTCATTCAAGGGTGTGGACATCGCGTTCTTCTTCGCTGGCGCGGACCGGGGTCTTGAGTTCGTCCCCGCAGGCGTTCAGTCCGGCGCCGTCGTGATCGACAATTCCAGTGCATTCCACATGGACCCGAAAGTCCCGTTGGTTGTGCCCGAGGTGAACCCTCATGCTATCGCCAGACACAGCGGCATCATTGCCAACCCGAATTGCGCCACCATCGGCATGGTGGTGGCGTTGAAGCCTATCCACGATGAAGCCAGGATTAAGCGCATCGTGGTCACTACGTTCCAGTCAGTATCCGGCACCGGCAAGAAGGCGATGGACGAACTGGCCCAGCAGACGGTGTCTCTCCTGAACTTCAGGGATGTTGCAATCAACGTCTATCCTCATCAGATTGCGTTCAACTGCTTGCCGCATATCGACGCCTTCCTCGACAACGGCTATACCGGGGAAGAGATGAAGATGGCGAACGAGACGAAGAAGATAATGGAAGACGATTCAATCCGCGTGACGGCGACGACGGTCAGGGTCCCGGTTTTCCGGTGCCATTCGGAGTCGGTGAACATCGAGACTGATAAGAAAATATCGGCCAATGACGTGAGGGCGATTCTTTCGACAGCGCCGGGCGTCATGGTGTATGATGATCCGAAGAAGAACATCTATCCGCTCGCAATCGACACTGCGGGAAAAGACGAAGTCTATGTTGGCAGGATTCGGGAAGACGATTCCATCCCGAACGGCATCAACCTCTGGCTCGTGTCCGACAATCTGCGCAAAGGCGCCGCGCTGAACGCCGTGCAAATAGCCGAGTACCTGATCCGGTAATATGTATATGTGCCCTCGTCGCTAGTTGTTATCCCTGTTTCTTTGGCGATGCTCTTATAAGACTCAATGTATAAACTTTTTTCCAAGATATTCGACAGGATTGAACGGGGACTGAGCCCGAGGGACAAGACGATTCTCGTCTCTCTCATGTTGATCATCTCGGCCCTGGGCATCATCCTCGCTGTCCGGTATTACAACTACATCCAGAAGAACCCCGAGTTCTGCAATAGCTGTCATCTGATGGATGAAGCGTATATCGCGTGGAAGCTGAGCGGGCATCGTAATATCGTGTGCCAGGAATGCCACCAGCTCGGCATGATCGAACAGAACCGGCTTCTGGTAAAGTTCGTATTTACGACAAACCGGAAGACGCCTGAACCGCATGGGAACGAAACGCCGTGGAAGACGTGCATGAAGTGCCACTGGGACGAGGCTGCTCAGGGATCGCTGACAGTGAACAAATCAACGGGCCACGCGCGACACGTGTTCATGGAGAAGCTCGCATGTAAGGACTGCCACAGCAGGACCGTGCACTCCTTCAGGCCGGAAAAGGAAGCCTGTCTCCGCTGTCACAAGGACTGGAAAATTCACGGGATAGGGATGGAAGAGATCTCCTGCCTCAGATGCCATACCTTCTCCCCGAAGAAGCCAGAACCCTTCATCCCAGACCGTGACCGATGCCTCACCTGCCATCGAAAATCGCGGAAGACGAGCTTTCCTGACAGGGTCCCCATGGCACGGCTGAATTGCTATGAATGCCACAAGCCTCATGCCCGCATCAAACCGAACGATGATGATTGCCTCCGCTGTCATACACGGGAAGTGCTGTTGCGGAGACCCATCCATCGGTCAGCCAACCACTGCAAGATCTGCCATGTGCCCCATCGATGGACAGCCCGCTGATGCCTAGTGCCAGGAAACAATAGCGCCGGATATGTGACGCACATCTTTTCCCGCGCCCAGACAGTTCCTTCAGCTTGACTCCAACAGGTCCTGCAATTCATCCAAGCGGCTCATCAAACTCGGATTCGCGTCCTTGCCGGATCCTCCTGGAGCGAGAGATATCCCTTGTGATTCTGACAGCACTGTCTGTTGAGATCTGAATGATGCGAGACATCGCTGATGGACAGATTGTTCTCATTTGATAACATCCGCACTTTTTCGGCAAATGATTTCATATCGGACCACATATACCCTGCTTTTTTTAACATTTAAACAAAAAGTTGCAAATAATTTGTTGCTGTAGTGCTTAAAAATGCAAATATATGTGCTATATTAATAATTGTAATTTTAGATTAATCCTATTTCTGCGCCCGTGAAGAAGATATATGGTAATGTCCAACAAGTGGAGGAAGGCCATGTATAAGATTGAAATCTTGGAGAAAAAGCGTCTGGAAAAAGGATTGAGCTATACGGAAATTGCTGATAAATTAGGGATGCATAAAGTCACGGTATCACGGACGCTCAAGGGGATGACCATGAAGCCCCGGACGGTGAAACTACTGGCCGATTACCTCGGTGTGGAGATGGAGAGGATCGTCCAGTAACGTCGGCCTGAGGCTCCGTTTGGCATCCATTAGGTTCAATCTCATCAGTTTATGAAAAGGGTAAGGGATATGTGCGCCTTACCCTTTGTCGTGTGAACCTCTACTCATCGGATTTCTCGGCTCTCTCCTCAAACTCTGCAATCATTTCCTCATCTTGCTCATCAATTTCATACACCTTCTCGTCAGCATTCTTTGTCGTCAGATCTTCTCCTCGATCCCAGAGCTCCCGATGTACGAAGGGTTTGATGGCCACCGGTAACGACGGGTCCTCATAGAGTTCTCTCAAGGACATGATCCTCATCTGCTGTAGGAAGCGTACGGACGACGACAATGGCGTATGGGCGTTTCTAACGAGCGAGTACCGTATCAGGGAGCGACAGGACCAGCTAGGGTGCTCAGCGATCATCCGAATGGTGCCGGCAACGGTTTCAGCGCGGCTGATGACCTTGTACAGAAGCCCTTCCACCAGATAAGGATTATTGAGGCTGATCTGCACCACTTCGGGATCGCTATCCTGCAGTAGCTTGAGCAGGATGTTTCCCGCTGCCTTCTTGGCCAGGGTTTTCTTGTTTCCAAGGGGCATCGTTGCAATGCGCTCCATGATGATCGCTTCGACCTTGTGCCTAAAGGTAAGCGGAATGAAATGGCAATGCGTAATCTCCTCCAGATCGAAGAGACGAAGGTAGCGCGCGATCGAGAGGGAGATCGAAAGCGGAGACTTGGGATTCCTGGCGAGCGCAAGACGCACAGGGTAGCTTTCGGCCCAGCGCTTGTCCCTGGCGATAGTCTCAAGGACATCGGACGGGATGTTCTTCCTGTTCGCAATGATTAGAACCTCTTCCTCTGCGAGAAGCCTGTTCAGTAGCAGCGCCCTTATGACCTTTGGAGAGGGATCATGGACATACCGCGCGATCTCCCCCTCATTCGCCAAAGCAGCCAGCTCGACTCTCCTGTTCTCTGGATCATGCATTAAACGTATTATACGTTTTTTCAAGCCTATTGACAAATTCTTAAGTTTTCTGTATTTTGTTAGCTCAACAGCGTGAATTTTTTGAAGGTTTTCGGTTCTCCGGGATATTTCGTCATCAGTCCTCTGGTATCCTCCGAGGGTTGCAATGGAACGAACGCTTCTCCTGAATGCGACATTCGAGCCGCTAAAGATCATCTCCTGGCAAAGAGCGATCACCCTGCTCACCCAGGGCAAGGTGGAGGTGATCGACTTTTACGACCGGGACATCCGGGGTGTGTCCATTACCTTCAAGCTTCCCTCCATCCTTCGTCTTCTCAAACTTGTCAAAGTGAGGCGTACCAGCAGGGAGGTTCGGTTCTCGCGGGCCAACATATACCAGCGCGACAAATACACCTGCCAGTACTGCGGAGTCAGGTATGCCGCCGAGGACCTCACGTTCGACCACGTGATACCGCAGGTACAAGGCGGCGAAGCCACGTGGGAGAACATAGTCACGGCATGTCTTGCCTGCAATAACAAGAAGGGCGGAAGTACCCCTCGTGAGGCGGGAATGAGGCTGATCAGGCCTCCCGTAAAACCAAAGTGGATGCCCGTGGTCACGCTGACGTTCGGTATCAAGAACGCCCCGTTGAGTTGGGGAGACTATCTCTACTGGAATATTGAACTGAACAAAGATGGATAACGCGGCCCCTCGATGTTCAGTCGTTACATCGTTCCTCCTCGTATCTCCTCGTTCCAAGATGTGATTTGAATCACCTTGCTGTAATCATCTCTGCACCGCTCATTTTCCTTGTCAATCCGATCATTTGATGCTATATTCCGTATCGTTATGCGGAGATTTCACGAAGAGGAGGCAAAGAGATGAATGTATGGATGAAAAGAATGATCATGCTGTTCACCTGCTCTCTGCTTGTTCTATCCTCCGGACGAGCTGACGCATTTATTCGCTTTACGCAAAACGAATTTACCACCGGTGAAAGTCTTGACCCGGGGATGACGCAGATGGGAGTCTTCTTTACCCTGGGAGACGATTACAAGAGCTTCTATCCGGCGATACGCTACGGGCTCGGAGCCCTGTTTGAGTTCGGGACAAGGTTCGGAGCGACTTCTGGGAGTTTCGATTCAGGAGACAAGCTTGGCGGACTCATCGGCATAGATCTGAAGTACCAACTTATCAAACAGACCGAAGAAATCCCCGTCGATATGGCGTTGGATCTGGGATTGGACAACACGATCATAAACAATGGGAATGCAACGGAATTGACATTCTCAGCCATTTTCAGCAGAGGATTTCCGCTCACGGAAAGGGGATACAAGCTTGTTCCCTATGGGGGGCTGCAGATGTCGGCCCTCTATGGTTCCTTGATTCCTAACAATACAACAACTGTATACGGCTTCGCTGGTTTGGAGTGGAAGATCAGCCAGAAAGTCGGGTTTCTTATGGAAATCAAGACCGGCACCGTCACATTGGGCGGCATCGGTATCAGATTTGAGTATTAGGACCGGCCGCGCGGCAGACCCGACCAAAACATGTGATACGCAATCCCTATGGATCGCGAGAGAGCAGTACCAATGACAGGATTGTAAGAATGCCGTCGTTTCCGCTTTCAGGCAAAATTCAGAGCACTCCCCTTCCAGTGATCCTGGAGAGCCTGCAGAAGGAAAAAGCCACGGGAACACTGGTTGTGCGTCTCAGGAATGTTGAGAAATGCATCCATATTAAGGACGGACAGATCATTTTTGCCATGTCCACAGACAAACTAGACCGCCTCGGCGAGACACTCGTGCGAGAGGGCATGCTTTCGAGGGAAAAAATGGAGGCCGCTCTCAAGCTGCACAGCAAGGGCGTTGGTTTCAAAAAGCTCGGTGCAGTCCTGGTAGAGAATGGCTTTCTTTCCCCGAAGGACCTATTCAGCGGGTTGAAGATCCAGGTGAAGAACATCATCTACAGCCTCTTTTTGTGGGAGGATGCCGAGTATCGTTTCGAAGAGCGCCTACCTGCCGACATCATTAAGCTGCAGATAAACCTGCAGGATCTTCTCGTGGAGATCATCAAGCGAATGAAGCGGGAAGCATAGGATGCGGTTCTTCTCTACTGCCTGTCCTCCCGGCTTCCATCAACCTGCATTTTCATCAGCTCACACCGCAGCTGCCACTTTTCTATTGTCCTTTCTTCTTGCTCTCAAGTTGCGCTGAAAAAAACTCTGTCACTTCGGGGTTTGCTGATTTTCTATTTGCTCTTTAGCCGCTTGTTTGCTATATTTACTGCATTGTTCTTTGACAATCAGTATGGGGTTGTCGTCAGTCAAGGTTGACGGCATAAAACTGATACCCGCACTTGCATCCACGATATCGATGATCGTGAATCCATTCACTGTCACCGTGAATAAGGACACCAGTCCCGAAACCAGGGCTTTTGGAGTTGCGGCTGCCTGGCACAGCTTGAGGTCAACAGGATTTCTTGGAGGAATACCGGACATCAGCCCACGGATCGGGGACGTTCACAAGCACGCCATATAAAAAGTCACTTCTGATTCGGATTCCCCGGTCTACGGGCCGGGGAGGATGTAATCCCCCCAAACTACGCACGGAACGGAGTTAATGTGAAAGCCCTGGAGCACAGCTCATTCCCGAAATTGGCCGACCGGATCAACGCCCTCTACAACGAAGAAGAAGATGCCCTGCTGCTCGCCATGTTTGGCCAGGAATACGTCGTCCGCCACGGAGGGATCTTTCTCCACGGGCAAAAGGCTCCCGAGGGGCATGCAGCTGTGATTGTCGACTATCTGTTCTCCGACGGCACAACGCTGGCCATGACGCCTTGGTGCACTATCAGTGATTTCTCGGTCAGTCCGGCGCCTGCCTTCAGGAAGAAAGTAGAGCTGCCAATTGTACAGTACGCGGCCGAGATCATTACGCGATCGAAAGCCCTCCTGCCGATGCTTGATGCCAAAGAGGTGCCGAGCCTCATTAACAGCGATATGGCTATCATCGTGAGAGCCCTTCCGAAGGTGTACCTGCGCGTCGAGTTGGCGCAGGAGACCCAGGATTTTCCCGCCGAGGTGTGGATCCTGTTTTCAAACAATGCGGATGATTTTCTAAGTGTATCTAGCCTGCAAACGTTGGCGGAGATTTTTAAAGACAGGCTTCTGAGCCTGCTCAGGATATACTAAATTGGAAGAAGTCAGAAGGCGGAATTCAATGATTCACGATGCGCCTGACTCCCCTTGCTGAAGTCTATCTTTCTTCCCCGGGACGGTATTTCATGACTGCTGCCTTAACTGCAAGAGACCGTCTTGTCCTCGCCCTGGATGTCGACAGTGACCGGGAAGCACTCGAGATTGTTGCTGAACTCAAGGATGACCTGGGCATGTTCAAGGTCGGTCATCAACTCTTCACGGCTTACGGTCCCGACATTGTCCGTAGGATCACCGGCAGAGGCGGAAAGGTATTTCTCGACCTCAAATACCATGACATTCCGAACACCGTGGCAAAGGCCTCTGCCGAGGCTGTGAAGCTTGGCGTCAGCATATTCAATGTCCACGCGCTCGGCGGGCTCGACATGATGAAGGCGACCGCTGAATCCGTGAGAGAGACGGCTGAACGGCACAATCTGCCGGCGCCTATTGTGCTCGCGGTCACGATCCTGACAAGCATAGATGAGAAGAGCCTGCGCCGGGAACTGAAGATAACTCGCTCGCTTCAGCGGGAAGTGTGCCACTTGGCACGGCTTGCTCAACGAGCCGGCATGCATGGCGTGGTCGCGTCGCCTCAGGAAGTCAAAATCTTGCGCCGGACGGTGCGCGGAAACTTCATTATTCTCACCCCGGGCGTGCGGCCTGCCTGGGCCGGCAAGGACGACCAGAAGAGGATCATGACGCCTGCCGAGGCCTTTGCGGTCGGAGCAGACTACCTCGTGGTTGGAAGACCGGTTCTAAAGGCGAAAGACCGGAAGTCGGCGGTGAAGAGAATCCTTGAAGAACTGGAATAAAAATTAGTGAGCCGCCAGGGAACTTAGGAATGCAAGAAAAGGCTGGGGTGACGGCAAATAACGTGTTCAAATTCAGGGGACTTCTCAGGGGGCTGTTGAACATCCGATCCGGGAGATGCAGCCTTGATTTGGGATTATCACTTTTCTCCACATGCCCTGATGAACTCTGCTGCAAATAAATCTAAGGGGCATTGACTATGACTTCAGATCAGGTATTAGACATTTACAAGATGACCGGGGCGTTGCTCACGGGACACTTCCTGCTCTCGTCAGGCCTTCATAGCGAGCAGTATCTTCAATCCGCGCTCGTGCTCCAGCAGCCGGATATGGCGACCAAACTCTGCGCCGCACTGGCTGAGTATTTCAAGGATTCCAAGATTGAGGTCGTCATTGCGCCTGCGCTTGGCGGAGTGTTCGTATCTCACGAAACGGCACGAGCCCTTGGTGTCCGCGCACTTTTCGCCGAGCGGGTATCGGGCGAACTCACGCTTCGACGCGGGTTCTCCATAAAACCGGGGGAGCGCGTGCTCGTCGTGGAGGATGTGATCACAACGGGGAAATCGACAAAGGAGACCATAGAAGTCGTTGAGAAGGCCGGAGGCGTGGTAATCGCTGCAGGATCTCTGGTGGACCGCTCCGGTGGTAAGGCCGATCTGGGCGTTCCTTACAAATCCCTCTTAACTCTCGATGTCCCGACTTATTCCCCTGAGGCCTGCCCCCTGTGCAGGGCAGGGAGCATACCGATAAAGCCGGGGAGCAGGATGTTGAAATAAATGATGTTCCAGATGTATGAAGCGATTACTGAAAAACCAGCGTAACTATTACGGAGACATAACAAGAAGAATGGGATAGGGCTACCGTGTCTGTAATGCATGAGTTTTTTAATAATGTAGCCGGCCAGAAATCGTATCGATACGATCCAGATTACGGGCAAGTGATAGCCGACTTCAATCTCGAGGCAATTGCCGATGACCTAATGGATTCCCGGTATCATTGAAACCCATCCAGCAGTTACCGGTGATCATTTTCCCCCGCCGCAACATAATGATACCCTCTATATAGTCAACCCCAATCTTTTCGTCGTTCGTCGGAATCCCTAATGCATGAAATACTGCGAGATATACCTGAACGCCAGAGATACAATCATGATCCCGAGCATGACCTTGATGTATCTGAGGAATAAATTTCTGGAGGCGAGCGCCGATGTACATGCCGACGAAGCCGCCGATGCCGAATAGAAAGCCCAGCGCCCAGTCAGGGGAGACGAAGAGCCCCTTTGCTGTCGGCAGGGTGCTGTAAAAAACCACGCCTGCGATCGACGTCAGGAATGTTCCAAATAGAGCAGCTCCCTCCGCTGTGTAGACCGGCAGATGGAATGCACTTACGCAGAACGGGGCGATGATGGCCCCGCCGCCTATGCCGTATGTTCCGCCGCCGACTCCGACCACGAAGGCAAGCAGAAACATCGCAGGAACGCTGAACCGGAACCGTTCGCCCCAAAACTCATATTCAATGGTCCTGAGATTAAACGTAATGGTTTTGACCACTGCTTCCGGCGGGAGTCCTGCCGCCGCTGCGAATGGCGCTTTTCCTTAATGAGGCTAGCCCTTTCTGCGAACTTCTGGTCCAACACGTTCATATTGGCCTTTTTAGCCTGTGCTTTGCCGGAAACCTCATACAAGAGACGTCCGCCGATGTAGAATAGAACCAGACCGACAAAGAACTTAAAAGTTCGTGGGTTGGGTAAGTAAAGAATTCTGAGATAATAACCGAAAAATACACCAGGCAGGGTCCCCACGATCATGACCCATGTGAGGGGCCAGGCCATCCGCCCTTCTTTGAAGTAGCGGTATATGCCACTTGGGATTACGACGATATTGTATACGATATTCGTTGAGCTAACTGCGGGGCTGGTGAAGCCAAGTATGCTCATCTGAAAAGGAAGGAGGATGAACGCTCCGGATACACCTGCCATGGATGTGAAGCTCGACACCAGGAGCGCGACAAGAGGAGGGAGAAAAACCCATGTTTTTACTCCGGAAATGGGGAAAAGTACATATAGAACGTCCACAACGCAAGTGTAACATAAAAATTAGTCATACTAAACATAAAAGTGTTTCCGTTTTTTTCTGTCTGTAGTGCGATCGGTTAGATTTTTCACCAAAGTGGGCAATAAAATTAGTGTTTGACGCGGTTTTGGATTTTGATATAATTTAAACAGAGAAGATGAAAGGCAGGAAGCATGGCTAAGACGGCATTATCAGAGGAGAAAAGCGGTTATCCCGAAGGGGTGCCTGAAGATGTCCTGGAAGAACTCGCAGAAGATCTCTCCGAGGAAGAAGAGGAGGGAGAGCCTTCTTCTATTGAGGTCACAGAGACTGCTGAAGAGGTCGCTGGAGGCGCTGATCTAGTTGACACCTACCTCAAATCCGTCGGTCGTTTTCCCATGCTCAAGATCGAGGAAGAGCAGGAGTATGTCCGCATGCTTGAGGCGGGCAAAGTCGAGCTCAAGACCATTGCTTTGAGCTCGCCCCTTGCTATCCCGAGGGTATTGGCACTCGGTGCGAACATAAAGCAGGGTCTTGTCAAGGCCCAGGACATCCTTCGCTTTCCCGGTGAGTGGAACGATTCGTATGAAGTTGCTTTCTTGCGACTCTATAACAGGTTAAAGAGGCAGGTAGCGAGACGGGACATGGAGCGCGCGACGGCTACGATCAATGAGATGAGCCTATCGTTCCGTGAGATCGAGAAGATGCTTAAGAAGCTCCAGTTTATCGGGAAGCAGGTTGAGCGCGGCGTCACTACCGAGATGGAGAAACTCGGACTCGACGAGGCAACGCTTAAAGACATCGTTAACCGCATCGATAAAGAGGAAATGAGGGTGAAAATCGCAAAGGACGAACTATGCAAGGCAAACCTCAGACTCGTCGTTTCAATCGCCAAAAAGTACGTAAATCGCGGCCTGACGCTCCTCGACCTGATCCAGGAAGGCAATATCGGGCTCATGAAGGCGGCTGACCGTTATGAATCGGGAAAAGGGACGAAGTTCAGCACCTATTCTACCTGGTGGATCCGGCAGAGGATCACACGCGCCATACTGGACCAAGCACGCACTATCCGCTTGCCAGTTCACCTGATCGAAGAGAGCACGCGTATCAGTCGCATCTACACCAAGTTCATGCGCGAGAAAGGAAGGGAACCAGCTCCCGAAGAAGTGGCGAGGATCATGGGGCTGTCCGTGGTGCGGGTGAATGAGATCTTGCGTGCAATCCAGGAGCCGGTATCCTTGGAGACACCGATCCTTTCGGAAGAGAAGGAGCTCAAAGACGTCATCATCGACGAGAAGTCAGTCTCGCCGTTCAAGACGCTCGAGAACAGTGAGGCCTCCAGCCGAATCGAGGAGGTGCTCTCGTCGCTCACCGAGAGGGAAGAGAAGATCATTCGGATGCGGTTCGGCATCGGCGTCGGCAGCGAGCATACGCTCGAAGAGGTCGGCAAGTACTTCAATCTCACCCGGGAGCGGATCAGGCAGATTGAGATCAAGGCGCTCAAGAAACTGCGCCATCCCGCCAGAAGCAAGCTGCTGCGCGAGTATGTTTAGTGCATCGCCGGGAATATTCTTTCAAGTTTACTGGTGATACGATGAGATATCGATGCAAATCGGGGAAAAGGGATATGGATTAAGACGTAGACGGGCAACATCATTCGGGTGCATCTTCGCTGGTGTGCCCCCTCATCATTTACAGTCCTGCCGTTCGTCTGACATCGGTGTATCTGTGTTTCCGTGACGATAATTCTTTGATTCCGGTTTGCCTGAGACACGAAGGTCAGTCGTTCATGCTCGGAATGAATTCTATATCAGCAATGATGCGAGTGGCTTCAGTTAGGTAGGGTTCATCGTACTCGGGATTGCAGACATAGGCGGCCATGAGGGCGTGAGTCCTGTCCACGAGGAACCATATGCGCCAGTGGGTCGGCTCTTCGCGTTCCTGGAACCTGTAATCCAGCGTCGCTATTCCGAGATCCCCCCTATCTTCAACCTTTACCGCTTCGCGCGGAAAAGGAATATCCCGTTCCTCAAGCGTGTCTTCGAGGAGGATGCGTGCCGCTTCCACTGGCGTGGTTTTGGTTTCCTCCCGCTCTATGAATGAAAGCTGCACCATCCCTGGCCAACCTTCCTTTTCCAATAAAACAAATCCCATTTCCTCCCTCTCGGTCCATCCATCTGGAAGAAATAGGTTTATCCAGCGCTCGTACGTGACTTTTTTGCCCATAATTATCGGACATTGTATCGGACGGGTCAGGCGCAGTCAAATGAGTTTCGCAAATAGGGTGTAAAGAACTGTTTATATGTACAGCAGCCACTTGAGTGTGTCGACGATGGCCTTAGCGCCCGACGCTGGCGGGTCTTGACAGCTCAAGGTGACTTCCGGCTGAAGAGGCGGTTCATAGGAGACCTGAATACCGGGCACGGTTGAGGCCTTGCCTGACCTTGCGCGTCCGTAAATCCCTTTTGGATCGCGCTTCATGCAGACCTCCAGGGGGCAAACCACATACACCTCAACAAATTTCCGTATCAGTGAACGAGCATAGTCTCGATAGTTCCTCTGGTTTGCGGTTGCATCGAAGATTACATTTATACCGCTCCGCGTGATCAGCTCACCGATCAGGACAAGGGTCCGGTAGAACTGCTTCCGCTCTTTTTCGCTGTAAGTCGGTTCGGGCGTGAGGATCTTCCTCATCTCATCCGATTGGAGCACCACAATAGGCACTCCCTCCTCCTCCAATTTTTTAGTTAGTTCTCGGGTGATGGAGCTCTTGCCCGACGCTGGGAGCCCCGTTACCCACACGGCAAAGCCTTGATCAGGGCTCATGTGAGATACCTGTTGACGTCCGCGGGATCGAACCGTTCGGCCGCGAGTACGTTCCGGATGAATGTAAAAATGGTTTTCCGCACTCCCGAAGTGAGGCCTGGGTACCAGACCGGGCTCGCGATCACGAGTCCCCGCCAGGCATAGAACGGCGCGACGACTTCGAGCATCTCCCGGTCGCCGGTTTTCGCAAGATAGTTCTCCCAGAACCGCTTGAACATCTGTTCGAACGATCCCTCAAGCCTCCCGGATCGCAACAGCGAAGAGAACAGATAATTTATGCTCAGGCAAGTCGTATCGTCGGCCGGCTCTCCCCACTCTCCGCGTGATCGGTCGAGGAGCGTAAAGTCCGTTCCCTCCCGGAACAGGATGTTCCACGGATGGAAGTCTCCGTGCACGCGACAAAGGCGGTGCGAACGATCTTTGATGCGCCAACGCCATTCTACGCAAGCTGTTTCTATCTTTTTGAGAAGCGGCGCGCTGATGAACTCGAATGTTTCGGGATAATTGTCTATCAGCCCCATGATGCACTCGCCGTGGCCCACGAGGTCGCGGATTCGCCGCGTGTAGAGATTGGGCGAGTCTAGTTTCATGGAGTGGACTTCGACAAGGTAGTTCGAAAGCGCTATGGTCCTCTGAAAATCCTCTGGCGTGGCGCTGCCGGTGTTCTTGATCCGGTCGAGATCCTTGAAATATCCCTGCCCGGTCACGAACTCCGTGAGCAGAAAGAACTCCTTTGCCTTGCCGGTAGAGATGATCGTATTCGAATCCAAGAAGGCACCGCTGTCAAGGGAGCGAACATGACGCGGGAGATTGTTGAACGCCGAGTGCTCCCAGAGGATGGCCTGGGCTCGATCAGAGAAATGATCATGCCCGTACGACGACGGCGCCATGGTCTCGAGTACGGCCATCTTCCGCTCCCCCGAGACTTCATATTCCAAGAACAGAGGAGAACCATACCCGAAGGCCTTGAGGTCTTCACCCGGCTCCAGCTTTCCCGCCTCCGTCATGGAAATCACGCGCACCGGACGGGCATGGAGCGCCGTGAGATATTCGGTGACAGCCTGTAAGGTTATCTCGGGCACAGTTCCCTTTCTCAAGTCGGAGCAGGCAGGACGAAAATCGTTCATAATTATTGTATCATTTTTTTTCGGGGAGAGTGGAGAAACAGTTGTCGGGGAATACGACACGATACATCTTATGGGAGGCAGAGGGATTGGGGTGGAGAGGGGAATTGTAGGCGCCACGTTTCGCGAATGCTGGATAGATTTTTTCAGTCAATCCGCTCCCACGCGCCTCAGCCGGGGGCTGTCGATGGGTAGCGGTTCCCCGGGATCAAATATCTCATCATTATACCGTATGCGTCGGACCCGGCCGGGCACCTGCTTGCTGTATGTAATGATAAGGCGGCCGATGGTCTGTTTGATTTCCTGCGAAGGGGTTACACTCAGGAGGGCCACAGGGCCGGGAAAATTGTGAGGCATGAACAAATGATAACCGCTTGAAGCCAACTGTATGAGCAACTGGTTCTCCCCGTTGTCGCGGCCGAGAACGATCTTGACGCCCGCGCCGATCCGATAGTGGCGACCCACCGTGAGCAGCCTGATGTCACTGAGAGTTACGGCCTTCTTATCCTCAAACAGGTCGCGGAGCTTATCGGAAAAGTTTTTATCCGTGAGCAAACAGCCGCCGGCGGGGGTGGAGTATCCTCGGATACCATAACGTTCGGCCAGCCTGAGTTGGACATTCCTCGACCGGCCGCTAATGCCAAGGAGCTTTTCACGGTCGATCAGTCCGTCCTGTTCAGCTTTGGTAGGGGGAAGCAGCTTCGCCGAAAGGGGACGGAGTACCATGCCTTTCACATCCCCGTCACGCTCGATCACCCGCAGCGCGTCGCGTCGCTGTGACATGGGTCGTTGCCCTAAGACTTCGCCGGTTACAACGAAGGGGGCGTTCACTTCCTGCATTACGGATTTTGCCCTTCTCAACATAAATATCTTGCAGTCTATACAGGGGTTGGTGTGCTTGCCGTAGCCATGCGCTGGGTTCCGGACGACATCGATATAGTCCTCTCCCATGTCTATGACGCGGAGATCGATGCCAATAGCCTTCGAGACCAGTGCGGCGTGGGTATCGCGTTCGTGGCCATAGCTCTTTGAAAAAGCCGATGTGAAGTAGAGCCCGATCACGTCGAAATCCTGCTCCATGATCACTCTCGCGGCCAATACACTATCGAGACCACCCGATATAAGTGCAACTGCCTTCTTGCTCACAAACTCTCCCCTTCGTCACTCATAATCGACGCCGTATTATAAATCTCCGGGTGAGCTTTTAGCAAGAGAGAAGAGAGCCCAGTAAGATTTTATTAAGTTGCACAGATTGTTGAAAAATTGTATAAAATAGTTACAGGTAAATAAAGGAGAGGGGGGCGGATATGGCTAAATGGATTATTGATTCAGATCACTCCTGTGTTGCTTTCGCCATCAGGCACATGATGCTCGCGCACGTACGGGGACAGTTCAACGGGATGAGGGGAACGATTCACTTCGATCCTTCCGACACGTCACGGACATCTGTGGTGGTTGATATCGATGTCACCAGTGTGAATACGGGAATCAAAAAACGAGACGAGCACCTTCTGACAGAAGATTTCTTTGATGGGGTCAAGTATCCCACGATCACCTTCAAGAGCACTGAGGTCCGATTTATCAATAGTATGCGCTGCCGGGTGATCGGCAATTTGACGATGCACGGCATGACCCGCCCCGTCACGTTCGAAGGCGAGTACTCCGGACCGAGAAAGAACCCCTATGGCGATGAAACCACGATAGGCTTCTCGGGTTCGACGACAGTGAACCGCGAGGATTTCAGTATCATGTGGGGAAGTGAGCTGATGGAAGGGGGCGGACTGGTGGCGGGAAAAGAGATCCAGATCTTTCTCGAGGTAGAGGCGGACCTTGCCGAATAGGAGGATCGACTGGAGAGCTGCGATGTCTCAATTAGTAACGAATGGCAGAAACTCAGAATTGCTCGCCTTTTAAAGCACTTCTTTTGATTTGAGATCCAGGATTTGGGTTTATCTTTATATGCCGGGCTCTCCAATGGAATTGTGGTAAGAGATGCTGAGACCGCCAGTCATGTGTGGTCATGCAGGGGAGGAGGCCCCCATGCGTCAATCGAAGAAGGAGATCAAGGATAAGAACCTGCTCGTTGACTTGTTGAATACTTGCCATATCGGCAGACTGGGGACCGTCGGCAAAGACGGATACCCCATGGTAAAGCCGCTCAACTTCGCGTATTGCGATAATACAATCTATTTTCACACTGCGCAGGAAGGAGAAAAGATCGATGACATCAGGCGCGATAGCCGGGTTTGTTTCGAGGTCGATCTGCCCATAGCACTGGTTAGGACCGATGGAAGCCCTTGTAAGGCCGAGTATCTCTACCGCAGCGTGATCATACGGGGACGAGCCCGCATAATTGAGGATGAATCGGAAAGAAGGCGTGCATTGAAGTCTCTTATGGAGAAGTATCAGCCTGAGGGAGGCTACGGCGATTTCTCAGAGGAAAAACTCAAGATAACAGGCGTGGTCAGGATCGATATCGAAGAAATGACAGGGAAGGAAGACCTCGGAAAAGAGAAACTGCGGGAAGCCGCGCTCGAGGCACTGGATCTCAAGGTGCACCTGCCTCTCATCCTGAAAAGGGTTTGAACTGGGATACCGATTACGGACGGAGACAATCATTCTTAGACCCTGTCCCCCGGAAGAGAGCAGACGGACGTAGATGACGTCTAGAACGGTGTGAAGTCAAATCTTTTTCATTTTTCTCGAAAGCATGTCCGCGCATCTGAGTGGTTCCGGTATCCTGTGTTTGCCGCTACAGGCGATGGTGAGGCGTATCGCGTCGTCCGTGTTTACTCTGTGGCCGGGCGACACGAACAGCGGTCTGACACCGTCCTTCGTCCTTACGACAGCACCAACCGCTCTCCCCCCGTAAATAAGCCGAGACCATCTCCCTCTCTTGATGCCGGGATCGTTGTGCTCACCGACCAGCCTTGACTTTGCACAGCCGATTGCCGGGAGATTCAATAGCACGCCGAGGTGTGAGGCAATCCCGACACCCCTGGGATGTGCGATGCCCTGACCATCAACAAGGAGAAGGTCGGGTTTCTGTGCTAATTTTTCGAGAGCCGTCATGATCGCAGGGCCCTCACGGAACGAGAGAAATCCCGGGACGTAGGGGAACAAGAGTTTTTGAACTGCAAATTGCCGCTCGATGAGGGCAAGCTCCGGAAAGAGATACAGGCAAGCGGCGGCAAACACCTGGTCATCCGAAAAGGCCGCATCGACTCCGGCGATGTATCTCGGCTCTTTCTTGAGAGGAGAGAGTTGAACTTTCCTGGAGAGAAAATTCTGCGCTTTCCGCGCGTCCTCGATGGTCAATGTCTTCGGCCATTTCATGGGCGCTGTCTCCTGTCAATTGCGATATAATTATAACACGCTTTGGTCTTGGAAGAACACGGGATCTATATGCGTGTGAATCAAAAATTCTCACCTTTTGTCGTAGCGAGGAGAACTGTTTTGAGGCGGTACAGGTTTTGCGGGCAATGGCGACTTACATCTCGGCGATGAATCGGGATCGTCTCCACGGGCTTGCAATGACTCTGCACTAGCATACATGGAGGGAGGACCAATGTTACTCTATCTTGTGCAGCACGCTGAAGCCAAGAGCGAAGAAGAAGACCCGGCTCGTGGGCTGACCGAGAAGGGAGTTCAAGATGTGCGCGACGTCTCGGCCTCTGCGAAGATGATAAATGTGAAGTCCGGCAGGGTATATCACAGCGGCAAGGCGCGAGCCATGCAGACGGCGCAGATACTTGCCGACCACCTTAATCTGGAGAAGGGTCTGTCTGAGACCGATGGCCTGGCGCCGACGGATGATCCCTCGATTTGGGCCAGGCGCGTCGCTGGAATGAACGATGATATCATGCTTGTAGGGCATCTCCCGCACCTGGCGCGGCTCGCTGGCCTGCTCCTCAGCGGGGACAAAGAGAAAATGCTTATAGACTTTAAAATGGGAGGGATGGTCTGTCTAAGACGTTTCGATGACGGCCGATGGGCGGTTGGGTGGATGATTGTGCCTCAGGTCCTGCACGGCGATGAGAAACGGGAGGCTCAAACGAAAACGGGTACAGATTTCAAAAAAAAGTGATGCTTTTCATTAAATCCGTCCAGCTAATGTGTTCTGGACGCCTCTTAACCCGTCCGTCAACCCCTTCTGTACAGCTCATCGAGCGTGATTCTGCCTTTAACGAGAGCTTCCAGGTCGTCGATGAAAATATCCGCGTTATCGTGCACGATAAAACCGTCATTCTGAAGTCTGTTAAACCACACGGACGCCTTGGTATCTCTCCAGTCATTGCCGACCAGTGTTTTCATCGCTCGATCTATCATGTCCTCAGTGATGCCTCGGTCTAAAAACATGAGAACAAGATGTTCTGCGTTCATGCCTTGAAGGATTCCCATCCTGCCTCCTTTCGAATAAACACTATGATTCAAAGAGTTGCACAAGTATTTATAACGCAGAATATAATACTTAAGGCCTAATTAAAGTATATCTCTCTTGTCAGATTAGTAAAGGATTAAAGAAGGGTATTTTTAGGGTATGCTTTGATGATTTGAAGATATAATGCCAGAATATATTTAAGAAATTTTTTTTAGGAACCTCTCCAATTCCTTTGCCCACATGCCATATCCCTTACTGCTCAGATGCACCCCGTCATCCTGAAGATACTCGCTTTTGGGGTTCCCCTTCGAATCGACAAAAAGACTGTAGATATCAAGATATTCTGCCCCATATTCATGTGCTATCTGTTTCAAATGGTCATTGGTTTCCTTTATTGTATTATTGCTGATCCATCCCAGGGCTACAGGCAGGATGCTCTGGACCACGATGATCGCTTTTTTGTACCACGTCGTCAGGTCCCGCACGATATCGCCGTATGGGCCAATTATATCGTACTGTTCCAAAACGATGTTGTTTATGCCGGTCATGAGGAATATGCAGTCCGGATTGTCGATCTGCATCCGTATCCTGTCTCTGCGGTCCAGCAGCTCTTCAACTTGTTCACCTGATATGCCGAGGTTGGTAACATGTTGCTCTGGAAGCCGTCTCTGCCAGTCGAACCACTCTGTCAAGGAATCGCCTATGAAGACCAAGTTCTTCATGTCAATCGATGGAATCCTTGACGCGGATATCCTCCGAAACGTCATGAAGGGTACGATCGGTGTTTTTCAAGCATATCCGTCTCGATAGCGTCACCGGTACTATGCTTTAGTCTCCCGCTGGAGCGCCTGTTTCAGCATTCTGATTGACGGAATGTTTTTGAGTCTCCCGGACTCGTCGATATAGGTCCTTCAGGCAATGCCGGCGGCGCTACCGCCGCCAAAAGCATCACTCCCGTTTATCCATATGGATGGCGAGCCTTTGATCCCTCGGCTGATCGCTTCGTCGTAATACACTGTATGATAGGTTATTTCGGCCCTCATGCCTAATTCAGCGAGGGCACGGTCCATATGTTCGCGAAGTTGATGATAGGACCCGCAGATCTCAGACATGTAAATGTCGATTCTTAATGCCATGGCTCGATCGCGTTCATAAGGAAGGCTGACGCGCTATCATCCCACATGGATGATCTGGACCGGACAAGAATCCGCCGCTTCCCGCACCTTGCCCTCCAGTTCTGCAGGAGAAATCCCTTCTGCAGTGTTGCCGCTCACCCTGTATTTCTCGACGATCTGACTCCAGCCGTCGGTCGGGTTTTGCTCGAAGAATTCCGGGCAGGTAATCCAGCATGTTTCGCAACTGGTGCATTCTTCGCGGGCTATCGTTACTTTCTGTTTTGTGGACATGACGGTTCTCCTTTCAATCTATCGAGTTCGCGTGTCGATTCGGGATAATTATCGTTCGAAGCCATGCTGGCCTTATATCTTGTTCTTCTTTTCAAGCACGTCGTCGAGCCACGTGAGGGCAGCCGACACCGTGGGGAAACCGATGGTACTTGTGAGGAGAATGACCGTATGCCGGACCTCCTCGGGCTTGGCCCCGGCAGCCAGCGCTCTACGCACGTGAGAATGCACGGATCCTTCGGACCGTATGGCCGTCGCCGCAGCGAGCTGGACCAATTCGGCAATCTTCTTGTTCAGCGGACCCGCGGCTTTTGCAGACTTCCCTACATTCTCCACGGCTCTGGCCAGGCTTTTGTATCGCTTTCGAATGCTCGTGTATTGATTCGGTAATTTTGGCATAAGACGCCTCCTCCTCTTCAGGGCTCCCGTCCGCGCGAACACACGATTTCCTGTTTATTCTCTGAGCGGATCAATCGCAAAGGATACTGCGCAAATGTATAATTTTAGTCTAAGGAAAATCGCCAAAAGAGTCAAGAAACATTGTTTTTTGGGTTTGACAAATTCATTTTGTCATGGTATCTTATATAGTATGGAAAGGGGCTAGAAAATATGGCAGGAAATAAGCTTGGGGAATTGCTCATAAAGAACCGCCTTATATCCGAAGATCAGTTCTCGAAGGCCCTTGAGCTGCAAAAAAAGTATCCTGACCAACCGATAGGCCAATTGTTGATCCAGCTAGGTTTTCTGCAGGACATCGTTCTCAGGGAGTTCCTTGATTACAAGGGAAAGCGCCAGAAGCTGGGAGAGATTCTTCTTAAACAGAAGCGCGTCGACGAGGTGAAGCTGAGCAACGCCCTTGCCGTCAGCAAAGAGGAGAACATGCCTCTCGGCCGTGCACTGGTGAAACTGCATTATATCGAAGAAGACCAGCTCGCCCGGTGTATCGCCACCCAGTACGACCTGCCGTACTTCACGCTGGAGAGGTTCTCTCTCGACCAGGAACTGTCCCGCTTCATCAATTTTAATTACGCGCAACTTCACAGAATCGTGCCGGTTTGCAAGGTCGGCAGGGCACTCACAATTGCCATGGCTTTCCCCCTCAACAACGAAGAGATGAGGTCGGTCGAGGTCGCCACCGACATGAAAATAAACCCCGTCATTGCCACGGAGCACGATATCATGATTGCGCAGCAGAGGATATACAAGGCGCAGTTCAGTATCGCCTCGCACCTGACGAGCGAGCCGATCGAGTTCGAGCTCTCCGAGGATGTTGAGCGTGAAGCGACCGAATCTAAGTACGCCGACCAGTTTTTTGGGCCTGATACGGATCAACTGGTCAGTAAGATCCTTTCCACAGGCATCAAGTTCGGCGCAAGCGACATCCATCTTGAAAGCGCGGCCAACGGCATGATGGCCCGCTTCCGGGTCGACGGGGTGCTCCAGACGCTCGGCCTCGGCAAGGAAGGTATCGCGATCAGCAACCAGGCAAAACCGATTGTTTCCCGGATCAAGATCCTCTGCGATATGGATATCGCAGAAAAGAGGCGTCCGCAGGACAGCAGCTTCAGAATGAAAGTCAAGAAGGACGGTACCATCCGGAGAGTGGATTTCCGCGTGTCCACGGTCCCGACACAGTACGGTGAAAACGTCGTGATCAGGATACTGGACAATAAGGGCCTGCCGACATCGCTCGAGAGCCTCGGGCTGTCGGCGTCCCAGGCGGATGTGCTGACCAAAGAGCTTGAACGGCCCACGGGGATCTTTCTCGTTACCGGCCCGACCGGTTCCGGCAAATCAACGACGCTCTATGCGATTCTCACGAAGCTGAACAAGCCAGGCGTAAAAACGCTTACCGCCGAGGACCCGATTGAATATTCGCTTGACGGGATAAGTCAGTCGGAAGTGAACGATGTGGTAGGGAACACCTTTGCTCGTCTGCTCCGATCCTTTCTGCGCCAGGACCCCGATAACATCATGGTCGGAGAGATCCGAGATGCCGAAACCGCATCGATCTGCGCCCGGGCCGCACTGACGGGCCATACGGTCCTGAGCACGCTCCATACGAATGACGCAACCAGCTCAATTATCAGGTTGCAGGATATAGGGGTTGAACCGACCCTCATATCATCGACCATTCGCTGCGTCATCGCCCAGCGGCTTGTCCGCACGATCTGCACGCACTGCAAGGTTAAGCTGGCCCCTCCCGAACATATTGTCAAGGAGTTCCTCATAACGCCGGACACGCCACTGGAGTTCGTATACGGGAAGGGCTGCTCACAGTGCAATTACACCGGATATTCGGGAAGACGCCCTATCGTGGAACTGTGGGTGCCGACCCGTGAAGAGGTCCTTGAGCTTAACAGGAAACTTGACAACCATACGCTGCGCGAGATTGTGTTCACGCAAGGTAAGCGGCAGACTATGATCGAGGACGGTCTCGCGCGAGTTAAGAGGGGAGAGACGACCCTAGAAGAGCTCATACGTGTCGTTCCGTATGAGCAAATAGCGGAATTTCGAAAGAGGGTCGTTAAAAAAATCTTCACGTGGGACACATGAAATGACCGTTTAGACTCGACAAACAAGACCGAGCCTTCATAAAACCAAATAAATGATCGGTGATGGATTGCGTGTTGACACCGCGCTATTCGGTATGGTACCTTTTTTTATGCTGGATACCGCGGCTTATCTTCGCAAGGTCGTGACCGAACTAGCGCAAGAGATCGGCGTCCGGACCTACCTTGATGCCGACAGGCTCGAACGTTGTGGGAACGCTATAGCCAGCGAATTCAACTCCTTCGGTTTGAAGACCTCGAGACAGCCTGTTCCGATCAGCGGAAAAACCTATCAGAATGTCATCGCCGAACTCGTCGGGAACACTTCCCCTGAAAAGATCCTGGTCGTCGGTGCCCACTACGACACGGTGCGTACGACACCGGGTGCCGATGACAACGCAAGCGGAGTAGCGGGGCTGCTGGCGCTGTCGAGAGCGCTCGCGGGGGTGAGGATGGCAAAGACCGTGAGGTTTGTCGCTTTTGCCCTTGAAGAGCCCCCGTTCTACCGAACACGGGACATGGGGAGCTACCACTACGCACGCAGTTTGAAGAAGAACCGTGAAAAAGTGGAAGGCATGATTTGCCTCGAGATGATTGGATTTTTCAACGACCGTGAGGGTTCACAGCAATATCCCTTCCCGCTCTTTCGCCGGAAGTTTCCTACCAAGGGTAATTATATCGCCATGGTCGGAAATATGAGGTCGAAACGTTTTACGAAGACGATCGCGGCAATCTTCAAAGAGGCCGTCGATCTTCCGGTCGTTACCCTTAACGCCCCTCCGATCGTAATCGGCATCGATTTCTCCGACCACTGGTCCTTCGGGAAGTTCGGATACACGGCGCTTATGGTCACCGACACAGCATTCTACCGCAATCCGAACTACCATGCGTCTACAGACCTTCCAGAGACGCTTGATTATAACAGGATGGCCAAAGTGGTAAAGGGACTGACGGCAGTGGTAAAGGAATGGGGGGAAAGGAGTGACAGTGATGAGGTCGATTATATATTATCAAGTGAGCAGGATTGATATTGCCCGTGCGTGATATTAAAATTGCCGCAGCGACCTGAGGATGCCGACGCACACCGACAAGGGGGCTTACCCTTCATGCAGAGAAATCGTCTCTCTCCCGTCTGAGCGGTCCCGTCAGATTGATTTTTATGTCTGTTTCCTGTAAACTGATTCTACGATTATTGATCTGTGATTATATCCCTGATATCACCGTGTAAACCGGCGACACGCAGACATATGCTTTGCGCATGCGAGTCCCGCCTCCGTGCGACCAGCTACCAGTCCGTCATCCGGCATAAT
>Ga0187778_10000179_pt1 | contig 44688 bp, 40 predicted proteins | sample 1015_Q2_SP5_20_M_FD_132418 | JGI IMG/M metagenome (GOLD analysis project Ga0187778, IMG submission 132418) | Tropical peat soil microbial communities from peatlands in Department of Meta, Colombia - 1015_Q2_SP5_20_MG | ecosystem: Environmental > Terrestrial > Soil > Wetlands > Peat | place...
CACGATCTGCCCGTGCTCGACCCAGCGGGCGGGACGCGTGTACTCCTCGATCACGTCCACCGCCGAGAAGACGACCCGGTACTCGAACGGCCACACGCGGTTCTTCGGCAACCCTCCCACCAGGACGAGCATGCGCTCCACGGTGTCGAATTCGTGCTCGGCCCGTCCGCAGAGGAGGTTCGAGAGGCCCGGTGCGACACCGCAATCCACCACCGCCGTCACGCCCCGCTCGCGCGCGAGGCCGTCCAGCTCGAGGAAGTCCTCGGGCATGAAGGCGATGTCGGCGTAGGGCTTGCCGGCCTCGATCACCAGGCGCAGCAGCCGGAAGCCCATGTGGCCGGGGGCCGCGCCGACGACGACGTCGGCGCCCGCGATGGCCTCGCGCACGGCCGCGTCGTCGGCGAGGTCGAGGGCCGCGGTGGCCAGACCCTCCGCGCCAAGGCGGGCTCGCGTCGCCGCGGACGCATCGGCCACCGTGACCTGGAAGTCCTTCTCCCGGGCCAGGTCCCGGGCGATCACGCGCCCGACCAGCCCGCCACCGAGGACGACGATCTTGCTCACCGCGCGCTCCGTGCTGGTTGTTCCCGCAACCTGATCCCCATAGTCTATCGCGTGCGGGAAGACGGTGACAGATCGAACGCGGCGCCGCGGGACGCATCAAGCCGGAGCGCGTCGGCTCGAGGGACAAACGAGGCCAGCCATGGACGAGAAGGTGGTGGTCATCACCGGCGCGAGCGCCGGCATCGGAGCGGCGACCGCTCAGCTACTGGCGAGCCGTGGCATGTCGCTCGTGCTGGTGGCGCGCCGGAAGGATGCGCTGGAGGCCGTCGCCGCCCGCTGCAGCGGGCGCGCAGCGGTGGTGGTCGCGGACGTGTCCGAGCGCGCGCAGGTCCAGCGCGTCGTGGCGGAGGCGCTGTCCCGCTTCGGCCGGATCGACGTCTGGATCAACAACGTCGGGCAGGGCATCTCCCGCCCGCCCTCGGCGCTCACCGACGACGACGTGGATACGGTGATGCGACAGAACGTGAAGCCGGCGCTGTACGGGATGCAGGAGGTGCTGCCCCACTTCAAGGCGCGCGGCACCGGGCACGTGATCAACGTCTCCTCGATGCTCGGGCGGATTCCCTTCGCGGTCATCCGCTCGGCCTACTGCGGCGCCAAGCACTTCCTCAACGCCCTGACGGCCACCTTCCGGGCCGAAGTGCAGCAGACGCACCCCGGCATCCAGTTTTCCCTGGTGTCGCCGCCGGTGGTGCGGACGGACTTCGGCCTGAACGCGCTGCACGGCGGTCCCGACTCGCGGCAGCTCCCCGACTCGCAGAGCGCCGAGGAGGTCGCGGCGGTGATCGCCGGGGTGATCGAGTCGCGGCGGCCGGACGTGTACACGCGGAAAGGGGCCCGCGATCGCGTGGCGGGCTACTACGCCGCGCTGGGGGAGGACCCCTGACGGGCGCGGCACCGGGCCCGGGAACGTGAAGCGGGACGGCAACTGGAGTTGGCGTCCCGCGTCGGAAGTGGCCAGGGGCAGAATTGAACTGCCGACACGCGGATTTTCAGTCCGCTGCTCTACCAACTGAGCTACCTGGCCGGGCGCAACAAAGATAGCGGGCCACCTGCAGAGTTGCACCGCCCGCCGACTTCCCGAATCGGCGGCCGATGCACAGTTTAGTGCATGCCCTCCTTCCCCAACCTCGCGATTCCCGACCATCCCCTGATCCGCCACAAGCTCCACGTCCTCCGCGACAAGCGGACCCCGGTCAGGGATTTTCGTGACCTGGTGAGCGAGATCGCGATGTTGATGTTCTACGAGGTCACCAAGGACCTGCCGACCGAGCCCGTGGAGCTCGACACGCCGCTCGAGCACATGACCGGCGAGAAGGTGGCCGGCAAGAAACTCGCGCTGGTGCCGGTGCTGCGCGCCGGCCTGGGGATGGTGGACGGGATCCTCCGCCTGGTGCCCGCCGCCCGGGTGGGGCACATCGGCATGTACCGGGACCACGAGACGCTCGAGCCGGTGGACTACTACTTCAAGGTGCCCAGCGCCCAGGAGCAGCGGGACTTCTTCGTCCTCGACCCCATGCTCGCCACCGGCGGCTCGGCGGCGGCCGCATGCACCACGCTCAAGAAGGCCGGCGCCCGCTCGATCCGGCTGCTGTGCATCGTGGCGGCGCCCGAGGGCGTGCAGAAGATGCTTGATCTCCACCCCGACGTGCCCGTGTACGCCGCTGCGCTCGACCGGCAGCTCGACGCGCATGGCTACATCCTGCCCGGCCTCGGCGATGCGGGCGACCGCCTGTTCGGGACGCGGTGACCATGACCGAATACCAGACCGCCATCATCCGGCTCTCGGGCCGGAGCCTCGCCGACGAGGAGAGTCTCACCGACGAGCTGAACGAGCGCCGCCGCGGCGGCTGGACCCTGGTCGAGCTGGTGGCGCTCGGACCGCGCCGACTGCTCGCCGTCTTCCAGCGGGAGGGATGATGCGACTGACATGCTGGGGCGCCGCCGGCGAAGTCACCGGGTCCATGCATCTGCTGGAGATCGGACCCAAGCGCGTCCTGCTGGACTGCGGGATGTTCCAGGGTCGCCGCGAGGAGGCCCGGAAGAAGAACGAAACCTTCCCGCTCGCGGTGGGCGACATCGACCTCGTGGTCGTGAGCCACGCCCACATCGACCACACCGGCCGCCTCCCGCTCCTCGTCAAGCTGGGGTACACGGGGCCGATCTACTGCGCCTCCGCCACGCGCGACCTCGCCAGCGTGATGCTGCCGGACTCCGGATTCATCCAGGAGAAGGACTTCGAGTTCCTGAGCCGGCGCGGCGGCAACCACCTCGCCGAGCCGCTGTACACGGCCCAGGACGCGACCCGGGTCGTCGACCACATGGTGAGCCTGCCGTACGAGAAACCGCTCGACATCGCGCCCGGGATTCGCCTGACCTACTTCGACGCGGGCCACATGCTCGGCTCCGCGTCGGTCGTGCTGGACATCGACGCCGCCGGTGCCAAGCGGAGGTTCGTCTTCTCCGGCGACATCGGCCGCTGGGGACTGCCGATCATCCGCGATCCGAACCCGCCCCGGGGGCTGGCGGACGTGCTGATCGTCGAGAGCACCTATGCGAACAAGGTCCACGAGTCGGTGATGGAAGCGCAGGGGATGCTCGCGGACTACGTCAACAAGGTGGCCGCGCGGGGCGGCAAGATCTTCATCCCGGCCTTCGCGATCGAGCGGGCGCAGGAGTTGATTTACGAGCTGCACAGCCTGGCGCGTGACAACGCCATCCCCAAGGTCCCGATCTACGTGGACTCGCCGCTGGCGGTGAACGCGACCGACGTGTTCCGCCTGCACCCGGAGGCTTTCGACCCCTCCGAGCGCCTGGTGCGCGAGACCGACGACCTGTTCCGGTTCCCGCTGGTGAAGTACGTGCGATCGGTCGAGGAGTCCAAGGCCCTGAACGGCATTCGCGGACCGGCGATCATCATCGCGGCCTCGGGCATGGCGGAGTCGGGCCGCATCCTGCACCACCTGCGCAACGGCATCGGCGACCACCGCAACCTGGTGCTCATCGTCGGGTTCCAGGCGAGCTACACGCTCGGCGCGCGGCTCCAGGCGGGGGCGACCGAGGTGCGGATCTACGGCGAGATGGTGCCGCGCCGCTGCGAGGTCGCGACCATCGGCGGGTACTCGGGCCACGCCGACCGAAACGAACTCCGGCAGTGGGTCGTAGGCCTCGGCGAGACGCCCAAGCGGGCCTTCACGGTGCACGGCGAGACGGAACAGCTCCAGGCGATGGCCGGACTGCTGCGCGACCTCCGTGTCGCGCAGGTGGACATTCCGCGGCTCGGCGAGTCGTTCGAGCTCTAGCCGGAGCGTCGCGCGACCGGATCCATCGTTCGTCACTCGACGAGGTAAGCATGACCATGCGCGTTCACACGGCCCGGTGGCCCCGGGCGATGGCGACCTGCCTGCCGCTGCGGGACCACGTCGCGATCGTCGTCGTGGGAGACAAGAGCCAGATCCAGTCGGGGCTCGCGGCCCTGCACGAGGGCCCGATCGTGGAGCGCGACATGTGGGGTCGGAACAAGTGAGCGGGGCGAAGGACCGGACCGCGACGCGGCGGATTTACTCCGGCCGGGTCGTGAACCTCGACGTCGACACGGTGCGCTACCCGAACGGTGAGAGCGGAGAGCTGGAGATGATCCGCCATCCGGGCGCCGCCGCGGTGATCCCGGTGCTCTCCGCGGGCGACGATCCACAGCTGCTGCTGATCCGGCAATACCGCTACGCCGCCGGCGGACCCATCTGGGAAATCCCCGCCGGACGGCTGGAGTCCGGTGAATCGCCGGAGACCTGCGCGCGCCGCGAGCTGCTCGAGGAGGCCGGGGCGACCGCCGCGCGGTGGCAGCGGCTCACCACGATCTACACCACGCCCGGGTTCACCGACGAGCGGATCCACCTGTTCGCCGCCTTCGACCTCGTCGTAAAGCCCGAGGACCAAAGACCCGAGCCCGACGAGTTCCTCGAGCTCAAGACCGTCCCCACCAGCCAGGCTCTCGCTATGATCCGGGACGGCGAGCTGGTGGACGCCAAGACGGCGGTGGCTGTTCTCTTTTTCGCAGGTTTCCATCTCCGATTGTAGCCTGCAGAGGACAGGCGGAGGCGCCTAGGGATCACCTCCGCCGACGCTCCGCCGAGCACAAGCTTTTCCCCGGCAACGCGTTGGGCTCCATGCCACCTGGGCAGGGTCAGCGGGTACGCTTCCTGCTCGTAGGGAGTAAGAGACTCCCCATTTGGAAGCGGGTGACACATGACCCTGGCGATGAAGGACGGACTGCACGGTCCCCATCAGACCCTGGGCGCCCCGTTTGCGGCCCTCGACGATGGCCAGGTGGTTCAGGCGTTCCTCGAAGGCAACGATCGCGCCTTCGACGAGCTGGTATCCCGGTACCAGGTGCGGCTGCTGAATTTCGTCTATCGCACGGTCGGCGACCGGGAGCGCGCGGAGGACCTGGTTCAGGAAGTGTTCATCCGGATCTACCGCCATCTTCACCGCTTCGACCAGACGAAGAAGTTCTCGACGTGGGCGTACACGATCGCGTCCAACCTCGCGAAGAACGAGCTCCGGAATCGCAGCCGGAACCCGCTGGTGCTGTTCCAGACCATCAAGCGCCACTGGGAGGCCGACCACCGCCCGCTGCAGTTCGAGGACTCCAGCTCGCGGCCGGATGACCTGTTCCGCAAGCGCCACCTGCGCGAGCTGGTGGAGCAGTCGGTGTCCCAGCTCCCCGAGCACCACCGCGTGGTGTTCGTCCTGCGCGAGCTGGAGGGGAAAACCTACGAAGAGATCGCCGAGATCACGGGCTGCAATCTTGGCACGGTGAAGAGCCGGCTGAACAGGGCCCGCAACAACTTCGCCGCCATCATCCAGCCCCACCTCGATTGACCGGTCCGGGGGCGCCGCGGAACAGGCGGCGCCCTGGGCGGTAAGACACGGGTCCTTGCCTGGACCCGCATGAACTGTTGCGAGTTCCGAGAGAAATACTCCGAGTACGCTGACGGCCTGCTGACGCCTCCCAGCAAGGCGGAGGCCGACGTGCATCTGGCGCTGTGCGCCGCGTGCCGGCGGTTCGACCTGGCACTGCGCGCCGGCGTCAACATGCTGCGCGAGCTCCCGGCCGTGAGCGTCTCGCGCGGCTTTGGTCCCGCCCTGCGGCGACGGCTGCGAGACGAGCTCGCGGTGCGCATACCGGGCGTCATCCGCTGGTCGGGCGCGGTCGGCACGCTCCTGATCGTGGCCACGGCGGGCTTCATCGGGTGGGACTGGCTGGAGACGCGCGCCGCCCATCGCGGCGCGGCCGCCGAGTGGGCGTCCTCCTCGCCCGGGTGGGTGGCCGTTCCGCCCTCGGTCGCCAACGCCGCCGCCGTTCCGGACCTGCCGACGGCCCTTCCCCGGCTCCGGATCGAGACCTTCCACCCGCTGAATTCCATCCTCGTCATCGAGCCAGCTCCACCCGCGTCGGGCCAGGACCGCGTGCGGTTCGACGTGCCCGCCGTGTGGGGCGGGCCGTAGCCCCCGCCAGCCTGTTGCAGGGTTCCGTTTCGGGCTAAGTTGCGCCCGATGCCGGGCCGGTCGTTCGATGCGTTGCAGCGCTCCCTCGCCAAGGGCGAGGTCCAGCCTGTCTACTACTTCTACGGCGATGAAGAGCTGCTCAAGGACGAGGCCGTGCGCCGCGTCACGGAGCTCGCCGTCGAAGCGCCGACGCGCGAGTTCAACCTGGATCGTCGGCGCGCCCCGGAGCTGAGCGCGGACCAGTTCCGGTCCCTGGTCGAGACCCCGCCGATGCTCGCGGCCCGGCGGTGCGTGGTGCTGAGCGAGGTCGAGTGCCTGCAGCAGAAGCGGACGAGGCAGCAGTCCCTGCGGTCCGCCGTCACCACGTACGTGGGGCGCCCGCTGCCCGAGACGGTGCTCGTGCTGGTGCAATCGGCGGGCACGAAGCCGGACCCGGGCCTCGAGCGCGCCGGCGGCGCCGTGGAGTTCGAGCTGCTGGAGCCGGCGCGCGTGCTCAAGTGGATTCACCATCATGCGAAACAGGGCGGCATCGCGATCGAGGACGACGCGGCGCGTCATCTCCAGGAGGCGGTCGGCGACGAGCTCGCGCAGCTCGCGGCCGAGGTGGCGAAGCTGGCGGGAGCGGTGCAGGGCCGCCCGGTGACCGTCGCCGACGTCACCGCCCTGGTCGGTGTGCGTCACGGCGAAACCGTCGGCGACTTCGTCGACGCCGTGACGGGCCGGCGCCTTCCCGACGCGGCGTCCATGGTGCCGCGGCTCCTGGCGAGCCCGGGTATCTCGGGAGTCCGGCTGGTGTCGGCGCTCGCCACGGCGTTCGTCGGCCTCGCGCTCGCCCGATCGCACCTCGACGCAGGAGACTCCGGCGCCGCTGCCAGGGACCGGGTGTTCCGGGCCATCCAGGCCTCCAGGCCGTTCGGGCTGAGGAACTGGAGCGACGAGGCGTCGGGCTGGGTTCGCGATGCGCCCCGCTGGTCCGGCCGGGAGCTGGACGACGGGTTGGCGGCGTTGCTCAGGGCCGACACGCGGCTCAAGAGCACGACGGTCTCGGACGAGGAAGGCGTCGTCGCCGAAGTAGTGCTGTCGCTGGGCGTCGGGGTGGGGGTCGCGGCATGAGCGGTGGGCCACGGTCGCGCCATGGAGCGGGAGCCCGCACCGTCGTCAGGGCGTCGCTCACGGTGCTGTGCGCCGTCGCGGCGTCCGCGCGGTCTTCGCGAGCGCAGGACAATCCCGCGCTCCGGACCGCCGTCCAGCTGGCCGCGGAGGGGCGCGGGGACTCCGCGCGACGGATCGTCGACGCCGAGATCGCGAAGGCGCGGCCCGGGGAGCCGGCGTACGTGGAGGCGCTGTACTGGCGCGGGCGCCTCGCGCTGTCCGGCGACAGCGCCGAGCGCGACCTCAGGCGCGTGGCCATCGAGTACTCCACGTCGCCCTGGGCGGACCAGGCCCTGCTCCAGCTGGCGCAACTGGCGCAGGCCGCCGGCAACAGCGCGGCCGCGCTGCAGCTGGCCGGGCGGCTGCGCAGCGACTATCCCACCAGCGCGCTGCGCGCCCGCGCCGCGTTGTGGGGCGGACGGGCGGCGTTCGAGGTCGGCGATCCCGCGACCGCGTGCGCGCTGCTCGACTCCGCGCGCGCCGAATCCCCGGGCGACGTGGAGTTCCTCAATCAGGTTGCCTTCTACCGGGGTCGTTGCGCGGCCATCGCCACGACGCCACGCGCGGATACGAGCAGCCCGCCCGGGGGGCGCGGCGCCCCTCCCGACACCGCTCGCGCCGCGGCCCGACCGGATTCCACATCGACGGCCAGGCCCGTCGCGCGGTTCGACGTCCAGGTGACCGCGACGAAGTCGAGCCGCACCGCGCAGACCCTGCTGGACCGGCTGACCAAGGCGGGACAGCCCGGGCACGTCGTGAAGGGCTCCGACGGACTGCTCCGGGTCCGCGTCGGTCCCTTCGCCACCGAGGCCGAGGCGTCTGCCGCCGCCACCCGGCTCCGGCGCTCGGTCGGCGGACACCCCTTCGTCATCCCGGCTTCGTGACGCTGCCCGGCATCGACGTCTCGACGCCGCTGATGCAGCAGTACCGCGAGATCAAGGCGCGGCACCGCGACGCCATTCTCCTGTTCCGGATGGGTGACTTCTACGAGATGTTCGAGGACGACGCCGAGGTGGGTGCCCGCACCCTCGGCCTCACGCTGACGTCCCGCAACAACGGCGGCGCGGCAGAGACGCCGCTGGCTGGCGTGCCGGTGAAGGCTGCATCCGCGTACATCAAGCGCCTCGTCGAGCGCGGCTTCCGGGTGGCCATCTGCGAGCAGGTCGAAGATCCCAAGCTGGCCAAGGGCATCGTGCGCCGCGAGGTGATCGAGGTCGTCACGCCGGGCGCGGTGATGGCCGACGACCTGCTCGAGGAGCGGCGCAACACGTTCCTGGTCGCCCTCGCCAGTGATGCCGACCGCACCGGGCTCGCCGCGGCCGATCTGTCGACCGGCGAGTTCGTGCTCGAGAGCGGACCGGCCGCGGCGCTCGAGGCCTCGCTGCAGCGGTACAACCCGTCGGAAGTGATCGTCCCGGAGGGCGGCGCGGCGCTCGCGCCGCAGGGCGTGCTGGTCACCCGGCGCGAGCCGTGGGAGTTCGACCCGGCCCTCGCCAGCGAGGATCTCGCCCGCCGCTTCGAGCTGGCGTCGCTGGACGGCCTGGGCCTCGGCCCTGCGGACGCGCTCGCCGTGGGCGCGGCGGGCGCCCTGCTCCGCTACCTCACCGAGCTCCAGCCGGGCGGCCTGCCGCAGCTGCGCCGCCCGACGGCTCGCCGCGCCGAGGGACAGCTCCACGTCGACGCCATGACGCGCCGCAACCTGGAGCTGGTCGAACCGCTGCGGCCGGGGGCCGACGACGCCACGCTCCTCGCCGTGGTGGATCGCACCATGACGCCGATGGGGGCGCGGCTGCTGCGCGCGTGGCTCCTCGCTCCCCTGACGGACCCGGCGGCCATCGCGCGGCGGCTCGACGCCGTCGCTGCCCTGCTCGCCGACGAGCCGCGACGTGCGGCGATGCGCGAGGCGCTGGACGGCGTCCGCGACGTCGAGCGGCTGGGCGCCAAGGCGGCGGCGCGACGCGCCACGCCGCGCGACCTCGGGGCGCTGCGGACCTCGCTGGAGCGCCTCCCGCCGCTCGCCGCGGTGATCGGCGACCTCTACGGCCTCGCGACGGGTTTCGACCTGCTGGAGGACCTCGCGGCCGCTCTGTCCTCGGCGCTGGTGGATCGCCCCCCCGCGGCGCTCGGCGACGGCGACGTGATTCGTCCCGGGCACACCCCGGCGCTGGACGAGCTGCGCGCGCTGCGGGACGGGGGGCGGGCGTACATCGCCTCCCTCCAGGCCAGGGAGCGGGCGCGCACCGGGATCGGGTCGCTGAAGGTCGGCTACAACAAGGTGTTCGGCTACTACATCGAGGTCACCCGGGCGAACAAGGATGCGGTACCCGCCGACTACGAGCGACGCCAGACGCTGACCGGCGCGGAGCGGTACGTCACGCCGGAGTTGAAGGCCTACGAGGCGAAGGTCCTCGGCGCGGAGGAGGAGATCGCGTCGCTCGAGGAACGGGTGTTCGTCGGGCTGCGCGAGGAGGCCGGCCGGGCGATCCGCAGGATCCAGGACACGGCGGCGCGGGTGGCCGCGGCGGACGTGCTGGCGTCGCTGGCCGAGGTGGCGGCGCGCAACGGGTATACCAGGCCCGAGGTCGTGGACGGGTTCGCGCTCGAGATCGAGGCGGGCCGGCACCCGGTGGTCGAGCGCATGATGCCCCGCGAGGCGTTCATCCCCAACGACCTGCGCCTCGACGCCGAGCGCCAGATCATGATCGTCACCGGCCCCAACATGGCGGGCAAGAGCACCGTGCTGCGGCAGGCCGCCCTGCTGGTGATCCTGGCGCAGGCGGGTTCGTTCGTGCCGGCCCGCGCCGCGCGCATCGGCGTCGTGGACCGTCTGTTCACCCGGGTGGGGGCGAGCGACGACCTGGCCCGGGGCCAGAGCACGTTCCTCGTCGAGATGAGCGAGACCGCGTCCATCCTCCACAACGCGACCCGCCGCAGCCTCGTGCTGCTCGACGAGATCGGTCGCGGCACTTCCACCTACGACGGTGTGGCGATCGCGTGGGCCGTGGCCGAGCACCTGCACGAGCGGGTCGGCTGCAAGGCCGTGTTCGCGACGCACTATCACGAGCTCACCCAGCTCGCGGAGCGCTACGCGCGGATCGTGAACTTCAACGTGGCCGTGCACGAGTCGGGCGACGACGTGATCTTCCTGCACCGGCTGCGTCCCGGCGGGGCGGATCGCTCCTACGGGATCCACGTGGGGCGGCTGGCCGGGCTGCCGGCGGAAGTGCTGGACCGCGCGCGCGCCGTGCTCCGGTCGCTCGAGGCGGGACACCGCGTCGCCGCCGCGCCGTCGCCCGCGGACCAGCTCGCGTTGTTCGCGCCGCCCGAGAGCCCCGTGCTGGCGGAGCTCCGGGCGCTGGATCTCGACGGCCTCACGCCGCGCGAGGCACTCGCGCGGCTGGCGGATCTGCAGCGTCGGGCGCGGGGAGGCACGTCCCGCGGGCCTGGCAAGGAGACGCAATGAGCCGGACTTCCGCACCGGCGCGGTGGAGCATTCTCGCCGGCGCCTGGCTGCTGGCCGCGGCGGCGTGTCGCGCCCGCGAGCCGGTGCAGGCCGCCGCCACGGCCGAGAACGACGTACCGGTGGCGGTCAACAGCGACTCGCCGTTCCAGTATCCGGCCGGGCTCTGGGACGACGGCGTGGACGGCGACGTGCGGCTGCGGCTGTACGTGGACTCCGCCGGCAGGGTCCGGCCCGAGTCCACCCGCGTCGCCGCCTCGTCGGGAACGCCCGGCCTCGATTCCGCCGCCGTGCACGGCGCCGCGCTGCTGCAGTTCGCTCCCGCGCACCGGAACGGCCGGCCCGTGGCGATGGCCTTCTATCAGCCCGTCATCTTCCGTCACGGCTCCGAGCCGGCGGGCCCGCCCGAGTGATGCCGGCGCAGCCTCCCATCGACAGCGTCCTCGAGGCGATCGGACGCACGCCGATGATCCGGCTCGGCCGCGTCGGTCGCGGCCTGCGGACGCCGGTGTTCGCCAAGGCGGAGCAATTCAATCCCGGCGGCTCGGTGAAGGACCGCATCGGCCTGGCGATCATCGAGGCCGCCGAGCGGAGCGGCGCCCTGAAGCCCGGCGGTGTCATCGTCGAAGGCACCAGCGGCAACACCGGCGTCGGCCTCGCCATCGCGGCCGCCATCAAGGGCTACCGCTGCATCTTCACCATCCCGGACAAGATGTCCACGGAGAAGATCCGGCTGCTGCGCGCCTTCGGAGCCGAGGTGGTGGTGGTGCCGACGGCGGTGCCGCCGGATCACCCGGAGTACTACATCCAGAAGGCCAAGGCGATCGTGGCCGCGACGCCGGGCGCCGTGCTCGCCGACCAGCACTTCAACCCCGTGAACCCCGAAGCGCACTATCGGACCACGGGCCCGGAGATCTGGGAGCAGACGGCCGGCAAGGTCACGCACTTCGTCTGTTCCCCGGGCACCGGCGGCACGGTGTCCGGCGCCGGACGCTACCTCAAGGAGCGCAATCCCGCCGTTCGGGTCGTCGCGCCCGATCCGGTCGGCTCCATCTACGGCGAGTACGCGGCGACCCACACGAAGGGCGACGGCTTCCCGTACAAGATCGAGGGCGTGGGAGGCGACAAGATCCCGACCTCGCTCCACTTCGACGTGGTGGACGAGTTCGTCCCGGTCACCGACCGCGACGCGTTCCGGATGGCGCGCCGTCTCACCCGCGAGGAGGGGCTGTTCGTCGGCGGCTCGAGCGGCCTCAACGCGCACGTGGCCCTCGACCTGGCGCGCCGGCTCGATGACCCGGCCGCACTGGTGGTCACGATCCTGGCCGACACCGGCGAGCGCTACCTGTCGAAGCTCTACGACGACGCGTGGATGCGCGAGAATCAGATGCTCGACAGCGAGCCGGTGACGGTGGAGCGGCTGATGAGCGAGCGACCCGCCAGGATCCCGCCGCTCGTCTCGGTCGGCCCGTCGGCCAGCGTGCGGCAGGCGCTGAACCTGATGAGCACCTACGGCATCTCTCAGGTACCGGTGATCGCCGGCGACGACTGCGTCGGCTCGGTCACGGAGGGCCCGGTGATCGCGCGTGCGCTCGGTGACGCACAGCTCCTCGAGCGTTCGGTGGGCGACGTCATGCAGCCCCCGTTTCCGGTAGTGGACGCCGGCCTCCCGTTCGAGCACCTCAGCACCCTGCTCTCGCACGAGACACAGGCGGCGCTGGTCCGGAAGGACGGCAGATTGGTGGGCCTCGTGACCCGCTACGACGTGCTGCGCCAGGTGGCAGGCATCCAATGAAGGTCGCGGTGCTCACCGGCGGGACCTCCGCCGAGCGCGACGTCGCGCTCGCCTCCGGGCTGCAGATCACGGCGGCCCTGCGCTCCCTCGGCCACTCCGTCCACGTCGTCGATCTCGCGACGGGCTACGTGCCCGCGGACCACGAGGCCGCGCTCCTTCCGGCCGGGGTCGGCCGCGAGCCGCCCGCCATGGAGCGTCTGAAGGCGCTCGAGCGCGGGATGCTGTCGGCGGGCCTCGGCGAGCTGCCGGCCATCCGCGAGGCGGAGGTCGTGTTCATCGCCCTCCACGGGGGCCAGGGCGAGGACGGGACCGTTCAAGCCGTGCTGGACGTGGTCGGCGTGCCGTATACCGGCAGCGGGCACCTGGCCAGCGCGCTCGCCATGGACAAGGATCTCTCCAAGCGGGTGGTGCGCGACTGTGGCCTCTCCGTCCCCGCGTGGGTGATGGCGCCTGCGACTGCGGCGGAGGTGCGGAAGGCCGTCGGCTTCCCATGCGTGGTGAAGCCGTCCAAGCAGGGCTCGTCGGTCGGCCTCTCGCTGGTCAAGCGGGAGGTGGACCTCGCGGCCGCCGTCGATCTGGCCGGACGCTTCGATGACGAGGTGATGATCGAGCAGTTCCTCGCCGGCACCGAGCTGACGGTCGGCATCCTGGGAGACGAGGCCCTGCCGGTGATCGAGATCCGATCGCAGCACGAGATGTTCGACTACGAGTGCAAGTACCAGCCTGGCATGGCCCAGGAGATCTGCCCCGCGCCCATCGATCCGGCCCTGGCGGCCGGAACCCAGGACGCGGCGCGACGGGCCCACCGGGCGCTGAAGCTGGCCGGCTACAGCCGCATCGATTTCCGCGTGGGCCAGGACGGCGGCCTGTTCTTCCTCGAAGCCAACACCGCGCCGGGCATGACGGGCAACAGCCTGATCCCGAAGGCGGCGCGCGCCGCGGGCATGGGCTTCCCCGCCTTCGCCGAAGCGGTCTGTCGGCAAGCCCTGGCGCGCCGCGGAACAAAGCGCTAGCCCCCGGGATACCTGTCCGATGGAGCGCATGCGCTACGACGGCACGCCGTTTCTCGTGACCCGTTGGGTACGACGGCTCCTCGTCGCCAACGGTATCGTGTACCTTCTCCAGCTCACGGTGTTCACCAGCCCGTGGTTGGTGGAGGTCTTCGGGTTCCGGCCGTCCGCGGTCCTGAGCCATCCGTGGAGCGTGCTCAGCTACGCGTTCCTGCACCACGACTTCCTGCACATCTTCTTCAACATGCTGGCGCTGTTCATGTTCGGGCCGATGGTGGAGGACCGGCTCGAGGGCGGGCGGTTCGTGCGGCTGTACGTCGTGTCGGCCCTCGGCGGGGCGCTCCTCAGCCTCGCGCTGCTCCCGCTGGCGGGCGACGCCGTGATCATCGGGGCCTCGGCGGCCGTGTTCGGGGTCATGCTTGCGTTCGTGCTGGAGTGGCCGAACGCCCCGATCTTCGTCTTTCCCCTCCCCGTGCCCGTCAAGGCGAAGTGGCTGATTCTGTTCTTCGCCGCGGTGAACGTGCTGCCACTCGCGCTGCAGGTCCACGACGGCGTCGCGCACCTGGCTCACCTTGGCGGCTTCGGTGCGGCGTTCCTGTACCTGCGCGGCGGCCGGCTGTTCGGCGGCGTGCGCCACCGGACGGCGGTCGCGACCGGCTCCGCGGTGCTGGTGCATCCTTCCGCGGCCCACCTCGGACGCCGCTCGGCGCCGTTCGGCCTGCGCCGGCGCGGGGCGGACCCGAAGGCCCTCAAGGAAGTCGACCGCGTGCTCGACAAGATCTCCGCAGGTGGCCTCTCCAGCCTCACTCCCGAGGAGCGGCGGTTCCTCGACGAGATGAGCAAGCGGTTCAAGCAAGAGCCCTGAGATGATCCGCGCGGCGCGGGGCGACATCACCACCTACGCCGGCTGCGCCATCGTGAACGCAGCGAACAACCACCTCCGTCTCGGCGCCGGCGTCGCCGGCGCCATCGCGCGGCGAGGGGGACCGGCCATCCAGGCCGAGTGCGACCGTCACGGCCCGATCCGCGTCGGCGAAGCGGCGCTCACCGGGGCGGGCGACCTCCCGTGCCGGTACGTCATCCACGCCGCCGCGATGGGCGACGAGCCGGTGAGCGAGCGCAGCATCCGCCGTTCCACGTTCGCCAGCCTGCGGCTCGCCGGCGACCACGGCATCGCGGATCTCGCGTTTCCGATCCTCGGCACCGGCGTGGGCGGCTTCCCGTTCCGCCGTGCGGTGGAGATCATGGTCGCGGCGGCGCGCCAGGCGGAGCGGGAGGGGCTGCGCGTGGATGCCGTGCTGTATGGCTACACGGCGGAGGATGCCGCCGTCATCGAAGAGGTGCTCGCACGCTCGCCCTAGCCGCCGCCCTCTTGGCGTTGCAGCAGCCGCCGGGCCCGTCAACCCTGGTTCGTGCCGAATCGCTGCTCATGGCCGGTCGCCTGCAGGAAGCGCGCGACCTCGCCGAAGGACTGGCGCGGGCCAGGCCCGACGATCCCGCCACGCTCACGGTGCTCGGCCGGATCTGGCTCGCCTGGCCGATCTTCGGCCGCTATCGCGCGGAATCGCTGCTGGCGCGGGCGGGCGCACTCTCCCCGCAGAGTCCCGAGCCGTACTACTACCTGTCGCTGGTGGGCCTGCGACTGGCGGGCGACGACGGCGAGGCGATCGCGCGCGGCGCCCTGTTGCACGTCTTGACGCTCGCCCCGGACTACCGGGACGCGTGGGCGCAGTGGAGCGCACTGTATCGCGGCGACGACGAGCGCGCGGCGATGGTCACGGCGCTGGCCGCACACGGCGGGACGTTCCCGGCGGACCTGTGGCGCGCTCAGCTGCTCGTGGAGCTGCGGCGCTACGCGGAGGCAGCGCCGCTCCTCGACTCCCTGTGCGTCTTTCAGGCGCGCGACCCGGTGCCGTGGGCCCTCCTCGCCCGGGCGCGATTCGAGCAGGGCCACGATGTCGAGGGGGAGCGTGCCTACGACGCGGCCATCGATCGCGCGGCGGACGACACGGGCCAGTGGCTGTGGCGCCAGGTCCGCGGCATCGCGTCGCCCGTGGAGCGGACGACCTACCAGTCGGTGACGCCGGGAGGCCGCGCCGCGTTCCTGCGCGTGTTCTGGACCCTGCGTAACCCCGACGTCCGCGATTCGGTGAACCGGCGGATCGGTGAGCACTTCCGGCGCCTGGCCGAGGCTCGGCGGATGTTCGCGCTGCTGCACCCGATGTCGCGGTGGCACCACTCGCGGCTGTGGCGCACGCTGCAGGGCGGCGTCGGGCTCTCCGACTCGGCGGAGATCGGCGACGTGCGCGCCGCGATCGGGACGACCCGGATGCCGCGGGTTGGCGACGCGCCGGTCGCCGCGGGCGTCGCTGCGCGGCTCGACGACAGCACCCAGGAGACGGTCAACCTCGAGGACGGGCTCGACGACCGCGGCCGCATCCTCGTGCGCTACGGGAATCCGGACCGGCGCTACGTCTGGAGCAACGACGCGGAAACCTGGCGCTACGAGCTGCCGCAGGGTGGGCTGCAGGTGACGTTCGTCCGGCGCACCTCGGACGGTGGCGGCGACCAGGTCGTGACACCCGTCGTCGCCGGCGAGGCGGCGGCGGCCGACTATCTGCTGCGCACCGACCGCCCCGGCCTCCCGTCCACCCTCAGCTTCGTCTTCTGGCCGGCGGAGTTCCGGCGCGGATCCGGGCAACTGACCGACGTCGTCCTGTTCCCCGACCGTGTCGCGGCCACCGCCGTGCTCTACGACCAAGATGGCCGGGAGGCTTCGCGCGACTCGGCCACCGGCCGCGCCCTGCACCTCGCCGCGCCGCCGGGCCAGTACGTGCTCGCGATCGACGCGGAGCGCGACGGCGCGCTGGGCCGGTTCCGCGGCAGCATCCCGGTGACGCGCTTCGCCGGCGACTCGCTCGCCGTCTCCAGTCTGCTCGTGGCCCCCGGCGACACGCCGGCCTCCCGTCCGCAGCTCGAAGCCGCCGCGCCCGCGACGCTGCGCCTCGAGCGCGGGCAGGCGGCCAGGGTGTACGCCGAGATCTACGGGCTCGGCGACGACGCCGGGGTCATGCGCTACGACGCCGTGTACCGGTTCGCGCGCGCGCGCACCGGCCTGCTGCGTTTCCTGTCGCGGGACCATGTTACCAGCGTCGAGTTCCGGCGGTCCCTGCCTTCGGGCGACCCCGAGATCGAGACGCTCGTCGTCGATCCGGGGCGTCTGCCGCCGGGCCACTACGTGCTCACGCTGCACGTGAGGGACGCGGTGCGCGGAACGCAAGCTGCGAGCGCGATGCTCGAGTTCGACCTGCGTTGACGCGCTCTTGTCCGCGGCGCTCCCACGCTCCAAATTGGGTCGGCGCCCGCGATGATCATCAACCTGGTTCCCGAGTTCCTCGCCGTCCACGCATCGTCCGGGCGTGAGTCCGCCTATCGGGCCTACGTCGAGCGCCACCGGCCCGTGCTCGAGGCCTACTGGCACAACTACGTGCTCGACCTCGACTCGCCGCACACCGCCGAGGTCGTGGCGCGCGCCCTCGCCGCCGACCGCGACGACCTGCGCCGCCTGATCGCGACCGTGGACCTCGAGCGGATGGCCGCGGACGTCGTCGACCGCGCCTCGGCGGCGCTCGACCTCGATCAGGACGTGGACGTCTACCTGACCGTCGGCGTCGGCGCGGCGAACGCGGCCGAGCTGGTGGTCGGTGGCCGCGGCGCCGTGATCGTGTGCCTGGAGCACTTCACCGGACAGCCCAACGCGGACACCTACGGGCTCGGCCTCTCCCCGCAGCTCATCCCGCTGTGGATCGCGCACGAGCTGGCCCACGCCGTGCGCTACACGTCGCCCACCAGCGCCTCCGAGCTGAAGCGGCTGGTCGCCGAAGCGGGCGGCACCTACGACTACTGGGAGACCGGGAGCCGCGCCTCGCTGCGCGAGCTGCTGCTCAACGAGGGCGTCGCCGTGCATGCCGCACGCGCCGCCGCGCCCGGTTTCGCCGAGGAGGAGTACTACGGCTTCACGCGCCGGCAGTACCGGCGGATGCGCGAGCTGGAGTCGTTCCTGTTCCGGGCGGCCGAGCCCGACCTCGATCGCTCCGGCCTCGGCTTGCGGCTGCGCTATCTCAGCGGCGGGATGAGCCCGGCCGCGCGTCTCGTGCAGGGCCGGGTGCTGCCGGAGCGCTGCGGCTACTACCTCGGCGCGCGGATGGCCGAGCCGCTGGTGGCCGAGCGCGGCATCGCGGCGGCCGTCCGCGCGCCGGCCCCCGAGTTCGAGGCCGCCAGCGCCCGCGCGTCCGCCGGCCGGGCGGTCGGCGCGTGAGCTTCAAGGGCGCCGAGCGGCGGGTCAATCGCGAGCTGCGCGAGGTCCTCGACGAGCTCGTCGAGCACGTGCGCTACGTGGCGCGCAACGTGAAGACGATGAGCCAGCAAGATCTCGAGTACGCCGAGGAGCGGCTGGAGTGGCTGGCCGACGAGGTGTGGCGCGCCGCCACCGAGGCGCTGGAGCAGCGCGGCTAGGTCGACGCCTTCCGGCGCGCCATCTCCCGGACCCGCGCCTTGTTGATGAGGTACTGCTGCGGCAGACTCACCAGGTTCGACACCGCGTAATAGAGATTCAGCCCCGACGCGAAATTCAGGAACAGCACGGTCATCATGATCGGCATGATGGTCGTCATCATCTTCGCCTGGGGATTGGGCGGCATCCCCATCTGGCCGAGCTTCGACAGCGCCCACATCGACGCGCCCATCACCACCGGGATCACGTAGGTCGGGTCGCGTAGCGACAGATCGGGCAGCCACAGGAACGAGGCGCCGCGGAACGCGATGGTGTTCGCAAACACGAAGAACAGCGCCAGCAGGATCGGGAACGGGATCAGCATCGGCAGGCAGCTGCCGAACGGGTTCACTTTGTGCTCCCGATACAGCTTCATCATCTCCTGCTGGAGCCGCTGCGGATCGTCCTTGTAGCGGGTCTGGATGTCCTTGAGCAGCGGCTGCACCGCCTGCATGGCGACCGAGCTCATCATCGCTTTCTGGTTCAACGGCCACAGCACCAGCCGGATGGCGATCCCGAACAGGATCAGCACCCATCCGTAGGCGAGCGACAGCCGCTGGTGCAACCACAGCAGCAGCTCGGTGATCCAGACCGACACCGGCATCACGATCGGCTTGAAGATCCAGCCGTACGGCGACGCCTTGTCGAGCTCGCGGCCCAGCCGCCGCAGCTGGCGGTACTCCTGGGGGCCGAGGTACACGGCGTAGCGGAACCGCCCGTCCGGGCCCACCGGCAGCGTCGCCGACGCCTCGGCCGAGACCGCGTAGCGGCTGGCGCGCGGACCTCCGATGGCGACCGCACCCCCGAACGAGGGCTGGGTGCTGTCCGCCGACAGCAGCGCGCCAATGAAGTACTTCGATTTGACCGCCACCCAGTCGAACGGCCCGTCGAGCGTGGCCGTCTCTCCCGGCTTGAGCTTACCGAAGGCCAGGCTCACCGGCGCCGTGCGCCGACCGACGACGCCGTAGTTGCGGTAGTTGCTGACGCTGTCGGCCTCGACGTTCGCGAACCCCGAACCCAGTCCGATCAGCAGCAGGGCTCCCTGACCCCCCAGGCCGTCCACCTGGCCGGTGACGTCCAGCAGATACTCCTGCCCTTGGCGCGCCGTCACCGACACGGCCACGTCGAGCTGGCCCGCCCGCCCGCGGAACGTGGCACCGTCCGCCGAGCGCTGTGGCGCGTACGGCACGCTGTCCAGCGCGACGGTGTCCCGGCCCACGACCAGGCGCTGCCCGAGCATGCGGTCGCCCGGGGCCACCAGCTCCACCGGCTGGCCGCGCGACGGGCCGGCGTAGGATCGGTAGGCCGACATCTCGGCGCCCACGAGCGCGGCGCCCGTGCTGCTCAGCCGGTACCGCGCCACCGGCGTGCTCACAATCACCGTCTCCGGCGCGACCGCTGCGGCCGCCGAGACCGGAGGCCGATGCGTGGCCGCTCGAGGCTCCACGGCGGCGCGCGACGACTCCGGTGCTGCGGCCGGCACGTGCGTCGTGTCTCCGGCCGCGCCCACACGCCGCGGGGCCGGCTTCAGGAACAGCGACGGGATCACCGCCACGGCGATCATCAGGAGAATCGCGACGACGAGGCGACGTTCCATCGGTCAGGGCACCGGGTCGTAGCCGCCGCGCGCGAACGGGTGGCAGCGCAGGATGCGCCGGGCCCCCATCCAGGCGCCGCGCAGCACGCCGTAGCGCTCGACGGCCTCGATGGTGTACGCCGAGCAGCTGGGCTGGTAACGGCACGCCGCCGGCAGGAGCGGCGAGAGCGTCACCTGGTAGCCGCGGATCATCAGGACGGCGGCGCGGGCGAGGATGGACACAGAGTCCCTACGAGCTCGGCCTGTAAACGGTCGAAAGTGGCCGCGTACGCCACGGCCCGTGCGCGCACCGCCAGGTCGGCGGGGGCCAGGACCGGCAGGATCGCGCGGCGGCAGATCTCCCGCAGCCGCCGGCGAAGCCGGTTGCGCTGGGGTGCGGTATGCCCGAATCGCGCCACGATCACCGCCAAGCGTGAATACGCGAGAGGGGAAGGCCGGATGAACAGATCGAGATGATCCGTTCGGTGGCGCTTCCCCTCGCCCATCAGCGCGCGCAACTCCGCCGCGCGCCCGATTCGGTACGACCTCGGCAGCCGCTGGGCCGTCAACCGCCCCGATGCTTGGACGGTATCCGGACAGTGAGACGCTTGCGCCCTTTCTTGCGGCGACGCGAGAGAACGGCGCGGCCCCACCGGGTCTTCATGCGGGTCCGGAAGCCGTGCTTGTTCAGACGTTTGCGGTTGTGCGGACGATACGTCGGTCCCACGGATCGAGCCTCCAGAAAGCCGCGAAACGTACACGTGCGCGGCAGCATGGGTCAAGGTTGACTTTTCCACATGGCGGTCGTAGGTTCGCTCGCCCTTTGAGACCGTCCGCTTAACTCCGACCTGCGTTGATGGAGCTTTCGGTAAAGGAAACCTGGACCCGCCTTCTCGACCAGGCTCGTGGTCGCCTGCCGGAGCCCACGATCCGATCCTGGTTGGAGCCGGTGGAGCCCATCGGTCTCGAGAACGCGACACTGGTTCTCGCCGCGCCCGACGAGTTCGCCGCGGACTGGAACAAGTCCAACTACGCCGCGTTGCTGTCCGACCTCTCGACCCAGGTCGTGGGTCGGCGCCTGGAGATGTCGTTCCGGGTGATGGAGGAGCGGACGCGCCGACCGCAGATGGATTTCTTCGTCGCGACCCCCGGCGCCGCGCCAGGTGCGGTGGCGGCCGCCAAGCCGCCCGTGTGGTCGATGCCGCTCAACGAGCGGTACACCTTCGGCACCTTCGTGATCGGCAAGTCGAACGAGCTGGCCGCGGCGGCGGCGCACGCGGTGGCCGAAGCGCCCGGGAAAGCGTACAACCCGCTTTTCATCTACGGCGCCACGGGGCTCGGGAAGACGCACCTCATGCAGGCCATCGCGCACGCCGTGCTGGAGCGCTCGCCGCAGACCCGCGCCGTCTACATGAGCGGCGAGCAGTTCACCAACGAGGTCATCGAGCACATCCACGGCCAGAAGATGCCGGAGTTCCGGCGCCGCTACCGCAACGACCTGGATCTCCTCCTCCTCGACGACGTGCACTTCCTGGAGCGGAAGGAGTCCACCCAGGAGGAGTTCTTCCACACCTTCAACGCGCTGTACGAGGCCGGGAAGCAGATCGTCCTCACCAGCGACCGCTCGCCGAAGGAGTTGCCGGGGCTCGAGGTGCGTCTCGTGTCCCGCTTCGACTGGGGCATGGTCGCTGACATCGGGCAGCCCGACCTCGAGCACCGGACCGCGATCCTCCGCAAGAAGGCGGAGCAGGACCACCTCGAGCTCACGATCCCGGACGACGTTCTCCAGTTCATCGCCGAGCACGTCCGGAGCTCGGTGCGCGAGCTCGAGGGCTGCATCATCAAGCTGCTGCTGTTCGCCTCCCTGAAGCACCGGGAGATCACGATCGACCTCGCCCGCGAGGCCTTGTCCGACAAGATCAAGCCGGCGGAGGACGCCGGCTCCGATCCCGTGGGCCGCCGCGGTGGACCGACGATCGACCGCGTGCAGGAGGTCGTGGCGCGCCGCTGGGGCGTCACGCCCGAAGGGCTGCGCTCCAAGGCCCGCACCAAGCGCCTGACGGTCCCCCGGCAGGTCGCCATGTACTTGGCCCGGGACCTGCTCGGCATGCAATTGGTGGAGATAGGGCAGGCATTCGGGGGCCGTGATCACTCGACGGTGATTCACAGTCTCGACAAGGTATCTCGACAGCTCGCGCGTGATCACAGCTTCCGCGATCGGGTGACCCAAGCGCGCACCGAGTTGTCCGCAGTCTAGACGTGGGTAAGTGAACGACGGCGTGCCAGACGTGTTGGTAGCTGTGGACGACCACGGGCGTCTGTGTCCCGGCACCGACGGTTCCCACATTCGCGTCGGGACCAGGTGACGGCAACTCGTTGCGCCGGCACGTGCTGACGCCGATGCCAACAGTTCCACATGCTCTACGGTTACTACTGTCTTTTATCTATTGAGTGGTATAGTAGGCTTGCCGACCCGCATCCAATGAGGATTGGATGAAGTTCACGATCACGCGGGAGAAGTTGCAGGAAGGACTGCTGGCGGTCGTTTCGAGCATTCCGGCGAAGACGACGCTGCCGGTCCTGTCGAACATCATGATCGAGGCCGGCAAGGACGGCATTCGTCTGTCGGGCACGGACCTCGACATCGCGGTGTCGACGACCGTGCCGGCGGACGTGGACGAGGAAGGTGCGTTGACACTGCCGGCGAAGAAGCTGTCGGAGATCGCGCGCGAGTTGCCCGGCTCGCCGGTGCGCGTGACCTCCGCCGGCGAGCAGCGTGCCCAACTGGAGTGCGGCAAGAGCAAGTTCCGTCTCCTGGGCCTGCCGCGCGACGAGTTCCCCTCCTTCCCGGCGGTGCGTTTCGACGGAGCGTGGAAGGCGCCGGCCAGGGACCTCCACAAGCTGATCGGGCACGTCGCGTTCGCGGTCTCGACCGAGGAGAGCCGCCCGATCCTGAACGGCGTGCTGTGGGAGCTGCGCAAGGACCGGATGCGCATGGTGGCGACCAACGGGCACCGGCTGGCCCGCATGGAGGTGCCGCTGTCGGGTGCGGCCGCCGCCCAGGCGGATCTCATCGTGCCGCCGAAGGCGCTCGAGCAGATTCGCCGGTTGTTCGCCGAGGACGTCGAGGTCGAGATCGGCAAGAGCGAGAACCACCTCGGCTTCCGCAGCGCGGGGATCCAGGTGTTCACCCGGCTGATCGAAGGCCCGTATCCCAATTACGAGCAGGTGATTCCGCGGGAGAACGACAAGTTCGCCACGGTGGACAAGGTCGCCATGGCGGCCGCCCTGCGGCGGATGAGCATCGTGGCCAGCGACCAGACCCACCGGATCCGCCTCGCCTTCGGCAGCGGAACGCTGAAGTTCAGCGTGCAGACGCCGGACCTCGGGGAAGCGCAGGACGAGATGGCGGTCACCTACGAGGGTGACGCGCTGGAGATCGGCTTCAACGCGGCGTACCTGCTGGAGCTGCTCAAGTACATGCCGACCGACGAGGTGCGCTTCACGCTCAAGGCTCCGGAGCGAGCCGCCACGGCCGAGCCGGTGGGGTGGGACGACCCTGCCTCGTATGTCTGCCTGGTGATGCCGCTGAGGTTGATCGACTAGCGGGGCGGCGACCCCTCCGGCACCGGGGTCTTGGCATCGGCGGCCGTCGTGTCCGACTTGAGTGGCACGGCGGCCGTGTCCTTTGCGGTCGCGCCCGCTCCGGTACCGCTGTCGCGGCGGGTAACCGTGTCGCCCCCGGGCGGCGTGAGCTGCACCGGCACCGTGTCCTCCTGCTCCTCCGGCGGGATCGTGACCGGGGCACCACCGAGCTTGAGCAGGATCAACTGCTGCCGCGACTCGGTGCGGCCGGGCCGGTACGCCGGGTTCGACGTGAGCGGGTGCGGCAGAGTCGCGACCAGCAGTGCGGCCTGCTCGATGGAGAGATGTCCCGCCCCCCGGTCGAAGTAGCGCCGGCTGGCGGCCTCGACGCCCCACACGTTCGGACCGAGCTCCGCCACGTTCAGGTACAACGCCAGGATCCGGTCCTTGTCCAGGGCCCACTCGAGCCGGTAGGCGATCACCGCCTCCTTCAGCTTGCGCAGCGGATTGCGGGACGGCGAGAGGTAGAGATTCTTGGCCAGCTGCTGCGTGATGGTGCTGGCGCCGCGCAGCTTGGCGCGGCGGCTCCACGACTGCCCGAGCACGCGCCACAGCTCGGCGCGATCTCCATTCCTGTGCCAGGAGAACGAGGTGCGCCGGTACCCGAGCGCCTCGCGCAGCGCCCTGTAGTCGATGCCATGATGCAGGTAGAAGGCCTCGTCTTCGCCGGCCATCGCGGCCCGCGGCAGCCAGCCCGTCATGGACGAGGCGGGGACGGGGAGGTAGCGCCGGGGCGGCGCCCGACCCGCGGCGCGCATCTGCCGGCTGCGCATCGCCATGAACGCGGTCTCCGCCGGCCAGTGCGTCCGCCACCACGAGGGCGGAGGCCAGACGAAGCCGAGCCAGAAGACGCCGATGCCCGCTCCCGCCAGGGCCGTGGCGGCGAGGCGGCGGAGCGTGCGCGCCATCGCCTCAGCGGCGCGGAGTCGGTGCGCGGGTCACGAGGGCCCCCGAAACGCCGACCGCGTCGACCTCGTCCGCGCCACCGGAGGCCTGGGTGAAGGCGCCGAGCCGGCTGCGCGAGGCGTCGAAGCTGAACGCCAGCACCAGCGCCCGGCGCTTGAAGCTCGGGCCGAGATCGGCGAGCAGGGAAACCGCGAATCCGCTGCCCAGCGCGACGGAGCCGCCCGCCCGATACGCGATCGAGCGCCAGGTGTGCGGCGCCACTTCCCATTCGCCGCCCACCTGCAGGGCGCCGCGCAGCAGGTAGACGAGCGCACCGGGCACCAGCGTGGCCCAGTACGTGGAATCGCCCAGGCGAGGTGATCCGACGTTCTTGGTCACGAGTGACAGCTGGGTTCCGTCCAACGTGCTCACGCGGGCGGCGACGTCCCAGGATCCCGCGTCTACGACCCCGCGGTACCAGCGGCGTGTCACCCCGGCGGAGAACCGCTCGTCGCCGAGGCCGGCCCCGACCGCGTAGGCGTTGAGCGACTGGTTCGACGGAAACCGCTCGTGGACCCAGCTCGCCGCCACGCCGCGCCCCGCCAGCGAGAGGCTGTACTGGCTCAGCTGCGGCCCGCCTGGGAAGAAGCGATCGCCCGTCACGTCGGCGCCGATGCTGGCTTCCGGGAGCCGGGCCAGCGCCGCCGGATTCACCCACAGGGCCCGCGCGTCGGAGGCCTCCGTCGTCAGCAGGTAGCGGGCGGGTTGCGCCGGAATGATCTGCGCAGCCGTCCGTGGCGCGGCGAGCGTCGCCCAACCCGCGACGACGCCGACGGCCGCCAGCGCACGCCGTGCGGTCACGGGAGCCGCGTGAGCGTGCTGTGCGACTTGCTGCGGATCGGCAGCACCATGCCGGCGCTCACGAGAGTCGCGTTCATGAGCGAGCTGTCGCTCACCGTCCTGCCGAGGTAGACGCCCTGCGCCGACACGAAGGCGTCCTCGCTCCGCTGGCCTCCGCCGGCGATCTGGATGGTCTGGCCCCCGGTCTCACCGGAGCCGGTGACCGTGTACGCCGACGTGCTGGCGATGTGCAGGGCCCGGGTGCCCGCGTGGTCTTCCCATCCGGCGACGCGGTGCTGCCGGACGGCGTGCACGCTCACCGACAGCCCGCCGCTCGGCTGGTCCGTCGTCACGGTGTCGGTCCAGGTCATGCCGTCGGTCGGGGCGGTGGGCGGCAGCGCCGGCAGGAAGTCGCGCAGCACCTGCGCGACCGCGAGCAGCGCGTCGCCCGCGCTGTCCGGCTTGGGAGCCACGATCGACTGGCCCGCCGGTGAGGACACGAGGCGCACGACCTTCCCGCGGGCCGCCGCGAGCGCCGAGGCGTCCAGCCCGGGTCCCGCCGAAGCCGTGATCGACAGGGAATCCACGGTGACGGCGATGCCGAGGTTGCCCGCGGTGTCCGCGAGCGCCGTCGAGAAGCGCGCGGCGACCGAGACGTCGGCCGCGTTGGTCTGACCCATCATCTCCTGCTCGACGTGCGTCTGGGCTTCGAACCGGTACTGTCCCGCGCCGGCCGTGTAGCGGAGCGGCGTCGGCGCCCGCACGGCGGCGGGGGACGCGAGGGCCGGCGCGGGCGCCGGCGCGGCGCCGCGGGCGCAGCCGGCGGCGACGACCACGGAGGCCATGAGCAGGAGCTGGACGCGGTTCATGCACTTCTCCTTTGAGGTTCGGGCGCCCCGTCGTCCGGCGCGCCGGTGGCTGCGATGGAGGGGAACGTGCGACGGCGCCGCAAGCCTCCCCGAAGGGCGCTCGCGGCGCCGCCGGCGGAGCCGTAAGCCGAGTTCTGTTCGGCCGAATGGCCGAGCGGTCATCTCTCTGGGATGGCGGTCGCCCGCCACCTCGCGCGGCCTACCCGCGGCTCGCCGTTGCCGGCGCTGTCGGTCCGGGCCGGACCTCGCCGCCTATTTGGCCTTGCTCCGGCTGGAGGTTGCCGTGCCGCGCCTGTTGCCAGACGCGCGGTGGGCCCTTACCCCACCTTTTCACCCTTACCTCGCCCGAGGGCGGGGCGGTGTCTTTTCTGTGGCCCTTGCCGTCGCCTCGCGGCGCCCAGGTGTTACCTGGCAGCCTGCCCTGTGGAGCTCGGACTTTCCTCAGACCCGTGAGGGCCCGCGACCGCTGCGCTCCGCACCGCAAGATACCGCCAGCCGCGAGGGGAGACAAACGCGAAGCACGTGTGCGCATCTGGGTGACGAGGCGGTGACAGTGGAGCGTAGCGTATCTCGCGCATCTGACCGAGGAAGACGATGCCGGCCGCCGCCGCAACCGTTGCCACCGTGCTCCTGCCCGACGAGCGGCCGCGCGTCGAGGCGGCCGGCCAGGACTGCTACGTGGCGGTCCACGGCGACTCGCTCGACGACGCCATCAGGCAGGTCCGCCGGCGCAGAGTGGACGCGGTCTTCCTCTCGGTCCACCGCTGCGACGATGCGGCCTTTCCGCGGGTCGCGCAGTTCGTGCGCGAGTTCCCCCACGTGCCGACCGTGGCCCTCATCTCGCGGCCCGACCTGGAGGCCCCGCACCGCGTGCTCGGCCTCGGGGCCTCCGGCGTGCGGGACGTGGTCGACGTGTCGGTGCCCGCCGGCTGGGGACGGCTCCGCGAGCTGCTGCGCGAGCCCAGTTCCCCGGTGGCGGCGCGGGTGATGGGGGCCGTCGACCGGGACCTCGACGGCGTCCCGCCCGACTGCCGCCTGTTCTTCGAGGTCGTGGTGCGGCGGGCGCCGGAGCTGAGGACGGTGAAGCGGCTCTCCGCGACGCTGCGCGTGGTGCCGAGCTCGCTGATGTCGCGGTTCTACCGGGCCGACCTGCCGTCGCCCAAGACCTACCTCGCGCACGCGCGCCTGCTGCACGCTGCGCACCTGTTTCGCAACGGCGGCCTCTCGATTGCGGACATCGCGAACCGGCTCGAGTACTCCTCGCCGCAGAGCTTCGGGCGACACCTCCGGGCGCTGCTCGGCCTGACGGCGGGCGAGTTCCGGCGGCGCCTGCCGTTCGACATCGCCTTGACTCGCTTCCGGGAACGCCTCGTCACCCCGTACCGGGATCGGCTGCTCGCGTTCCATCCTCTCGGAACGCGGCCCGGGGAGCACGGACAAAGCCCGGCGTGAGCCGCCGGTCCCGCTGGGGGGGGCACGGCGCCGCCGGGCGGCGCCGAGAGAGGTCAGTCCGTTTCCGAGAGCAGCTCGCGCAGACGGCAGAGGGCCAACACGGGGTAGCCGGCGCGCTCGACGGCCTCGCGGCCGCCCTCTTCGCGATCCACCACCGCGAGCACGCCGCGCACCCTTCCCCCGGCCTCGAGCACCGCCGTCGCCGCCTCGATGGCCGAGGAGCCGGAGGTGACGACGTCCTCGACGATCACGACGTTCGCACCCGACGCGAAGCATCCCTCGATGCGGTTGCGGGCGCCGTGGTCCTTCACCGTCTTCCGCACCGTGAAGGCGTGGACGGGAGACGCGGTGAACGCGGTGGCGCGGGCGATGGCGTAGGCCACCGGGTCGGCGCCGAGCGTCAGCCCGCCGACCAGCTGCGGGTCCCAGCCCGCGGCCCGGATCGCGGCGAGGCCGAGCTCGCCCACGAGCGCGAGTCCCTCGGCGTGCATCGTCGTCCGGCGGCAGTCGATGTAGTAGGGAGAGCGGCGTCCGGAAGCGAGTACGAAGTCCCCACGGAGGACGGAGCGGGCCTTGAGCAGGGCCAGCAGGCGCGCCCGCGCGTCCGGCCCGGTCGCCGTCACGCGATCAGGTGCGCGACCCGAACAGCCCCTTGATCGAGCCGAGCAGTCCGGCGCGGGGCACGTCCAGTGGCATGGTGGCCGCGGCCGCGAACTCGTCGGCAAAGACGCCGACCGTCGGCTGCCGCTTGGCGGGCTCGCGGCTGAGGCCCTTCATGACGGCGTCCTCGACCGCACGCGGAAAGACCAGGTCGCGGCGCGCCTGTCCGAGCGGGATGGGCGGCTGCGTCAGCAGCTGATGGAAGAGCTCACGCGGCGACTTGGCGACGTAGGGCAGCTGGGCGGTCAGCAGGAAGTACGTGATCGTGGCGAGCGAGTAGATGTCGGCGGCCTCGCCCACCAGCTCGCCCGACAGGGCCTCGGGGGCCACGTACTGCAGGGTACCCACGAAGAAGCCGGTCCGGGTCAGCCGCTCGGCCGGCGTCATGTCCGCGTCGCGCGCGATGCCGAAGTCGAGCAGTCGGGCGCGCTGCGTCCGCGGGTCGTAGATGATGTTCTCGGGCTTCAGGTCGCGGTGGATGATCCCGGCCGCGTGGGCCGCGGCCAGTCCGTCGGCGACGTGGCGCACGATCGTGGCCGCGAGAGGAAGCGCCACGGGTCCGGAGCGCCGGACGAACTTGGCGAGGAGCTCGCCGTCGGCCCACTCGAGCGCGAGGTAGTGCAGGCCTCCGGGCGCCTCGCCGAACTCGTAGGTCTGGACGACGGCCGGGTGGGACACGCGGGCGCCGTACTCGGCTTCGCGGAGGAAGCGCTGAACCGCCGTGCGGTCGGCGCGCAGCTTGGAGCGGAGGATCTTGACCGCGCACACGCCGCGCGTGGAGTGCTGGGCACGGTACACCGTCGCCGTGCCTCCCTCACCCACTCGCTCGAGCAGCTGGTAGCCTGCGACGACGGTGCCGGTCAGGTCTTCGGACTGCATGGGATCGCGCGAATGTTACGTCGTCCGCGCGGACGCGGCAAGTGAAGGCGCGACGGCGCCTTGACTGAGCCGGGCCGCCGTCCGTAGCTTGGCCGCAGAGGTCAATCCCCGTCGCTTCGAGGAACCCACGTCCAGCGCCGTCCGCCGCGTCGTCTTCGCCTCCGCGCTCCTGGCTGCGACCGCGTGTGGGCCGTGGCAGCGCGTCGGAGCGCCGCCCCCCAGGGCGCCCGCGACGGAGCAGGTCGCCGCGCTGTTCGACCCGTCCATCGTGTACCGCAGGCTCGGGTACGTCACCGGCGTGGGGCAGATCCGCTTCGTCGGCAACGTGCGCCTGCTCGCAGGTCGCACCCCCGACACCGCGCTCGCCGTGGTCGGCCTGTCGATGCAGAACCGTTACCTGGCGTTCCAGCGCGCCGCGGACGGATTCGCGGCCACCTACCGGGTCGAGCTGGCGTTCCGTCAGGGAACGCTCATGGTGCAACAGGTGGTGCGCGACGAGCGCGTGGTCGTAGCGACCTTCGCCGAGACCCAGCGGGCGGAAGAGAGCATCATCTATCAGGGGTTCTTCCCGGTGCCGGCGGGCATGTATCTCCTGTCGATCGTGGTGCGCGACCAGAACGGCCCGGGCGTGGGCCGGTACGAGGGACCGTTCAGCGTCCCGCAGCTGGAGGCACCGGCGATCGCCACGCCCATCGCCGTCTACCGGGCCACCCCGCGCACCGACCTCGCCGCGACGCCCGACATGGTCACCAATCCGCGCAGCACCGTGGATTACGGCTCCGACTCGCTGCGATTCTACGTCGAGACCTACGGGCTGCCGGCCGGCAGCCAGCTGGTCGCCGCCGCGCTGGACAGTGCAGAGCAGCCGGTGTGGGCGGACACCACGGGGATCGACAGCACCGCGACGCTCCGGCCGTTCGTGTTCGCCGTGGCGCCCTCGCACCTCGCCCTGGGGCGCCACGAGCTGCAGGTGGGCGTCGCGGGCGGAGGCGTCGTCGCCAGGGCCACGTTCCTGGTCGCGTTCTCCGGCCAGTGGATCGCCGCCAACTTCGACGAGATGCTGTCGCTGCTCCGGTACTTCACCACGCCGGATACGCTCAAGGCGCTGGCGCGGACTCCCCCGGAGCAGCGTGCCGCGGCGTGGCGGAAGTTCCTGCACGACACGGATCCTGACCCGTCGACGCCGGAGAACGAGGCGCTCGATCGCTACTTCGGCCGGCTGCTCGCCGCCAACGAGCAGTTCCGCGACGAGGGGACGCCCGGCTGGCTCACCGATCGCGGCGAGGTGTACATCACGCTCGGCACGCCGGACCAGGTCATCGATCCACGCCCGGACTATCGGGGACGGGGCCGCATCATCGAGTGGACGTACGATCAGCACAACCTCGCCCTCTACTTCGTGGACGACGCCGGCTTCGGCCGGCTCCGGCTCGACCCGGAGTCGCGCTCGGAGTTCGACCGGGTCGTCAACCGCCTGCGTCGCGCCCGGTGACGCCGCTCCCGGGAGCGATGGCTTCCGGCGCGGCGGAGCGGGAAGCGGGCACCGGAATCGCCCCCAACGAGACTCGTCGGCGCACCCTCCACGTCGCCGCGGGCGCCCTGGGTCCTCTGGCGGCGTCGCTCGGGCCCGGGATCGCGACGCCCGCCTTCGTCACGCTGGTCGCGGTCGCCGGCGCCGCCGAGCTGGCACGGTTCCATTGGCCGGCGTTCGGCGCGCGGCTCGAGCGGCTCGCGGGCGGAGCGCTCCGACCCGGCGAATCCCGCGGCGTGACCGGCGCAACGCTGCTCGCGGTGGGCTTCGCCCTGGCTTGGTGGCTGTTCCCGGCTGCCGCCGCGGAGCGTGCAATACTGGTGGCGGCGCTCGCGGACCCGATGGCGGCGGCGGTCGGCTCCCGGTTCGGCGGAGGCACCAGGAAGTCCTGGATCGGCTCGATCGCGTGCACGGTGACGGCGGCGCTGGTGCTGCTGCTCACCGGCGAGGGGGCGGCGCCGGCGGCCCTGGCCGCCGCCGTCGCGGCGGTGACCGAGCGGACGCCGTGGCACGGCGCGGACAACGTCGCCATCCCGCTGGGCGTGGGCGCGGTGCTCTGGTGGCTGGGATGATCGTCGACCCGTCGGGGATCCGATGACCGAGCCCGCCCGCCTGTTCCTGGTCGACGGCTACGCGCTCATCTACCGCGCCTTCTTCGCCATGCTCGCCCGGCCGCTCACCACCAGTCGGGGCGAGAACACCTCGGTCGCATGGGGGATCGCGAACTTCCTGCTCCGCCTCGCCGAGCAGCACCGCCCGGAATACGTCGCCTGGGTGCACGACGCCGGCACGAGCTTCCGCCACGTGCGCTTTCCGCAGTACAAGGCGACGCGTGAGAAGCTCGACGCGGAGCTGCAGCAGGACTTCGACCGGTCCCTCGTGCGAGTCGTGGCGCTGCTCGAGGCCTTCCGGGTCCCGCTGGTGACGGTCGACGGCTACGAGGCCGACGACGTCATCGCGACCCTCGCCGACCGCGGGGTGGCGGCGGGCCTCGACGTGGTGATCGTGTCGGGCGACAAGGACTTCTACCAGCTGGTCGGCCCGCACGTCGGTCTCCTGAACCCCGGCCGCGGAGGTCCGGCCGCGGTCGAGGAGCAGCGGGTGACCACGGAGAACGCGACGGAGCGGCTCGGTGTCCCGCCGGAGCAGACGGTGGACTTCCTGTCCCTGGTTGGGGACTCCGCGGACAACGTGCCCGGCATCCGCGGCGTCGGCGAGAAGACGGCGGTGAAGCTGCTCGAGCGGTACGGCTCGCTGGACGAGATCCTGGCCCACGCGCCGGAGGTCGAGTCGAAGCGTGTCCGGGAGGCGCTCGTTCAGGACGCCGACCGGGCGCGGCTGTCCCGGGAGCTGGTGACGCTGCACCGGGACGTGCCGATGCGCCTCGAGCTGCGGTCGCTCGCCGCCCAGATCCCGGATCGCGCCGCGCTGCTCACGCTGATGTCGGAGCTCGAGTTCCACGCGCTGGTGCGGTCGCTCGGCGGCGGCGCGGGCGAGACGGGGACCGGCGGCGCCTACGACGTCGCGGACACGGCCGAGGCGGTCGAGGCCGTCGTGCAGCGCGCGCGGTCCGCCGGGGCGTTCGGCCTGTGCGTGGAGGGCACCGCCCGCGACCCGATGCGCGCCGAGCTGGCCGGCCTCAGCATCGCGGTCGCTCCCGGCGCGGCCACCTACCTTCCCTTCGGCCACCGCCCGCCGGCCGACATTCTCGCCCAGGGCGACGTGAAGAACCTCCCCCCCGTGACCTCCCCTGCCCTGCGGAGCCTGGTCGCGCTGCTCGGCGATCCCGCGGTGGGAAAGGTCGGACACGACCTCAAGGTCGGCGGCCTGGTGCTGCGCCGCGCGGGCGTGGAGTTGCGGGGCGCTTCCTTCGACACGATGATCGCCAGCTTCATGATCGATCCGGGCCGTCGGTCGCACGGTCTCGACGCGCTGGCCCTGGAGCACTTCAACGTGCGGCTGCGTCCGTTCGAGGAGCTGGTGGGGAAGGGGCGCGAGGAGCGGAGCTTCGCCGACGTCCCGGTGCGAGACGCCGCGGACTGGTGCGGGACGGGCGCCGACTATGCCCTGCGGCTCCGCGACCGGTTCGCGCCGACCCTCGTCGACCACGGCCTCGAGCGGCTGTTCCGCGACGTGGAGATGCCGCTGATCGGCGTCCTGGCCGACATGGAGTGGGAAGGGATCGGCGTCGACGGCGAGCACCTGGCGCGGCTCGCGACCGAGATGCGGGGCGAGCTGGCGGCGATCGAGCGCCGCATCTGCGACGAGGCCGGCGTCACGTTCAACATCAACTCGACGCCGCAGCTGCGGCACGTCCTGTTCGAGAAGCTCCAGCTGCCGGTGCTGAAGAAGGGGAAGACGGGCGCGTCGACCGACGCGGAGGTGCTCGAGGAGCTCGCGGCGCAGGGCCACGTCGTGCCCCGGCTGCTGCTGGAATACCGGGAGATCTCCAAGCTCCTGTCCACTTACCTGGACGTGCTGCCGAGCGAGGTGAACCCGGCCACCGGACGCATCCACACCTCGTTCAACCAGATCGGCGCCGCGACGGGACGGCTGAGCTCCAGCGACCCCAACCTGCAGAACATTCCGGTCCGCTCGCCCCGGGGCGAAGCCATCCGCCGCGGCTTCGTCCCGCGGCCCGGCCACCGGTTCATCGTGGCCGACTACTCGCAGATCGAGCTGCGACTGTTGGCCCACCTCTCCGGGGACCCTGCCTTCGTGAACGCCTTCGTCGCGGGCGGCGACATCCACCGGCAAACGGCGGCACTGATCTTCGGCGTGGCGCCGGACGCCGTCACGCCGGAGATGAGGGCGCGCGCCAAGACCATCAACTTCGCCACCATCTACGGCCAGGGCCCCCACGCCCTGGCCCGCCAGCTCAACATCGGGTACGACGACGCACGGCGGTTCATCGACGACTACTTCACGCGGTTCGCGGGCGTGCGCGCCTGGCTGGATCGCACCGTCGCCGAGGCCCGCACGCGCGGTTACGTGGAGACGATCTTTGGCCGGCGGCGGTACATCCCCGAGCTGCGCGACAAGAACTACAACATCCGAGCCTTCGGGGAGCGGACCGCCACCAACTCGCCCCTGCAGGGATCGGCGGCGGACCTCATCAAGGTGGCGATGATCCGGGTCAGCGCGGCGCTGCACTCGGCCTACCGCGCGCGCCTGCTGCTGCAGGTGCACGACGAGCTGCTGGTGGAGGCGCCGGACGCCGAGGCCCAGACCGTCGCGGGTCTCGTCAGGGAATCCATGGAGCGGGCGACGGTGCTGCGGGTCCCGCTGGTGGCGACCGTCGGCGTCGGCGACAACTGGCTGGATGCGAAGGCCAGTTGAGTTCTTGCCCCGCTCCGGGCGGCCGCGGTACAATAGCGCCCGTGGTCCGGATCCACGGCCGTCCGCAGGGCGGCACCGCCGCGGCGAGCGCCGCCCGCCCGCCGACGGCCGGGCCGGCGGCCGGCGACGAGGTGGCATGGCAGGAATTTCCCCGCCGCCGTGACGGCCTGCGCCACGCCCTGGACGGCGGCCTCTGGCTGCACCGCTTCACGCTGGACGGTCGTCCCATGGCGCACCTGGTCAGCAGCGACCGGGAGCGGCTGATCGCGTGGGGACACGCCGTGGGCCTCGACGCGCGGTGGCTCCAGTACAAGCCCCTGCGTGATCCGGCGACGGGGATCCGCGTCGCGGCGTGGCACTGGGACCTGTGGGGAGAGCTCCTGCCTCCGCGTTGAACGTCCCGTCGCCCGGCCTCCTCGCCGAGCGCCGGGGCCTTGCCGGGCGGGACCGTTCGGGAGTGAGCCGATGAGATTCGTGAGCTTCGCGTTGGCGTGTGCGGTGGTGGCGGGCTGCACGGGCCGGTCACGCAGTGGCGCGGCCGGCGACGACGTGGTGACCAGCGCGGTGCGGCCGGGCGCGTCGCCCTACGGGGTGAGCCAGTTCGCGCGCATCCTCCGGCACACGGCCATCGGCATTTCACCCAGTCGTCGCTGGGTGGCGTTCCTGTCCGACGTCACCGGCCGCCCCCAGATCTGGAAGGTCCCGGCGGCCGGTGGCTGGCCGGTGGAGCTGACGTTCGGCGACACGCCGGTGAGCGGCGCGGCGTGGGCGAAGGACGGCGCCAGCCTGGCGTTCGAGCAGGACTCCGGCGGCAACGAGCGATACCGTCTCTACGCCGTGCCGGCCGCCGGGGGCGAGCAGACGGAGATCCCGGCGCCGCCCGGAGCCCGCCAGCAGATCGTCGGGTTCTCGGACGACCGTCGCTTCCTCGCCTACGTGTCCGACTCGGGCCGGGCGGGCCATTTCGACCTCTGGATTCGGGACCTCGCCACCGACCGGGCGCGTCGCGTCGCGGCCGACTCGGTCAGCACGATGGGCGGCGTGTGGTCCCACGACAGCCGCTTCCTCGCGCTCGTCAGGACCAACGACTTCGCCAACGTTGACGCCGTGCTCCTCGACGTCTCCGCTGGGCAGACCAGGCTCCTGACGGCGCATGCCGGTTCGAAGGCGTACCGGCCCGTCGCCTTCTCTCCCGACGACCGCGAGCTCCTGCTGATCTCGGACGCGCGCGACGGGATTCCCCGCTTGGCGATCGTCACCCTGGCCACCGACTCGCTCCGCTGGCTCGACACGGGCGACTGGCCGGTCGAGGCCGCGGGGTGGTCGGTGCGTGGCAACATCGCCTATTCCGAGAACGTCGATGGCCGCGTCACCACCTATCTGGTGCACCCGAACGGCTCGCACCGGATGCGCATCGGACCGCGGCAGGGAGCCACGACGTTCGAGGAGTTCTCCAACAACGGCAATCTGGTGCTGTTCTCGTACTCCGACGGCACGCGCCCGAACGACCTGTGGCTGCACGACATCGCGCGGGACACCGCTTGGCAGCTGACGTTCGCGCTGGTGGGCGGCGTGGATCCCGCGAACCTGCCGCCGGCCGCGCTGGTGCACTACCCGACCTTCGACGGACGGAAGATCTCCGCGCTGGTGACCGTGCCCTTCAATCTGCAGAAGGACGGCTCGAATCCCGCGATCGTCATGGTGCACGGCGGGCCGTCGGGGCAATGGACCGACGCGTTCTCGCGCGACGTCGCCTACTACGCCAACCACGGGTACGTGGTGATCCGGCCGAACGTCCGCGGGTCCACGGGCTACGGCAAGGCGTTCGAGGATCTCAACAACGGGGACTGGGGAGGCGGCGACCTCAAGGACGTCGTCGCGGCGGCGGACTATCTCGTGTCCACCGGCTACGTCGCGAGGGGCAAGATCGCGGTCCTCGGCGGGAGCTACGGGGGGTACCTGACCCTGGCGGCGCTCGCCTTCACCCCGGACCGCTGGGCCGCCGGCGTCGACCTGTACGGCATCAGCTCGATCGTGACCCTGGCCCGGACCACCGAGCCGCTGCTGCTGCCCTACCTCACCCGGGAGATGGGGACCCTGGCGGCCAACGGAGCCCTGATGCGGGAGCGGTCACCCCTGTTCCGGGCCGACTCGATCCGCGCTCCGCTCCTGATCCTCCAGGGCGACAACGACCCGCGTGTCCCGCTGGCCGAGAGCCGCCAGATCGCGGATGCAGTGCGGCGGCGCCGCGGCGTCGTGGACCTCATCGTGTATCCGGGCGAGGGTCACGGGTTCCAGAAGCTCGAGGACCAACTCGACAGCATGCGTCGGGCGGTGGAGTTCCTCGACCGCTACGTCAAGGGCCGGGGCTAGCGATCCGCGCCGTCTCGCCGCTGCCGCGGCGCGCCGCGGCGCGATTGCCGCGATAGCCCGGCCACCAGTTCAGGCGCCCGGCCAGATGCATGACCCCGGGCACCATGGCGACGCGGATCAGCGTGGCGTCGAGCAGCACGGCAACGGCCAGGCCGAAGCTGATCATCTGCACGGCCATCACCCGCGCGAACGCGAACGCCCCGAACACCAGGATCATGATCAGCGCGGCGTTGGTGATCGTCCCCGCGGTGGCGGTCAGTCCGTTGACCGTGGCCTCGTCGTTGTCCCGCGTCTCGTCGAACTCCTCCTTGATGCGTGACAGCAGGAAGACCTCGTAGTCCATCGACAGTCCGAAGACGATGGCGAACACCAGGACCGGGCTGATGACGAAGATGGCCTGGGTGGGTCCCGCGAGGCCGAACAGCGCGCCGCCGATGCCCCATTGGAAGACCACGACGGTGAGGCCGAAGGCGGCGGACACCGAGAGCGAGTTCATCACCACCGCCTTGACCGGCACCAGCACCGATCGGAACACCAGCGCCAGCATGGTCCCCGTCACGCCGAGCACCAGGACCACGAGCAGCGGGAACAGGTCCAGCACCTTGTCCCGGAAGTCGAGGTTGGACGCCGAGAAGCCGCCGATGAGCATGCGCGCGCGCGCCAGCATCGGGAGCCGGCCCACGTCGATCCGCCGCACCTCGCGGACCGCTTCGAGCGATCCGTCGAGCGAGACGGTGTCCCGCAGCACGACGTCCAGCATCGTCGCCGTGCCGTCGTGGCTGACGAAGGTCCGGAACACGTCGGGCATGCGCTGGCGGGCGCGGGCCGTGTCGGCGTACAGCTCCACGTATTGCCACAGCGGGATGCCGGGGCGCAGGTCGACCATGCCGCGCACCTGGGCCACGCGCGGATTGGCGCGGATCGAGTCCGCCAGCGCGCGCAGGCCCCGGAGCCGGTCCACGTCCAGCACCGCGCTGCGGTCGGTCATCTGGACGACGACCTTGAGCGGGCGCAGCGTGCCGCCGTGCCCCATGTCCTCGAGCACGGCCAGGCCGCGGCCCGAATCGGTGTCGGTCGGGAACCAGCCGACGGCCGGCAGGCCGATGCGCAGCCAGCGCGCCGGCAGGGCGAGTCCGAGGATGAGCGCGCCGGAGATGGCCACGGCGCGCCAGGGATTGCGGGCGATGGCGCGGGCGTAGCGGTTCCAGCCGCGGCCGAAGCGGAACCGGCGCAGCCGCCGCGCCAGCCACAGCGGCTGATCCACGTGGCGGCCGAGGATCGCCAGCGCCGCGGGGAGGAAGGTCACCGACAGCGCGATCGAGACGGCGACCACGAACAGCCCGGCCAGCCCGATGGAGCGGGTTTCCTGGAGGGGCACCATCATCAGCGCGACGAATCCGATCATCACGGTGCCGCCCGAGGTGATGACGGTGCGCGATGCCGTGCGGATCGTCTCGGCCGCGGCCTCGAACCGGTTCTGGGCGTAGTCCATCTCCTCGCGGAAGCGCGTCACGACCAGCAGCGAGTAGTCGATGCCGACGCCGAGCCCGATCATCGTGGTGAGGTTGAGCGCGAAGATGGACATCGGGACGATGGCCGCGGCGATCGCCACCAGCCCCAGGCTCACCGTGATGGCGATGAACCCGACGGCGATGGGGGCCAGCGCGGCCACCAGGGCGCTGAAGGCCACGAGCAGGAGCAGCATCGTGAGCGGAATCAGCCGCTGCTCCATGAGGCGGGAGTCGTCGGCCGCGATGGTGCGGATGTCGTAGTCGAACGCCGGATCGCCGGTCACGTAGGTCAGGAAGTCGGAGCCGATCCGGTGCTGGACGCTCTCGACCGTCGCGCGGAGCTGCGGGGTGTCGGTGGTGGCGGAGCTGTCCGCCGAGAGCCCGACCAGGATGAACGTGATCCGTCCGTCACGGCTGCGGAACGCCTCGTCTTCGGAGTTCCGCCAGTTCAGGGTCTGGAGCACGAACGGCAGCCGCCGCAATGCGGCGGTGACCGAGTCCACGTAGGCGGCGTACCGATGGCTGCGCAGCGTGAGCGACGGATGCCGGATTGCGACCGCCGCGAAGGCGGCGTACGGCGAGTCGAAGTGGTCGCGGATGAGGTCTTCGGCGACCATCGATTCGGAGTGCGACAGGTTCTCGCCGCCGACGTGCAGCCGCTCGTGCAGTCGGCGGCCCAGCGGGACCATCGCCGCGGTGAGGGCGACCCATGCGAGCACGATGGGCCAGCGCCAACGCACGACGGTCTTGGCGGGCAGTCGGATCACACAGCAGCCCCTGTCAACGCGGCGCCGGGCAGGCGTCCGAGTGGACGCCGGCGGAGCGGCGCATATTGCGCTGTCGGGCTCGGATTCGCAAATGGCCCGTTTGCCCCGGCCTGCCCGGCTCGCCAGATTGCGTCATCGTGAGCCCGTCCAACTCGCGCAGCGTGGTGATCCCGGCGCTGGTCCTGCTGCTCGTGGCGGCGGTCGCCACCGACGTGGGACGGCGGCTGCTCCGGCGCGCGGGAGCGCCGGCCGCGACGGTGACGCCCCCCGTCGCGCCCGACTCCAACGCGAGCGTCGCGGGCCGGGCCGACCGGGACGCGCGCGCCTCCACCGCGGGCGCCACCGATCGTCTTGATTCGGCGGCGCGCGCCGACGCGGTGCGGCGGCTCGAAGTCGAAGGAGGCGGCACGTATCTGCCCGCCATGCTGACCGAGAACGATTCCGCCCTGCACCGCTGGGCCGACGATCGCGCGACGCACCCGCTCCGCATCACCGTCCTGCGCGGCGACGGGGTGCCCGGGTTCCGCGAGACGTTTCTCGCCAACGTCGCGTGGGCCATCAGCCGCTGGAACGGTGTCGGCCTGCCGGTGTGGCTGGAGCAGAGCCCCGACTCCGACGGTGCCGACATCATCGTCACGTGGGTGGACCGCCTGGACAGCAACCGCACGGGCCGATCCGACCTGACGTGGCAACGCCGGGGCCCGCTCGTGAAGGTGCGCGTGACGCTCGCGACGCACCTGCCCGACGGCCGCCCGGTGCAGCCCACGCAGATGGTCTCCCTCGCGTTGCACGAGCTCGGCCACGCCCTCGGCCTCGGCCACTCCTCCGTGAAGACCGACGCGCTGTACCCCGAGACGTCCGCGATCGACCTGACCACGCGCGACCGGCGCACGGCGGCCCTGCTGTACTCCATCCCGCCGGGCTCGCTCAAGTAGCCGCCGGTCGCGCGGCACCGGCACGGCTCAACGCGTCGGCGCCGGTTCGTGCGCGGCGGCGGCGGCCGCCATCCCCAGGCGGTAGCCGAACTCCGCATACCGCACCAGGCCGGAGAACGGAAAGTCGGGTGCCCACTCGTCGGCCGCCTGATGGTAGTGGTCCCAGCGCCGGGCGAGCGCCTGTGACGCCTCCGCGCTGAGACCTTCGAACGGCGCGTCGGGGACGAGAAAGACCGCGGGCACGCCGATCCTGAGCAGCGGGAAGTAGTCCGAGTTGGGGCTCGCCGGCGCCAGTTTCGCCTCCCAGCCCGCACCGTGGGCGACCGCCACGGCGAGCAGCCCCAGCGGAGACCGGTCGCCACCGGCCACCTGCCACCTGTCGGCCGGCGCGGGCGGCGCGCCTGCGTCGAGGTTGATCTCCGCAACGACGTGGTCGGGAGGCACCAGGGGGCGGGCGGCGAAGTAGTCCGATCCCAGCAGCCCGCGCTCCTCGCCCGTCGGCCACAGGAACAGCACCGAGCGCGCCGGCTGCGGCCCGGCGGCCATGGCTTCCGCGATGGCCAGCAGCATCGCACAGCCGGCCGCGTTGTCGGAGAACCCGTTGTAGATGGAGTCCCCCCGCTGGTCCGGCGTCGAGATGCCCAGGTGGTCGAGGTGCGCCGTGTAGGCGACGAACTCGCCGCGCAGCGCCGGGTCGGCGCCGGGCAGGATCGCGGCGACGTTGCGGGAGACGAGCGGGTGCACGCGGAGCCCGATCCGCACGCTCACGCGCCTGCCCGGCAATGGCGTCGGCCGGTCCGCGGCCGAGCCTGCGGCCGGCAGCTCCGGCATGAGCGCGAGCGTCAGGGCCGGGCCGGCGATCACGTCCGGGATGGCCGGAATGAACGACGAGACGGCGTGAACGCTGTCGGCGATGAACATCCGCGAAGGTCCCCGGCTGCGGACGTACAGCGCGAACGTCCCGGAATCCGGCGCCAGCTGGATCGCCCCGGCGGCGCCGCGCGCGCGGAGCGTGTCGGCCGCGGCCATGTCCGAGCCGAACGGACCGCGGACCAGGACGACGCGTCCGACGAGGTCCGGGAGGTCGCCCTTTCTCGCCAGCACGTCCCGGGCGGACCCGACGTAGACCAGTTGCCCCGAAAACGGGACGAGGGTCGCCAGGGTCCCGACGTTCGGAACGAAGTCCCGTGGTGTCGAGTACTCGCGCGAGGCCGAGTCGGCAGAGTCCATCGCCAGGGACACCTTCGTGGACGACGTGTCGATCTCGGCCTCGGTCAGCGGCACGGTCTGGTAGTAGCTCCCGTCGGGTCCGGCGCCCCGCAGACCCAGGGACTGCGCGACGGTCGCCAGGTAGAGAGCGGCCAGGTCGTTGCCCCGATGTCCGGTTCCCCGGCCCTCGAGCAGATCGTGGGAGAGGAAGTAGGTGTGCGCCCGCAGTGCGAGTGAGTCGATGAGCGGAGCGCGAGTCGCGGAGCTGGGGCGAGCCGGCTGCGCCACGGCGGGCGCGGTCACGGCAAGCGCAAGCGCCATAACGAGTTTCGGTGTCATGCGTGGATGCTACCGGGACCCCTGGCGCCGCGGCAAGCGCCGGGTCAGTATTCGGCGCATGGCGGCGAGAACGCCTCGTCGGGTGATCCCGGTGCTCGAAGGCACGCAGGGCCGAGCCGCGACGCTGCAGGACGAGCTCGATCGCCGCACCAAGCCGGGCGAGCTGTGGCACGCGGAGGGCGACGACGGCTCGGTGAGGTGCGTGGCGTGCGGGCATCGCTGCCTCGTACGCGAAGGCCGCCGCGGCATCTGCAAGGTCCGCTTCAACCGGGCCGGCACGCTTTACGTTCCCTTCGGCTATGCCGCCGGCGTGCAGGTGGACCCGATCGAGAAGAAGCCGTTCTACCATCTATTGCCTGGCTCCGAGTGCCTGACGTTCGGGATGCTGGGCTGCGACTTCCACTGCGGCTACTGTCAGAACTGGCTGACCTCGCAAGCCCTGCGCGATGCGGAGGCGGGCAGCCCCGCCAGCGACGTGCCCGCGGAGACGCTCGTGGCCCTCGGCCGGCAGCATGGAGCGGCGGTCGTGGCGTCGTCCTACAATGAGCCGCTCATCACGGCGGAATGGGGCATGGAGGTCTTCCGCCATGCGCGGGCAGCGGGCCTGAAGACGGCGTTCGTCTCCAACGGCAACGCGACTCCCGAGGTGCTCGACTACATCCGCCCGTGGACTGACGGGTACAAGATCGACTTCAAGGCGATGCAGGACCGAGCCTACCGGTCACTCGGCGGCGTGCTGCAACACGTACTCGACGCCATGCGGATGGTCCAGGAGCGCGGCTTCTGGTCCGAGGTCGTGACGCTCGTCGTGCCGGGCTTCAACGACGGGATCGACGACCTCAGGCGGATGGCGGACGCCATCGCGGCGATCTCGCCGCTCACCCCGTGGCACGTCACGGCGTTCCATCAGGACTACAAGATGACCGGCCCGCGGAACACGACGACCGAGGACCTGCTCCGTGCGTGCGAGATCGGCCGCGAGGCCGGTCTCAAGTTCGTGTACGCCGGAAACCTGCCGGGACGCGTGGGCCGGTGGGAGCACACGTGGTGCCCGGACTGCGGCGACTTGCTCATCGAGCGGTACGGCTACCAGATCCGCCAGCGGCGCGTCACTCCCGCGGGACTGTGCCCGTCCTGCGGGGCCCGCATCCCGGGAGTCTGGTCCTAGGGGTCGGGCGCCCCGGCTCCCGGCTCGGCAAGTCTTCCTCAGATTCGTCCAGGATGTGGCAGCGGAGCCGTGCACGCGGAGTGATGCGGCGCGCCTCCGCACGTTCGTGCCGACGCGACGATTGAAGGGGCGGCCGGGCGGAGGTAGGTTGCAGTCATCCCCTGCGGGAGTCGTACGATGGTCACCGTCGAGCAGGTCCGCGACGCGCTGCGCGCCGTCAAGGACCCGGAGTTGAACCTCAACGTCATCGATCTCGGCCTGGTCTACGAGGTTGAAGTGTCCGACGGGGGAGAGGTCCACGTCGAGATGACGCTGACGTCGCCCGGATGCCCGGCCGGACCCGAGATGCTGTCGGAAGCGCAGGGGGTCGTCGCGAAGCTCGACGGAGTGACGAAGGCAAATGTCGAGCTGGTCTGGGAACCGTACTGGACGCCGGAGAGAATGGATCCGCGCGTTCGCTCGTTGCTCTGGGGCTAGCCCACCAGCACCTCGAGGAACCGCTCTCCAAGCAACTCGGCCTGCCACTTCCGGAGCTCGGGGATGTCGCCCAGGGAGGCGGCTTTCCTCGGGCGGGCGCGGGCGACCGCCTCGAGCGTGCCCTTGGGGCAGAGCACGCCGGGCTCGAGATGCAGCCGCTCGGCCGCTTCGTTTCGGGCCTTCTTCAACCTCTCGACGGCCAGGTCAAAGGCCGGATCGGCGACGCGCCGCTCCGAGCGCGGAAACCGCGGGAGATCCTTTTCCGGCACCGCGAGGCCGCGCTCGATCACCGCCAGCAGTGACACGCCTCGCTCGGTCACCAGGCGCGGCGACAGACCGCGGACTTTGGCCAGCTCGTCGGGCGAGCGCGGCGGCGTGGAGCTCAAGGCCAGCAACGCCTCGTTCGACACCACGCGGAAGCTCGCACGATCGAGTTCCGCTGCGATGGCCTCCCTCCACGGCACCAGCTCCCGCAGCACCGCGAGGCCGCGCCGGTTCAGCGCCCGGGCACCCTTGATGCGCAGATAGGCGTCGCCGTTGGTCTCCACGGGCGTCCAGCGCACGCCCTCCAGCCGCCGGAATTCCTCCGCGGCCCATGTCAACCGGCCGAGCTTCTCGAGTTCCGCGCGGAGCCGCTCGCGCAGCGCGAGCAAGTAGCAGGTGTCGGTGGCGGCATACTCCAGCATCTCTGCGGGCAGCGGCCGGCGCGACCAGTCGGCACGCTGGAACTTCTTGTCGAGGCTCACTCCGAGGTGCTTCTCCAGCAACGCCGCGAGCCCCACGGCCGGCTCGCCCAGGAGGTGAGCGGCGATGCGCGTGTCGAACAGGTTCCGCGCGTGGAAGCCGTAGTCCCGGTCGAGAATGCGGAGGTCGTAGTCGGCGTCGTGGAAGACGACCTCGACGGCCGGGTCCGCGAGCAGCACGCCCAGGCCGGCCACGTCGGTCACGGTCAACGGATCGATGACGGCCGTTTCGACGCGGCTCGAGAGTTGAAGGAGATAGATGCGGTCGACGTGCCGGTGAAAGCTCGCCGCCTCCGTGTCCATCGCGACGAGCGACTCACGTCTCACCCGGCGCATCAGCGTCGCGAACTCGTCGTTGTTGCGCACGTAGCGCTGAGGCGGTCGCCGATGGGAGGTCCGCACCATAGCGCTGAAGCTTGGCCGCAGCCGGAGGGTGGCGCAACTGCTGGCGAGCCGACTTATCCACCTCTCAACAGAAAAGTGATCAAAACATTCAACATCAACGTGTTGATACCTGTTGGCTTGTGTGTGCTGGCATCATGCTGACACGTCGCTATTATGAAACTATCAATATGCCGTCGTGTTGTTGATTTGTCATCATTGCGCTGTCTAGCAGACAGTTTTTGTGCGCCGGACTGAGGCGTGCCTCCGGGTTGTCGTCATCGAGACTCCGAGGCTCCTGCTCGAGCAGAGCCTGCGCCTGTCCGGCCCTGGTGAGCGCCGCCCCGGTCTTCGTTTCATTCCCGCGCGGGGCCGAAGTAGTATTAGCCGGTTGAGCGCCGGGCCAGCGTCGCTCCATCCACCATCCACTGCGGCGAATCGGTGAGCGGACTCCCTTCGATCGAGATCACGATCTACCCGTACGACTGCGACGCGTACGGTCACGTGAACCAGGCCGCATATCTCCTGCTGTTCGAGCGCGCCCGGTGGGACGCCCTGGCCCGCGGACCGGGCCAGGACCTGTTTCGCCGCAACGGCGTCTGGCCCGCGGTCCGGCGTGCGACGATCGACTACCAGGCTGCGGCCTATCCGGGGGACGTCCTCCGCATCGATTCGGAGGTCCAGAAGCTCGGTGGCAGCTCCCTCGAGATGCGGCAGAGGGCCACGCGGGTCACGGACGAGGCTCTGGTCGCGGAGCTGCAGATCCTGTTCGTGATGATCAACGACGCGGGCAAGCCGACAGCGATGCCGCCCGAGGTCGCGGCGGCCTTCGGCGGTCGCCCCTCGGCCCGCCCCGGCGAGCTGGTGCGCCACGATGTCGGGGAGGTCACGCTTGCGGTCGACACGCGCGGCGACGGACCGGCCCTGCTCCTGATTCACGGATTCCCCCTCGACCACTCGCTGTGGGCCCATCAGGTGGCCACCGTCGCGCGGTGGCGGCGGATCGCGCCGGACTTGCGCGGCGCGGGGGCCTCGGACGCGCCGGCGACCGGCTATTCGATGTCGGTCTAC
>Ga0187778_10000181_pt1 | contig 44191 bp, 41 predicted proteins | sample 1015_Q2_SP5_20_M_FD_132418 | JGI IMG/M metagenome (GOLD analysis project Ga0187778, IMG submission 132418) | Tropical peat soil microbial communities from peatlands in Department of Meta, Colombia - 1015_Q2_SP5_20_MG | ecosystem: Environmental > Terrestrial > Soil > Wetlands > Peat | place...
CACTCCCAGCACCACGGCGGCATCCTCGTCCTCGCGGATGGCAAACAGGCCCAGCCCGAACTTGGAGTTCTTGATGGCCAGGCTCAGGATCATCGAGAGAGCCATCACCGCGATGATCAGGTAATAGGTGAGCCAGAGGGCGCGCATGGCTCCGCCCAGCGGTTGATAGACGGCGAAAGAAAGGTACATGCCGGTGGACCGGCCCCAGGGGTCGAAATTGGCGACGAACGCCTGCACCGCCTGGAGCACGCCGATGGTGGCCAGCGCAAAGTAGGCGCCCCGCAGGCGCAGGATCAGCAGGCCGAACAGCAGCGCGCACACGCTTACCGCTAGACCGGCCATCAGGGCCGAAAGCACCAGGTTCCAGCCCAGCACCGTCGCGAGATAGAGGCCTATGTATCCGCCTAGGCCATAAAAGACGATGTGGCCGAAGTTCACGTAGCCGGTATAGCCGATCATCAGGTTCAGGTTGCTGGCCAGGATGATGGCGATTGCGATCAGGATCAGGTCCTCTCGCAATGAAACGTCATTGCTGCGCAATGGCAGATACAGGAACAGGGCAGCGATGGCCAGGATGATCCAAAAAAAGGGCCGGCGCAGGATCATGCCGTGGCCCTCCCGAAGATGCCCTGCGGGAAGGCTACCAGCACCACAACAAACAGTCCGAATTCGATCAGGGGGATCCAACTGACGGCGATGAACGGCGTGACTACTCCCTCCAGCAGTCCCAGAAGCACCCCCGCCACCAGGGCTCCGAACGGCTTGCCCAGTCCCGCCAGGATGGTGACCACGAAGCTCTTCAACTGATAGGTCGCCCCGGAAAGAATGGTGAAGGGGAAGAGCGTAGAGACGAGCGCCCCGGAAGTGCAGGCCAGCGCAATGCCGATGCCGAAAGCGATGGTCAGCACCGCAGTGGTGGAGATTCCCATTAGTTCGGCAGCCTCGCGATTATCGGCAACCGCGCGGATGGCCTTGCCGGTGCGCGTGTGATAGAGGAACAACTGCAGGGCCAGGGCGATCACTACGGCGCCGATGGCGGCGGCAATATGATTTCCGGTAAATGTATAGGCGCCGATGGTGATGCCCGGCAGGCTGAAGTTGACGTTGTACGGGCTGGTGCTCCAGATGGCGGTGCCGATGCCGATGACCATCATGTTGACCGCGAAGGTGGAGAGCAGGCTCATCAGCATGGGCCGGCCTACCACGCGGTGCACCGACATCCAATAGACGACAATTCCCAGGAGCAGTCCTGCTGCCATCACCGGCAGCAGCAGCACATAAGCGTTGGTCATGAGGGCGCCGAACAGCAGGTACATGGCAAACATGCCCAGGGCGATCATGGCGCCGTGGGTGAGATTGATGACGTCCATCACGCCCCAGATCAGACTCAGGCCCATGGCGGCCAGTCCGTAAACCGCTCCCACCAGCAGGCCGTCAATCATCGAGGCCAAAACTCCCGACATATCTCACCCTCCGTGCCCGGAGCTGAGCTCGCGTGAACGAAACGGCGAACGATCAGCGCATCGGATACACCAAATTGGCGCTCTTGCCGGCCAGAGGCCACACCACCTCTTTGACCAGCTTCCCCGACTTGTCCTTCTGCCATTGCGCCAGAACCATGGAATGGCCCACCTGCAAACCGTGTTCATTGGCCGCGGTCGAGAACTTGGTACGCCCGTAGAACGTGGTGATGTCGGTGGCGTTCAGCGCGTCGGCCACCTTCGCCGTGTCGATTCCGCCCGACTGTTCGATGGCGCGCTGCAGGATCAGCCCACTGGCATAGCCACCCGCTGATTCGTAGCTGGGTGGAGTGTTGTACTTCGCCGCGTAAGCCTTGGCGAAGTCAGCGCCGCTCGGCCCGTATTGCGCTTTGAATGCCGATTGCGGCGCCCATTGCGAAGGAACCGTCACCCCGACCGCCGCGTCTCCCAGTTCAGTCCACTGCGGGCTGTCGGGCGCCACCAGCAGGGTAAGCATCTTCAACGGGACCTTGTGGCCGTAGAGCTGGCGCGCGAGGGTCGAGCCGTCGGCATAGTGCCCGCCGCCCAGGAGCACAGTCGCTTTAGAGGCAATCACCTTGTCGATGATGGCGCTGAAGTCGGTGGTGGCGGGAGCATAGGCTTCTGTGAACACGACGTTGATTCCGAGCTGCTGCGCATAGGCCTTGGCCGGGGTTACCACGGCCACGGAGAACGAGGAGTCCTCGTACACGAAGGCGACAGTGGCTTTGGGATCCTTGGTCTTCAGCGCATCCAGTGCGACCTTCAAATACTCCGGGGCAGGCGCGAACATCTGGAACAGGCAATGGTTCCCCAAGGTATAGGTCTTGCCTTCGGCGGCGCCCGTAGTGAGCATGATCTTGCCGTACTGCTCCGTCACCACTGCGGCGGTGGCCGTGAGCGGTGATGAATAAGGACTGAACAGGAAGTCGGCCTTGTCCTCGAGGATCAGGCGTGTATAGAGCTGTTGCACGCGCTTGGAGTTGGACTCGTCATCGTAGCTTGCGAACTTTATGTTGTAGCTCTTACCTCCTGCCTTGATGCCGCCAGCGGCGTTGACCTGGTCGCGCCACAGTTCGAACCCGCGGTATTGCTCCAGGGAGTCGACGTTCAAGGCGCCGGTCTTGGATTCGGTGAATCCGACGGTGAGGGTTTGCTGGCCAAATCCAGCGGTAACCAAAAGAATAAGCACGGATGCAAGCAGGGCCACGTTCTTCACAATCCACCTCCCTTGCTTAATAGACATTTGCTAAAGCGTATTTCTAACCTCGGACGCGGCCGTGCACCTGGACTGTTGCACGCGCAAACGGTCGCTATCTCGGATTCGTGCGGAACTGCCGGAAAAGCGCTCCCGAGGATACCGAATTCGGTCTCAGATGGGAAGCCGACGCTGCGGCCCCGCCAGGGAAGCAACCACTGGCTCCATGAGCAAGCGCCGTGCTAGTTCTGGCGCGCCAAGACGCCAGATTGTTAAAGGGATCGTGTGCCCAGGTCTGTGACGCACGTCACTATCACGCGTTAGCCTTGCACTGGTGCAGCGAGGCAAGCGTGGGGTGCGCGAGCCTCTCACCGCGGCTCCAACGCCCGTTCCCTCAGCTTGCCGCTCAACCCACCGATGATGGCGCCAACCATAACACTGGCTACGACTGTGTAGGCGATTTCCATCCTCAGCAAGTCTCCCGGGATCCCGGCCCAACCGGTGGCCACCAGGCTGGCTGCCGCCACTGCCAGCCAGAGAGACAGCGACGCAACGATGCCCTGGCCGGCGCCCTTCCACCCGCGCCAGGCAATCAGCCAGGCCGCACCATAGGCAAACAGAAGGCAGACGGCCACGCTGAGCAGGTGGGGAGTCCACCATCGGATGATGCGGTGCAGATCGCTTGCGCTCAGCCCCAGTGATTTCGTCCACCATGGACGCAGCAGATACTGCGAATGCCAGAGCGCTCCCAGGACCCACGCCGCAAAGCCGGCCAGCAGGACCGGAAGGTGATAGATTTTTTTTGTTTTCGGCGGTTCGGCCTCGCCTCGGGTGTAGGTCGGCGCTTCGAGCGCTTGCGGGATGCAGTCCTGGCCGCAATCTGCGCGCTGGGGCCAGCGAGTGCAGTCGGAGAGGCGAAAAAGGGGCCTTCCCCTCAGCTCACCGGCGGCGGCACGCAAAGCATCGAACCGCACTCCAACTTGCCGGTGCGTTTCCGGGCAAATGACCGCCCGGCCTCCGCGATAGTGGTTGTACAGGGACTGTCCCCATAGCCCGAGCATCAGCAAAAGCACGCAGGAACCGACGAGGACGAGCACGAGCCAGAACACCGGCAGCATGACCCACCTCCTACGCTCTTCAGCCGTAAGGACACACGGCTGCCCCGAATATTCCATGATCAATCTACCGACATGTGTTACGCCGCGCAGTGAGTCATGTCACGCGATCCCGTGACGTGCGGGCTGCGCAGGCAGAGCGCACCAAGGCCAGTAATGCAGATCACAGCATCTAAACCGGTGGAGATTGAGAATTAGGCGGCAGTGGGACGGAGGGATGCATGTCAACCCCTTGGACTTATCGTTTCGCACAACGGACGAAGGCCATCAAGAGCTCGGTGATCCGCGAGTTGCTGAAACTTACCCAGCGCCCCGAAGTCATATCCTTCGCGGGTGGCTTGCCCGCACCCGAACTGTTTCCCATCGAGCGATTTCAGCAAGCCTGTCAGCGCGTATTGGCGGAGAACGGGTCTTGCGCTCTGCAGTACGGCACCACGGAGGGTTACGCGCCGCTGCGGGAGATGATTGCCCAGAACATGGCCCGCTACGGAATCGTGGCTGCGGCGGACAACGTTCTCATCACCTCCGGCTCGCAGCAGGCGTTGGACCTGATCGGGAAGCTGCTGATCAATCCCGGAGACCGCCTGCTGGTGGAGGCGCCCACCTACCTGGGCGCGTTGCAGGCCTTCGATGTTTACGGCGCCGAGTACGTCTCGGTTCCCATCGACGCCGACGGACTGCAGACCGAGCGGCTGGAAGAAGCGCTCCGCTCCGGCCCTAAGTTCATGTACATCCTGCCGAACTTCCAGAATCCGGGCGGGGTGACGTTGGCGGAAGCGCGGCGCCATCAAGTCGTGTTTTTGGCGGACAAGTATGGCATTCCCATCATCGAGGACGATCCCTACGGTCAACTGCGGTATGAAGGGGAACACTTGCCACCGTTGCTTGTGGTCGATCGTGAAAATCTGCAGCGCGATGATGGCTATCGGCTGGGCAATGTCATCTATCTGAGCACTTTTTCCAAGACGCTCGCCCCGGGCCTGCGCCTGGGATGGATCGTGGCTCCGCCGGAGGTGATCGCGAAGCTGGTACAGCTCAAGCAAGGCGCAGACCTGCACACCAGCACCTTCGTCCAGGTAGTGGCCTACGAGGTGGCGCGCGACGGCTTTCTCGATGAACACGTCAAGAAGATCCGCCAGGTCTATCGCGAGCGCCGCGACGCCATGCTGGCAGCGCTCCAGGAATTCTTTCCGCCTGAGGTCACCTGGACCCATCCCGCGGGCGGCCTGTTCCTGTGGGTGAGCATGCCGGAGGACATGGATTGCAAGGCGCTATTTGCGGAGGCAATACGGCATAACGTGGCCTTCGTGCCCGGCGACTCTTTCTACGCGAGTGGCGACGAAGGAGGCCGTCACATGCGGCTGAATTTCTCGAACGCGCCGCCGGAGCAGATCCGCGAAGGCATCCACCGCCTGTCGATAGCGGTAAAGAGCCACATGCAGCGGCCGGAGCTGATTGCCGTGTGAGCGCATTCTGCGCCGCCATGCCGAGGCCAGCCCCTTTATCGGATTACCAGGAGGACACTGTGGAGCCATTCCAGTATCACGTCTTTGTCTGCACACAGGAAAAGCCGGAGAACGTGAAGTCCTGCTCCGCCGCCTGCTCCGGAGATGTGCTCGCCGCCCTGCACCGTGAAATGGAGATGCAAGGCGTTGCCGGCGACGTCCAGGTCACGACCTGCGGATGCCTGGGACTATGCGACGAGGGCCCGGTGGTGATCGTTTACCCCGACGGCATCTGGTATCGGGGTGTGAAGGCGCCGGACGTCCCCGAGATCGTCAGTTCGCACTTGCGGTCCGGCAAACCTGTTGCGCGGCTGGTCTGGAACGATGCTCCCGCGATGAAGGCGATGATCACCGAACATGGCAACCTGTATCGAGCCATGCTGGAGGCCAAAGATCAAGCCGGTGTGCTGCCCGACGACATCAACGAACTGATTCGCGGATTCATGTCCAGCCGGGCGGTCCTGACGGCACTCGAGCTGGACGCGTTTACGGCGGTTGCCGATGGCGCCTCCGCCGACGTAGTCGCTAAGAGGGTCCAGGCCAGTCCGCGAGGCACGGAGATGCTGCTCCATGCGTTGGCCGCGCTGAAGCTGCTGCGCAAGGAGAATGGCATCTTCAAGAACACGCCCCGCAGCGCGCGTTTCTTCGTGGACACTTCACCGGACAGCGCCCGCAAAGCCCTGCTGCACACGGCTAATCTCTGGGCGCGCTGGTCCAATCTCACCGCGTCCGTGCGCGCGGGAACCCCAGCGCCGAAAGCCAGCGATGAGGGATGGGTGAACACGTTCATCGCAGCCATGGACCGTAACGCCCGGGAGAGAGCGCAGGCCGTAGTGAACGCCGCGGGGGCGGAGAGCGTCCGCCGCATCCTCGACCTGGGAGGGGGATCGGGGGCCTACTCCATCGCCTTTGCCCGGGCAAATCCGCAAGTCACGGCGGAAGTACTCGACCTTCCCGATGTCATCCCGCTTACGCAGGCGTACATTCGCCAGGCGGGTCTGGCCGACCGCATTCACACGCGAGTCGGTGACATGCTCCGCGATCCACTGGGACAGGGCTTCCACCTGGTGCTGCTCTCCGCCATCTGCCACATGTTTTCGGCAGAAGAGAACCGGGCGCTGTTTCGGCGGGCGCACACCGCTCTTGTCCCTGGAGGACGCTTGCTCGTGCAGGATTTCATCCTCGAACCGGAGAAGACCGCTCCCCGATTCGCCGCCCTGTTCTCTTTGAACATGCTGGTGGGGACACGCGCGGGCAGCAGCTACAGCGAGCCGGAGTATACGGCCTGGCTCAAGGCGGCGGGTTTCGCTGAGGTGCGCAGAATTCGCTTTCCCGGACCAGCCGGGATGCTCATCGCCACTCGAAGCTGAACCTGCGCACCCGTATCAGGCGGCCCGGGTGCGTGGCAGCGCAAATTGCAGTAGCTTCGGTTTCACCACGCGCGCGAAATCTTCATAAGCCAGCCGCATCAGCTCCCGGTGCGACCCGGCGTTGAAGGCGATCTCCTTGTCCTTCGTCAGGCTCTCCTCCACGAAAACCTGCACGCCGTAGAGATTGCCGAACGGAGGCATGGCGCCGGTCTCGCATCCCGGGAAGCGATGCATGAAGTCCGCCTCCCTGGCCAGCGTGACGCTCTTCGCGCCCGTCGCGGCCCGCAGCGCGGCCAGGTCCACCTGGCACGAGGCCGGCAGGACCGCCATGGCCAGCGCGTCGTCCATGTTGACGATCACCGTCTTGGCAAGCTCCTGGCCGGGAATGTGGGTGAGCGCTGCAATTCCCTGGGCAGTATAGGCCACCGAGTGAGTGATGATCGTGTACTTGATGTTTTGACTGTCCAGAAGCTCTGTCAGCTTGTTGATTGGCATAATGACCTCCTGCCGCTCAGTCGGTTGAGCCGGCTTCAGGTGGTGTCTGTCCGTCCGGGTTCAATCATCGCCGCGCTCCCGTGTGGACAGGCTCCCGGTGCGCGGCTTCATGACCGGCGGCGCTCGCGTAGCCCACGGCGGCGAAATAGATTGCCCGATCGAAGAAGCGTTCCAGGTTGCGGAGCAGCTCCAGTTCGCCAAGAAGTTCAGGCTCCTCCAGCAGCCCTTCGCTCTGGAGATATTCCCACAGATACTCCTTGGTGAGCATGATGGCCCACATAAGCTCGCACAAGGGCACGCCCTGCCGCGCGCGCCGCATGCCGATGCCGGTATATCTCTCTTCAATCTCCGACTCCGTCTTATTCAGCAGCCAGTCGCCCAGGTTGCGATAGATCTCGTGCGCCCGGCGCTTTAATTCGTCGGCCGGCACCTTGCGCAAAAACTCGCTCGCTCGCGGCGATGCTTGGACGCTATGCATCAGCCCTTGGGCCAGCTTGTCGGAGTGGGCTTCGATGAGGTTGACCAGTCGAGTCGAAAACATGTGTGCTCTCCTCGCTGCAATGCCCGCGACTGCGGCATAAGGATACGCCGATTATCTGAATCTCGGGGAAAGCTGCGCAGTGACCCGAATCACTACCCTCCGTTCGAGGCCGGACCATCGTCAAGCCCTCGCTGGAGATGATGGCTGGGCAACATTTCCCGTTTCGGAACGTAGGCTAGGGGACCTTGACAAGGCAGTACCATGCTCCGAGGCTAGAAGGTGCCGGTGGCCGAAAGGGCGGGCTAGCATACGTAACTGGCCGGTCCGAAGTAGGCTGGGCGATCAGCCAGAAGCGGTAACCCGGACGGCAACCAGACCGGAAAAAACCTACTGTTCTCGCGAGAGCAGTTGGGGCTTGGGACCGCGAAAACGGTGATCGCATCGAGGGCTGCTACGGTTATGCGCCATGCTGTCGACTCGGTACGGATCGGCAGCTAGAGCATAGCCAAGCTTGCAGCCCTTATTCATTCCCATCCCTTCCAGATATTCATTTTGAGGTAGCGGCCCGTCAGCGCGTGACCGCGCGCAGCATCGAGCGATTGTCGAGACGATGCAGACCGGCTTCTGCAGCGGTTCCCAGCGCATCCTGAAATTCCTCGAGCGTGATGCAGCGATTGATCTCAGCGTGCTCCTTGTTACTCACCTTGCCCGCGGGATAGTACTGCGGCATAACGTTGACGTAGGTGTCCGCACCGAGTTCGCGGGCGATCCAGTGCATGATCTCGTGCGTGCCGGCGATGTCGGCCGGCATTACCAGATGTCGCAGAAGCACGCCACGCAGCGCCAGCCCGTTTTCATCCACCACCAGCGGTCCGACCTGCCGGTGCATTTCCTTGATAGCGCGGCGGGCCGTCTCCGGATAGTCGGGCGCGCGGAGATAGCGGCGCGCCATCTCCGGGTCCCAGAGCTTGAAGTCCGGCATGTAGATGTCGACCAGGCCGTCCATCAGCTCCAGCGAGTCGAGCGAGTCATAGGCGCCGGTGTTGTACACCAGCGGCAGCCGCAGTCCGCCCTCGACCGCGATCAGCAGCGCTTCCAGAATCTGCGGTACCACGTGCTCGGGCGTCACGAAGTTGATGTTGTGGCAGCCGCGCTCCTGTAGTTCGAGCATCATCGCCGCCAGCTTTTGGGGAGGCGTAATATCGCCTTCCACGAGCCAGCTCACTTCAAAGTTCTGGCAGAAGACGCAGCGCAGGTTGCAGCCGCTGAAGAAGATAGTTCCCGAGCCGCGCGTGCCGCGCAGACAGTCTTCCTCGCCGGAGTGGGCGAAATAGCTGCTGACGCGCGCGTAGCGTCCGGAGCGGCAAACGGCGAACTTGTCGGCCAGGCGGTTGACGTGGCAATCACGCGGGCAGAGGGCACAGTCGCCGAGCTTGCTGAGCCCGCGTTCGACGCGCTTGGCGAGCTCACCCGACTCCCACAGCTTCAGATAGGAGGGCTGGAAGCCGGCACGAGTTCGAACGGCGCTGCCCATGATGCCTTCACACGGTGCGCAAGGGGCGGCACGACCCATCAATAGTAAATCCAGCCCGACTTTTTCTGCCATGCTATCGACCGCGTCTTCATTGACAGCATCGAAGACTTGCATTAACGTTTGCTGGCAAGAATAATTCCTTCTCTACGGGTGCCAAGTCCTCCCCGGATACGTTTTCTCGACGACCAACAGCAGCCCGGCCATGTCCGCAGGGGCCCGGTTGGTGTTATTTTCTAAAGCTTCCGTATGACCCCGCAACGCATCGGGCGGTACGACATCACGGCGGAACTGGGCAAAGGCGCCATGGGCGTGGTCTACAAGGCCACGGACCCCAACATCGGCCGCACCGTCGCCATCAAGACCACGCGGCTGGACACCCACGGGCTGGACGCGCAAGACCTCCTGCGGCGCTTCAAGAATGAGGCCCGCTCGGCCGGCACACTCAGTCATCCCAATATCGTCACCATCTATGACGCCGGCGAGCAGGAAGGCATCTTCTACATCGCCATGGAGTACATCGAAGGCCAGACCCTGCACGATCTGCTCAGCCAGCATCGCTCGTTGCCGGTGGAGAAGGTGATCGAGATCGTGCGCCAGGTCTGCGCCGGCCTCGACTACGCCCACGCCCACGGCGTAATCCACCGCGACATCAAGCCCGCCAACATCATGCTGGCGGCCCGCGGTGTGGTAAAGGTGATGGATTTCGGCATCGCCAAGACCGGTGGCACCATGACCGCCACCGGCCAGGTGCTCGGCACGCCCAATTACATGTCGCCGGAGCAGGTGAAGGGCAAGACCATCGACGGGCGCTCCGACCTGTTCGGCGTGGGCGTGCTCCTTTACGAGATGCTGACCGGCGAGAAGCCCTTCGACGGCCAGAACATCACCACCATCATCTACAAGATCGTTTCCGAGAACCCGATTCCGCCGCGTGAACTCGATGTCACCATCCACCCCGGCCTGAGCGCGGTCGTGACCAAGGCGCTGGCCAAGGCGCCAGACGATCGCTACCAGACGGGCGCTGCGCTGGTTGCGGACCTGGAAAATTACAAAGCATACGGGTCGGAAGCCGGCGCCACCCAATTGATCTCCGCGGTCGGGGATCGCACTGTCGTAACATCTCCGGCGGCCGAGGCGAAACCGCCTGCTCCCGCCACCGTGCCCACACCCGCAACGGCGGCAGTGCCTCCTACCCCGCCAGCGACCGTGGCGCCAGCGCCACCTGCACCTGCACGGGCAGCGGCAGCTACGGTGACGCCGCGTGCGGCCGCACCCGCCAAGCCAGCCGTCCGAAAAGCTCCCGCGAAGGGAGTCAACGCGCGTGTGCTTGGAGGAATCGTCGTCGTGCTGGTGCTGATCGGGGGTGTCCTGGCCTGGCGCGTGCATCGCCGGCATCAGCAGCAGGCGCAGGAAGCAATCGCCACACCACCTGCGGCAGTTACCCAGGAAGCTCCGCCGCCACCTGCGCCGGCTGCCGAAACCCCCGCTGCGCCGGCTGCCGAAACGGCGGCTGCGCCCGTCCAGACCCCGCCGGCCCCGGCGCAGCCCGCAGGGACCCCACCGGCGGCTGAGCCACGCGCGCAGCAGCGTCCGACGCCCCCGGCGGCCAAGCCCAAAGTGAAGGCGGCGGCGAATCAACCGCCTCCCGCGCCGCAGCCCGCGTCCGCGCCCGCGCCGGAGGCTGCCACAGGCACAGTGCGCGTCACTTCGAATCCCCCCGGCGCTACCGTTACCATTGACGGCGGCGGTTCGTTCCTTACGCCCTTCGACTCACCGCCGCTCAAGGCCGGCACACATGCCTTCGCTCTTTCGAAAGTGGGATATGCGGCAGCGCAACGCAAGCTCGACGTCGTCGCCGGCAAGACCGCGAGCTTGGACGTGCCGCTGGTCGTGTCGGGCGCAGTCCTCGAGTTGCAGAGCGATCCGCCGGGTGCGGCCATTCTGGTGGATGAAAAGCCCACCAACAAGTTCACGCCGGCCAAGGTGGCCGTTCCGCAGGGCGAGCACAGGGTGCGGCTGCGCATGGAGGGTTTCAAGGACGAAAGCACCGTGGTCCAGCTCGCCGAGGGCCAGACCGTGAACCTGTCGCCCAAACTCGCTCCCGCCAAAGCCTCCAAGCTGAAGCGGCTGTTTGGCGGCGGCGGTTCCCCCGAAGACATGGGGACGCTGGATGTGACCACACATCCGGATGGCGCGCACGTCACTCTGAACAACGCCGCGGCGGCCCAGACGACGCCCACCAAGGTAAGCGTCAAGCCCGGCAAGTATGATCTCGCCATCATCCTTCCCGGCTACAAGACCGTTCACCGCTCGGTCGAGATCGAGAAGGGCAAGACGGTGGGGGTGGACGAAGTGCTGGAGAAGGAAAAGCCCTAGTCCGCGCCATGGCGAGGCTCATCATCTCGGCTCCCGACGGCAAGCGTGGCATCCTGGAACTGACCAAGCCGGTGATCACCGTCGGCCGTGGCAATGCCAATGACCTCGTGCTCAACGACCCCAGTGTTTCCCGCTTTCACGCCGTGGTCAAGCAATTGCCGGAGGGAGCGGTGCTCATCGCTGACCGCGGCAGCACCAACGGGGTCATGGTGAACGGCGCGCGCATCACCGCCGAAGTCGAGTTGCATAAGGGCGACCGGGCGCGCATCGGCGCCTACGAGCTGGTGTTCGAGTCGGTGGACGAGGCGGCGCTCCAGATCCGCCGCGCCGAGATTCCTTCGGCCGTCGAGAACGTGCTGCGCGGCGGCCCTGTCGGCGAGGCGGTAGAGATCCCCAAGACCGGCGTGGATCGCGAGGCTCGCGCCACCATCGACAAACTGCAGCGGGAAAACTTCCTGCTGCGCATGCTGTACGACGCTGGCAAGGCCCTGCATGCCAAGCTCTCGATCGACGACATTGCAGCGGAAGTGATGGGTCTGGCCTTTCGCGTCGAAGGCGTGGAGCGCGGCTTCATCATGCTCTTCGACGAAAAGGGCGAGGTCACACGGCAGACCGAAGTGCGCTACCGCGTGGCCCCCGCCAAGGAGCAGCCGCAGATCATCCTCAGCCGCTCCGTGCTGGAACGCATGAAGACGGAGCTGCAGCCCATCCTCATCACCGACCTCTCCGCCGACGAACGCTTCCGCGCCAGCGAAAGCATGATGATCTCCGGCCTGCGCTCCGCCATCTGTGCCCCGCTGGTCGCGCGCAACCGCCTGGCCGGTGTCCTTTACGTGGACAACCTCAACAAGACCGCGGCCTTCACCCAGGATGAGCTGGACGTGCTCACGGTGGTAGCGGCGCAGGCCGCCGCCGCCATCGACAGCGCCAAGACGCACGCCGAACTGGCCGAGCATGCCATGCAGCGCTCCGCCCTGGAGCGTTTCCTTTCTCCCGAAGTGGTGGAGATGATCGCCGCCCACCCGCAGGAGGTGAAGCTGGGCGGCGTGAGCCAGAAGGTCACCATCCTGTTCGCCGACATCCGCAACTTCACCAGTCTGTCCGAGACCCTGCCGCCGGAAAAGATCGTCGAGATCCTGAACGAATACTTCACCCGCGTCACCGACGTCATCTTCGATTATGGAGGTACGCTCGACAAATACCTCGGCGACGGTGTCATGGCGGTGTTCGGAGCGCCCATCTCCAAGGGCAACGATGCCGCCAGCGCGGTGCGCTCCGCCATCGCCATCCAGCGTCTGGTGAACGAGATGAACCGCGACGCTTCCGCGCGAGGCTGGCCCTGTTTGGGTGTCGGGATCGGCGTGAACACCGGTGTGGTAACCGCCGGAAACATCGGCTCGCCGCGCCGCATCGATTACACCGTAATCGGCGACCCGGTGAATGTGGCGTCACGCCTGATGGCGAACGCGCGCGCGGGCCAGACGCTCATCTCCGAGGACACCGCCCGGGACCTCGGCCCCGCTCCTGAGTTCCAAATCACCCACCTGGCGCCGTTGCAGGTGAAGGGCAAAAGCCAGCCGGTCTCAGTATTCAGCGTGGATTCCGGACAGGAAACGCGTGAGATGCCCGCGTCGGCCATGTAATACCGTGGTGTCGCCTCCGACCTTTTGCGGCAGAGCCTACTGCCGCCCGGCGGGCACTTTCTGCGCTTGTCCGAATTCGCGCGCTCGCCGCAGGCATTCCTCGGCTCCGGCCACATCACCCCGCGCGCGGCGGATTACCGCCAGGTGAAACAGGCTGCTGACCTCGCCCACCGCCTGGTCCTCGCTGTATTCGAAGGCGCGCTCGGCGGCTTGCATCTCACCCCGGCGCTCGCGGATCACGCCGATGTGGTAGTGAGCCATCAGGTATTCCGGCGTGAGGATAATGGACTCTTCGAACTGCTGGAGCGCTTCTTCCAGTTGTCCGGCGTGGAACAGCGCCAGCGCCAGCCGGTAATGCGCGGCGTTGTAGTGCGGATCGATCTCCAGGCAGCGGCGAAAGCAGCGGATGGCCTCCAGCATGTTGCCGCGGTGATACCAGGCCACGCCCAGGTCGTAATGCGCCAGGGTGAATCGTGGCGCCACGGCTACGGCTTTCTGATAGAAGCGCGTCGCCACTTCCAGCACCCCTTCGTGGAAATACAAGTTGCCCAGCAGGTGATTGGCGAGCGCGTGGTCGGGACTTGATCCCACGATGCGCTCCAGTTCCCGGCGGGCGTCATCATTGCGGCCTTCGCCTTCGTAGGTCATGGCCAGCAGCAAGCGCTGGTCCAGCAGCGCGTCGCGCAGGAACATGCCGCATTCTGCGCAGAACTTGTGGTGGGAAGCGCAACTGGCGCCGCACCTCGGACAACGCTCAACGGCAACCACCCTTTCGTTGCTCATGGCATCCCTCGCCGGCGGATTCCCGCACTTTCCATTTCACGACTCAACGCTGCCTGCACACAGTGACCGCAATCACACTCACTCGTGATTTCAATCCGAGGAGAACGGCGGACTATCCATCACGCGCGCTTGTAAGCGTGGTCACAGACCCCTAACCACAGCGGCCTATAGTGGAGAGTGTAGGACTGTTGACCGTTGTTGCGGGACCCGGACAACGGCTCTCGCGGGAGGGCGCGATGTTTGAAGAAGAACTCAAGCTGCAGAGAGAATCCTCCTTTGTCATACCGCTGGTGCTGGTCCTGGTGCTGGTGGCCGTGATCGTGGGCGCGATCGGCTATTGGCTGGCGCCCGGCCACAGTCTGTCCCAGCCGCAGGCCGCAGGACTGGTTGCCGCCTACTTGAAGGGAGAAGGGCCCGCTACCGTCCACTTCCACGTCGGCGTGCTCGTGCCCAGCGTGGACGAGAAGATTCGCGATCCTCACTACCGCCTGCTGGAAAAAGCCGGCATTCTGAAACTGGGGCCGGCGAAGGGTGACGCAGTGGGCGTGGCCTTGACGCCCGATGGCGAGCGCAGGCTCGCTGCCATCCCGGGCGTCGTGAAGACCAGAAATTCGGATGGAAGCATGGGTTACACGGTTCCCCTGGCGGAACGCGAGCTGGCGTCCGTGTCGAAGATCACGATGAGCGGCCGCGACGTCGCCTCTGTGCAATTCACGTGGAAGTGGGCGCCCAACGAACTGGGCAACGCTTTTGATGCCGCTGGGCCGCTGGCCAAGAGCTTCAACACCTGGGACCGTTCTACGCTCATTCAGAATTACGGTGTCGCCTTTTACCACGTGGAACCGGCGCAGGCGTCGTTGACCTTCGTCCGCGCGAACAAGGGCTGGAAGCTCGCGGCTGAGTAAGGGTTGGAAGAGGCTTAGAGCGTTGGCCGGCACAGGCAGGACTACAATTGGATTCTGGGGGTGGAACTCACATGCAGATGGACCTGAGTTCTGAAGAGCTGGTTTTCCTGGCGGAATTACTACGCCGCGACTATCAGGAGCTGCGGGAAGAGATCTACAAGACCGAGGACACTCGGTTCAAGGCCGAACTTCACGACAAGGAGAAGTTGGTCGAATCTTTGCTGAAGAGGCTTGAGCCTGCCGCAGTTGCCAAGTGCGCGTAGCGAATTCGCGATCTGGACGGGGGTCAGTCGTCCGCGGGAGATCCCATCGCCTGCAACACTTGACGGATTTGGCTCACCTGGAGTTTGTCCTCTCCATTCAGGAGCAGGAATTCGGAGCCGTAGTTGTATGCGTTGCGGTCGCGGATGACACCACGCACCCGCACGGGCTGGCCGTCGTAGGGAGGAGTGAACTCGATTTCCACGCGCTGGCCCACCTTCAGTTCGACTCCGGCAAAAAAAGCCATGCCACCCTCATTCAGTTCCATGCCCCGGCCGCTTACGATCACGGTCTTGTCCGGGCGCTGCACGACCACGCGCACAGGCACGTTAATGCGGTAGCGGGGCCAACGCCTCATCTTGGCGTAACCCGGTTGCGGGAGGATGACTTCCGTGGCCATGCCTTTCACCTCGCCTCCGATAGTAATTTCGGCCCTTGTGGATGCTCAAATTACTTTAGGTCCGGTTACAGACGTACTGGTGAGCCGGCTAAAGGTTTTTTTGCCAGCGGCACCCGTGAGAGCACCTGATTTTGTGCGTCGGAGTTCGTATAATCAACTGATGGCTAGAGGTTGGGAAAGCAAGTCCGTGGAATCACAGATTGAATCCGCCGAAACCAGCAACCAGGAATCCAGCCAGGACGACTATCCGGATGCGGAACGCATGCGCCGCCATCAGGCGTTGCTGCTCTCACGCAGCCGGGTACTTCAGCAATTGCAGGTCAGCCAGAATCCGCGGCACCGGGAGATGCTGAACCAGGCCCTCAGCGAGCTGGAGTCCCAGTTGGCGCAGTTCAATTAGCTTGTTGCGCTGGGATCCTGAGTGCCGGTCTCGGACGGACCAAGCTCCTGCATGCCGCCTTGGGATGACAATTCAAGGAAGGAAGGGCGTAGGGCCCCGCTGAGGTCGGTCCTTTCCGAAACAGCCGCGGGACACAGAAGAAACGACCCTGCTCTAGTCTGCGCCGATGGAACTTGCATGCGCGGGCACGGGCGGAACCTCCCCGCGGCGCACGCACCGCACCAGCGCTGTGGTCGATAGCACGACACCGCTCGCCATTGCGAGCCCCAACGCCCATAGGGTGCCGTGGCTCACGCCGGCTTTGCCCAGGAAGACGAACCACCGATCGAATCCCAGCCCAATGCGAGCTGGTTCGTGGCTGCTCAAGTACTTGACCAGGAGTTCACCCTGGACTGCAAGCGCGTTGTAGCCCATCCTGTAGTCAAACCGCTGATCGTAATAGTGGTGGCCGACCTCAGCTTCGAGAAAGCTGGTGGCCAGGCCGAGCATCTGCACCGCGACTCCGGTGACGAAGAGAAGGGTGGCGACTGCCCGCGTGCTTTGTCCCGCTTCCGCCAGAACCGGTCCCAGGGCAAGTGAAAGCAACAGGAGCGCCGGAACCAGGTAGCGCGGGCCGAAGCAGTATCCACCTTCCCATTGGGTATAGCGCGCGTAGAAGCCCAGCGCCAGCGGCAGACTGATGGCAGCGATGGTCGCCAGGCCGCGATCGCGCCGCCACAGCGCAGGAAGGCCCCACAGCGCCAGCAGGACCGGCGGAGCGAAGAGGAAGATCGACTTGCCCGGTGAGAAGAGGAATCCCATCAGCCCCACGTGCAGCGGAGTCTCGAACCCGGTCACGTGCTTGCCCGCCTCCACCGAGTCGGGATACCCGAACTGGAGCGCGTTGCCGAAAACGTAATAGTTGTAGGCGAGGTATGCGGCGATCCCCACCGCCAGCACCGTCGCGACCACCAGCGCGGGCTTTACCCCCGAGCGCCGTTCCCGCACCAGGATGGCCAGCAGAAAGATCGGCGTCATCAGGATGTGCGTAGGCCGAACCAGAACCGCAGCACCCAAGAGCGCGCCGGCCAGTGCCGCGCGCCGAAGCGGGATGCGGTCGTTGCGTGCGAACAGACTCAAGGCCGCTGCCAATACCAAGGCGCAGGCCAGAGGCTCAGAAAAAAACCAGCCGGAGTATGCGAGAAGCGGCGTGGCCAGCGCCAGCAGCAAGGTCGCCAGCAGCGAAGTACGCCGCTCGATGCCCATCCCGCAGAAGATGAGGAAGGCGAAGGTGGCAGCGGCGGCCGCAAGGCTCGCGCTGCTAAGAGCCAGGGCGAATCCCACCATCAGGTCGCGAGCATTTTCCGGAACACCAGGCGCTTTTCCCAGCACATAGTGGCCCAGCGCATACCACGGCATCGTGGCCAGCGCCTGGCCGGGTGCATAGGCGGCACGCGGCCGGCCCTGGCGATCGTAGCGTCCGAAGAAAAGACGGGCGGCGACCGCCTGCGGCACTGCCGTCGATCCGCGCAGCACTAGGCTCTCGGACTCAAACAGGGTCATCACTTCATCGGTCGTCCGCACCCGCCCGGTGGAGGTCAGCATGAACAGGAAGTTGAGCGAGAGAAAAAGCAGGACGGCCCACCGGCGCAAAGAGCTCGGTTGCGGAGCGCGCACCACGAATTCCGCGCGCGGAGTTGCCGCCGGCGTTTCGGCGACGATAAGAGTTGGATCGGGCACTACGCTGGTTCTAGCGCGAGCGCTCGAAAACCACAAGCGATTGCCGTGGTGCGCGCGGTGACGGAAGGCCAGAGACCGTCAAAAAGGCGGCACATACTTTCCGCGGCGACGAATCTCTGCCAGCCAGGCGGCACGCGGATAACCTGAGCCGAGCAGGTATTTGACCTCGGCTTCCACATCGTATTCCACGCGCCGGACCGTCGCCCGGTCGTCCTCGACAAGAAGATAGGAAGCCCGTGGATCGCCATCATAGGGCATGCCGGCGCTGCCACTGTTGGCGACAACCAATCCCGAAACCTGCCGTACGTACGGCCGGTGGATGTGTCCATATGCCACGATCCGGGAGCCGAGCGCGCCGTAGGTCGCCCTAAGCTGCTGGTCCTCGCACTCCGGCATGGGAGCCTGCCACAGGTCACCGGGGCTGGCATGCAGCAAGCCGATGCCATGGTTCTGCCATCCGAATGGAAGCGCTTGCAGCCAGGCGAGACGTTCGGCTTGGAGCAGCTCGCGAGTGGCCGCGGCTTCATCGGACAGGGCCTTCAGCAACTCCCGCAGCTTGGGGGCGCGCTGCACCTGTTCCGCGAACTTTTCCGGAGCCCACAGCACCTCGTCGGTGTTGCCCACCACGCCAGCCCAGCCGAGCTCGCGGATGCGGTCAATGACCTCTGCTGGACGAGGTCCGCCTACCACCAGATCGCCCGCGTGTACTACGAGGTCAGGACTGATCGTCTTGAAATCGGCAATAACGGCGTCAAGGGCGGTAAGGTTGCCGTGAATATCGGAGACGATGGCGACACGCATGGAAAGGATTCTAAGCGCGGCTGAGTATCGGCGGCAGCCGGTCCCGGACCCAGTTCGTGTCCCCTTCGTAAGCATGGGCGAGTTGCAGCACAGCAAAATCGGCATGGTGCTTGCCGATGATCTGCATGCCCATGGGCAGATTGTCGCGGCTGAAGCCAACCGGCACATTGACCACTGGGAACCCGAGCATGGACGCCAGCACCACGACCTCCATCCACCGGTGGTAGGTATCCATGGTGATGCCGTTGACCGTCTTCGGCCAGTGCACACTGGCGTCGAAGGCAAATACCTGCGCGCTGGGCAGCACGAGGTATTCGTAACTGTCGAAGAGCTTTAGCACAGCGCGATAAAGCTCGGAGCGTGTGACGGAGGCCTGGTACACATCCTCCGCAGTCAGCTTCAAGCCGCCTTCGACTTCCGAGACGGCCTCCGGCTTCATCTGTGCACGCTTGGCCGGATCCTTGTACAACGCACTCAGATTGCCGGCAATGAGCCAATGCCGCAGCGTGATCCATGCGTGCCACATCCGCTCCGGCGGGAAGCCCAGCGCAGCTTCTTCGATTGCGCACCCGATGGCTTCCAGCATCTTGAGCGCCGCGCGGCAGAGTTCCACCAGGCCGGGCTCCATGGGCAGATAACCGCCGAGATCGCCGAGCCAGGCTACGCGAGTACCGCGGAAATCGCGTTCCAGGCCGCGGGTGAAGATGGCCGGATCTTCGTCAATCGAGAGAGGCATGCGCGCATCCGGCCCGGCCATCACCGAGAGCAGCATGGCGAGGTCGGCGGCACTCCGTGCCATTGGGCCTGCGACCGACAACTGCCCAAGAAACAGCTCGATCTCGGCGGAGGGCACACGCCCGAAGGAAGGACGCAGCGATACGATGTTGTTGTAAGCGGCGGGATTGCGCAGTGAGCCCATCATGTCGGTGCCATCGGCGACGGGCAGCATACGCAGGGCAAGCGCCGCGGCCGCGCCTCCGCTGCTGCCCCCTGCGGTCCTGGATAGATTGTAGGGATTCAGCGTGGTTCCGAAGACAGGGTTGTAGCTTTGCGATCCCATGCCAAGCTCGGCCACGTTGGTTTTTCCGATGATGATGGCGCCGTTGCTCCTCATCCGCTCGACAAAGATCGCGTCTTCGCCGGGCACGGTTTCGAGCAGAGGAGAGCCCCAGGTAGTGCGCAGCCCGCGAGTCGGCGTCAGGTCCTTTACTGCGTGGGGAAAGCCGTGCATCCAGCCGCGGTGCCGGCCGTGCGCCAGCTCCTGGTCGCGTTCTTCCGCCTGCTGGAGCAGCATTTCGCGCCGCTCGAGCGACACGATGGCGTTGACCTGGGGATTGAAGCGCTCGACCTGGTCGAGGAAGGCGGCCATCACCTCACGGCAGGAAACCCGTTTCGCGGCGATGGCCTCAGACAGGCTGACCCCATCCATCAGGACCAAATCCGAAATCGAGCTTGAGACGGTTGGCACTGGTGCCCTGCTTGCCAGGTCTCTTTCTTCCCGGACGCGTAAATGCTAGCAGAAATGGCGTTGGCCGCCGGCGTCTCCTGTTCTTTGGAACCCCGAAGCGGGAGTTCTACCCGTCCAGCCGGTGACCCGTGGTGCAGCGCGGAGTGATGAGCATCACTGCTTCCCGGCCACAGTCGGCATAACCTCGTAAGCGGATGAAAGCGGTGATGCCGTCGTTGTGCGCATGGCGCAGCAACGAGGTTCGGCGAAAGGAGGTCCGCTATGAAGCGGAGATTCATTCTCGCCGTGGGCGTTCTCTTTCTTTTGGCGACGAGCCCGGCACGGGCGCAAGCCCCGGCCAGTGCTCCCAAGTACGACGTTGCCAATGAGGTGACCATCAAGGGCGTGGTACAGGAAGTGAAGGATTTTCAATGCCCGGTGAGCGGTGGGATGGGCGCGCACATCATCGTCAAGACGGACAAGGGCTTGGTTACGGTTCACCTTGCCTTGAGCAAGTTCCTCAGCGACTATGGTTTTAATTTCGCCAAGGGAGATGAAGTCGTGATCACCGGCGTTAAAGCCAAGGTCGGCGATGACGAAAACGCCATCCTGGCGCGCAAGATCGACCGCGGCAACCAGACCTTCACCTTTCGCGACAAAACCGGCAAGCCGCTCTGGTAGGAAAACAGTGCCGCCGCCAGATAGCAGCCTGCCGTATTTGAACCCGCGTGTTCCTTGCGATAGCATCGCCTCGGATGCGATCCCGCCTGAGTGAACTTTTCCGCCGCCCGGTCTTTCTCCTGGCTTTAGTAGCATTCCTCGTCGCGATCGTTGTTCAGTCGGGCGACCTCGGTTCCAGCGACACTATGCACCGGTTGCAGGCGGCCCATTCATTCTGGACCTCCGAGCCGGCGGTCTTTCCCAACGAATACCCGGAGTTTGGTGTGCACGGCCGTGGCGGCAAGCTCTACGGGTGGTACGGTATCGGTCAATCTCTCCTGATGTTTCCCTTCGACGTGATTGGTACGTACTTAGAGCGCATTCCAGTCCTGTCCACGTACCAGGACGACCCTGACGTTCGCGTCATGTTCGTTTGCTTCTGCGTGAACACGTTGCTATCGGTTCTGACCGCATTGGTGTGCTTCCGCCTGCTGCGCTTGTTCGAATTCACTGTGAACCAGGCGATCGCCGGTGTTCTGGGGCTGCTGTTCTGCACCACCCACCTGCACTATACGCAGAACATGATGGAGAACAACTACATCATGCTTCTGACACTCTCCGGACTTGCCTTCCAGTACGACTGGCTGCGTAGCGGCAACCGCCGTTCGTTACTCGTCGGCTCCGCCGCCCTGGGCCTGAATCTTCTGACCCGATTGACCACCGGCATGGACCTGGTTGCGGTCGGAATTTTTCTGCTGCTGGTCTCGTGGTTCACGGGCGTACGCGGAAGGGCCTTGCTCGACCGTGCCGTCTCGTATGTGAAGGTAGTCGCGCCGGTGTATGGCGTTTTTCTTCTTCTCGACCGCGGCTACCAGTTCTACCGTTTCGGTTCGTGGCTCAACACCTACCTTAGCGTATTTGCCGCCGAGCGCCGGATGCTCGATCCTACTCTGCCGGCGAACTATCCCTTCGAGACGCCGTTCCGCGTGGGTTTCTTCGGCGCTCTTCTCCAACCGGAGAAATCCATCTTTCTTTTCGACCCGCTCCTGATTCTGACCGCCATCGTGAGCGTTATTGTTTGGAAGCGGTTTGGACCCGAAATCAAGGCATACATTTGTGCCTTATCGCTCCTGTTGCTCGTTTACATCACCTTCTACGCGCGCTACACGGTGTGGAGCGGCGACTTTGCCTGGGGCGATCGCTACGTATCCACCACCGCCGAGCTGGTGGCGTGCATCTCCGTGCCGCTCCTGATGCGGTACCGCGCGCACGTGGGCCGCGTCGTGCGTGCGCTTGGGATTGCGCTGGTGGCGGCCAGCGCCGCCATCCAACTCGCATCCCTGGCATTCTGGGTGCCGCTTGAGATCTATCAGATGGAAACCCTCGGCCACCCCACCTTTGTCATCGCACTGCGCTTTGAGAACATCGCCGCTTTTGCCCTGGGAAAGATGCAGGCATGGGGGCTCACGAATTACGCCATGAAGTGGGATGACTGGGACTACGCCCACATCAGCACGTGGAATTTCCTTCCTTTCGTCTTGAAGCGGGTTGGTGCGGTACCGCCCTGGGTGGTGCACACGACGATGGTTCTATGGATACTGTGCATCGTCGCCCTGGTTGCGCTGCTGGCGACGATCTTCAGGAGAGCTGTGAGGAGAGATTTCGAGGTCAACAGCAACGTTTCGGCCAGCGCCTAGTCGCCGGCCGCATTCGCCATCGCGGCCCCACGCCTGGTTTTGCCCAGGATTTTCGGCGCTGCCCAAACCACAACTCGATACCCCAGCAGCCCCGCCAGCACGACGCCGTACTCGATCGGGCGGCGGATGTCCTTTTTCATCGCCCAGGTGAAGTGCACGATGGCCGCCCCCGCGCTCACATAGATCAGGCGGTGCAGCCACTGCCAGCGTCGTCCGCCGAGGCGTTGGATCATCTTGCGCGTCGAGGTCACCGCCAGCGGCGCCAGCAGCAGGAACGCCGTGAAACCCATAGTGATGAACGGACGCTTATAGACGTCCTTGACCATGCTGTGAACGTCGAACCCCTGATCGAGCCAGGTATAAGTGAGAAAGTGCAGGCAGGCGTAGAAATAGGCGAAGAGCCCGAACATGCGGCGGAACCGGATCAGCCACGGCTGGCCGGTGAGCTTGCGCAGCGGCGTGACCGCCAGCGTTACCAGCAGAAAAATCAGTGTCCAATCGCCGGTTGAGTGGGTGATGGCCTCGATGGGATTGGCGCCAAGCTTCGCCGTCGTGGCCTTCCAGGTTAAGTTCGCCAGCGGCACCAGGCAGACCGGGAAGACCACGAGTTTGAGCCAGCCGACGCGGGTCATCTAGAAGTATTTTCGCAAATCCATGCCGGCATAGAGATGGGCCACCTGGTCACCGTAGCCGTTGAACGGGCGTGTCGAAATCTTCCGGATCGACGCGAAGAAGCTGCTGCCGTCGATGCGCCGCTCCATCTTCTGGCTCCAGCGCGGATGGTCAACATCCGGGTTTACATTCGAATAAAACCCATATTCATCGGGCGCGGCCTGGTTCCAGGTGTTGATCGGCTGTTGCTCGACCAGCCGGATTTTCACGATGGACTTGGCGCTCTTGAAGCCATACTTCCACGGCACCACGACGCGAACCGGCGCGCCGTCCTGGTTCGGCAACGCCTCACCGTACAGGCCTACGCACAGGATGGCCAGCGGGTGCATCGCCTCGTCCACACGCAAGCCTTCGATGTAGGGCCAGTCGAGAATGCGCGCCCTTTGTCCCGGCATCTGTTTGGGATCGAGGAGGGTGGTGAACTCGACGTACTTGGCTTTTCCCAGCGGCTCGACCTGTTTGAGCACAGTGCTCAGCGGATATCCGACCCAGGGGATCACCATTGACCAACCCTCCACGCAGCGATGGCGGTAGATGCGATCTTCGAGCGGCGCCAGCTTCAGAATGTCGTCGATGTCGAAGGTGCGCGGCTTCTGCACCAGGCCCTCGACCTTCACTTGCCACGGGCGCGTGCGGAAATCCCTGGCCAGTTGCGCAGGCCCGTCCTTGTCGGTGGAGAACTCGTAGAAGTTGTTGTAGGTAGTTACGTCCTTGTAGGGCGTAAGCTTCTCATCGGTGCTGAACGGGCCTTTGACCGTGTTCAGCTTCGCGCCCGCCTGCGCGACCTCGGCTGGTGACGCTATTTCCAGCAGCCGGCGTCCAACCAGCAGCGAACCACCGGTCGCGGCCGCTCCCGCCATGAATGCCCGCCGGCTGAAGTAGGCCCGCTTGGGCGTGATTTCAGACGAGGCCAGGCCGGCAGATTTCCTGATCAGCATGTTCCCCCCCACATCCCAAGTACGTATTCCGGCGAGATGCGGATTGCACCCTGCCATTCAGACGCGCAGAACGCCAAAAAGTTGCGCGCCGGGACGCCTTAGAAGCAGCCGGAACGGCGACAAGTTATAACAATATTGAATACACATATAGTATCGTATTAAACTGCACATCATATGGATCTCCTCCGTCCGCGCGACGCCGCTACCCTACTGGGCATCAGCTATCCCACAGTCAAGCAATGGATCTATAAAAACAAGCTGCGCTCCATCAAGACGGCTGGCGGCCATCATCGCATTCCCCAGAGCGAACTCGACCGCTACCTGCACCGGTTGCGCGAGAAGCCCGGCCCGGACCGGCGGCGCAATTTCCGTCGCATCAGCGGCCGTAACCAATTGGTCGGGCGGGTGCTCGAGGTGCGCACCAGCGGCCTGATGGCCCAGGTGAAGATTTCCATCGGGGGCCAGACCATCAACTCCATTATCACCGCCGATGCCGTTCGCGAGATGGGGCTGAAAAAGGGCGACACCGCCGCCGCTCTCATCAAGTCCACCGAGGTGATGATCGTCCGCGTGTGAAGCGGGCGTGGCCTCCATGACGACTTCACCGCTAATTGTCGCCGAACCACAGCCCCGCATCCGCTTTGACCGCAATGAACTCTCCGGCGCTTTCGGCGATATGGGCACGGATTTCCCGCTGATCGCCGGGATGATTCTGGCCGCGGGCCTCAATCCTGCCAGCGTGCTGACCCTCTTTGGCGGCATGCAGATCCTGACCGGGTTGCTGTATGGCATTCCCATGCCGGCGCAGCCGCTGAAAGCGATGGCGGTCATTGTGATCAGCCAGAAGGCGAGCGGCGCGGTGCTGTATGGGGCCGGTCTGGCGATCGGCGTGGTGATGCTGGTGCTCGCCGCCACTGGCCTGTTGACGTGGATGGCAAATGCCGTCCCGAAGTCGGTGGTGCGTGGCATTCAGTTTGGGCTCGGCCTTCAGTTAGCCACGCTGGCGTTGCGGGACTATGTGCCGGCAGAAGGCGCCGGCGGTTTCATTCTGGCGGGCCTGGCTTTTTTGCTGACGCTTCTGCTGCTGGGGAACCGCCGCATTCCCCCGGCGCCCTTCGTGCTCGCCTTAGGCTTCGCTTTCGCGCTGCTGCTCCGGGTCGATCCCAAGCTGGTCGTCCAGGGCATTGGATTCGTCCTGCCTGCGCCGCATGTGCCCACTCGGCACGATATCTGGGTTGGCTTCTATCTGCTGGCTATCCCGCAGCTCGCGTTGTCCTTTGGCAACTCGATTCTGGCGACTCGCCAAGTCACTGCTGACCTTTTCCCCAACCGCGATCTCACGATCAAGAAGATCGGCCTGACCTACTCCGCTATGAACCTGATCAACCCGTTCTTTGGCGGGGTACCGACCTGCCACGGCTCGGGCGGGATGGTGGGACACTATACGTTTGGAGCGCGTACCGGAGGCTCGGTCATCATCTACGGCCTTTTCTATCTGATACTCGGTCTTTTCTTCTCTGCCGCCTTTCAGCAAGTCATCCCGCTGTTCCCAAAGCCTGTCCTGGGAATCATGCTGCTGTTTGAAGCCCTGGCATTGATGCTTCTGTGTCGCGACCTGGCTTCGTCCGCTGCCGATTTCGCTGTGGTCCTCGCGGTGGGGCTGAGCGCGGTGGCCCTGCCTTACGGATACGTGGTCGGACTCATCCTCGGGCTGCTGTTGCACTACCTCTTCCTGAACCGGCTGCGGCGCCTGGGACGGTAGATGTCAGGCTTGCCTGCCGAATCCCACGAAAACGGGCTCAGGCTGGAGCTCGACGCCAAACGTATCGAGCACGCGCTGCTGGATTTCGTCTTTCAGGGCGATGATGTCGGCCGCGGTCGCGCCGCCGCGGTTGACGATCGCCAGCGCGTGCTTGCGCGAGATCCCTACCGGGCCGCGCTCCAGCCCCTTGGGGAAACCCGCATGCTGTACCAGCCACGCCGCTGCAACCTTCACCATGCCGTCCCGGGCAGGAAAGTTGGGAATCGGGCCGGTGCGCGATTGCAGTTGCTCGAATGCCTGATGGGTGAGCACCGGATTCTTGAAAAACGATCCGGCGCTGCGGCAGTCGTCGTCTCCGGGAACGATCAGCATGGCCTTGCTGAGCCGGATGGAGCGGACCGCTTCTCGCGTCTCCGCCATTGTCGGCGGGCTGCTATGGCCGGCGAAGTGACGCTTCAGATCGGCGTATTCGATGTGGGGAGCGCCTCCGGGCGTGAGCGCGAAGGTCACTCGCAACACGATGTAGCGCTCGCGCTCCCGCGCGTTGAAGATGCTGGTGCGGTAAGCGAAGCCGGAGTCGGCATTCTCAAGTTCGCGAATCTCGCCGCTGGCTGTGTCGAGCACGCGCACTTTAGTGATGGTTTCGGAGACTTCCTGTCCGTAAGCGCCAACGTTTTGTACCGGCGTGCCGCCGACTGTCCCGGGGATACCACTCAGGCACTCGATGCCGGCGCAATTGCGCGCGACCGCGTGTGCGACGAAGCCGTCCCAGTCTTCGCCGGCGGCGGCTTCGAACAGCATGCTAGCGCCGTCGCGGCGCTGCGCGATGCCTTTGAGTGCGACCTTCAGCACCAAGCCGGGCCAGCCCGCCTCCGAGATGACGAGGTTGCTGCCGCCGCCCAGCACGAACAGCGGCCATCCGCGCATCTGCGCTTCTGTGACTGTCGCGCGCACGTCCTCCTCGCTGCGCGCTTCCACAAAGTATCGCGCCGGACCGCCGACCCGGAATGTTGTCAGCGGCGCTAGCGGAACCTGCTGCTGGATTTGCATCTGCGCCCAGAATAGCAGAGGGGAAACCCGCGAAGCAGTTGTGTCAGGGTGTTGGTTGCTGGGCGATGAAGGCCTTCACGGCGATCTGGTTCGGCTGAATGCCAACTGGGACGAGGGTGTGCAAGGCAAAGGGAGCTGGGTTGGCCTTGGTGGTCTTGTCGCGCTTCAGGATCACGGCCACGTCGCCGGCGAGGGCGTCGGCGACCAACAGGAAGTGCTGGTTGGGACTGAGCGCCAGCGCGTCGGGGCGACTGCCGACCGGCACCGTGGCGGCGAGCCTGCCGGTGTCGATGCTGTAGACGGCCACGGCGTCGGCGCCGAAGTTGCTCACGTAGAGCAGGGAATTGTCGCTGCTGACGACGGCCTGCGACGGGTGCGTGCCGATCAGGAATGTGTTTCCCACCTCGTTGGTCGAGGTCTCGATGACGGAGACGCTGTCGGAATCGAAATTGCACACGAACAACTCGCCGCCATCGGGTTTGAGCGCCAGGCTGACCGGCGTCTGGCCGACATCGAGCAGTGTCAGCAGGCTTCCCGATACCAGGTCCACGACCGCAACCTGCGACGAGACGCTGCAAGCGATGAAAGCTTTGCTCGAATCCGGCAGGATCACTACGTCTCCCGGCTGGCGACACACGGCGATCGTGCCGCGGACCTGATTGCGGCTGGTGTCGATCAGCGAGACGGAATCGCCGCCGCGGTTGGAGACGACCGCCGTCTTGCCATCGGGCGAGACGCGCGCTACTCCCGGCGCACCGCCCACGCCCACCGTCGCCACCACGCGCCGCGCCTCCAGATCGATCACCGACACGTTGGCCGAGCCGGAACTGGCCACATAGCCGCGCTTGCCGTTCACCGAGACATCGATGAAATATGGCGTGCGCTGCACCGGGATGGTCCCCACCACCAGGTTGCGTTCGGCATCAATTACGCTGATGCTGTTGGATTCCGTGTTGACGACGTAGACCTGATTGCGCGTAGGACTGGCGGTCACTCCCGTGGGATTACGACCCACGGGAATGGTTTTGATCGTGCGGAAGCTGTAAAGATCGATGACGCTGACGCTGTTGCTTTTGCCATTGCTGACGTACGCATACTGACGCAGGTCGGGAGCGGGCTGGTTGTGACAGCCGCCGAGCGCAAACAGGCAAAGGCCGGCGAGGATGGCGGCGATCTGCTTTAGAGGATTCAACGTCTAGCGAACAACGGCGGCTGCAGCAGTCAATTCGCGCCGCACTACGGCAGCGATCTGCCGCACTTCCGCCATCAATTCGTCGAACTGATCGGGATAGAGCGACTGCATGCCGTCGGAGAGCGCGCGGTCGGGATCGTTGTGCACTTCGACGATCAGGCCGTCCGAGCCCACCGCCACCGCCGCTCGCGAAAGCGGCGTCACCTTGTTGCGCTTGCCGGTGCCGTGGCTGGGGTCCACGAGGATGGGCAGGTGGCTCAGGCGATGCACCGCTGGCACTACGCTCAAGTCGAGGGTGTTGCGGGTGTGGTCGGCGAAGGTGCGCACCCCGCGCTCGCACAAGACCACGTTGTAGTTGCCCTCGCACATCACGTACTCGGCGGCCATGAGGAGCTCTTCCAGCGTTGCGGACATGCCGCGCTTCAAGAGCACCGGCTTCTTTGACCGCCCGGCGCGCTTTAGCAGCGAAAAGTTCTGCATGTTGCGGGCACCGATCTGAATGACATCGGCGTACTGTTCCACCAGCTCCAGGGATTCGTTGTCGATGGCCTCGGTGACGATCAGCAGGCCCCAGCGCTCGCGCACTTCCGCCAGGATCCGCAAGCCCTCCTCGCCGAGTCCCTGGAACGAGTAAGGCGAAGTGCGCGGCTTATAAGCGCCGCCGCGGAAGAACTGCGCCCCGGCACGATGCACGCGCTCGGCGATCGCGAACGTTTGCTCCCGGCTTTCCACCGCGCAGGGCCCGGCGATGATCGCTAGCTCCGGTGCTCCAATGGTCGCGGCACTCCCCTGGAAGCGCACCACCGTGTTCTCCTGCTTCACATCGCGGCTGACCAGCTTATAGGGTTTGGTGACACGAATGACTTCGGCCACGCCCGGCATCTCTTCCAGCCCGATTTCCACCTCGCCGCGGTTGCCGGTGATACCGACAGCGGTACGCTCCGCCCCCGGGATGGCGTGCGCGCGGTATCCCGCCGCCTCGATCTTCTCGCAGACCGCACCCACCTGCTCCTCGGTAGCGTGCGCTTGCATGACGACTAGCATGGCCGTGATCCCTCGAGAGACCAGATAGTGTATCGCAGTTGTCAGTGCCAGTTGCCAGTTGTCAGAAGAAACTGGTTGCCCGCTGGCGGGGAGGAAGGGGGAAATATGGGCTACGCGACTTATCGAGACCTGAAGGTTTGGCAAAAGGCGATGGAGCTGGTAACCGCAATTTACACTTCGACGCAGGAGTTTCCGAAGTCAGAGACTTATGGATTGACTGGTCAGATGCGGCGCGCCGCGGTATCGATACCCAGCAACATCGCAGAAGGGCAGGGCAGGCGGCTGGAGGGCGATTTCCAGCACTTTCTTCGCAACGCTCGAGGGTCGCTTCTTGAACTGGAAACGCAGGTCTTGATCGCCCAGAATCTGCGATATTTGACACAAGCACAGACGGAGGTGTTGGTGGCTCGGTGCTCAGAGGTGGGGCGCATCCTCAACGGTTTGATCGGATCCCTTCGCAAAAAGTGACCACTGCTAACTGGCAACTGACAACTAACAACTGACAACTAACACACATGCCGATTTCCATGGCTCGCGAGCAGGACATTCTCAAGCTGCCGCCACCGAAGCGGCCGCCGCGCCGGACTGCGCGCAGCATCGGCATTCATACTTCCACCGCCGGCGGGGTCGAGAACGCGGCCGAACGCGCCTGGCGCCTGGGTTGCAGCACGTTCCAAATCTTTTCCTCGAGCCCGCGGCAGTGGAGGCCGTATGAGCTGGGCCCGAAGCAGTGTGCGGAAATGAGCCGCCTGCGCCAGAAGTACGATCTCAAGCCGCTGGTCATTCATGCCAGCTATTTGCTGAATCTGGCCGGGGGCAATCCCGAGTTCTAAGAACGTTCCAGTGTGGCATTGCAATGACGCCAAAGCCGTTTTGGGCTCGAAGCTTGACCGCCATCAGCACATCGGTCATGGCACAATCGGTACCGCGCCCTTCAAACGCCTGTTGAATGACCCCCGCCTGGCGCACGCCGCTTTCATTGCGGAAACGCCCATCGACAGGCCGGGAGATGACCGGCGCAATGTCGACGCGTTGAAGCGCCTCGTGAGAAGACAGAAGATCAGATAGAGACGCAGCATCCGGTGGTGTCGTCGCACAGTGTTGCTGGCAGGGAAGGGTGCCTATATGGGAACCCAGCCGGTCCCCCTCCCGCTTTCGTTCGCAATTAAGCTGACAGTCTGCTATCATTAGCCTTGACATATGGAGGGCGAAAATAAAGCAAAAGGAGGCCGCCGATGCGAAGCACAATAGAAGAAGCATGGGATCAAATCTTCTTGTTGGCCCTTTTTGCTAGCTCGAAAGAGCCGCTGGACAATCTGAAAATTCAAAAAGTCGTGTTCATCTCGGAGGACGAGGCTCGAAAGAACCAACTTCTAGCCGCGCACTTCCCATTCTATCGAAATAAATTTGGCCCCTATAGCCCTCTGCTTGCAAATGACGTGCGGAAACTGGAGGATTGGGGATTCATCTACCCGGAAACGCGCCAGCCAACCGACAGAGGAAAGTATCTCTTGGAGTATGTCGCAGATGGTATTCAGGAATCGAGGACAGCCTCAACATCTCTAGAGATTCTCGCTGCCACACAAAAGAAGTATCAGGATATGGGGAGCTTTGCCCTGAAGGATGCTGTGTATGAGATGCGTGTGTCGGTAGTCGGCCTAAAGGGGACTGTGATGGCGGTCAAAGAGATTCCGATGAGAACCACCATCCTCCATCCCGCCCTTGAGCGGCTGAATGACAGCGCATCACTGCCGAATGATCTTCTGGATGACATCTGCGTGGAACTATCTCTGACGAGGGAAGATTTGGATCCAGACAGTCCCGCAAATATCGAGATCGCGCGCGAGTCGCTTGCGCGAGCCTTGGGCGATTAGAGTGTTCCCCGCCTCCATCGTCGGTACAGCTTCATAAACTCAACCTCGGTCATCCCAAATCGACTCGCAAAACGAACCGACAGGCTCCTGGCATATTGGTAGTCCGTTCCGCCGGCACTCGTAAAGAACCGCTTGAGGGCTTCTGTGGGATTGCCACCGAACTTGGCGAGCAGCATCTTGACGTTCCTTTCGTCGTCATTACTCCAGACAAGTGTAGAGCCATAATCCGGTTCAGGTTTCTTCGGTTCGTCCATAAGCGGCACCTCGCCGGTTCCGTAATTCTAATCCCGGGCCGCGATTTCCGCTACTAGAAAAGCGCGTTAAGTCAGTTGATTTCCGTCATTATGGGGCGCAGAAATAATTTCCACGCCATAAACGTTTTAATTAAAAGCCGGTTATATCACTTGACGGAATAATGTTTCCAGGTCATGATTGTGGCGTAACTGAGTGACCGGCGGGGGTAAAAATGCCGAACCTGGAAGCGTTGCGCGCCGCTCTTGAACATTACAAGCAAGAACGCGAGGATGTAGAGAAAGAATATCAGAATCGCCTACGCTCGATTGATTTGATGATCTGGCAACTAAAGCGTGATCTGGGTGAAGCTCCTGAAGGTGAACAGCCGGTGGTTGCCGGAATCCCGCTTGTGTCCGCCACTGGTGCGGCTCAAGCAAGCACGTCTGTCTCGGTAAAACCGGACGAATTCTTCCGGATGAATCAGACCGATGCCGCCAGAGCCTACCTAAGAAAGGTGGGGCATTCCATTCCGTTCGATGAGTTAGTCACCGCCCTCAGAAAGGGTGGCGCGAAGCTCGGAGGAGCCGATCCCAAGAAGACCCTTTATGTCTCTCTTGCACGCAATCCCAAAAAGGAATTTGTGTGGCCGGGCAAGGACTTCATCGGACTTGATGAGTTCTATGCGGATCGCGCGGAAAAATAAATAGGGGCCTCAGCATCCTGCCTCCCTACAAGCGCAGCGAGCCATCCGTGTAAAATCAACACTCGCCCCCGCATCATCTGATCGCTATGCCTGAACGCCAAACCACTGCCGCCGCTGGAAATCCAGAGCGCTACGATCCTGCGCGCATCGAGGAGAAGTGGTCGGCTCGCTGGCAGCAGCAGCCGGAGCTCTTTCGCACTGAGCCCTTCGACTCGCCGCGTCCGAAGTACTACGTGCTGGAGATGCTGCCTTATCCCTCGGGCGCGCTGCACATGGGACACGTGCGCAACTACTCCATCGGCGACGCCCTGGCGCGCTACATGTGGATGAAGGGCCACAACGTCCTGCATCCCATGGGCTGGGACGCCTTCGGACTGCCCGCCGAGAACGCCGCCATCCAGCACAACACGCCGCCCAAGCAGTGGACGCTCGCGAACATCGCGCACATGAAGGCGCAGATGACGCGGCTGGGCTTCGCCTACGACTGGTCGAAGGAAGTCACTACCTGCCTGCCCGACTACTACCGCTGGAACCAGTGGTTCTTTCTGAAGATGTACGAGCGTGGCCTCGCGTATCGCAAGAAGAGCCGGGTGAACTGGTGTCCGGAGTGCGCTACGGTTTTGGCCAATGAGCAAGTCGTCGATGGCTGCTGCTGGCGGCATACCGGGACCCGCGTGGTGCTGCGCGAACTGGAGCAGTGGTTTCTGCGCATCACCGATTACGCGCAGGAGCTGCTCGATGATCTTGACCGCCTGCCTGGCTGGCCGGAGAAAGTCCGCACCATGCAGCGCAACTGGATCGGCCGCAGCGAGGGCACGCTGGTGGACTTCAAGCTCGATGGTCCGGCGGGTCCGGCGGGCGCGACCATCAGCGTCTTCACCACGCGCGTGGACACCATCTTCGGCGCGACCTCGCTGCAGCTTGCTCCCGAACATCCGATGGTTGCCGACCTCGTGGCGAACCATGCGCACCTGCATAGGAGGGTGGACGAGCTGATCGCCGAGCAGCGCCGCGCCAAGGAAGAGGGCGATGTCAGCGAGATCGAGAAGGACGGCGTCTTCACCGGCCGCTACGCCATCAATCCCTACAACCACGAGAAGGTCCCCATCTGGGTCGCGAACTATGTCCTGATGGAGTACGGCACGGGCGCCATCATGTCGGTGCCCGCGCACGACGAGCGTGACTACGAGTTCGCCGACAAGTATGGCCTCGAGATCCGCGTGGTCATCCTGCCGCGCTACGAGGGCGAACCGCCTGCCAGGCAGGACGAGCAGCCGGTGCTACCGTTCACCGCTACCAACAGCATGCTGATCAATTCCGGCCCTTACAACGAGCTTTCCTGCGAGGAGGCCATGAAGCGCATGGCGCAGGACGCCGAGCGCGGCGGCTTCGGCAAAGCCGCGGTCACTTATCGCCTGAAGGACTGGGGCATATCGCGCCAGCGCTACTGGGGCACGCCCATCCCCATGCTTTATTGCGACCACTGCGGGATCGTGCCCGTGCCGGAGAAGGATCTGCCGATCGTCTTGCCGGAGAACGTGGACATCACGCTGACCGGCGGCTCGCCGCTGGGTAAGGTCGAGGAATGGGTGAACACGACGTGTCCGTCCTGCGGCGGCCCGGCGCGCCGCGAGACCGACACCATGGACACCTTCGTCGATTCCTCCTGGTACTTCTATCGCTATACCGACCCGACCGTCGACACCGCACCCGTGGACCGGAAGACCATCGCCTACTGGTTTGAGATCGATCAGTACATTGGCGGGGTCGAACACGCCATCCTGCACCTTATCTATTCGCGGTTCTGGACCAAAATGATGCGTGACCTGGGGCTCATCGCCAACAGCGAACCGGTAGCGCGCCTGTTTACCCAGGGCATGATCATTAAGGATGGCGCGAAGATGTCGAAAAGCCTGGGGAATCTGGTGATCCCCGATGACATGATCGCGCGCTACGGCGCTGATGCCACGCGCATGTACACGCTGTTCGCCACTTCGCCTGATCGCGAACTCGATTGGCAGGATGCCGGACTGGATGGCATCAGTCGCTTCCTGTCACGGGTGTACAGGTTCTTTGCCGTGCCTCCTGACTGCCCGGCTGAGCCGCAACCGGGTGACCGACGAGTTCTGCGCAAGCTGCACCAGACCATCCGCCGCGTCACCGACGATTTCAATGGCCGCTGGCACTTCAATACTTCTATCGCGGCTTTGATGGAGCTGATGAATCTTGTCCTGGAGCAGCGCGAGATGGAAAAGTGTGCCTCCATGAGCGCGAGCGTGCTACGGGTTTTTCAGCGGAATTTCGTGCTCCTGCTGCACCCTTTCGCACCTTATCTTGCGCACGAGCTCTGGGAACGGCTGGGCGAGAAATCCAACCTGCTGCGCGAGCCGTGGCCGAAATACGATCCGGCGCTGGCGAAGGAAGACGAGATCGAGATCGTGGTGCAGATCAACGGCAAGATCCGCGACCGGCTCTTCGTACCTGCCGATTCATCCAGTGAAGAGCTGCAGCGGCTGGCGATCGCCGCGCCCAGAGTCCAGGCCACGCTCGACGGCAAGAAGGTAGTGAAGGCGATTGTTGTGCCGGGCAAATTGGTGAACCTCGTGGTGCGATAGGAAAAGACGCCACGGATTTCCACGGATTCAACGAGTGGTTTCTGATCCGTGTAAGATCCGTGCGAATCCGTGGCGTTGTTACGTCATGGGTACAGAGTCTCCAATCAGCGAAGGATTCCGCAGGGCGTTCCGCGAGCCGGCGATTACGCTTGCCGAGGTCGCTTGGCGCTGGACTTTCGGCCTGGCAGCGCTGGCGGTTGCGATTGGATCGTTGTTCGCCTATCTGGACACTGTTACTGTCAGCAACGCTGAAGTTCTGGTGCTGCGCGGCCACTCCTCATGGTTGATCGCTGACGCCATCGGGCGCGTCCTGCACGATGGTTCGGGGCCGCTGCGGGCCGCAGCCATCGTGCTGCCGGCGATCTTCGTGCTGTGGATGGCAGCGGCAACCATAGGGCGCGCCGCCACACTGAAGGCGCTGCTCCGCCGCGAGGAACGCGTTGCGCTCCGGCCTCAATTGGGGTTGAATTTCCTGCGCGCCAGTGTGACCCTGGCTTCGCTTGTCGGATATCTCGGCGCGGCCATCCTCGCCGGCCGTGCTGCCTCCGGCGATGCCGATGTTCGGCCGGGCGTCTTCCTGTTGGTATTCGTCGTGCTCGGCACCGCCGTCACAATCGTGCGTTCGCGTGTGAACTGGTTCCTCTCTCTGGGAGCGATTCCCGCCGCGCGCGACGGTCGCGACACTCTTGCTGCCATCGGCGAAGCCGTTGGTCTGTTCCGCCGCCACGCGCGGAAGTTTGCCGGCGCGGGAGCGGCTTTCGGTACCATCCATGGCGTGCTCTTTGCTTTCTGCACCGTCGGTTGCTTGCTGGTGTTGTCCTTGGCGGGCAAAGTGCCGCCCGTGGCCACAGTATTCCTTCTGACAGGAATCACGTTGGCGTATTTCGCTGTGGTGGATTTCCTGTACATCGCGCGCCTAGCTACGTATGTTGCCATCGACGAAAGCGACCGTACGCCGCCGGTCGCGGTTGCGTACGAACCGCCGCCCGCGCTGGAGCCGCCCATGCCAACTCTGCCTCCCGTCGCTAAGCCCGGATTGCCCAGCCCAGAAGGAGCTACCAGCTAGGAGCTAGTGGCTAGCGGCTGCCTTCCCGCTTTACACTGTCCTTAGGTTCTGCCATCCTTATTTATGGAAGCGCAATCCATCGTCGTCCTCGATTTCGGCGCGCAATATTCGCAGCTCATCGCGCGCCGCATCCGCGAACAGAAGGTTTTCTCGGTCGTGCTGCCGTGCACCGCTTCGGTGGATGAGATCCGCAGCTACGCGCCGGCGGGCATTGTGCTCTCCGGCGGCCCATCGTCGGTGTATGACCAGGACGCGCCCACAGCCGACGATCGGGTCTTCACGCTCGGTCTGCCCGTGCTCGGCATCTGCTATGGCCTCCAGCTCATGGCGCACAAGCTCGGCGGCAAAGTCCGGGCTGCGGAAAAGCGCGAGTACGGTCACGCCATAGTCCAGGTGCTGAACGGGTCGAGCCTGTTTCAGGAGTTGCCGGCAGAGATGTCGGTCTGGATGTCGCACGGCGACGAGGCGCTCGAGCTGCCGCCCGGCTTCAAGCTGGTGGCCCGAACACAGAATGCCGCCGTCGCCGCCATCGAAGACCCGAAGCGCAACCTGTACGCGGTGCAGTTTCATCCCGAGGTGCACCACACCCGCCAGGGAACGGAGATCCTGAAGAACTTCATCTTCGGTATTTGCCACGCGCGGCCCGAGTGGACGAACCAGCACTTCATTGACGAGACCGTGACCTCGATTCGCCGGACGGTCGGCCAGGGCCGCGCCATCTGCGCGCTTTCCGGAGGCGTTGATTCTTCCGTGGCCGCTACGCTCGTCCATCGCGCTATCGGCGACCGCCTCACCTGCGTCTTCGTCAACAACGGCGTGCTGCGCAAGAACGAATTCGACAAGGTGCAGCAGAACCTGCGCGACAAACTCGGCCTCAACCTGTTGGCGGTGGATGCGACCGACCGCTTTCTCGCGAAACTGAAGGGGGTCACCGACCCGGAACGGAAGCGCAAGATTATCGGCAACGAGTTCATCGCTGTCTTCGACGAGGAAGCTCACCGTATAGCGCAGCAGCACGGTCACGTGGAGTGGCTGGTACAGGGCACCCTCTATCCTGATGTGATCGAATCGCGCTCTGTGCGCGGTCCGTCGCAGACCATCAAGACCCATCACAACGTCGGCGGCCTGCCCAAGGAGATGAAGCTCAAGCTCATCGAGCCGCTGAAGGATCTGTTCAAGGACGAGGTGCGGCGCATCGGCCGCGAACTGGGCATGCCGGAGGAGATCCTGCAGCGCCAGCCGTTTCCCGGGCCGGGCCTGGCGGTGCGCATTCTCGGCGAGGTCACCCGCGAGCGCCTCGACTTGCTGCGCGAGGCCGACGACATCGTGGTCGGCGAAATCAAACGCGCCGGACTCTACACGAAGATCTGGCAGTCGTTCGCCGTGCTGCTGCCGGTGATGTCGGTGGGCGTGATGGGCGACGCCCGCACCTACGCCTACACCTGCGCCATCCGCGCAGTGCACTCTGAAGACGGCATGACCGCCGACGTGGTCGAGCTGCCCTGGGAAGTGCTCAAGCGCATCTCCACACGCATAGTGAACGAGGTGAAAGGGATCAACCGCGTGGTGTACGACACCACGTCCAAGCCCCCGGGGACGATTGAGTGGGAGTGATTGACTGCTCCAAGAAAAACCCAGCTCCTTCGCGACCGTCTCCCGGGCTGGATAAAACGCGCGGGAGCCTTCGGTCGCTCAGGATGACAGCAGGTAGTTACTGCTCAACAAACTTTAGCGCTGGAAAAAGCGCGCGGGAGCCCTCGGTCGCTCAGGATGACATTCAGTCTTGGTCAATCCTGCAAACCCCAGCTTTTTCCCGACCGTCTCCCGGGCTGGATAAAACGCGCGGGAGCCTTCGGTCGCTCAGGATGACAATCGAACTTGCAGTTACCGTCCCGCCCCGACCAGCGCGGGTTCTACTTCATACATCGGGAACCAGGGCGTGGCGCCCTTCAGCCGCTCATTGACGTTGTTGATGTTCTTCACACCTTCGCTTTCGAGCCACTTGCGGAATGCCGGGGGGCCGTCTTTGGCGAACAGCGGAATGCCGTCCTTCCAGGTGGCGCGGCCGCAGAGGACGCCGTTAAACTTCACACCCGCTTCAGCGGCCAACTCCAGCGACTCGGTGAACTCGGCATTCGACACGCCGGCCGACAAATAGATGAACGGCTTGGTAGCGACGGCTGCGGCATCGCGGAAGTGCTGCATGGCTTCTTTCTTGCTGTAGGCGGTCGGGCCGGCATAGGTCTTCGCGCCCTCAACAAACTTCATGTTGATCGGCACCTCGACCTTCATCACGTCCACGCCGTAGCGGTCCTTGGTGAACTCGGTCATGCTGGCCTTGACGATCTGGGGCTTTTTCTTGCCGTAGTCGAACCCTTTCTCGTCCACACCTTCTTCGTAGCCGACAAACTCCAGGAAGAATGGAATATCGTTGGCGCGGCACTCATCGCCGATGCGCTCCACCCAGGCGTGCTTCTGGTCGTTGATCTCCTTGGGATCGAAGGGCGTGTAGTAGAGCAGAATCTTGACGCAGTCGGCGCCGGCTTCCTTCAGGCGGCGCACCGACCAGTGGTCGAGCAGGTCCGGCAGGCGGCCAGGACCGGTCTTGTCGTAGCCGGTCTTCTCGTAGGCGAGCAGCAGGCCGGCGTTCTTGGCGCGCCGCTTGGAGGCGGGCAGTCCCCACTCAGGATCGAGCAGGATGGCGCTGGCATGCGGGGTGAGCACTTCGGTGACCAGCGACTTGAACTCTTCCAGGCCGGCGTCGGTGGCGTGCTGGCCGAGTGCCTTCTTCAGCGAACCGCGCTGGTCCATGGCGGCAGCGCCGATGACACCTTTGGGCGTGGACACGGCCTTCAGTCCTTTCAGTTTTCCAGGCGTAAGCTTCACGGGATTCCTCCTCTATGATTTCGCGCGACGAGCGCTATGATGCGTAGCAAGGTCCGGGCAAGCCGCCGCATATTCTATCATCGGCCTGCAACCGAAAGGACAGCGAGGCCGCGTCACTGGCGAAGAAGAAGCGTTCCCAGGATGGCACGTTGCCGGGCGATCAGCGCCTCCACGCCGCGTTTGGCGAGTTCGGTCATGCGATGGAGCTGCTCCTCATCGAAGGCCCGTTGCTCGGCAGTGGCTTGGATCTCGACGATCTTCTTCCCGCCGGTCATGACGAAGTTCAAGTCCACTTCGGCACGCGAGTCTTCTTCGTAATTGAGGTCGAGCAGGATCTCACCGTCCACGATACCCACGCTGGTAGCGGCGACGAAGTCGCGAATGGGCGCGGCGGTCAGCGTGCCCGCCTCCACCAGCTTCTGCATGGCAAGACCCAGGGCGACAAACGACCCAGTGATGGAGGCGGTGCGTGTGCCGCCATCGGCCTGGATCACGTCGCAATCGATCCAGATAGTGCGCTCTCCCAGGCGACCCAGGTCAGTGACCGCCCGCAGCGCCCGGCCGATCAGCCGCTGGATCTCGTGGGTGCGGCCGCCAACGCGTCCGCGGCTGACCTCGCGCGGAGTGCGCGTCAGCGTGGAGCGCGGCAGCATTCCGTATTCGCCGGTGATCCAGCCCTTGCCGGCGTTGCGCATCCAGGAGGGAACAGCCTCCTCCACCGACGCCGTACAGATCACACGCGTGTTGCCCACCTCGATCAGCGCCGATCCTTCCGCGGTCGAGATGTAATCCGGCACGATGTTGACGGGCCGCAACTGATCGGGCACGCGATTGTCGGAGCGGAAGAACATGGTTTTTCGTTTCCGGTTTCTCGTTGCTCGGTAGCAGCAGCGACTTACGCTGTTGCTTCTTTCGAGCAACGAGAGACGAAGAACTAGAAACTAAACAATTCAGCCTCCCATGTCCACACGCTGGACATCTTCCAGCGCGTGCCCCATGAAGCGTTCACCCAGGCTGCGAAATTTCTCCACTGAGTCGGTGGCGAAGAATTTCATGCGGGTGAACTTGCGGCGCTCCGCGCCTTCGGAGGTCTTCGGCGGGGCGATGCGCAGGCTCTCGGCGACGCAACGGGCGGTCGCCTCCGCCGAGTCCACAATCTCCACCCGCCAGGGCGCGACGCTGCGCAGCAGAGGCTTGATCAGCGGATAGTGCGTACAGCCGAGCACCAGGACGTCCGGGCCGGTCTCGAAATCGTGGAAGACATCGTCCAGATAAACGTGGGCAACCTGCTGGGTGACCGGATGCTCGGCCCATCCCTCTTCGATCAGCGGCACGAACAGTGGACAGGCCTTCTCGCAGACCTCAACGCCGCGTTTCTCCAAGGCGCGCTGATAAGCATGGCTTTTGATGGTGGCCTCGGTGCCAATCACCAGCACTTTGTTGCGGCGGGTGGCGGCGGCGGCCGCTTCCGCGCCCGGCTCGACGACGCCGATCGCATCCACGTGCGCGGCCTCGCGGATGGCGTCCAGCGCCAGCGCGCTGGCTGTGTTGCAGGCGATGACCAGCAGTTCCGCGCCCTGCTCCTCCAAAAACTTCGTCGCAGAAACCGCGTACCTGGCGATGGTTTCCCGCGACTTCGATCCGTAGGGCAGGCGCGCGGTGTCGCCAAAGTAAATGTAATCGGCGTCCGGAATGCGCGCCACCAGCTCGCGCAACACGGTCAGGCCGCCCACCCCGGAATCAAATACGCCAATGGTCGCTCGCCTCATTGCAGTTGCTGCAGCAGTTGCTCCACCGTAACTACATCATAGAAGCACTGGAGGTCGGCGTGGCCAGCCAGGGTTTCTCGTTCTTTGCCGTCGACCAGGACTTTGACCCGTTTAACGCCGGGAAGGTTCGCGGTCAAAGTCTTCACCAGCGAAGTGACCGTAAGCGTCTCGACGAGGATGCCGGAACGATGTCCCTCGGCGAACGCCGGCGTCGTATCCACCACCGCTGTGTTTCCGTTCACGAGGAAAACGTCCTTCACGTCGGCGCCGGTCGCGAGCTCGTGCGAAGATGGCCGCTTCACGTATTCACCCAGCAGCACGTGCAGGATCTCGCGGCCCCGCTGCCCCGGATCGGCGGGCAGGGCGACAGTGGCATCCTGCGCGCGCACCACGCCGGGATCATCGTAAGCCACGTACAAGGTCACATGCGAGGGTGGTCCGGCGACCGGCGCCGAGATGGGGCGAGTGTCGGGCAGGTTCTGCGCTCTCTCTCGCTCATTGCGGCGCAGGATGTGAAGATAGACGCCCATGGCCAGCACCGCCGCGAGCAGCAGCGCGGTGGCGGTGGCGAGAGCGCGCGTCATCGCTGTGCCTCCACCCGGGAGCGGCCGACCACGATGGCCTCGGCGAGGGCAGCGGCGATGCGCTGCTGGTACACCCCCGCATTGACGCTGGCAACATCCCCCCCGGATGGGGCGATTTCGATGGCGATGGCCGCTGCGGCCACGTTGTTCAGCGGCTTGAGCGGCGCGGAGAGCTCCGCGCTGGGGATTTCGTGCTTACCCAGTTCAGCCTTGACGAGGTCCGCCAGGGCGCGGCTGGCCAGCAGGTAATCGGCCTGCGCCGTGTCCCAGGGCAGGAAGTCGCCGGGCTTGCTGGTAGCGGAACGGATCATCGCGGTGTACACGCGCACACCGCGCCCTTCTGCGGCGGCATGGACGCTGACTAAGAGCGCGACGCGCGCAGCGTCGGCCATGGCGGCGCGCTGGTCCATGGGGACGGTGACATCAGCATCGCGCGACATCAGCGCACTGATGCCACGGCTCTGAAGCTCGCCGCGTAACCGGCGCGCGAAAGCCAGCGTGACCGCTTTTTCCTCAAGCGTCTCGCTCAGCAGCGCCCCGGGATCGTCACCGCCATGTCCGGCATCGAGCATTAGCAAAAACGGCGGTTTAGCGGCGAGCGACTGCAGGGTCGGAGGGGGAGGCGAAGCCACCGAGACGGGAGCTTGCGCGGTTGCCGGCGCAACCGCGGGCGGTGCGCCCGGTGGCGTGCTTTGCGCCTCGCGCGGCGCCGGAACGATATCGATGGTCTTGCCGCCGGCCATGAACCTGGCCAGCAGCGGCACGCGTCCTTGCACTACAAGCTCCGCCCGACCGTTGGTCTCGGAGAAGGCGATGGATGTGACCAGCGGATTTTCCAGCCTGAAAACATTGGCGTTCGAGACTACCGGGTCACGCGTGAAGGTCATCGTGAGCCGCCCGGGTTCAGTGCTGATCAGAGGATTGACAGGCGCGCTGAAATTCACGCTCAGTCCGGCCTCGCCCGGATCGGCGGTGAAATGCGTCGCGGCGCCGCCTAAGAAAAGCCGACGCCCGGCTTCGTGATATTCCGTTCTGGTGTCCAGCATCACCCCAAGGATCGCCGGCAGCGAGCGCAGCGGCACCAGTCCGCGATTGCCCTCCAGCAGGAACGGCGCTGGCAATCTTAACCTTTGTTTGGCGACCTTCGCCGGCAGCGCGTTCTGCCGGAACTCGGCTTCAAGATTGTTCTTGAACCGCAGCTTCCACTTTTGGCCCTCGGCCCTGGCGGTCACGCTGCCGAAGGGCCTGAGCGCTTCCAGCAGCGCGACATAATCCTGCCCGTTGTGCTCTACGACCGGCAGCGAATAGCTGACCTGCGGGCCATAGATGGAGAGTTGTTTTTCTTCGGCGGAGGGAGCGCTCGCAATCAGAACCAGCAGGAGTGTGGCCACCGCGAGCGTGCGGCCCGAGGAGGTTCTGGTTTCCGGTTTCTCGTTTCTCGAAAGAAGCTTCCGTTCTCCGTCTCTGTCGAGAAACAGGCAACGAGCAACGAGAAACTTGCCTTTCTGCTCACTCGAGAGCATAGATGGTGAGCCCGCTCAGCAACTTGGGATAGAAATCCGTGGACTTCTGCGGCAGGACTTCTCCCCCGAAAGCGGTGTCGCGTACCTGCTCAATGCGCACCGGGTTCATCAGGAAGGCGACGTTAGCGCCGTTGCGCACACGCGCCATGGCCTCGTGGGCATCGCGCAGATAGGAAATGTAACGCTGCTCGCGAATGGCTTCCTCCGATATGCCCAGCACCAGCTCCAAACCGAGCTTGTGCAGGATCACTACGTCCAGGGCACGCTGGTGAGGAGAAAGCCGGGCCAGCGTCTGTTGGACTTGGGCCGGACGAGCGCGTAGCAGAAAGCCACCACTCTGAAGAACCGCCAGCAGCACCGTCCCCTGGTCCGCCGCGGACTGCAGGATAGCAGCAGCCTGGGCAGCCTCGTTCACCTGGACAGGCTCGACCTCGAAGAACACTCGCACTGAGTCCAGGAACTGCTCTTCGCGAAAACCCTCGAGGCCGGCGATGACCCGGTGGGTGGGCAGGATCAGCAGGCCTTCACTGTACATGTTGATGAAGGTCATCATGACGCGATCGTAGGCAGCTTCGCCGGGAGGCGGCGCCGCAGGATCGTGCTCGCGGCGCTCACGCTGGTAGTTGAGGGCCGTCTCATAACGATGATGGCCGTCGGCGATGATGAGCTGGGCGTTCTCCATGCGGCGGCGGATGAACTCCACCAGCCCCGGGATGGGCCAAAGGCGGTGGCGAACGTCGTATTCGTCGCGTACTTCGACATCGGCGGGATAGCGCGCCACCTTGGCCAGGGCATTGTCGATTTCGCCCGCCGGATCGTTGTACAGCATGAAGATTTGCCCGAAGTGGGCCCGTGTGGCGCGCAGAAGGTTCAGCCGGTCGGTCTTGGGCCCGGAATGCGTTTGCTCGTGCCGAAACACCACCCCGGCGTCGTAAGGCTCGAGCTGGCCGAGAGCGATGAACCCTAGCCGCTCCAAGCTTTTCTCTGGAGATCCCGGGACGGCAAACTCCTGGGCGTAGGCGTAAAGCATGGGCTGCGGATCGCGGAGAAAAACCTCCTCCTCGCGCCACTGGGAAAACGCCGCCGCAGCGCGGGTGTAGACATTTTGACAGTTGTCGCCCGGCTCGCGTTTTCCAAGAATGATGCGCACCAGGTTGTAGGGACTGGCCGCATAATAGCGCTCCTGCATCTCAGCCGTGATCTTGTCGTAGGGCTGGGTGACGACATCGGCCAGCCGCACCCGGGCGGGATTGTAGCGCAGGGCGGGGAAGGGGAGGATCCTGGCCATGGTTATGAGGAGAACCACGGAATTGTAACAAGAGGGGGAGAAAACCTGCTCGATGCGCTGCGCCATCTCATAATCAGGTTGCGCGCGCAAACCGGCATGGAGATGGGAAGAGGCGCTGGCTCTGTGATACCATCGCTCCCAGCTAGGACTGGCAAGGCCCGGGCAGGGACCGGGCCTGATTGATCTTCGCGTCCCCCCTAGATCAGGCAGTATGGTGGCGGCTGTGTTTCCGAATGCAGGGACGGCCCGCATGATTGGCAGCCTGGCGAAGTTCTGCCTGGTCGCGCTGATGCCGCTGCTGGCGGCGGCTGCGTTCGTGGTCCCCAGAGGGTCGGCGCAAAGCGCTCCCGAGGATGAAGTTCACATCACCGCGCGCAAACCGCCGGACGTCCCCAAAGCTCCTCTTGACACCATTGACCCTGCGCTGAAGACGCACACCAAGCCCATCAAGGTGGATGTGGATCTGGTGCTGGTGTCGGTCACCATCACCGATCCCATGAACCGCCTGGTTACGGGCCTCGAAAAGGACAATTTTCAGCTTTTTGAAGACAAGCAGCCGCAGGAGATCCGCCATTTTTCCAGCGAAGACGCCCCCATCTCGCTGGGAGTGATCTTCGACATGAGCGGCTCCATGTCCAACAAGATCGAGAAGGCGCGCGAAGCGGTGGTGGAATTTTTCAAGACCGCCAATCCGCAAGACGA
>Ga0187778_10000182_pt1 | contig 44011 bp, 37 predicted proteins | sample 1015_Q2_SP5_20_M_FD_132418 | JGI IMG/M metagenome (GOLD analysis project Ga0187778, IMG submission 132418) | Tropical peat soil microbial communities from peatlands in Department of Meta, Colombia - 1015_Q2_SP5_20_MG | ecosystem: Environmental > Terrestrial > Soil > Wetlands > Peat | place...
CGGGAGCGGCGCGACGGCCTCGGCGACCGCGCGGAAGTGCGCGAGCATCCCGTCCTGCGTGGGCTTGTTGTAGTACGGCGCGACGATCAGGACGGCGTCCGCGCCCAGCGCCCGCGCCTCCTTCGCCTGGTGGATGGCGTGCGCCGTGTTGTTGCTGCCCGCCCCCGCGACGACCCGGGCGCGGCCCTTCGCGACCTCGATGGTGGCCGCGATCACCTCGCGGCCTTCGGCGTCATTCATCGTCGCGCGCTCGCCCGTCGTCCCGCAGGGCACCAGGAGCTTCACGCCGCCCGCGATCTGCCGCTCCACCAGCGCCCGCATCCGCGGCAGGTCGATCGCGCCGTCGGCCTTGAACGGCGTGACCAGCGCCGTGGCGCAGCCGCGCATCCACTCGACAGTCATCGTCATCGTGCCTTCTCCTTCCCTGCGTCGAGGATCGCGTCCAGGACCTCGGCGAACTCGAAGACGCCGCGCCGCCCGCCGGCGACGATCCACTGCGCGGCGAGCAGCGCGCCGGCGGCGAATCCTTCCCGCGAGCGCGCCTCGTGCGTCAGGGTGATCTGGTCGGCCGGCCCGTCGAACCCGACCCGGTGCGTGCCGGGGATGTGGCCGGCGCGCGTGCTCGCGACCGCGAGCTCCCGCCCGCCGTACGCGCGCGCCACCAGGTCGCGGAGCTTCAGCGCCGTGCCCGACGGTGCGTCCTTCTTCCGGGCGTGGTGCGCTTCTTCCAGGAAGGGCGCGTACGCCGGATCCCGGGCGTACTCGGCGGCCGCCGCCGCGACGATCCGATAGAACAGGTTCACGCCGATGGAGAAGTTGGCGCCGTAGACCAGCGCACCCTTCCCGCGCTCCACGATGCCGCGCACCTCGCCGAGCTGCGCCTGCCAGCCGGTCGTTCCCTCGACCAGCGGCACGCCGGCCGAGACGCAGGCGCGCACGTGGTCCGGCACCGCGGTCGCCACCGAGAAGTCGATCGCGACGTCGGCGCCGCGGATCGCCGTGGCCAGATCCTCCCAGGTGCGTCCCGCGTCCCGCTCGTCCAGGCGGGCCGAGATCTCGTGTCCCGCCTCGCTCGCCCGCCGCTCCACCAGGCCGCCCATGCCGCCGAGACCGAACAGCGCCAGCTTCATTTCCTGCCTCCGCCGTCCTTGCCGAGCAGCGTGCGCCCGAGCCGGACGAGCGCGTCCACGGCCTCGTAGAGCTCCGGCTTGGGCAGCCGCTCGCGGTCGGTGTGCGCCTCGAGGATCGAGCCGGGGCCGAACACCAGGGCCGATCCCCACCGCGAGAGGTGCGGCGCGTCGGTGGTGTAGCGCACCACGCAGGTCTCGAAGTCGGGCAGCTCGGTGAGCCGGACCGGCTCGGTGACGGTGTGGACCTCGATCGAGGCGCGGCCGCGCACCACCTGCTCCAGCGTGCGGCGCACCTGCTCGGAGGGCACGGCGACCCGGAAGTGCAGCTCCGCCCGCGCCTCCGCAGGCACCACGTTCGCGCGCGTGCCGCCCGCGATCGTGCCGATGTTGCAGGTGGTGACGCCGAAGAACGGGTCGGTGGGCCATTCGACCGCCCGGACGTCCGCCAGCACGTCGAGCAGGGAGAGGATCGCCGAGCTGCCGCGCTCCGGGTATGCCGAGTGCGCCGCGATGCCCGCGGTCGCCAGCGAGAGCCGGAGCGAGCCCATGCAGCCCCGCGCCAGGCGGTTGTCGGTGGGCTCGCCCACGACCACGTAGCGCACGCTCGCCGCCGCCGGGTGCCCGTTGGCGACCTTGGCCCCGAGGCTGCCCGCCTCCTCGTCGACCACGTACAGCAGCCCGATGCCCTTGTGCCCCTCGGACCGGAGCCGCTCGGCCGCCGCGATCTGGGCCGCCACGATCCCCTTCGCGTCGCACGCCCCGCGACCGTACAGGAAGTCGGCATCCTCGGAGGACGGGACGAACGGCGGGACGGTGTCGAGGTGGGACGCGAACACGACGCGCGGCGCGGCGCCGCCCCTGGCGATGACGTTCGACCGGCCGGGCGCCGCCTCCTGCAGCTCCACGCGGTAGCCGAGGCGCTCAAGATAGGAGGCCATGAACGCCGCGATCTCGCCCTCGTCGCCGCTCACGGACGGGATGTCCACGAGGGAACGGGCGAGGCCGCAGACGTCGACCTCACGCGTTTTCCGCCGGCTCGCGCTCACCCTCTCCTTCGCCGCGACGCGCTTCGCCCCGCGGGGCCCCGCCCACGCCGTCGGGCCGGCGCCGACCCGCGTGCCGCGCAGCGAGCCGACGGCACCGACGTCGAACTCGACGCGCTCGCGCCGCGCGAAGTGGAGGGCCTTCGGCTGAATCACCCGGGAACCGAGCTTGAGCGCGTCGTCCCACGAGATGGCCTCGTACCGCCTCGGCTTGCGGCCGGCCGCCGGATCGCGCTCGTACACGCCGTCCACGTTCTTGAGGAGACGGCAGCCGCTCGCGCCGAGGCGGTGGGCGAGGAACAGTGCCGTCAGATCGGTCCCGCCGCGGCCGAACAACGCGTAGCCGCCCGACGTGTCGCGCCCGAAAAAGCCCGGGACGACCGCGGCGCCCGAGCGCTGGAGCGCGTGGCGGAGCGCCTCGTCGTCCACCGCCACCGGGTCGGCGTCGAGCAGCGGGCCCCGGGTGGTGAGTCCGATCGCGGACGGATCGAGCAGCGCCGCCTCGACGCCGGCTGCGTTCAGGGCGAGGGCGAGCCGCGCCGCGGAGGCCGCCTCGCCGGTCGCGAGCAGCGACGCGGTGGCCGCCGGCTCCGGCGCCGGGCCGAAATGGTGCGCGTCCGCGAGCAGGCTGTCCGTGGCGCCCTTCAGCGCCGAGACCACCGCCAGCACGCGCTCGCCGCGCTGCAGGTGGCGCCTGACGTCCGCGACCGCCGCCGCGTAGTCGCGCGCGGTGCCGAGCACCGAGCCGCCGAACTTGAGGACCGTGAGCGGCTGCTTCGCCATCGCCGAACGCCCCCCGACCCCGGAACGAAATCGCCACCGCCCGGCTGCCCGGGCGATGGCGAATCCTATCCCCAAAAAGGATCGGCGCAAAGCGGCGGGCCCGTGGCGCGGGCGCCGCCGGCCGCGTCAGCGCCGCCGCACGGTCAGCGGACCGTTGGTGGTCACCGCCCGGATGGTCGGCCCGCCGCCGCCGAGGTCCGTCTCGATGCGGTGGCCGTCGAAGTGACCCTGCACGGTGACCGGAAAATCAATGTTCATCGGGCCGTTGACGGTGCCCGTCTCGAGGTGCGCCGCGTAGCTGCCGGGAATCGTCAGCTCGACCGGCCCGTTGCTGGTCTCGCCGTCGAGCCCCGCGCCGTCCCACCGCTCGCCGGTCAGATGCACCACCAGCGGGCCGTTGGTGGTCCGGGCGCGGACGTCGCCGCCGACTGCGTCGAGGTGCACGGGGCCGTTCACCGCGTGCAGGTCCATCCTCCCGGCCACATCCTCCACCGAGATGGGGCCGTTCACCGTCTCGGCGGTGAGGTCCGTCCGGCGGGGCACCAGCACGTCGAAGCTCACGCTCCAGGATTCGCGCCCCGACGTCGCCGGCCCGTCGGCCCGGATGGCGCCGCCCGTGGTGGCGATCCGGATCCGGCCCGCGAGTGCGCGCGCCGCATCGTCCGACCCGGCCTGCGTCTGGACCTTCGCCGTCACCGCCACGCTGTCCCGGTCCCAGCCGCTGACCCGGATCCCGCCGTTCCCGCCGGGATCGATGGAGATGGCGCCGCCCGCCGCGAGCCCGGTGCTGCGCGTCTCGCAGAAGCGGGACCGGCCGTCGTCGCCCCAGTCGCCGCTCCGGCAGCCGTCGAACCCTTCCTCGTGTCGGGCGTGCTGGGCGAACAGCGGCGTCGCGACCAGGCTCAGGCCGATCGCGACGGTGGCGATGCGGACACGGGCGTCCACGGCACTCCTCCGGAATGGCGGCTTCCGGTTCGACACGCCGGACCCGGAAAGGGTTGGCCTCAGCCCTGCGTGGCCCCTTCCCCCACCGGCTCCACGTCGCCGGTGGGCTCCTCCTCGCCGCCTTCCTCTTCCTTGACCACGCGCGCCACGTCCACGACGACGTCGCCGTCGTCGAGGTTGATCACCTTGACGCCCTGGGTGTTGCGGCCGATCACGCTGATGTCGTTCACCGGCAGGCGGATGATCACCCCGTGGCGCGTGATCACCATCAGCTCGTCGTCCGGGATGACCTCCTTGAGGGCCACCACGTCGCCCGTCTTCTCGGTGTGCTTGAGAGTGATGATGCCCTTGCCGCCGCGGTGCTGCACCCGGTAGTCCGCCAGCTCGGAGCGCTTCCCCAGCCCGTGCTCCGCCACCACCAGCAGGGTGGCCTCCCGCCGGACCACCACCATCCCGATGACCGCGTCCCCCGACTCGAGCTCGATGCCGCGCACCCCGGTCGTGGCGCGACCCATCTCGCGCACGTCCTTCTCCTGGAACCGGATGCTCATCCCGTAGCGGGTGGCGAGCACGATGTCGTTCGTGCCGTCGGTGATCTGGACGTCGATCAGCTCGTCGCCGTTCTCGATGTTGATGGCGTTGATGCCCGTGGCCCGCACGTTCCCGTAGGCCGACAGCACGGTCTTCTTCACCGTGCCGAGCCGGGTCGCGAACATGAGGAACCGGTCGTCGGCGAACTCGCGCACCGGCACCAGGGCCGCGATGCGCTCGTCGGGCTTGATGGCGATGCAGTTCACCACCGGCTTGCCGCGCGCCGCGCGGCCGCCCTGCGGAATGTCCCACACCTTGAGCCAGTAGATCTGGCCGTTGGCGGTGAAGAACATCACGTAGTCGTGGGTCGAGGCGATGAACAGGTGCTCGACCCAGTCGTCTTCCTTGGTGCCCATCCCGTTCAGCCCGCGCCCGCCGCGCCGCTGCCGCCGGTAGGTGGAGACCGGGATGCGCTTGATGTAGCCGGTGTGGGAGATGGTGATGACCATGTCCTCCTCGGCCACCAGGTCCGCGACCGAGAAATCCCCCTGGTCCGCCACCACCTCGGTGCGGCGCTCGTCGCCGAAGTCCTTGGCGAGCGCCTCCAGCTCCGTCTTGAGGATGCCGAGCCGCTTGGGCTTCGACGCCAGGATGCTCTTCAGCTCCGCGACCAGCGCCCGCACCTCCTTGAGCTCGGCCTCGAGCTTCTCGATCTCCAGCCCGGTGAGCTTCGCGAGCCGCATGTCGAGGATCGCCCGGCTCTGCGCCTCCGACAGCTTGAAGCGGTCGCGCAGCTTCTGGTCGGCCTCCTCGGTGGTCTTCGACCCGCGGATGATCTTGATCACCGCGTCGATGTTCTCGACCGCGATCTTGAGCCCCTCGAGGATGTGCTGGCGCTCCTCCGCCCGGTCGAGGTCGAACGTGGTCCGCCGGGTGATCACCTCGTGGCGGTGCTCGACGAAGTGCTGCAGCAGCTCCTTGAGGTTCATCACCTTCGGCACGCCGTCCACCAGCGCCAGCATGATCGCGCCGAAGGTCGTCTGCATCTGGGTGTGCTTGAACAGGTTGTTCAGCACGACCATCGGCACGGCGTCGCGCTTCAGCTCGATCACGACCCGCATGCCGTCGCGGTCCGACTCGTCCCGCAGGTCCGTGATGCCCTCGACCCGCTTCTCGCGCACCGTCTCCGCGATCTGCTCGAGCAGGCGCGCCTTGTTCACCATGTACGGGATCTCGGTCACGACGATCTGCGACTTGCCGCTCGACTCCTTCTCCTCGATCTGCGCCCGCGCGCGCACCACGATCCGGCCGCGGCCCTGCTCGTAGCACTCATTGATCCCGTCGCGCCCGTACACGATGCCGCCGGTGGGGAAATCGGGCCCGACCACGTGCTTCCGCAGGTCCGCCACCGAGGCTTCCGGGTGGTCCACGAGGTGCGTCGCCGCCGCGACCACCTCCCGCAGGTTGTGGGGCGGGATGTTGGTGGCCATCCCGACCGCGATGCCCGCCGAGCCGTTCACCAGGAGGTTGGGGAGCCGCGACGGCAGCACCGTCGGCTCCTGCAGCCGGTCGTCGAAGTTCGGGACGAAGTCGACCGTGTTCTTGTCGATGTCCTCGAGCATCGCGATCGCGACGCGCGTCAGCCGGGCCTCGGTGTACCGGTACGCCGCCGCCGGATCGCCGTCCACCGAGCCGAAGTTCCCCTGGCCATCCACCAGCGGATAGCGCAGCGAGAACTCCTGGACCATGCGCACCAGCGAGTCGTAGACCGTGGTGTCGCCGTGCGGGTGGTACTTGCCGAGCACGTCGCCGACGACGGTCGCGCTCTTCTTGTAGGGGCGATTGGGCAGCAGGCCCAGCTCGTTCATCGCGTAGAGAATCCGGCGATGCACCGGCTTCAGGCCGTCCCGGACGTCGGGGAGAGCGCGCTGCACGATGACGCTCATCGAGTAGTCGATGAACGACTCGCGCATCTCGTCTTCGATCAGTCGGGGGAGAATCCGTTCGCGCTGATTCGGAGCGGTCATGACACCGTGGGTAAGGACTGCTAAATATAGACGGACTATTGAGTTAAGTCAAATGGCAAGCCGGCCGTCGGAACCCGGCCGGACCGCACCGCCGCACCCCTCAGGAGCGCGGCGGGGCCCCGCCGGCCGGGGCCGGCCGACCGGCCTGCCGCTCCGCCGGCGCGGCCTCCGCCGGCGACGTCCCCGCGCCGCCTCGCTCGGCGGCGCCCTGAGCGCCCGGAGCCTGGGCCCTCGCCGCGCGGGCGCGACCGGCCTCGTACCAGCGGCGCGTGACCTCGCCGGCGAGGCCCGTGTTGCCGAGGCCGAAGGCCAGCGCCACCGCCAGCGCGGCGGCCCCGAGGATCAGGGTGAACGCGGTGGTGACGATGTCGCCGGCGACCCCGATCTGCTGCAGCGCCATGAACACCGAGATCACGATGATCATCGCCTTGGCGATCGTCGCCAGCGTGGGCACCCCCTCGACGGCGCCGGCGGAGGCCAGGATCAGTGCCCGCACGAACTCGCCCAGCACCAGGCCGAGAACGATCACGATGATCGCCGCGAACACGCTCGGGATGTAGTTGACGAGGTTGCCGAAGATGTCGTTGATGTTCTGCACGCCGAGCGCCGAGCCCGCCAGCAGGATCACGACCAGCATCACCAGCCAGAACAGCAGCTTGCCCACCGCCCGCGCCGGGTCCAGGCGCGTGCCGGTGCGCTCCACCGCCTCGGTCACGCCCCAGCGCGCCGCCGAGCGGTCGAACTGCACCCGGACCAGGAAGCCGTCCACGATCCGCTCCACCAGACGCGCGACCAGGAAGCCCGCGCCCAGGATGATCAGGGCGAACAGCAGCTGCGGCAGGATCCTGCCGATCTGCGTGAGCGCGTCCTTCAGCCGTTGCAGGGTCTCCACCCGGCTCCTCCCGCGGCGCTACGCCGCGACCTCCACCACGAGCTTCCCGAAGTGCGCGCCCGACGCCAGGCGCTCGACCGCGCGCCGCGCCTCCCGGATCGGCGTCACGCCGTCCACGACCGGCCGCAGCGTCCCGGCTCCGAGCAGCCGCACGACCTCGGTGAACTCCCGCGCGTTGCCCATCGTCGAGCCCATCAGGGTGTAGTGGTACCAGAACATCCGGCGCACGTCCGTCACCACCCGCGGGCCGCTCGTGCCGCCGCAGGTCACCAGCCGCCCCCCGGGCGCCAGCGCGCGCAGGCTCCTCTCCCAGGTCGCCTCGCCCACCGAGTCCACGACCACGTTCACCCCGCGGCCGCCGAGCAGCCGGCGCAGCTCCTTGGGCACGTCGGTCGTCGCGTGGTTCAGGGCGAGGTCGGCCCCGAGCGCGCGCGCCCGCTCGAGCTTCGCGTCGCTCGACGAGGTCACGATGGCGAACGCCCCCAGCAGCTTCGCGATCCCCAGGGCCGCCAGCGCGACGCCGCCGCCGATCCCCCAGATCAGCACCGTCTCCCCCGGGCGGACCGCGGCCCGCGTCGCGAGCATCCGCCAGGCCGTGAGATGGACCAGCGGGAACGCCGCCGCCTCCGCCCACGACACCCGGCCCGGCAGCGGATGGACGTTCCACTCGCTGACCCGCACGGCCTCCGCCATCGTGCCCGGCAGGTGCTCACCCAGCAGCCGGTAGCTCGTGCACAGCGACTGCTCGCCCGCCAGGCAGAAGTCGCACGCCCGGCAGGAGACCCCGGGGTTGAGCAGCACCCGGTCGCCCGGCTTGACGCGCGTCACGGCGGGGCCCACCGCCTCCACGACGCCCGCGCCGTCGGCGCCGATCACGTGCGGGAAGGCCAGCGTCCGGCCTGGCAGTCCGCCGATCACGAACAGGTCGAGGTGGTTGAGGGCCGCCGCCTGCACCGCGACCACGACGTCGTCGGGCTTTTCGACGCCGGGACGGGGGACGTCCTCGACGGCGACGACTTCGGGGCTACCGTGCGAGCGGATGGTGACGGCGAGCATCGAGCGAAAATCTACGAGGGGGCCCGAGACGGGGATAGCCGCGCCGAGCGCGGCTATCCCGGTCCCGAGCTTCCCGCCGTCAGTGCTGCGCCGACGGCGCCGCCGGCCGGAAGACGGGGGCCCCGATCCTGGAGGCGCCCGGCAGCGTGAACGGCGTCCGCGTGCCCGTCGCCACGTCGAACAGCTCCACGTGCGACTGGCCCCGCGGATCGGGCGGCAGCACGGTCAGCGCGAGCGTCCGGCCGTCCGCGCTCACACTGAACGACTGCACGTACATGCCGGCCGGAGTGACGGGAACGGGCGCGCCGCCGGTGAAGTCCTGGCTGTAGACCCGCTTGCTCGGCGGCTTGCCGTTCTCGAGCCGCAGGAAGTAGAACGACCGCCCGTCGGGCGCGAAGGCCGGCGAGTCGTCCACCCGGCCGGTCGTGAGGCGCTGCTCGGCGCCGCTGCCGTCGACGCTCGCCTGGTAGACGTTGTAGAGGTGCTCCCGCAGCGACACGTACAGCACGCGCGTCCCGTCGGGCGACACGCTGGGCTGCATGTTCGGGTTCGCGCCCGACGTCAGCTGCCGCCGCTGGCTGCCGTCGCGGTTGACGACGAACAGTTGCGTCCGGCCGCTGCGGCCCGCCTCGAAGACGATCTGATCGCCGGCTGGGCCCACGAAGGCGGGAGCGTGCACCGGCATCGTGTCGCGGGTGAGCGGCTGCGCCTCGGACCCGTCCGCGTTCGCGACGTAGAGCTGGTACTGCTCCGAGCGCGCGGGCGCCGCGACCCACGCCGCGCGCGTCCAGTCCGCCGACCACGCCGGCTGGGTCTCGACCGCGCTGTCCTGCGTGAGCGGCCGCATCTTCGGCGTGTCGCCCGCGGCGACCATGACCAGGTCCCAGCGGCCGGCGATCTCCACCGGCACCAGCAGGTCGCCGACCACGAAGGCGTCGACCGCGGCCGTCGAATCCCACGGCGCGCGCGCCACCAGCTGCGCACGCCCCATGCCGGCGCCGGTCACCCGCCCGTCGGCGGCGACCCGCGCCGTCGAGTCGTCGCTCGAGCGCCAGGTGAGCCCGGGAGCCGGACCCAGCGGCCGGCGCCGCTCATCGAGCAGCTGCACGCTGAGCGGCAGCTGGCTGCCGAGCGGGAGCGCCAGGCGCGTCGTCGCGATCGACAGGCCGCCGGCGACCACCCGCACGTGCCAGTGGCGGAAGATCGAGTCGGTGCGGCTGGCCATCGCCGTCACGGTCATCCGCGTGTCGCCCGCCCTGACTCCGCGCAGCGTGCCGGTGGCGGAGTCGAACCGCACGATCGCGCTGTCGGGCCGGGTCCATCGCACCGGCACCCCGTCGACCAGCGACGAGTCGGCCGCGTAGAAGCGCACGCCGATCGTCGCCGTGCCCTCGATGGCCAGCGTGACCAGCGTGTCGAGCGGCGTCCCGATGAGGCGGCGGATCGGCTTGTGAACCGAGATCGTCGCCGTGACGTCCGGGTAGAGCGGGCTCGACGCCGTGATCCGCGCCGTCCCGAGCGCGGCCGCGGTGATGATCGGCGCGACCGGCGAGACGGCGACCTTGGCCGGATCGGACGACTCGAACTGGAAGGACGTCCGCGCCGGATCCAGCCGGCGCCCGTCCTGGGCGGGAACGATCAGATCGAGGGTGTCCACCGTCCCGACGGCCAGCGACACCACGCGCTCGGCGAACTGGACCGAGTCCGCCCGCACCTCGACCGACACCTGCTTGGGCGCGAACCGGGCGCCCGGCACCGCCGCGGTCACCATCGCGTGCCCGGTATCGCCCATCGACGTCACCAAGCCGAGCGTGTCGATCATGGCCACGCGCCCGGCGTCCACCAGGAACACGATGCAGGCCGGCTCGGCCGCATCGCCCATGGCGCCGCGCACCGTGCGGTACTGGAGCTGCGCCGACTCGCCCTTGATGAGCACGAGGCGCTGCGGCGTGACCATCAACCCGTCGGGCGCTCCCGTCCCCGGCTGCTGCCGCGCCAGCGCGGCGCAGCCCGGACCCCGCGCCGACGCCGTCCGCGCCGCCCCCTGGCCCGCCCCCGCGCCGGCGGCCTGGGGCTGCGGCGCGCCGCCCTCCGCGATCACCTCGAGCGTCGCCGGCTGCGACGTCCTGGCCGTGCGGCCCGACCCGTACCGCGCCGTGACCTGGGCGATGCCCGGCGACACGCCGGTCGCGACGCCGTTCTCGTCGATCGTGGCGACCCGGGGATTGCTCGACCGCCACGTGAAGGTCGTGACCGACGTGAGCGCGTTGTTGCCGCGGTCGTACGCGGTGGCGAAGAACTGCGTGGTGCGCCGCACCTGGATCTGGGCATCGCCGGGCTGGACCTGGATATCCGCGACCGCCGGCCGCTGAGCCGCACCAATCGGGGGACGGAGGACCGAGGCCGCGACGATCCCCGCCGCGAAGAGGAGACGCCGGGCGTTCATGACGCGCAAAGAAGGGGCTGGGCTCCCGCGGGTGTCAAGCACTTTTTCCCCCTATCGGCGCAATCTCACGACGGTCTTCGCATACCCGTCCCGCGGGTCTCCGGGACCGTCGGGCAATCGCACCGTCTCAATCCCTACATGGCCGCTCGGCTCGTGGACCTCGACGACGTACGACGTGCCGGCCAGGCCTTCGAGGCCGACCTCGAACGCATCACCGGCCAGCCTGGCGCTCACCACCTTGAGGCTGCGCGAGCGATCGCCGCGCGAGGGGGAGGGATCAGCGACGACGAGTCGCCAGCCCGGCAAGTGCCGGACCAGGACGGCCGCGCTGTCCCCGTCGAGGGGCACGTCGAACGACACGTGGGTGTCAAGTCCCGTCTGCGTCGCGTGATACGCCGCCGGCGCGCGGCCGGCGCGGACCTCGCGCACGACGGCGCCGGGCGCGAGGGCCGGCTCGAAATGCAGCATCAGCCGCGAAACGCGAGGCCCGGCGCGGCGCACCACGGCCGCGAACGCGGTGTCGGTCACCCGCAGCTGCACGTCGAGCACGGCCACGCCGACGCGCACGCCGCGCACGAGGTAGTCGCCTGGACGATCGAAGAGGTGCGGCGCCACCGTCAGGATGCCGCGCGGAGCGTCGGCCTCGATGCCGAACGCGCCGCGGAGGAGCGGCGTGAGGTACATCGACGGGGCGAAGAACTGCTGCGGCACCGCCGTCTCGAGCGGCTCGAAGGACGAGCCGGAGAAGACCTCGGGATTCCGCCCCAGTCCCCACACGTCGAACGTCCGCCCCAGCGCGTCGAGCGCGGCGCGCCCCGCGTAGACGCTGTGATAGCGGTACTCGGCCAGCGCGAGGAACCCGGTCACGAACGGCCACACCGTGCCGTTGTTGTAGTGCAGCGGATCGTACAGCTCGCTCTCGGACGCCAGCGTCCGGCCACCCCAATCGGTCGAGATCGTGGCCCGCGCCAGTGCGGCGGCCATCGCCTGGCCCCGCTCCTCGTCGAACAGGCGCCACGACATCGCGATCGCCGGCCACACGGTCAGGTTGTCGTTGAGGGAGTCGCCGGCGAGGACGGCGAAGGCGAACCGACCCGCGTGCGGCATCCAGAAGCGTTCCTCGAGGCTCCGGCGCGCCATGGGGAACCGCCGTACCGCTTCGCCCGCCAGTGCGCTGTCGCCCAGCGCCCGCGCCATCTCGCCCATGCGCTGCAGGGCCTCGACCCAGACGGCGGCGAGGTAGATGTCCGACTTCACGCTCGCGCCGAGGCCTCCGACCTCGATGGCCCCGACGCCCGCCAGCGCGTTCTGCATCAGGCCGTCGTCGCCCACCGTCCCGACACACCATTCGTAGGCGCGCCGGAGCTGGGGCCACAGCGAGCGGACGAACGCGGTGTCCGCCGACGCCCGGAACAGCTCGCCGATCGCGAGGATCCAGAACGGCGAGGTGTCGCCGTGCCAGTACGGGAAGGGGTAGTCGCTGAACCAGGGGATCCGGGCGGCGCTCTGGGAGATCTCGTGGGCGATCTTGCCGTCCGCCCGCTGGTAGCGCGCGAAGAAGGCCAGGTACTGCCGCGCCAGATCGAAGGCCCCGGCCGACGCGAGCGCCAAGGAGTTGATCGCCGCGTCGCCGCCGAAGAACCAGCTGAAGCCCGGCCGCGCGCCTCCCGGCCCGGAGGGGCCGTAGCCCGCCACCGGGCCGCAGCCGAGGTCGGGGTTGCACACCACGGCCTCGTCGAGGTTCAGCTCGGCCCACCGCGCCAGCCGGTCCTCGGCCGTGTCCGCGAAGCCGACGGTGCCCGCGACGACGGAGTCGGCGTGCGCGACGCGCTGCGCGTACAGCTCGCCGAGCCGCGCCAGCACCCGCCGATACGTGGCCAGCACCGTGTCGCGCGGCGCGATCTGACCGACCAGCACGATGGGGATGCCGAGCGCGACCACGTTCACCAGGCGGCCGGCCGGCTCCTGCCAGCGCGGCATCGCGGCCGGCTGCTGGTCGCCGACGGCGATGCGCATCTCGGACGGCGCGTCCGGCACCGACCACGTCGGATTGGTGGTCGCCCGGGTCGCGAACGGCGAGCCGATGACGGCGTTGAACTGCCGCCGGCTCTCGGTCAGCTCGAACGCCTTGAGCGTGTCGTTCCACAGGACGTACTGGCCGCCGAGTGCGCCGGGCCACGCCAGCTGGAGGTCGCTCCGGAACGACGCGACGATCTCCATCGGGCGCACGGCCTCGACCTCGAGCACGATGGCGACCGCCGGCTCGTCCACCGGCGCGAAGACGCGCTCGCGGACCGTGAACGCGGCGTGGCTGTACGTGATGGTGGCCCCTGCCGGCGTGACCTCCACGCTGCGGGCCACGTCGGCGGCGCGCACCGGATCGGCGTACAGCGGTGTCTGGAACGAGAGCCTGAGGTCGTGAACCAGCTTGAGCGGCCAGGCCCAGACCTCGAAGTCGCCCCGCTCCGTGCCGATCGCGGCAGCGCGCCGGCCCTCGATCCCGAGGTACCCGGCGGGACGCGCCGGCCCCCGCCACGCGAGGGGTCCCAGGACCCACCGCAGGGGCGTCGGCGCGGCCGGAGGGCCCTGCGCGGCGAGCCGGGGGCCGCCGGACACGGCGAGCGGCGACAGGAGCAGCAGGCAGCGGACCAGGGAGGCTGTCACGCGTGAATGCATGGGCGGGAACCTCGCGACCGGCGCCGGGCCGCTTGCGAAGTGGAATCTCGGAGGCAATGTATAGAGCCGCTCAACCGAGCGACAGAAGCGCCAATTCCGTTGGGAGGAACGCTCATGCTGTCCGATGACATGACGGGAATCGGAGGTTGGGAGCCACCGTCGTCCATGCCGCCGCAGCCCCCGGCTCCGCCGGCCTGGAGTCCGCCGCCGCCCGCGCCGGCCTACACGCCACCCGCGCCGAAGCCGGCGCCCAAGCCGGCGCCCGCCGTGAAGAAGGCGGCCCCGAAGCGCAAGAAGGCCGCGAAGAAGAAGGCGGCGAAGAAGCCGGCCCGCCGGGCGGCCAAGCGGAAGGCGCCCCGCAAGGCGGCCAAGCGCAAGGCCGCGCCGAAGCGCAAGAAGAGCCGCGCCAAGAAGCGCTAGAAGACCTCGACGCTGCCTGAGATGACCCGCCGCGCGCGCGCCGCGATCGCCTCGAGCTGCGCGCGCGCGACGGGGCGTACCCGCGGGTCCGCCGGGGGCCGTGCGATCGAGTAGACCTGCACGGCCTTCGGCTGCAGCCGCGCCAGCGCCGCCAGCCACTCCCCGACCGATTCCTCCGAGGCTCCGTCATACCCGGGCCCCTGCACCACGAGTGCCTGCACCGTCACGTCCACCAGGCCGCGAAGGTCCTCGACGAGCCGGCGGCGGTCGTAGGCGACGCCGTTCACCAGCGCCGGCGGACCGGGGTCCAGCTTCATCAGCCGCTCGTCGACGCGATCGAGGGCGCTCCGCACGGCCGGCTTGCCGCACGACAGGCCGTTCGACATCACCGCGACCATGAGGCCCGGCGCCAGACGGTCGCGCACCTCCAGCACGCGCTCGACCACCAGCGCGAAGCGCGGATGCATCGTCGGCTCCCCGTTGCCCGCGAACGTCACCCGGTCCGGCGGCTCGCCCAGGTACTCCAGCGTCTTCCGCAGGGCATCGGCCACCAGGTCCGGCGACGGCCACCGCGAACGCGGCGCCTTCGGGGTGTTGAGGCCGCATTCGCAGTAGGGGCAGTCGAAGGTGCAGAGCTTGGAGCGCAGCGGAATCAGGTTCAGGCCGAGGCTGACGCCCAGACGCCTCGAGCGCACCGGTCCGTTGATGATGCCTTCCCACAGGAACGTGCCGCCGAGCTTGCCGGGAGGGGGAAGGGAAGCGAGGCGATCCATCGTGGGAAACGTAGTCCGGCCTTGCGAGCGTCGCCACGCTTCATAGGTTGACCTCATGCCCCGGCCCGCGACGTCTCGTTCCCACCGGCGCCTGCGCGGATGAACGCCCGCCAGGCGCCGTTCGTCGTCGCAGCCGCGGCGGCGTTGGTCGGTCTCGCCATCGGGCTCGCCCTGCGCGGCGTCGAGCCGGCCGCGACCTGGCTGTACCACGCCGCCTGGTACCCGACGATCGTGGCGATGGCCGCGGTGATCGCCCGCCGCGAGGGACGCGACCCGCTTACCGCCAACCCGCTGCATGCCCTCTCGCTGTTCGCGTGGTCGGCGGTGTTCTGGTTCTTCTTCGAGCTCCTGAACTGGCGTCTCGAGGATTGGTACTACGTCAACGTCCCGGACGCGCGGTGGGCGCGGTGGGTCGGCATCTCGCTCGCCTTCGCGACGGTGCTGCCTGCCATCTTCCTCGCGGCGCGCGCCCTCGAGTCGTGGGGAGTGATTCGCAGCGTGCGCGTGGCGGCGATGCGCGTCACCGCGCCCGGGCTCCGTCTCACGTCGCTGGCGGGGATCGTCTTCCTCGTGCTGCCGCTGGTGTGGCCCCGCTACTTCTTCCCGCTGGTCTGGGGGGCGACGACGCTGCTGGCGGAGCCGGCGCTGTACCGCCGGGAGCCGCGCTGGTCGCTGATCGCCGACCTCGAGCGCGGCGAGCTGGGGCGCATCCTCCGGCTGCTGGCGGCCGGAGCCTCCATCGGCCTCATGTGGGAGCTGTACAACTCCATCGCCCGCAGCCGCTGGATCTACACCGTGCCGGGGCTGGAGAACCTCAAGCTGTTCGAGATGCCGCTCCTGGGCTTCCTCGGGTTCCCCGTTTTCGCCCTCGAATGCTGGTCCGTGTTCCACTTGCTGGCCTGCTTCGGCATCTCCACGCCCGAGGAGTCGGCGCGCCGGGTCCGGCTGCAGCTCAAGGTCGGCACGGCGGTCGCCGGCGTGGCGTTCGCCGTCTTCGTCCTCGCCGGCATGGAGCACTTCACGATCACCAGCACCACCCCGCGCCTGCTCGACGTGCCGGGACTGCCGGCGTCGGCGGCCTTCCGTCTCGGCGCCTCGGGGAAGTCGCCGTTCGAGCTCGCGAGCGAGCCGGCCAGCCAGGTCGCCCGGGAGACCGACGCCAGCGTCGACGATGCGCTGCGCTGGATCCAGGCGGCGCGCCTGGTGACGCTGCGCGGCATCGGAACCGACAATGCCCGCCGACTGACCGAGATCGGCGTGATGGACGTGCCGACGCTGGCCCGCCAGGATCCCGACACGCTCGTGGCCCGGCTCAGGGCCCGGCCCGCCGATCCGCCGCCGCGCTCTCCCACGCCGGCCCAGGCGCGGGTGTGGGTCAAGGCGGCGCGCGCCGCACTCGACCGGTCGGGATGAGGCGTGCGCGGCCGCTCCTCGCCGGGCTCGCCGCCGCCCTGGCCCTGGCCGCGACGCCCCCGCGGCTGCACCGGAAGGCGGACTTCGACGTGCTGCTTCGCGGCGGCACGGTCGTCGACGGCACCGGCTCGCCGGGGCGCGTGGCCGACGTCGGCGTGAGCGGGGACCGGATCGCGGCCATCGGCGACCTGGCGGGCCGCAGCGCGGCACGCGTCATCGACGTCTCCGGCCTGGTGGTGGCCCCCGGATTCATCGACATGCTGGGCCAGTCGGAGATGACGATCCTCGTCGACCCCCGCGGCGTGAGCAAGGTGACACAGGGCATCACGACCGAGGTCACGGGCGAAGGCGTGTCCGCCGCGCCCGCGAGCGCCGTCACCGTGCGGCGGGACAGCGCCACCTACGCGGCGTGGGGCCTGGTCGTGGACTGGCACGACCTCGACGGCTACTTCCGGCGGCTCGAGCGCTCGGGCACCCCCATCAACCTCGCCACCTTCGTCGGCGCGACGCAGGTGCGGGAGTACGTCGTAGGGTACGCGCGTCGCGCCCCCACCCGCGCCGAGCTGGCGTGGATGGAGGCGCTCGTCGACACCGCGATGCGCCAGGGCGCGCTCGGCGTGTCCTCGTCCCTCGGCTACGCTCCTGCCGTCTATGCGAGCACCGCCGAGCTCGTGGCGCTGGCGCGAGTGGCCGCCCGCTACCACGGCGTGTACGCCACCCACATCCGCTCCCTTGGCGAAGCGTTCCGCATCGGCCGCGAGGCCGGCGTCACCGTCGAGGTCTGGCATCTCAAGCTCGCCGGGCGGGCCAACTGGGGCCGGATGCCCGCGCTGCTGCGCCGGTTCCAGGCGTTGCGGAAGGCCGGCCGGCACATCGGCGCCAACAGCTATCCCTACACGGCGTCGGCCGCGAGTCTCGACGCCGCCGTGCCCGCCTGGGCCCACGCCGGCGGCGACGACTCGCTGATCGCGCGGCTCCGGGTCCCGGCCATCCGCGACCGCCTCAAGCGGGAGATGGAGGCTCGGGAGTCCGTCCGCGGCGGAGACGAGTCCTTCGCCTCGGGTGCGGGCGGCCTGGCGAACGTGCTGGTGCTCGGCGTGCTGGACTCCACGCTGCGGCGCTACGAGGGACGCCGGATCACCGACATCGCGCACGACGAAGGGAAGGATCCGTACGATGCGCTGTTCGACCTGATCGTCGCCGATCGCGCGCGGACCGGCGCGGCGTTCTTCTCCATGAGCGAGTCCGACGTGGCCGACGCCGTGGCGGCCCCCTGGGTCGGGGTCGGCTCCGACTTCGGCGCGGTGGCCCCCGACGGCCCGCTCCAGATGCGCCACGTGCACCCGCGCGCCTACGGGACGTTCCCGCGCATCCTCGGCCACTACGTGCGCGAGGAGCACGCACTCACGCTCGAGACCGCGATCCGCAAGATGACCGCCGTGGCGGCCTCGCGGATGGGCCTGAAGCAGCGGGGCCTCCTGCAGGAAGGGTATTTCGCCGACATCACCGTCTTCGACCCCGCCACCGTCGCCGACCGCGCGACGTTCGAGGACCCGCACGAGCCCTCGGTCGGCATCCGCTACGTCATGGTCAACGGGGGCTTCACGATGGACGACGGACGGCTGACGGGGGAGCGCCCCGGCCGCGCCCTGCGCGGTCCCGGATGGCAGGCGCCGTGAGCCTGACACCGATCGCGATCGCCTTCGGCCTCGTCGCGGCGGTCTTCATCGCGTTCGCCGCGGCGTCCGTGCGCTGGGAGAGCGAGGCCTGGGGGTCGAGTATCGGGGGGAAGCCGGCGCCGCCTCCCCCCGCCGGGTGGACGGCCGCCATTCGCGTCGTATGGCTGCCCGCAGCGGTCGAGGCGCTCGTCGTTGTGCTGTTCGCGGCCCTGTGGTTCGGGTCGCTCGGCAGCGGCGGCTGGGTGACGTTGTTCCTGCTCGTGGGTGCCTTGGCGGGCGGCGCGGACCGCTGGACCAGGCGCCGCCTGCTAGGCACGCCGGCCCGCGACGACCTGAGGCAGTTCTTGGCGTCGCTGCTGAGGTATCTCGTCGCCGGCGGGGTCTGCGCTTGGTGCCTCACTTGACACACTCGTAGCTTTCCTGCCGATGAATCCCGTACATGTCGCGATCGAACGGGTGGGCGCCTACTTCGCCGCACGCGACACCCGGCAGGGCTTCGTGGCGCGCCGGCTGCTCGGCAGCCCGCGCGGCGACGATGAACGCCTAGCCGAGGCGCTGATGAAGGAGCGCCGATCGCGCATCCGCTCCGACGGAAGCGTGGCGGGCGACCTGGTCTCCACCGCCTGGGTGGCGTGGGAGCTGATGGATCTCGGCGCCCCGCCTTCGGCGCACGCGGTCAGGCGGCTGGTGACCTGGATCCTCGGTCGCCAGGAGAAGGACGGCGCTTATGCCGAGGGCTGCACGCCGCGCCGGCACGAGCTCAAGCTGTGCGAGCACGCCATCGGTGGCTTCTTCTCGTACCGCTCGTCCGGAAGGACGGTGCGGCGGCTCACCCTTCCCACCGGGGCCACCGTGAACTCGGACCAGGGGGCGCGGTTCCTCGCATCGTGCCTCGCGCTCCGGACGGTCCTCAGGGCCGGGGAGGAGGACCGAACGCTGGTGCGGCGCCACGTGGGCTCGCTGCTCGCGCTCCCCAAGATGTGGGATTCCTGGGGCGGACTGTGGGCGCCGACGCTCACCGTGGGCGCCCTCTCCGCGATCGCCTGGGCGCCGCCCCCGTTCCGCGGCCAGCTGCCGATCCTGGCCGAGCATCTGGCCCTGAACCAGAAGCCGGACGGATCCTGGCGCAATCTCGACATCGTCCACGCCGTGGACGCGCTGGTGGCGGTGCCGTTGCCCCAGGCCAAGGAAGCGGTTGCGCTGGCCGCGCCGCGGCTCGCCAAGATGCAGACGCAGAAGGGCACCGTCGGCAGCGGGCCGTATGCCGAGGAGCGCACGCTCTCCTCGCTCCGCGCCTGGCTCATCGCCCGCGAGTACGCGTGAACGATCGCTGCGAGTCGCGAGACGCCGAGTTGCGAGGACAAAGCGTAGGCCGCAGGACACCCGCCGTCGAGGTGCCACCATGACGGACCAGACACCCAATCCGCGCGACCGCATCCGGCTCACCTCGTACTCCCACGGCGCGGGTTGAGCCTGCAAACTCGGCCCCGCTGAGCTGGCGCAGGTCCTGCGCTTCGTGCCGTCCGTCCCGCCCGGGACCGACCCGGCCGTGCTGGTGGATGCCAGCAGCCGGGACGACGCGGCCGTCGTGCGGATCGCGGCCGACCGCGCGCTCATCCTCACGACCGACTTCTTCACGCCGATCGTGGATGACCCGTACACCTTCGGACAGATCGCCGCGGCCAACGCGCTGTCGGACGTCTACGCCATGGGTGGGCGGCCGCTGTGGTGCCTCAACGTGGTCGGCTGGCCGCGCGACCGGTTGCCGCTCGACGCGCTCGGCGAGGTGCTGCGGGGCGGTGCGGACATGGTGGCTCGGGCCGGCGCGCGGATCCTGGGCGGCCACTCGATCGACGATCCGGAGCCGAAGTACGGACTCATGGTCGTCGGCGAGGTTCATCCCGACCGCCTGACCACCAATGCCGGCGCGCAGCCCGGCGACCGGCTGGTCCTCACGAAGCCGATCGGCACCGGCATCGTGACCACCGCGATCAAGAAAGGCGTCGCACCGGACGACGCCGTTCACGCTTCCATCCAGTCGATGACGACGCTCAACGACGGCGCCGCAGCCGCCGCCTCTGCTGCGGGCGTGCGAGCGGCGACGGACGTCACGGGCTTCGGGCTCCTGGGGCACCTTTCCTCGATGTTGAGCGCGGGCGGTGCCGCCGCGGAGCTGTGGGCCGGCGCGGTGCCGCGGCTCCCCGGAGCTCGTCGGCTCGCCGAGCAGGGACACGTGCCGGGCGGCACGCGGCGCAATCTCGCGGCCGCCAACGAGGCGACCGCCTGGGACCCGGCCCTGGACGAGGTCGAGCGGCTGCTGCTGGCCGATGCGCAAACCTCGGGCGGGCTGCTGCTCGCCGTTCCCCGAGCTGCTCTCCCCCGGCTGCTCGAGCTCCTCGCCGAGCACGGCACGCTAGCGGCCGCCGAGATCGGCACGGTCGTAAAGGGGCGCCCCGGCTCGATTTCGGTCCACGCGGGCAGCGGGCCCCCGAATGCCAAGTGATTTGATCGGCAATGTCGTCAGCTGACCGACTGTGCTCACCCCGCCTGCCGGCGCTATCTTCGACGGGGGGGTGTCGAATGGCCCGTGAGCGCGAAATCAAAGTGACGGCTGACGCCGCTGCTTGCGTCTATTGTGGTGCGACCGAGGACCTGGTCCGCGACGACCACCTCGAGGGGCTGTATTACTGCCCCAAGTGCCTCGACCGGCACGTGCGGCATGGCCAGCAGATCGACGATCGGGGAGAGGCCGAACCACCCTGGGACGGTTGATGCCGGACGGCGCCGCCGCCTGACCGGCGTCCCCACACCTTGTTAGGCACGCTTCCTCACACCGCCGGCCCGACGACCAAGGCGGCCGGCCCCATTCCGTGAACGATCCCGTGCGGATCCTCGTGCACGCCGACGAGGCGTGTCTTGGCAACGGCCAGGAGCCACCGACGCCCGGCGGCGCGGGCGGCCTGATCGAAGTGCGCGACGCCTCGGGCCGCGTCGAGCGGCGCGACTACTTCGTCGCCGAGCCCGATACCACCAACAACCGGATGGCCCTGCGCTCCGCGATCGCGGCGCTCGAGCTGCTGAGCGCCAAGGGACGCCGGCAGGCGATCCGGTTCGTTTCGGACTCGAACTATCTGGTGGAAGGGATGCGCGCGTGGGTGCCCGCGTGGCGGGCGCGAGGCTGGCGCCGCAAGGGCGGGCCGATCGAGAACCTCGAGCTGTGGCAGGAGCTGGTTGCCGCGGCCGAGCGTCATGCGGTGACGTGGCAGTGGGTGCGCGGGCACGCCGGCCACGTCAAGAACGAGTACGCCAACCACCTGGCGACGCGCGCCGCCGCCGGCCAGCGAGGGGCCGGAGGCCTAGTGCCGTCGGAGTTCGGCGCGTGGCTCGCCGCCGAGCGAGCGAAAGGGAAGTACCTCGACTACGACCCCGACGCCGACGTACCCTAGGGCGCCCGCGCCTCCGTCTCACTGCACGATGACGACGCCCTTCATGAACGGGTGGGGCGTGCAGTGGTACGGGAACGTGCCGGGCCGGTCGAATCTCACCGCGTAGCTCCCCTTCGCGGGAATCGGCCCCGAAGCGGGACCGTCCACCTCGAACGTCACGCTGTGGTCCAGGGGATCGCGATTGGTCCAGCGCACTACCTGTCCCGCCGAGATCCGCACGGTGTCGCTCCCGAAATGAAGCGAGGCGACTTCCACGTCGGCGGCGGCCGGTCCGCTCACGCCGGTCGCCAGCCCGCCGCCCGGGTGGAACCACGGCTTGAAGCGGCTCAGGTGCAGCGGGATGGTGAACTCGAAGCCGTACAGCCGCTTCACGGACCCGAACTGGTTGAGGCCCCTCGAGCTGCCCTGCAGGGTGTTGCTCGCCACGTTGCTGACTTCGAGTGCGAAGGTGTGCGGCGAGCCCGGGATCTGCACCTGGACGCCAGCGCTCCACGCGGCCAGGGTGTCGCCGCCGAGGAGCTTGGCATAGTCGCCCGAGAGCGCGAAGTACCGGTTCAGGCGCAGCACCAGGCCGCCGGCGAGCGCGGCCTGCGCGCGCTTCGCGCCGAACGCGCTGCCGAGCTCCCGAACGGCGCCCTGCACCGTGACTGCTCCCCGCGTGTAGTCCGCGGCCGCTTCGCCGTCCAGGCTCCCCGCCTTGAAGTTGTAGGCCGGAGTCACGGCGGCGGCGAATCCCTCGCCCCCCTCGGGTCCGCCGATGAGGCGCCAGCGTACCAGCACCTCCGACTCGTTGTTCGAGGATCCGCCCGGCACCTCCTGGGCCCTGGTGGCGAACCGGTAGGCGATGCCGAGGTCGTGTCCCAGTCCGGTCGCGAAGGTGAAGGTGGGGAAGTTGGTGAAGAAGCGCTGCGGCCCGGGGCTCACGTTGAAGCGGTGCAGGAAGTTGAACTGGACGACGCCGGGGTCCACCACCCAGTCGCCGCTCAGGTTGGGCGAGCGGTAGAGCAGCGACTGCGCCCGCAGTGACGAGACCGGGACGAGCGTGCAGACGGCGGCCAGCAGCGTCGAGGCGCGCATGTGACGTCTCCGGGGGGCCGAGGTGCGGCGCGCGGTCCGGCGCGGCGCACCCGGTTGGTTGACATTGGAATAGCGTGAATCTAACGTGGCGCATCCGCCAACGAGACCAGGGAGCGTTGCCCGCGCATTCAGCATCTTCTCCCGACGAGCTGGACCGGCTGTTCCGCCGGCTCATCTTGAACCTCGCCGACCTCGATCCCACGCGTATCAACGGGCCGGTGGATGTCGACGAGCTGTACCAGAGCCTGATCCCCTACCGTACGCACCGCGTGGTGCTCGGCATCGATTCGCACGAGGACTACGAGATGACGCTGCTCCGGCTCCTGGCCGGGGAGCGCGGCTACGCATTCGTCGAGCCGGAGGAGGTGCGCGTGGCGCTGGCGAGCGAGGCGGCAGGGGTCAATCCCGACACCGGATCGTACCGGCGGCACGGGAGCGCGAAGGTGACGTTCGATCCCGATCGCACCCGGGAGGTGCTCGCGGCCGTCGAGGCCGGGCCGGCGCCGGTGGCCCCGCCGCCGCTCCGGGCCGAGCCACGCGACGACACGGTGGCCCCCTGGTTCCCCGAGCCGCCGGACGGGACGGGCGATGCCGAGCCGACGCCGGGCCCGGCGGACGCGGAGCCGGCCGGCCGGCCGGACCTGCCGTTCGCCCTCGACGACGCCGCGGCCTCGCGCGGCGTCTCGCCCCGGCCGGGAAGCGCGCCGTGCGCCTACTGCGGCGGGGACCTCCCGGTGGGTCGTGCCGTCATCTTCTGCCCGCACTGCGGCCAGAACGTCGGTGTGGTGCACTGCCCGTCCTGCGGCGCGGAGCTGGACGTCGGCTGGCGCTTCTGCATCACCTGCGGACGGCAGATGTCCGGGCTGGCGTGAAGCGCCACCCGGTCGCCGTCATCGCGGGCGACGGGATCGGCCCCGAGGTCGTCGCCGCCGCTCTCGCGGCGACGTCCGCGGCCTCCCGGCGCTTCGGGTTCGAGCTCGACGTCGAGCGCCTCCCGTACTCGGCCGACCACTACCTCGCGACCGGCGAGACGATCCCCGATGCCGCGGTCGACCACCTCCGGAACGACGTCGACGCGATCTTCGTCGGAGCGCTCGGCGATCCGCGCGTGCCCGGCAACGAGCATGCGAAGGACATCCTGCTCGGACTCCGCTTCCGGCTCGACCTGTACGTCAACCTGCGCCCGGTCACGCTGCTTCACCCGGCGCTGTGCCCGCTGCGCGACGGCCCGTCGGGGCCGCGGACCATCGACTTCGCCATCTTCCGCGAGAACACCGAGGGGATCTACGTCGGCGCGGGCGGCGGCCTCCGGATCGACACGCCGGACGAGATCCAGCTCGCCGAGGAGGTGCACACCCGCAGGGGCGTCGAGCGGATCATCCGCTACGCCTTCGAGTGGGCGAAGGCGCACGGCCGGACGCGGGTGACGATGTCGGACAAGTCCAATGCGGTGCCGGCGCACCGGCTGTGGGGGCGGGTGCTCGCCGAGGTCGGGAGCGAGTACCCCGGCATCGAGCGCGAGCACCGCTACGTGGACGCACTGGCGATGGAGCTGGTGCGGGAGCCGGAGCGCTTCCAGGTCATCGTGACCCAGAACCTGTTCGGCGACATTCTCTCCGATCTCGGGGCCCAGCTCGTCGGCGGGCTGGGTATCTCGCCCTCGGCCAACCTCCACCCCGGCCGCGCCGGGTTGTTCGAGCCTGTCCACGGCTCGGCGCCGCCGATGGCCGGCAGGAACGTCGCGAATCCGTTCGCGGCCATCCTGACCGCAGCGATGATGGTGCGCGAATTGCGGCATCTGGAGGCGGCCGCCGCCCTCGAGGACGCGGTGCGCGCCGCCGTCGCCGCGGGCGCGACCACGCCCGATCTCGGGGGCCGGCTGGGGACGCGGGAGGTGACTCAATGGATCGTGGAGCGCCTCTCCTCGCGCTGATCGCCGGCATCCTGGTCTCGACCGCCGCCACGGCCGCGGCGCAGAACCCACCCACCACACCACCGGCCCGGCCCGACACAGCGCGACGCGACCCTTTGGCCCGCGAGTTGGTGCTCGACGAGATGTTCGCCGTGGGCCCCTCAGCGCTCGCCCCTCGCATCGTGCTCCAGGGGGGAGTGGTGTACCGCGTCGAGGTCCAGCCGGCCCAGGGTGAGATGTCCGTGCGCTCAGTCCGCCATCCGTCGCTCCCGCCCCTGTTCATGGTTCCGCTCGAAGGCGGGGGGCCCGTCGGCGGGAGCCAGATCGCCGCGTTCCTCTTGGTGCCGCGGTCCACGGAGGAGTACCGCATGGACGTAGTCGCCGAGGGCACCGAGCCGATCCGCGTCCGCATCTGGACCGACCCGAAGGAGATGTCCCGCTACGCGCGGATGCGCGAGGCGACCCGGGGCATCCCGACGGCCGGAGTCAGCGTGCGCGCGGTGTACATGGGAGCTTTCGTGAGGCCGGACCTCAAGTCACCGGTCCCAGGTGTCTCCCGGGCCACGGCGAGCGCCATGGGCACCGAGGTCTGTTTCGGCGTCGTACCACGTGGGGCATGGATCTCCGGACGCTTCGGGGGCTGCGTCCTGGCGCTGGGCGGGTTCACCAGGCCGGACTCCGCCGGCGGGCTCTGGTTCATCGGCACCGAGCCGCGCTACGAGCTGACCGCGCCTGGAGCTGCAATCGAGCAATCGCTCGTGCTCACGGTGGGGATCGCGACCACGTTCGGCACGGCGGGCAGCAGCCGGAGAACCGACTACCTCGCACTCGCGCTGGGCTACCACGTCGCGACGCGTCTGCTCGGGCGGCGGCTGTATGGGGAGGCCGAGGCCGACCTGGCCCGCATGCAGGATCTCGGTGGCGGACTGGAGCCGACCGGAACGGCGAGCCTCGTTCCCCGACTCGCCACCGGACTGCAGCTGCGGTTCTGACCGGAAGACGACGATCGCCACGGCGCCGCCGCCGCGCGAGTCCGCCGCTCGGCGAGCCCGGCACGCTTGTCTTGCTGGGCCCGCATGGGGCGGGCGATATTCCGCCGCTGCCGGGACTGCCCGGCTTCCTTCAGCGAGCCGGCGGAGCCTGACCCATGAAGACGCAGGGCAAGGACAAGGACGTGGTGTTCCTGAGCGGCGTGCGGACGCCGTTCGGGACGTTCGGCGGAACCCTCAAGGACCAATCGGCCTTCGACCTCGCGGCCGCGGCGGCGCGCTGTGCCGTGGAGCGCTCGGGCGTCGCACCCGCCGAATTCGACCACGTGGTCTTCGGCAACGCCCTGCAGACCTCGGCCGACGCCATCTACTTCGCCCGCCACGTCGGCCTCAAGGCCGGCCTCCCCGTCGAGGTCCCCGCGCTCACCGTGAACCGGCTGTGCGGCTCCGGCTTCGAGGCGATCGTGCAGGCGGCCCAGCAGGTCCTGCTGGACGAGTCGAAGGTCGTGCTCGCCGGCGGCGGCGAGTCCATGAGCCAGGCGCCGCACGTGATCCGCGGCGCGCGCTGGGGACTCAGGCTCGGCCCGCCCGCGCCGCTGGAAGACCTGCTGTGGGAGTCGCTCACCGACCCCATGTGCGGCTTCTCGATGGCGCAGACGGCGGAGAACCTGGCGGAGAAGTACCGGCTGTCGCGCGGCGAGGTGGACGAGTTCGCGCTGCGCTCCCAGCAACTGGCCAAGCGCGCCTGGGACCAGGGGGTGTTCGAGCCCGAGGTCGTCGCCGTCCAGGTGAAGGACCCCAGGACCCGCCAGACGGTCGACTTCCGCGCCGACGAGCACATGCGGCCCGCCACCACGCTGGAGGGCCTCGCCAAGCTCGCGCCGTACTTCAAGAAGGACGGCCTGGTGACCGCCGGCAACGCGAGCGGGATCTGCGACGGCGCGGCGGCGTGCGTCGTGGCGTCGGAGGACGTCGCCAGGGCGAAGGGGCTGAAGCCGCTGGGCCGCCTGGTGGCCTGGGCGGTCGCCGGCGTCGAGCCCAAGTTCATGGGGCTGGGGCCCGCGCCCGCGATCCGGAAGCTGCTGGCCAAGACCGGTGTGACGCTCGATCGGGTCGACCTGATCGAGGTCAACGAGGCGTTCTCGCCGCAGTACGTGGCGGTGGAGAAGGAGCTGGGCCTGCCGCGGGAGAAGGTCAACGTGCACGGCGGCGCGATCGCCATCGGGCACCCGCTCGCCGCTTCCGGCACGCGGATCACCATTCACCTCCTCCACGCGCTGTGGCAGAACGGCGGACGCTTCGGCGTCGGCAGCGCGTGCATCGGCGGCGGCCAGGGGGCCGCCGTGATGGTCGAAGCCTTCACCAAGTAGGGGGGACCGACCGGTGGACGCTCTCGCTATCGCCGCGGTGGTGGCAGCGCTGTACGCGCTCTCCAGCCTCCGCATCATCAAGCAGTACGAGCGCGCGGTCGCTTTCTTTCTCGGCCGCTACTGGAACACCAAGGGCCCGGGCCTCGTCTTCCTGCCCTCCATGATCGCCCACATGCACCGGGTGTCGCTCCGGATCGTGGCGCTCGACATCCCGCCGCAGGACGTGATCACCCGCGACAACATCTCGCTCAAGGTCAACGCGGTGCTGTACATGAAGGTGAAGGACCCCGCCGCCGCGATCATCGGGATCGAGAACTACCTCTACGCCACCAGCCAGCTCGCCCAGACCACGCTGCGGAGCGTGTGCGGCCAGCACCAGCTCGACGAGCTGTTGAGCGAGCGCGAGAAGATCAACGAGACGCTGAAGGCGATCATCGACGCCCGCACGGTCGAGTGGGGCATCGAGGTATCCGCCGTCGAGGTCAAGGACGTGGACCTGCCGGTCGAGATGAAGCGCGCGATGGCGCGGCAGGCCGAAGCGGAGCGCGAGCGGCGCGCCAAGGTCATCAACGCCGAGGGCGAGCTGCAGGCCTCCGAGAAGCTGGCGCAGGCGGCGCACGTCATCGGCCAAGAGCCGGCGGCGATCACGCTGCGCTTCCTTCAGACGGTCTCCGAGATCGCATCGGAGAAGAACTCCACCACGTTCTTCCCGCTGCCGATCGATCTGCTGAAGCCGTTCCTCGCAGCCGGAGCGACGGCCGGCGCGCCCACGGGACCGGTCGCCCTTGGGGCCGCGGCGGCGAAGGCGGCGCTCGGCGCCGCCGCACCGGGCGCCGCGCTCCCGCCGCCTCCGGATCGTCAGGCCGCCGAGCGACGGGGGTAGGTTGCGATGGCTGGCGAGCTGGCCCCGCGCAAGATCACCCGCGAGCAGCTCGAGCGGATCATCCAGCGCGCCGCCGAGCTGCAGGCCGGCGAGATGGACACTGGCGAGGGGCTGACCGAGCAGGAGCTGCTGAAGCTCGGCTCCGACGTGGGCATCCCGGGGCGGTTCCTGCGGCAGGCGCTGTACGAGGAAGCCGCGGGCGGGGCGGCGCTGGAGCGGGACCTCGCCACGCGCTGGATCGGGCCGCGCATGGTGCTCGCCCACCGGGTCGTGCCGGGCGACCGCGCGGCGCTCGAGCAGGCGCTCGCCGGATACATGACGGAGGAGGAGGCGATGACGCCCAAGCGCCGCCTTCCGGATCGCACCGTGTGGGAGCGCCAGAAGGGCCTGTTCGCCGAGATGAGGCGCGGCCTCTCGTTCGAGGGCAGGGCCTATCACCTGGCGCGCGCCAACGACGTCTCGGTGCAGATCGCGCCGCTCGAGGACGGCTACTGCCACGCGGAACTGGCGGCCGACATCGGCCCGCAGCGCGGCAACGCGGTGGTGGGCACCGGCGTCCTGGCGGTGCTGGGCGCCCTCGGGACCATCGCCATCGCGCTGGTCCCCGGCCTCCAGGTGCTGGCCGTCGTGCCGCTGCTCGGCGGGCTCGGCCTGGCGTCGCTGGTCGTGCGCGACTACCGCCAGCGGGCCGAGCGGATGCAGACCGCGCTGGAGCAGGTGCTGGACCGGCTGGAGCGTGGGGAGATCCGGTCGCGACCGCGCATCGCGGGCCCGCGGCTGAGCGCGTTCGGCCGCATCGCCAACGAGATCAAGAAGTCCCTCGAGGGGCACTCATGAGCGAGATCGCCACCGTCGGCGTGCTCGGCTGCGGCCTGATGGGCAGCGGCATCGCCCAGACCGCCGCCGCGGCCGGCTTTCCCACCGTCGTCCGCGAGATCAGCGACGCGCTGATCGACAAGGGCAAGGGCGCCATCGCCGGCTCCCTCAACAAGCTGGTCGAGAAGGGCAAGCTCGAGGCCGCGTCGCGCGACGCCACGCTCGGCCGGCTCCGCTTCACGACCAGGGTGGGCGACCTCAAGGACGCCGACATCGTGATCGAGGCCGTCACCGAGGACCTCGAAGCCAAGAACGCGCTGTGGAAGGAGCTGGACGGCCTGTGCCGGCCGGCGACCGTGTTCGCCTCCAACACCTCGAGCCTCACGATCGCCGCGATGGCCGCGGCCACGCGCCGGCCCGACCGCTTCGTCGGCCTGCACTTCTTCAACCCGGTGCCGGTGATGAAGCTGGTCGAGGTGGTGCGCACCGTCACCACGTCGGCCGAGACCTTCGAGCGCGCGTTCGCCTTCGCCGCGAAGCTCGGCAAGGAGCCGATCGCGGCCAAGGACAACTCGGGCTTCGTGGTGAACCTGCTGCTGGTGCCTTATCTGCTCGACGCCATCCGCGCCCTGGAGCACGGCGTGGCGAGCGCGCCGGACATCGACAAGGCGATGCAGCTCGGCTGCGGGCACCCGATGGGGCCGTTCGTCCTGCTCGACTTCGTCGGCCTGGACACGACCTACAAGATCGCGGAGATCATGTTCGCCGAGTACCGCGAGGCGCGTTACGCGCCGCCGCCGCTCCTCAAGCGGATGGTGCTCGCGGGGTACTACGGCAAGAAGTCCGGACGCGGGTTCTACGACTACGGCACCACGCCGCCGACGCCATCCACCCTGGGGCTGTGACGATGTTTCTGGGCTACGACCTGCCGCGCCTGCACGCCGCGATCAACGACCTTCCGCCGGCGCTGCTGCCGATCTCGGTGCTGTTCGACCTGCTGGGCCTCGTCTTCAAGCGCGAGTCGCTCAAGGCCGCCGGCTTCTGGACGCTGGTGTTCGGCGTGCTGGGCACCGGCGCGGCCATCGTCTCGGGCCTGCTGGCCGAGAACGTGGTCCAGCACAGCGAGCAGGCGCACGAGATCATGGAGACCCACGAGACGCTCGCCTTCGTCGTGCTGGCGATCTTCGGGCTGCTCGCCGTCTGGCGGATCCTGCGGCGCGGCGTGTGGAGCGACCGGGAACTGCCGATCGCCCTGACGGCCGGCGTGATCGGCGTCGCGATCCTGATCTTCACGGCGTCCTTCGGCGGCAGGCTCGTGTTCGAGCACGGCCTGGGCATCAGCACCGAGCGGCTGGAGCAGATTCCCGCCGAGCGGACCGGTCACGAGCACGACGAGGACCAGGCGTCACCCGCCGCCCACATGCCGATGCCAGCACCGGCGGATACTTCCAGGGCGGGAGCGGCCCGGCCCCCTGCCGACGCCACGAAGCGCTGACCGCCGGCTGCGGCCCCGCCGCGCCCTCGCAGGCCTCGGCGTCGTCGCGCTCGTCCCCGCCACGGCGCTGGCGTTCGCGTGCGCGAGGCTGGGTGGCCTGCGGCCGCTCTACGGACCCATCGCGGGCAGCGTATCCGTCGAGCTGGAGGGTCAGCCCGTGGCGGTGATCACGTCCGCCGCCCAGGAGGTGCGCTCCGCGGGCCTCACCGTCGCGCTCCTCGATACGGCCGAAGGGTATCTGGTGTCGGGCTGGTACGACTTCCTGCGCAGGACGGCCGTGAGCGGCGACGGCCGCGACATCGACCACGAGGTACGGCTCAGGTTCTTCGCGGATCCCACGGGCGGCAAGACCCGCCTGGCGGCGGAGTGCGTGCGCCGCATCGCGGTCGACCCGAGCGAGCCGGAGCACGACATGGAACGGATGGTGGGGGACAGCACCCCCGGACGCGTGTTGCTCGACAGCATCGTCGCCCGGCTCAAGGCGGCCTATCCGTCGGCCGCCGTGCGGCCGGCCGCCGGCCAGGCGCCGTGACGCCGCGGCGGGCGGAGTCTACCCGCCGTCGACGAAGCTCTTCACCCAGGTCTCGAACTTCCCGACGTCCACCGCGGCGTCCTTGCACGGCCCCGACGGCAGCCGCATGGTGAGGCCGAGCACCGGGATCTTCGCGGCGACGTCGTGGATGCCGCTCACCATGTCCCGCTCGCACGCCACCGCGACGACCGCACGCGGCCGCCGCTCGCGGATCGCACGCCGCGCCAGCTGGCCCCGGGTCGCGACGAACACCGGCACCTCGTAGCGCCCCGCCACCTCCAGGATCCCATCCAGGGCGTCCTTGGCGAGGCACCGCGGGACCAGCACCAGCAGCTCGCCCTTGCCGACCTTGCGGCCGCGGCGGGCCGCCAGCCCGTTGAAGGTCTCGACCGCCGCGTGCTCCACCCAGTCGCGCATCCCGAAGCGGCGCGCGACCTGCGAGGTCCACCGCATCAGCGGCAGGAACGGCCCCCGCTCCGCCAGCCGCTCGGGCAGCAGGAGCAGCGGTCCGTAGAACGACGCCAGCAGCAGGACGAACCACAGCCACGAGAGCGCGGTGACGGCGGACACCGCCAGCGTCACGACGCGGGGCAGCGGCCCCCACAGCGTGGCGAGGCGCGGGCCGAGGAGATAGGCCGCCGCGTAGGCCGCGGCGGCCACGAGCGCGAGCGTCAGCGCCGCGTACGAGAAGAACCGTCGGGGCGGACTGGTGAAGTTGCCGCCGCCGGGGAGCGGCCGCCCATCCCACTCGTCCCACTCGTGACCGAGGCGGCGGTCGACCTCGATGCGGATGAGGTTGGCTCGAGACCCGTTTGTCGGCATGAAGGCGCGAGTATCACCGACGCGAAAGTGCTTGTCAAGCTCGAGGCGCGGCCGTTAGCTTGCGCCCGTGCGCGCCCCCCCCGGCTTCCGCGGAGAGTTCCGCACCGACGACGTCGCCCGCGCCCTGTACGCCGAGGGCGCGGGCATTTTCCGCATCGTACCCGAGGCCGTCGCCGTGCCGGCGGGCCGCGACGACCTGGTCGCGCTCGTGCACTGGGCCCGGGCCGGCGGGCACGCCCTGGTGCCCCGGGGCGCCGGCAGCGGGATGCCCGGCGGGAACATCGGCCCCGGCGTCGTGGTGGACCTCTCGGCAGGCTTCCGTGAGCCGCCGGCGATCGACGCGGCGGCGGGGACGGCGCGGTGCGGTGCGTCCATCACGTACCAGGCGCTCAACGCTGCCGCCGCCGGCTGCGGGCTCAGGCTGCCGCCGGACCCGTCGAGCGGCGCGTTCTGCACGCTGGGCGGCATGGTCGCCACCAACGCCGCCGGCGCGCACAGCGTGAAGTACGGCGCGATGCGGCGCTGGGTGCGTGGCCTGGAGTTCGTGACGGCCGACGGCGAAGCCGGCGCGGTCGACGGCGCCGCGAGCCTGCCGCCGCCGACGGCGGCCGAGCAACGGTTCCTGCGCGAAGTGGCTCCGGGTCTCCGCGAGCGCGCCGCGGACCTGGCCGGCGCGGTGCCCCGCACGACCAAGAACTCCGCCGGCTACGCGCTCGACGCGTACGCCGCCAGCGGGCGCACGGCCGAGCTGCTGACCGGCAGCGAGGGCACGCTGGCCGTCGTGACCGCCGTCGAGGTCGCCCTCGCGCCGCTGCCGGACGATCGCTCCACGCTGCTCGTGACGTTGCGCTCGCTCGACGACGTCGGGCCCGCGGTGCTCGCGCTGCGCCCGCACGGGCCCTCGGCGATCGAGCTGCTGGACCGCACCTATCTCGATTTCGTGCGCGGCGCCATCCAGCGCCGGGTGCCCGACGGCACCGAGGCGGTCCTGCTGGTCGAGTTCGAGAGCGACGGACACCAGGCCGTCGGCGCGGTGCGGGGCCTCGCCGAGACGACCGAGCTGGCCGACGACGTCGCGTCGGTGAGCCGGCTGTGGGAGCTCCGTCACCTCGCGAGCCCCATCCTGGCGTCGCTGCCGAACAACCTCCGCTCGCTGCAGCTGGTCGAGGACGGCTGCGTGCCGGTCGCGGTCCTCGGCCGCTACATCCGTGCGCTCCGCGAGGCGGCGGCCGCGTTCGGCTTCGAGATCGTGATCTTCGGGCACGCCGGGGACGGGCATCTCCACGCCAACGTGCTGGCCAACGTCGCGGCGCCCGATTTCGCCACTCGCCTGTTCGGATGCCTCGAGGCGGTGACCGGAGCCCAGCTGTCGCTCGGGGGAACGCCGTCGGGCGAGCACGGCGACGGACGGCTGCGCGCGCCCTTCCTGGCGTCGACGTTCGGCGAGGGCTACGCCGACCTGTGCCGGCGCACCAAGGAGGCGTGGGACCCGGCGGGGATCCTCAACCCGGGCGTGAAGGTGCCGGCGCCGGGCGCGAAGCTCGACGCCTCGATGCTCAAGGTCGGCGCGGCCGCTCCGCCGATCCCGGCCGAGATCGCCGCGCGGCTGCGCGAGGTCGAGCGCTCCGCGGCCTGGGGCGTGTTCCGGTTGTCGCTGGCGCCCGCGGCGGCGTGAGACGATGGACGCTTACCTCTCACTTCCACTTCTCACGTCTCACGTGAACGTCTCACCCCTCACCTCTCACCTCTCACACTAGTGGACATTCTCCGCGCACCCCGGGTCACCCTCCTAGCCCGTCCGCAATTCGTGGAACCCACCCACCTTCGCGTCAGCTGGCGCGGCGAGGCCACGGACGCCGAGAAGCTGGCCGAGTTCGCCGGCCGGCTGTGCTACATGAGCCAAGCCAACCCGGCGCAGCGCTCCACGGCCGAGTACCTCGAGAACATCAAGAAGCAGGGGCACGGCTCGGTGCTCGAGCACAGCGTCTACGTGCTGCTGATCGAGGGCATCTCGCGCTCCTGCTCGCACGAGCTGGTGCGCCACCGCGCCGGCTTCGGCTACAGCCAGCTCAGCCAGCGCTACGTGGACGAGTCGCACGCGGCGTTCGTGGTGCCACCGGCCATGCTGGGGGATGCGAAGCTGGAGGCCGAGTGGCTGGCGCAGGTGACGGCGGCCCAGGCCGCGTACGTTCAGGCCGTCGAGGACCTGATGCGGCGGTACGACTGGGTGGCGGACAAGGTCCACCGCCGGAAGATGGCGCGCGAGGCCGCGCGCTCGCTGCTGCCGAACGCGACCGAGACCAAGCTCGTGGTGAGCGCCAACGTGCGCGCCTGGCGCACGATGCTCGAGCTGCGGTGCGGCGAGGGGGCGGAGCAGGAGATCCGGCGGATGGCGGTGGCGGTGCTGCGCCTGCTCACGGCGGAGGCGCCGCGCCTGTTCGGCGATTTCGAGACCTACCGGGCGGAGGACGGCGCCGAGGCCGCGCGGGTCACCTACCACAAGGTGTGACCCGCGCGGCCGGCGCGGCGATCAGGCTTCCTCTTCCTTTTCCTTCTTGGACTTCTGGTACTCGTCGATGACCTTGGCCGCGGCGTCGGGCGGCACCTCGGCATATCCCTTGAACTTCCTCCGGAAGGTGCCGCGCCCCTGCGTCAGGGAGTGGAGCTGCGTGGCGTACTTGTAGAGCTCCGCCTCCGGCACCACCGCCTTCAGCCTCAGCATCTTCTCGTCGGGCTCCGACCCCAGGATCTGGCCGCGCCGGCTGTTCAGGTCTCCCATCACCGCGCCGAGGTACTCCTCGGGCACCTGGACCTCGAGGTCCGACAGCGGCTCGAGCAGCACCGGCTTGCAGTTGGGGGACACGTTCCGGAACGCGAGGATGCCCGCGAGCTTGAACGACATCTCGTTCGAGTCCACCGTGTGGTAGGAGCCGTCGAACAGCTCCACCTTGAAGTCCACCACCGGGCAGCCCGCGAGGATGCCGCGGACCGCGGCCTCCTGGATGCCACGGTCCACCGCCGGGATGAACTTGCTGGGGATCGAGCCGCCGACGATCTGATCCTCGAACACGTACCCCCCGCCGCGCGGCAGCGGCGCCATCCGGATCCAGCAGTCGCCGAACTGGCCGCGCCCGCCGGTCTGCTTCTTGTGCCGGCCCTGGCCCTCGGCCTTGCCCTTGATCGTCTCCCGGTAGGGGATCTTCGGCTTGGCCTGCGTCGCGTGCACGCCGAACTTCCGCGCCAGGCGGCCCAGCACCACCTCGAGGTGCCGCTCGCCCAGGCCGTAGATCCAGGTCTGCCGGACGTCCGGGTTGTACTCCCAGTGGAAGGTCGGGTCCTCCTCGGTGAGCCGCGCCAGGCCGAGGTTGATCTTCTCCTCGTCGCCGCGCTCCTTGGCCTCGATCGCGACGTGGATGATCGGCTCGGGGAACGGGATCCGCGGCAGGACGACCTGATGCGCCTGGGTGCACAGGGTGTCGTTGGTGTGGGTGTCCCGCAGCTTGGCGATCACCCCGATGTCGCCCGCGTGCAGCCCGTCCACCTCGAGCTTGTCCTTGCCCTGCGCCACCGAGAGGTGGTTGAGCTTCTCCGGCGCGCTGCGCGCGGCGTTGTACACCTCCTGGCCGTTCTTCACCGTCCCGGAGTAAATGCGGAACAGCGACACGTCGCCGACGTGCGGCTCGGAGACGGTCTTGAACACCAGCGCGCTGAACGGCGCGTCGTCGCGCTCGGCAATCTCCACCTTGTCGGCGCTGCCCCACTTCTCCGCGTGCGCGGGCGGGTTGTCGGAGGGCGGCGGCACCAGCTCGACGATCTCCGACAGCAGCGCCCGCGCCCCGTACGTCAGCTCGGCGGCGCCGCACAGCACCGGGAACAGCTCGCGCCGCTTCATCGCCGCGCGCATCGCCGTCACCAGGTCGTCGTGCGAGATCTCCTTGCCCTCGAGGTACTGCTCCACCAGCGCGTCGTCGGTCGAGGCCACCGTCTCGATTAGGTCGTTCTCGTACCGCTCGTACTCGGCCTGCAGCTCCTTGGGGATGTCCTGCTCGTCGTACTCGCCCGTCTTGGTGCCGGGCTTGTACATGTGCGCCTTGCGGCTGATCAGGTTGACGATGCCGCGGAACTGCGGGCCGGCGCCGATCGGGATCTCGACGGGAATCGCCTTCGGCGTCAGGCGCTCGCGGATCTGCCCGTAGACCTTCGCGAAATCCGCGTGCTCCTTGTCCATCATCGAGACGAAGAAGATCGCCTCGTGCTCGCAGGCCCGGGAATACTCCCACACCTTCTCGGTGCCGGTCTCGACGCCCGACGACGCCCCCAGCACGATCAGCGACGCGTCGGCCGCGTAGACTCCCGCCAGCGCGTCACCGGCGAAATCCAGGTACCCGGGCGTGTCGACGAGGTTGATCTTCACGCCCTCCCACTCCGCGTGGGCCAGGGCGAGGCTGATGCTGTATCCGCGTTCGATCTCGTCGGGGGAGTAGTCGGTGAGGGCGGAGCCTTCCTTGATGCGACCGTGCCGCTTGCTGCTTCCGGCCACGAAGGCGAGGGCATCGACCAGGCTGGTCTTGCCGCTGCCTCCGTGGCCGACTACGGCCACGTTCCGGATATGTGTGCTCGGGTATTCCTTCATGGCCAGCCCTTCGCGCTAACGGGGCGGGTAACCTATCTCCGCGCAGAGGGCAGTTGCAAGGCGGCGGACTTCGCATACCACTATCGGTATCCTGCCGCTTGCAGTCTGAAGAGTTCGGCGTAGGTCCCGCCGCGCGAGACCAGCTCCTCGTGCGTCCCTTGCTCGAGCAGCTCGCCGCGCCCGAGCACCAGGATCCGGTCCGCCATCCGCACCGTCGAGAAGCGGTGCGAGATCAGGACCGCCGCCTTCCCCCTGGTCAGCTCGGCGAACCGCAGGAACACCTCGTACTCGGCCCGCGCATCGAGCGCGGCCGTGGGCTCGTCAAGGATCAGCACCTGGGCTTCGCGCAGGTAGGCGCGCGCCAGCGCCACCTTCTGCCACTCGCCGCCCGACAGCTCGATCCCCTCCTCGAACCGCCGGCCCAGCATCTGCTCGTACCGCTTCTCGAACCGCTGCGCGACCCTGGAGGCCTGGCTGCGCTCGGCCGCCGCCTCGATCCGCGCCGCGTCGGCCACCGCGGCGATCTCGCCGACCCCGATGTTCTCCCGCAGCACGAACGCGTAGCGGACGAAGTCCTGAAAGATGACGCCGATGTTCCGGTGCACGTCGGCCACGTCGTACTCGCGGAGGTCCGCGCCGTCGAGCAGGATCACGCCTTCGTCCGGGTCGTACAGCCGGGCCAGCAGCTTGGTGAGCGTCGTCTTGCCGGCCCCGTTCTCGCCCACCAGCGCCAGCCGCTCGCCGGCCGGCAGCCGGAAGGTCAGGTGGCGCACGGCCCATGCGTCGCTCCCCGGATAGCGGAAACCCACGTCGCGGAACTCGAACCCCTCGCGGATCGGGCGGGGCACGCTCCGCGCGCCGTCGCGCGACACCACCGACGGCTTCATCTCGAAGAAGGTGAACAGGTCCGCGAGGTAGAGGCTCTGCTCGTAGATCTGCGAGGTCGACAGCAGGATCCGCTGGATCAGGTCCCGGCTCTGCTGGAACGAGCCGGCGAGGAACGTCAGCACGCCGATCGTGAACGCGCCGGCCGCCGACCGGTAGCCGATCACCGTGAGGTAGACGATGACGCCGTACGCGCCGTAGTAGCCGAGGGTCCCGACGGCGGTGAGCAGCGTGCTCACCGCGCTGTGGCGGATCGAGAGCGTGCGGTTGGCCTCGTAGAAGGCGTCCGCCAGCCGGGCGTACCGCTCCGTCAGCCACCCCGACAGGCCGAACAGCTTGATCTCCTTCGCCGTCTCGTCGCTCGCCGCGGTGTAGCGCAGGTAGTCGAGCTGGCGCCGCTCCGGCGTCCAGCGGAACAGGAGCGAGTAGCCGAGCGCGGCGAAGTGGGTCTCGCCGAGGAACGACGGCACCACGGCCACCGCGAGCAGCAGCAGGAGCCACGGGACGTAGAAGACCAGCGTGGCCGCGAGGCTCGCCAGGGTGATCAGGTCCTGGGCGGACGACAGCAGCAGCGAGATCAGGCCGATGCGGCCGACCGTCTGGCGGCGCGCCCGCTCCAGATGGTCGTAGAACTCCGGATCCTCGAAGTGGCGCAGGTCGAGCGTCGCCGCGTGCTCCATCAGGCGCACGCTGATGCGGTTGCTGAACAGGTCCCCGAGCAGGCTCTCGACCAGCGCGCCCGCGCGCGCGAGCGCGTCACCGACGATCGCGATCAGCAGTCCCGTCACCAGCAGCTGGGTCAGCGCCTCCCAGCGTACGGCATCGCCCGCCGCGTGGGCGCGCATCGCCGCCACGACGCCGTCGATGATCAGCTTGCCGATCCACAGCACCGCGAGCGGGACGAACGCCCGCAGCACCCGCAGTCCCACGATGGCGACGGTGTAGCCCCGGTGTGTTTCCCACACCATCCGGAGCAGGGGTCGCACGTTGCGCAGCGCCTCGAGCCGTTGGCGCCAGGTGGGCCGCTCCAGCGGCGCGCGCGCGTCGCGCCGGCGGCGGGGGATCTGGAGAACGGGGGGCTGGCCGGTCATCGGGTGCGGAGGGTTAACCGGTCCGCGCGTGAACCGTCAACTCCCGACAGGGTATCCAGAGAACGGGCGAATCCATGCGCAAGCTCCTGTCACCGCTGCTGGTCGCGCTGGCGGCCTGTGCCCACCACGGGCCGGCCGACCTGGCGCCGCTGTCGCTGCCGCCGGACTCGGTCGTGCTCCCGGTGGCCGACAGCGCCGCCGCGGTGCACCTGCTCGAGCGGTTCGCCTTCGGAGCGCGCCCGGGCGACATCGCGCACGTCGAGGCGGTGGGGATCCGCGGATGGCTCGAGGAGCAGCTCAATCCCTCACGCCTCGACGACGCGGCCGGCGACTCGGCGCTGCGCCAGTACCGGCTGGCCCTCCGGGACCCGGCCGACCTGTACGCGGACTACGCGCCCGGGCCTCCCGCCGCGCGCGCCGACTCCGCGGCGCGCCGCCACCAGATGGAGGGCGAGCGACGGCTCGCCGGAGCGGTGATGATGAGCGCCCTGGCGCGCCACATCGCGAGCCGGCGCCAGCTGCTCGAGGTGATGACCGACTTCTGGACCAACCACTTCAACGTCTTCATGGCGAAGGGCGCGGACCGGTGGCTCACCGCGGACTTCGTCGAGCACGCCATCCGGCCCCACGCGCTCGGGCGGTTCGAGGACCTGCTGGTCGCGACGGCCACGCATCCCGCGATGCTCGTCTACCTCGACAACGCGCAGAGCGTGGCGCCGGGCTCGCATCCCCCGGGACGGCCCGCGCTGGCGGTGATGCCGCGGCGCGGCTTCGCCCCGATGTTCCCGCCGCTGCCTGCGCCCCCGCGAGCCGAGGCGGGTCTCAACGAGAACTACGCCCGCGAGCTCATGGAGCTGCACACGCTCGGCGTGGACGGCGGCTACACCCAGGAGGACGTGATCGGGGTCGCGCGCATCCTCACCGGCTGGGGCGTGGCCCAGCCGCGGCGGATGGGCGTCGGACGGTACGCATTCGAGTTCCACGCCTGGGCGCACGACGCCGGCTCCAAGACGGTCCTGGGCGTCGAGTTCCCGTCGGGCCACGGGATGGACGAAGGGCGGAAGCTGCTCCACCTCCTCGCGGAGCATCCTGCCACCGCACGCCATCTCTCGCACCAGCTCTGCGCGCGCTTCGTCGCGGATGCCCCGCCCGACGGCTGCGTGGACGCCGCGGTGGCCGCCTGGCGACGCACCGGAGGCGACATCCGCGCGGTGCTGGTGGCCATCGCCGCGAGCCCGGATTTCTGGGCGCCGGAGAACCGCGCGGCCAAGTTCAAGGCCCCGCTGGCGTTCGTGGCCAGCGCCGTGCGCGCCCTCGACGGCGCACCCGACACCACCGCGCGGCTGGTCGGCGCGCTCCAGCAGCTGGGCGAGCCGTTGTTCATGCACCTGACGCCGGACGGGTACCAGGACGCGGCCGCGGACTGGCTCAACTCGGGCGCGATCCTGACCCGGATGAACCTCGCCCTCGCGCTCGCGTCGGGCCGGATGCCCGGCGTGACGGTGGACCTCGACCGGCTCGCCCCGGTGACCAGCGACTACGACGCGCTGGTGCGCAACGTGAACGCGGCCGTGCTCGGCGGGCAGGGCAGCGAGCACACGCTGCAGGTGATCCGCCAGCAGATCGGCGACCTGCCCAACGCGGTCAACGCGCGGGCCATGGCCGTGGGACTGGCGCTCGGCAGCCCGGACTTTCAGCGCGAGTAGGTGACGCGTGAGCCACGACGTCTCCCGCCGGGTGTTCGTGAAGGCCGGGGCGCTTTCATTGGTGAGCCTGGGGTTCGACCCCCTGTTCCTCGGCCGGACCGCGTACGCGCAGCGCGTCCCCGCGCGCGGCCCGGGATCGAAGACTCTGGTGTGCATCTTCCAGCGCGGCGCGGTGGACGGGCTGTCGATGATCGTGCCCTACGCCGACGAGTGGTACTACCGCGAGCGGCGCCGCATCGTGGTGCCGCGCCCCGGCAGCGCACCCGACGCGGCGCTCGACCTCGACCGCCGCTTCGGCCTGCACCCGAGGCTCGGGGCGCTCAAGCCGCTGTTCGACGCGGGCCAGCTCGCCATCGTGGAGGCGGTGGGCTCGCCCGACCCCAGCCGCTCGCACTTCGACGCGCAGGACTTCATGGAGACCGGCACGCCCGGCGACCGGGCGACCCGCGACGGCTGGCTCAACCGCTGTCTCGCGCACGACCGGGAGCACCGCGACACGCCGTTCCGCGGCGTGGCCATGGGGCCCCAGCTCCCGCGCGCGCTCCAGGGCTCGGCGCCCGCCCTCGCGATCGGCGACCTGCAGGCCTTCGGCATCCGCGCCCCGGAGCCCGCACGCGACCGCCTGACCGCGGCGTTCGAGGCACTGTGGTCCGGCGCCGAGACGGGCATCGTCGCCAGCACCGCAGCCGAGAGCTTCGAGGCGATCCGCCAGCTCCGCGCGGCCAATCCGGCACAGTACCGTCCGGCCGACGGCGTGGCCTATCCGGCCGGCCCCCTCGGTCACGCGCTGCTGCAGGTCGCGCAGCTCGTCAAGGCGGACCTCGGCGCCGAGATCCTGTTCGTGGACGTGGGCGGCTGGGACACGCACGTGAACCAGGGCAACGGGGCCAACGGAGAGCTCGCCACGAGGCTCGACGACTTCGGGCAGGCGCTCGCCGCCTTCGCCCGGGATCTCGGCGAGCGGATGGCGGACGTCGTGGTGCTCACCATGTCGGAGTTCGGGCGCACCATCCGCGAGAACGGGGACGCCGGCACGGACCACGGCCACGCCACGGCGATGTTCGTGCTGGGAGGGCCGGTGCGCGGAGGGCGGGTCCTGGGCCGGTGGCCGGGGCTGGCCCCCGAGCAGCGCTTCGAGGGCCGCGATCTGGCCGTGACCACCGACTTCCGCGACCTGTTCGGCGAGGTGGCGGCGCGCCACCTGGGCGTCGCGCAGCTGGAGGTGCTCTTCCCCGGCTATGACCTGTCGGCCGACCGCTTCCCCGGGGTGCTGGCATAGCGAGGCGGCCGTCCGGGCCGCATACTCTGCAGGGTGAACTGGCCTTTCGAGCTGGCGGTCGTGACCGGCGCCACGCGCGGCATCGGCAAGGCGCTGGCCCAGGGCCTGGTCGATCGCGGCGCGGCCGTGGCGGTGTGCGCCCGCGACGCGATCGCGGTCGAGCGCTTCGCATCGGACCTGCGCGCGGCCGGGGGCAAGGCGTTCGGGGCGCCGTGCGACGTGCGCGAGGAGTCCGACGTCGCCGAGTTCGCGGCCCGCGTGCAGCGCGAGATGGGCGCTCCCACCATCGTCGTCAACAACGCCGGCATCGCGCGCTTCGCTCCCGTGACCGAGATGACGGTCGAGCAGTGGGACGAAGTGATGGCGACCAACCTGCGGGGCATGTTCCTGGTGACGCGGGCGTTCCTGCCTTCGATGCTGGCCCACGGGCACGGGGCCGTGGTGAACATCGCCTCGCTGGCCGGCCGCAACGCGCTCGCCAACGGAGCCGCGTACTCCGCCTCCAAGCACGGCGTGCTGGGCTTCTCGAAGTCGCTGCTGATGGAGGTGCGCAAGCGCGACGTGCGCGTGATCGCGGTCTGCCCCGGTTCGGTGGACACCAGCTTCGGCGACGGCCTGTCCCCGAGCCGGCCGAACCGGGACCGCATCCTCACGGCCGCCGACGTCGCCGCCGTGGTGCTCGAGACGCTCGAGCTGAACGAGCGCGCCACGGTCTCGGAGGTCGACATCCGACCCACGAACCCCTGAGGCGCGCGGGCTCAGCCTTCCGGCGGCGTCCCCAGCAGCTCCTGCATCTCGTCGAACGACACCGCCCAGTCCCGAACCAGGCTCGTCGTTCCGCGCTCGCGCAGCTCCACGGCCGCCCGCCGCGCCAGACCCAAGGCCGCCCGGGCGATCCCGGAGCCGACGCTCACGCGCCGCACGCCCAGTGCCCACAGCTCGGAGACCGAGGGACCGCCGGGGACCAGCAGGATGTTGACCGGGCCACGGAGCCCGCGCACCAGCGCCGCGATGGTCTCGGCGTCGCGGACGAACGGGACGAACACCGAGTCCGCGCCCGCCTCCAGGTAGGCGTTGCCGCGCTCGACCGCCTCGGCCACGAGCTGCGGTGAGGGCTCCGCGCCGCGGAACACGTCGGTCCGCGCGTTGATCACGACCGGCACCCCGAGCTCGCCCGCCGCCGCACGCCCCGCCCGCACCCGCCCGGCCTGCGCGGGCACGGCGAGCAGCGCCCTGTGCCCATCGCCGCGGGCGTCTTCCAGGTTGAGGCCGACCGCGCCGGTCGCCAGGAGATCCCGCACCGTCTGCGCGATCGCCTCCGCACCCGGCCCGTAACCCGCCTCGAGGTCCGCGCTGACCGGCACGGAGACGGCGGCGGCGATGCGCCGCACCGACTCCAGCATCTGGCTGCGGGCGATGCGCTCGCCATCGGGGTAGCCCCAGGCAAACGCCACGCCCGCACTGGTCGTCGCGATCGCCGGGAAGCCGGCCGCTTCGAACAGCCGGGCGCTCGCGGCGTCCCAGGCATTCGCGAACACCAGCGGCCGGTCCGCGTGGTGCAGTGCGCGCAGCGTCTCGGCCTTGGTCCGCAGCGGGTTCCCGGTCACGGCCGCGCCCGTCACGCTACCTCCCGTCGAGCGGTCAGCGCGGTACGCCCACCGACACGGCGAGGCGATAGGCGACCAGGGTGGTGGGACTCCTGGTGGGCTTCAGGTACACGCCGGAGATGTAGCCGACCGGGATGTTCCCCTCGCGCACCCAGCGGGTCGGCCCGGTACCCAGGTAGCGAGCGGAGAGATCGAGCCACACGGGCATCCGCTCGCCGCCCAGCGCCATTCCCAGGCCGCCTCCACCCGCATACGCCAGCGTGAGGTCCCCGAAGGTGGTCGCACCGCTGAACCGCTCGGGCGTCGCGATGCCCGTCACGGCACCGGTATTGGTCGACGTGGCGAACCCCGCGCCCGCGGTCGCCGACAGACGCACCCGCCCCAGCGGAAGACGCAGCTCGGGGCCGGCGACCGCCGTGAAGATCTGGCTGCCGCTGGTGATGAACACCGGCTGCAGGCCGCGGTACGGCCGGCCGGCGGTGGTGGGGGTGAACCGCAGGAAATCGGCATCGATCCGCAGGCTCGCCGTCCGCGCGGCGGGCCCGAACGCGACGTACCCGCCGAGTCCCCAGGCTCCGCGCATGTACTGGGCGAGGGACCCGGTGGCGCGGGCGTAGCCGGGTCCCGCTCCCACGAGCAGACGCGTCTCCTGGGCCGAGACGGAGCCCGCGAGCAGTGCGGCGGCCGCAAGTCCCAGGGCGGGCGGACGGAGAACGGAGTTCATCGTCACGGCGCACTCCGATGGTCGATGGGTGTGGCCGCAAGGTGGAGTGGCGAGATTGCGACGGCGTTCCAAGCGCATGACGCCGCCATGACAGCCGGGTGACAGGTCCTGACCAGAGGCGCCGGGCGGATTCGAACCGCCGTATAGAGGTTTTGCAGACCTCTGCCTTACCACTTGGCTACGGCGCCGTGGGGGTGGAAGTTCGCCGCCCGAGCGGCGTTTCTCAACTCGATCGACCGCGCGCCGGACGAACGCTGGCCTAGACCCGGAAATCCTTCGGCACCAGGAGCGTCTCGATACCCTCGTACACCGCGATGAGGTGCCGGACGTTGGACACGAAGTCGATCTTCGACACGTCGATCACCAGCACCGGCCCCGAGTACCAGCCGCTCGCCCCCAGGTTGCCGACCAGCGCCTCGTAGCGCGGATTCAGCGCCCGCACCAGACGCATCAATCCCTCCGGGATCTCGTCGGCGTGCATCTTCTCCTCGTCGCGCCGCCGCTCCCGGATGTTGCGCAGCAGGTACTCGACCGGGCTCTGCAGCAGGATCAGGAGCCCCGGACGGACCAGCGGCCGGAACTCGCCCTGGAGCCGGGCGTCGATCACGGCCAGCGACTCGGCCGTCAGGTACGGCACGTCCATGTCGCGGTGCAGGACCTCGCAGAACGCGTAGCGGTCCGCCAGCGGCGACCCGTCGATGCAGGTCGAGGCCGAGAGGTGCGGTACGGCCTCGAGCTGCATCTTCCTGAGGTCCAAGTACGCGTGCTGAATGTCGAGCGCGGCGTTCTCGAGGTTGCGCTTCGCGGCCTGCCAGCCGGGGCTCGCCACCGTCTCCCGCGCCTGGCACTCGATGAACTCGTTGATGGCGCCGTAGTACCGCCCCAGCGTCCGCTTGGCCGAGTTCTTCGCCGTCGCCAGCAGCGGAAACA
>Ga0187778_10000183_pt1 | contig 44009 bp, 45 predicted proteins | sample 1015_Q2_SP5_20_M_FD_132418 | JGI IMG/M metagenome (GOLD analysis project Ga0187778, IMG submission 132418) | Tropical peat soil microbial communities from peatlands in Department of Meta, Colombia - 1015_Q2_SP5_20_MG | ecosystem: Environmental > Terrestrial > Soil > Wetlands > Peat | place...
AAGGACATGGTCCGCGCGATGCTCTCCGAGTCGATCGTTGCAGTGATCTCGCAGACCCTGCTCAAGACCAAGGATCAGCAGGGGCGCATAGCCGCCTGGGAGATCATGATCGGCACGCCGGCGATCCGCAACCTGATCCGCGAGAACAAGATCGCGCAGATGTACTCCGCGATCCAGACGAGCCAGAGCCTTGGCATGCAGACACTGGACCAATGCCTGACCGAGATGGTCCGCCGCAACCAGATTTCGAACGCAGAGGCGCGCTCCCGCGCCGTCAACAAGGAGCTGTTCGGCGGTTAGCGCCGACGCGGAATAGACAAGACAAGGAAGCTCCTATGGAACGAGAAACCGCCACCAAATTCATCCACGAGCTTCTCGACCTGCTGGTCAAGCAGAACGGCTCCGACCTGTTCATCACCGCCGGCTTCCCGCCGGCGCTCAAGATCGACGGCAAGATCACGCCGGTGTCGAAGACGCCGCTCACGCCGCAGCACACCATCGAGATCGTGCGCAGCGTCATGAACGACAAGCAGGCCGCCGAGTTCGAGTCGACCAAGGAGTGCAACTTCGCGATCAACCCGCCCGGCATCGGGCGCTTCCGCTGCAACGCCTTCGTGCAGATGGGACGCGTCGGCATGGCGATGCGCACCATCAACACCACGATCCCGACCTTCGACGAGCTCAATCTGCCGCCGGTGCTCAAGGACGTCTGCATGAGCAAGCGCGGCATCATGATGTTCATCGGCGCAACGGGTACCGGCAAGTCGACGTCGATGGCGGCGCTGCTCGGGTATCGCAACGAGAACAGCTACGGGCACATCATCACCATCGAGGACCCGATCGAGTTCGTGCACGAGCACAAGAACTGCATCATCACCCAGCGCGAAGTCGGGGTCGATACCGACAACTGGGGCATCGCGCTCAAGAACTCGCTGCGGCAGGCGCCGGACGTGATCCTGATCGGCGAAGTGCGCGACCGCGAGACGATGGACTACGCCATCGCCTTCGCCGAGACCGGCCACCTTTGCTTGGCCACCTTGCACGCCAACAGCACCAACCAGGCGCTGGACCGGATCATCAACTTCTTCCCCGAGGACAGGCGCCAGCAGCTGCTGATGGACCTCTCGCTAAACATTCGCGCTTTCATCGCGCAGCGGCTGATCGCGCGTCGCGACGGTCGCGGCCGGGTGCCCGCCGTGGAGGTGATGCTCAACTCGCCGCTCATTTCCGATCTGATCTTCAAGGGCGATGTCTCGGGGATCAAGGAGATCATGAAGAAGTCGCGCGAGCTGGGCATGCAGACCTTCGACCAGGCGCTGTTCGACCTCTACGAAGCCGATTTGATCAGCTACGAGGATGCGCTGCGCAACGCCGACTCGCTCAACGATTTGCGCCTCGCGATCAAGCTGCACGGTAAGGAGGCGAAGGGCCGCAACCTGCTGGCTGGTGTTGGGAACATGGATCTGGTGCCCGACTCCGCAAACCCCGTGGCGGCCAATCGCTTCTAGTAGCCCGGGTTGAGCGCTCCGCGCGAAACCCGGGATCGTCGAGCCGGAAGATCGCGCTGCCCCGGGATTTGCCTTCGGTTCATCCCGGGCTACGTAAAGTCAGGAATTCCCGCCTACAATAAAGGCCATGGCCGGCCTCGACGCGAACACGCCAGTCCCCACCGAGATCAAGCTGCATCAGGCCTCGCGCGTGATGGAGCTCTCCTTCGCCGACGGCACGAGCTTCCGTTTGCCGTACGAGTACCTGCGCGTGTATTCCCCTTCGGCGGAAGTCCGCGGTCACGGCCCCGGCCAGGAAACGCTGCAGACGGGCAAGCGCGAGGTGACGATCATGGACGTCGAGGCCGTCGGGCACTACGCGATTCGCCCGAAATTCTCCGACGGCCACGATACCGGCATCTACTCCTGGGACTACCTGTACGACCTGGGCGCTCGCCAGGACGCGCTGTGGCAGCAGTATCTGTCGCGCCTGGAGAGCGCGGGCGCGAGCCGCGATCCGGATCCGAACGCGCCCGCCCCGGCGCCGGCGCACGCCTGCGGACATCGGCATTGAGCGAAAAGACGCACTTCGGATTCGAACAGGTCGCCCCCGATGAGAAGACGCGGCGCGTGAGAGGCGTGTTCGAATCGGTCGCAAGTAAGTACGACCTGATGAACGACCTCATGTCCGGCGGATTGCACCGCGCCTGGAAGCGCTTCACCGTCGAAGCGAGCGGCGTGCGCGCCGGCCAGCGCGTGCTCGACATCGCCGGGGGCACGGCCGACCTCGCCAGCCTGTTCTCGGATCGCGTCGGATCCACCGGCTGGGTGGTGTTGACCGACATCAACGGCGCGATGCTCAACGGCGGCCGCGACCGGTTGATCGATGAAGGCAAGCTAGTGCCTGCGGTGCAGTGCAATGCCGAGGCGTTGCCGTTCCCGTCGCGCTCCTTCGACTGCGTGTGCATCGGCTTCGGCCTGCGCAACGTGACGCGCAAGGAGATCGCACTGGCCGAGATGCGCCGCGTGCTCAAGCCGGGAGGTGTCGCGCTCATCCTCGAGTTCAGCCGCGTCTGGGAGCCGCTGCAGCCGGCCTACGACTGGTACAGCTTCAACGTTCTGCCGCGATTGGGGCGGCTGGTCGCCGGCGATGAAGCGAGCTACCGCTATCTCGCCGAGTCGATTCGCGTGCACCCGGATCAGCAGGCTCTGAAGGCGATGATGGAGGAGGCCCGTTTCGAACGCGTCGAATGGTTCAACCTCGCCGGGGGCATCGTCGCGCTGCACCGCGGCTACGCCCTCTGAGCACGAGCAGCACGTGGACCCGGGAGCTTTCGTCGTCAACCGCACGCTGGAGCGCGAGCGCTGGGCGCGCGACAAGCTCGCCGCGCACGCCGGTCGCACCGTACGCTTCAAGGTCGGGCCGGCGAGCGTCACCTGGACGATCGAAGACGATGGGCGTGTGCGGGAAAGCTCGAACCCGCCGGAGCTCGCGCTAACGGTATCCCCGCTGCGCCTGCCGGCGCTGCTCGCGCAACCCTCGCGCTGGGAGGAGCTGGTAGAGGTCGACGGCGACTCCGCACTCGCGACGACGTTCGAGGAACTCTCGCTCGCGTTGCCCATGCTCGTCGAGCAGAGCTTCGCCCGGGTCTTGGGGCCGATCGCGGGAGCGTTCGTGGCCGACACCGGCCGACGCTTGCTCGCCTTTCCCGAGTACGCGGCGAAGCGCTTCGGCGACAGCGCCGCGCGTTATGCCATTGACGAAGCCGGGCTGGGCGTGCGCGGCAGCGAAGCGCGCAGATTCTTCGACGACGTGGCCGCGCTCGCCTCGCGTGTCGACGCGCTCTCCGCGCGCATCGACGCCATCGATGCGGCTGCGTCGCGAAGGCGGCGGCGCTGAGCCGCACAAACTAGTGCCGCAGCGGGCCGCCAGGAACCGCCAGCCGACGCAGCGAAGTGCCGCCCGTCTCCACCACGGCGGCGGGGACGGGGACCGTGACCATCGCTCCTGATCGGAGCGTGACCGCCAAGATAACGGTCACGGGGATGACGGCGACCGCAGCGCACATTCACGAAGGTGCGGCAGGGGCGAACGGACCGGTGATCGTTCCGTTCACCAAGACCGCCGATAACACCTTCGCTGCGCCAGACGGTGCGAAGCTCACCGAAGCCCAGTACGCGAGCTTCAAGGCGGGCAACCTGTACGTGAACGTGCACAGCGCGAAGAATCCCGGCGGCGAGGTGCGCGCCCAGCTGAAGCCTTAAGAGCGTGTCATTCCGACCCCGGGCCCGACCCGGGGGAGGAATCTGCTGTTGCCCTAAGTGCTGCGTCGGCTAGCGGTTCCTGGCGGCCCGCTGCGGCACTTCTCCAAGCACCGTGCAGCGCCGCACCACGCGGCTCTGCGTGTAGGGATCGTACGGCGTCGCGCGGTGCATCACGCAGCGGTTGTCCCAGACGAGCAACTCGCCTGCGCTCCAGCGGTGCTCGTAGGTCAGGTCGGGATGGACGGCGAGTGCGTTCAATTCCTCGATCAGCGCCCGGCCTTCGGCGTAAGGCATGCCGACGATGTACTCGGCGTGATCGCCGAGGTAGATGCAATCGCGCCCGGTTTCCGGGTGCGTCCGGACCACCGGATGGTCGACCGGCGGCGTGGCGAGCCTTTGCGCTTCGGTCATGGGATCTTCGCCGTGTCGCCGCGTGCGTGAAAAGTCCAGGTTGTGCACGGCGCGCAGACTGTCGATGCGAGCCTTCCACGCCGGATCGAGCCGCTCGTAGGCGCCGTACATGTCGCAGAAGTGAGTCTCGCCTCCCAGTCCCGCCACCACCTCGCCGTAGATGATCGTCGCCTGGCCCGTGACCTCGCGCCACGAGCCGTCGGTGTGCCAGGCAAGCGTGCCCTTGTCGGGATGCTTCCCGCTCGGCTTGCCGTGCTCGTCCAGGTTGGAGAGCCGATACAGCTCCGGGAAACCGTCGGCGTGATACTGGTTCATCACGTGCACCTGGACTTCGCCGAATCGCCGCCCGAACGCCACCTGACGCACCGGCGGCAAGTCCAGCGGCCCGAACAGCAGCACCTGATGGCGCAGAAACGCGCGATAGATGGCGCGGAACAACTGGTCGTCGATGTCGCTCGCGAGGTCGACGCCGACGATCCGCGCGCCCAGGTTCGGCGTAAGCGGGCGGACTTCAAAGCGTCCGTCTTGGGCCGAAGAGGTTTTCGTGGTACTAAGAACCTCGGGCGCGTGCACGTTGGTCACCCATGGCGAGCAAAGGCGTCGATTCGCACTGTCACGTTTTCGATACTACGCTGTTTCCCTACCCGGCGGACGCGGCCTACCGGCCCGCGCCTCACGAGACGGGCAGCGCCGAGCAGCTCGCGGCCGTGCTCGACGCGCATCGCTTGTCGCATGCGCTGCTGGTCAATCCGACCAACGGCTATGGTTATGACAACCGCTGCATGGTCGCCGCCATTCGGGCGTCGCGCGGTCGCTTCAAGGGCATTGCTCGCGTTCGTCCGGACGCCGATGCCAAGGCTCTCGCCGAGCTTCACGACGCGGGCGTCATTGGCATTCGGCTCGACTTGGTCGGCGACGGCGTCGCCCTGCTCGGGCACGCGAGCCTGCCGCGGCTCCTCACGCAGGTGCGGGAAATGCACTGGCAGGTTCACGTCCAGTGCGAGCGGGACCAGTTGCACGAAGCGCGCGCCACGTTGCGCGCCGCGGGCGTGGCGCTGGTGTTCGATCATTGCGGTCGACCCGATGCCGAGCGCGGCCTGAACCAGGCGGGATTCCAGGCGCTGCTCGAGTTCGGGCGAGAGGGGCACTTCGTCAAGCTCTCCGGGCCGTTTCGATTTTTCAATGCCTTCACGCCCAAGGCCGCCACCGAGTCCTTCGTCCACGCCCTGATCGAAACGTTCACGCCGAAGCGCTGCGTATGGGGTTCCGACTGGCCATTCCTGCGCGTGCCGATGCGCCTGGATTACGGTCCGATCCTGGCGAACCTCGAGCGATGGTTTCCCGACGAGCGCGAGCGGCAGCAGGTCTTGTGGGAGACGCCCGCGCGGCTGTTCGGCTTCACCTGAGTCGATCCGGTCATGGCGGACAGAGGTATCCCGGCCCCGTCGGCGATCTGAAGCAGCCAACCGATTCCGGCAGGAATTGCTTGGGCAGCCACAGGACGACTTTCGGAAAATAGATCGCGAATGCAATGGTTCCGAAGAAGACGACGTAAATGGGGAGGGCTGCGCGCAGCGCTTGTGAGAATCGAACGCCGACGAACTTGGACGCCATCAAAAGAACCAAGCCGTAGGGGGGTGTGATCAATCCGAACGCGAGCGTCGCGATCAGCACCACGCCCATGTGTACGGGATTGATGTTGCCGGCCGTCGTCAACGCGTTGACCAGCGGCATGAAGATGATGATGGTCGGAACGGGCTCGATGAAATCGCCGATGATGGTGAACAGCAGCACCATCAGCAGCATGATCACATGAGGATCGTTTCCGGCAAGCGCAGTGATCCACTCGGCGATCATGATCGCGCCTCGCAAGTAAGCAAGCAGCCAGCCGAATGCATTGGCGGCGCCGATGGTGATCAGCGGCAGCGAGAAAATCATGCCCGCGAGGCAGAAATCGTAGGGAAGCAGCTTGAGATGCGGACGGTTGAGCACAGGGATGACGACGACGAGAATCCAGATGGCGGCGACGACACCCGCTTCCGTTGGTGTGAACCAACCGGTCATGATGCCGCCAAGCAGGATGATCGGGATCATCAAGGATAGAGAAGCGTCCTTCAGGGCGCGCGCCACTTCCCTGAAGGGCGCACGCGTGCGCTGCATTCCGGTCGGCCCGAAGAAGTAGGAGTAGATCATCAGGCCGAAGCCGATCATGAAGCCCGGAACGACGCCTGCCATAAAAAGGCCGGCAATGGAGACGTTGCCCACCGCTCCGTAGACCACGGCGGTAATGCTGGGAGGCACGAGTGCGGCGATCGTTGATGCGGAGGCGATGATCGCAGCGATGAACGGCGGCTCATAACCTTCCCGCTTCATCGGACCACCGAGCGCGCGGCTGATGACTGCGACGTCGGCCGTTGTGGAGCCCGACATCTCCGAGAAGAACATGCTGAAGACGGTCACTACCTGAGACAGGCCGCCGCGTATGTGCCCGACGAGCGCAAGCGAAAGATTGGTGATGCGGCTCACGACGTTGGCCGAGCTCATCAGCTCGCCCACCAGAAGGAAGAAAGGAATCGCCAGCAATGCTTCGCTGTCCATGCCATCGAAAATCTTCTGAACGATGGCGGGAAACGTAACATCGGTGAACGCGGCGCCGATGAAAACGCCGGCCATCAGTGCGAACGCCACCGGGACACCCAGGTAGCCCAGCGCCAGGAAAATCACCGTCATCAGCGCCAGAATCCAAGGCGCCGTCACTTCGGTCTCCGGTCTGGGGGCGACCCAATCGGTGGCATCGTGCTTCCCGCTTCGTCTCGTGGCTCGGGATGGTCGAAGCCATTGCGGCAACCGTTCACGAGTTGCTCAATGGCGAACAGTGCGATCAGCACTCCCGCGATCGGGATGGCCGCGTAGAGCGACGCGATCGGCGTCATCGACGGCATCCTGAAGCTTGTGAACCCCCGCAGGAAGTTGATGTAGCCGAAATAGATGAGGCAGCATGCGACGCCGAGAACCACCACCCGAATCACGATCTCGGCCATCAGACGCGGCGTGCCGTGCAGCGCTTCGGCGACCGCCGTCAGATACAGGTGATCGTTGCGCCGCGTCGCCACCGAGGCACCGACAAAAATGGCGTAAATGAAGAACGTCTGGGTCACTTCCTGCAGCCAAAGCCACGGGTGTCCGATTTCCCGCGTCACGATGTCGAAAGTCACCGTGGTCGAGAAGCCGAGCAGCAGCAGGCCGCAGAGGATCATCAGGATCATCTCCAGAGGATCCAACGCGCGCCATTTCAGATGGCGCTGCCGCTGGAGCAGGAGCTTCTCTACGATCCGGGTCGGCACAGCGTCAAAACCGTTGGCGCGGTCAGCCGCCTGTCCGATGCGATGAGACGTTTAATTCACTGCGCCGATCAGGTCCTTGATCTTCACCGCGTGCGGGCCAAGCTCCTTGGCGAGCCGATCGAGATACGGCGCGGCGATCTTGGAAAACCCGGATTTGTCCACATCGGTCACGATCTTCACGCCAATCGCTTTGAGCTTGTCCGCCGATTGATGCTCGAGCTCGAGCGACTTGGCCGGCTGGGTTCGTCCGACCTCGTCCGCCGCGGCGGTAACCCAGCGCTTCTGCTCGTCGGTGAGGCTTTTCCAGAGCTTGTCGCTGATCCAGATCAGATTGTTGTTGGCCTCGTGCTCCGTCATCGAAAGGACAGGGGCGACCTCGTAGTGCTTGTTGACCAGGTAGACGTTCACGCCGTTCTCGGCGACGTCGACGACGCCCGTCTGCAGCGAGGTGTAAACGTTCCCGAACGGCATGTGCACGGTCTGCGCTCCATACGCCGGAAACATGGCGTCCTCCGTCGGCGTCGCCTGGACGCGGACCTTCAAACCCTTCATGTCTTCGACCTTGTGGATCTCCTTTTTGCTGTACATGTTGCGCAGCCCGAGCGTGATCATGGCGAGCACGTGTCCGCCCTGCACGGTCTCTTCGATCATGTCCTTGACCGCCTGAACTACCTTGGGATCGGCAAGCGCCTTCTTGAGATGATCCTCCGACCGGAACAGGAAATGCAGCGACATTACGCCAGCCTGCGGCGAAAGCGTCGCGGCGTTCGCGGAGGAGCTGATGCAGAACTCGATGTCACCCGCTTTCATGAGCTGCAATACCGCGGGCTCCTGTCCGAGTTGGGCGCCCGGATACTGGTCGATGATCATCGTGCCTTTGCTCAGTTCCTTGAGCTTGTCGGCAAAGATGTCGCCTGCAAGGCTGTAACCGGTGTTTCTCGGTTGGTCGTAGGCAAAGCGGAAATGACGCACCTCCTGAGCCCAAGCAACCGCCGACCATCCGGCAGCCGTCAAACCCAAGGCAACCAGGCAAACAAGCTTTGACGTTCCGAGCATGACGTCCCTCCTCCACGGTTTGTTCTCTGGGCTACCGGCGGTGGCGCGGGGCATCGGCCGATTCTTCGATCGCCGACCACCCTCTTGCGGCCAGCCGTGGCGAACGCTAACACGCATGGCAGGTCGCCGACAAATCTCGATCGTATTTTCGGCGGATTTGCGAGTCTGCCGGCAACAAGCTACTCGGCGCTCGCTGCCGGCTCGCGAGTCACCGCCTCCTCAGGGGGCGGCACCGAGAGGAAGTTCGCGAGCAGGAGCAGGTCGCAGACGATCTTGACGCCTCCCGCGATGACCAGCGGCCAGCCGAACGTCGACCCCGGAGCAGCCGGCGTACGTTCGCGGATTTCATTGCCGGGGCGCCCGGCTCGCAGCGGAAATCGCCGCGACCGGCGCAGCGACCTGCGTGATCGCGGCTAGCGCGACTCGAGCTCGGCTCGATCCTCTGTCACGATCGAGCGGAGGTCTCGCTTCACGGCATCGCCGAGATCCGCCTCGCTGACGAACGCTTCGAGCAAGCGGCTCGCGTCGGCAGTGCTCCCTGACACGACAACGCTTTCGAATCGCTGCAGTTCGCGCGCGATCGAGTCACGCTGCTCGAGCAAGTAGTTGAACTGAGCGTCGCAGCGTGGAATCGGCGTAGGGTAGTCCCTGATCTCGCGGTGTATCCGATCGCGCTCGCCCTCCAGCCGCGATCGGATGCTTTGGCATACGTTGCTCATGGTCGAGGATTCGTACGTCGCTGTCGCTCACAGGCCTCTCAATCTACTCCCGCGCGCACGACATAGTCAAAGCGCCCCTCAAGGGATACTGTGCGTCCCTCCGGATACCGCAAGGAAGACCTCGCGTAGAAACATGCTGATCGAGGCAATGACAGCGAACATCGCCAGAATGAAGAACACCGCTATTGCCCTCGACAGGTCGGTCGCCACCAGCGCGCCGATGAACGCCCCGGCAACGACCAGGCACACCAGCAAAGCGCCGAGGCCGGCGGAGAGCATCGCGAAATAGATGAGCCGAATGCGCCGCGACAACACGTGCCATTCACGCCGCCAATCCAGGCGGTCCTCTTCTGTGGTCTTATCGGCAGCGCCTCGCAGCCGGTCCTGCAACACGCGCCTGCGATCGATGACGCGGCCCAGCCGGTTGTTGAGCGCGGTGATCAGCGTGCCGATCGCGGTGAGCAGAAATACCGGGGCGATCGCAAGCTGGATGACTCGGGTGATGTCGCTGAGGTGACTTTCCATCGTCGCAGACCAGGTGCTCCGGCGCTGTTCCAACCAGCAATCTACGCCCGGGTGCCCACTTTGTTCAATCCCACAGCGGCGGTATGGCTGACGCCTATCCCTTACAATCGCGGTCATGCGCTGGTTCCGCCTGCTCATCATTTTGCGGGTCGCGCTCAAGTACGGGCTCGACGAGTTCCTGCTCGGCCACGAGCGCTTCCGCTGGCTGCGGCCGGCGGCGCGAGCCGTCACCTTCTGGCGCGACCTCTCCGCCCCCCGCGCCGAGCGGCTTCGGCTGGCGCTGCAGGAGCTGGGACCGATCTTCGTCAAGTTCGGCCAGGTGCTTTCGACGCGGCGCGATCTGCTGCCTCCCGACATCGCCGACGAGCTCGCCAAGCTGCAGGATCGGGTGCCGCCGTTTCCCAGCGATCAGGTGGTCGCCACGTTGCAGCGCGCCTACCGCAAGCCGGTCGAGCAGGTCTTCAAGTCCTTCGAGCGGGACCCGGTGGCGAGCGCCTCGGTCGCGCAGGTGCATCTCGCCAAGCTGCCCGACGGGACGCCTGCCGCCGTCAAAGTCCTGCGCCCCAACATCGCGGCGACAATCGATCGCGATCTCGCATTGATGCAGACCGGCGCGATGCTGGCCGAGAAGCTGTGGTCCGACGGCAAGCGTCTCAAGCCTCGCGAAGTCGTGGCCGAGTTCGACAAGACGATTCACGACGAGCTCGATCTCGCGCGCGAGGCGGCGAACTGCTCGCAGCTGCGGCGAAACTTCCTGCACTCGACGCTGCTGCTCATTCCGGAGGTCTACTGGGACTGGTGCAGCGACGAAGTGATGGTGATGCAGCGCATGGCTGGAGTACCCATCAGCCAGGTCGAGCGGCTCAAGGATGAGGGCATCGACATTCCCCGGCTCGCTCGTGCAGGGGTGGAGATCTTCTTCACGCAGGTATTTCGCGACGGCTACTTCCACGCCGACATGCACCCGGGCAACATCTTCGTGGCGATCGATGCGGCGAACAAGGGCAAGTACATCGCGCTCGATTTCGGCATCATGGGCACGCTCTCCGAGCGCGACAAGGGCTATCTCGCGCAGAACTTTCTCGCCTTTTTCCGCCGCGACTATCGGCGGGTCGCGACCGCGCACGTCGAATCGGGCTGGGTGCCGCCGGAGACGCGGGTCGACGAGCTCGAAAGCGAAGTACGCGCCGTCTGCGAGCCGGTTTTCGACCGGCCATTGAAGGACATCTCGCTGGGCAAGGTGCTCGTCCAGCTGTTCAAGGCGTCGCGCCGCTTCAATGTCGAGATCCAGCCGCAGCTCCTGCTGCTGCAGAAGACGCTGCTCAACGTCGAGGGCTTGGGCAGGCAACTCGATCCCAACCTCGATCTGTGGGTCACGGCCAAGCCGTTTCTCGAGCGGTGGATGGCCGAGCAGATGGGCTGGCGCGGGCTCGAGCGGCGGCTGCGCGACGAAATGCCTTTCCTGATGATGTCGATCCCCATGCTGCCCCGGCTCATCTATGGGAGGCTCGCAGCGGTCGGGGACAAGGTACGGAACGCGGAAGACGAGCTGCTGGAGATGAGGCGGCGGGTGCGCAGGTGGCTCAGAGTCGTGGCGGTGCTGCTGGCGGTGTTGATCGTGATCCTGCTGCTGCGGCCGGTCTAGAAGCCCCTGCTGCGCCTATAATGCGCTTGTCGGGTTTTCGGCAGGTGTGAATCGTGAGGCTGTTGCGATTCGTCGTGTGGGCCGCGCTCGCGTGGGTCGCGAGCTGGGCGACGGCTGCGCCCGCGCCGGTCATCGTGCTCCCTCTGACCGGTGCCATCGGTCCTGCTTCAGGCGACTACGTGACACGCGGCCTGGCCCGCGCCGAAGCCGAGGGCGCGCAGCTCGTCGTGCTGCAGATAGACACCCCCGGCGGTCTCGACACCGCGATGCGCGACATCATCAAGGCGATTCTTGCGTCGCGCGTCCCCGTGGCAGCCTTCGTCGCGCCGAGCGGCGCCCGCGCCGCGAGCGCCGGCACCTACATCCTCTACGCGAGCCACATCGCCGCGATGGCGCCCGGCACCAATCTCGGTGCGGCGACTCCGGTGCAGATCGGCATGCCGGGACCTGGCTCGACGCCGCAGGCGCCGACATCCGACAAGGATAAGGACAAGGCCAACTCGGGCGACGAATCGCACGCGCAAGACGCGATGACCAAGAAGCAGGTGCACGACGCCGCGGCGTACATTCGCGGCTTCGCCCAGCTGCGCGGCCGAAACACCGAGTGGGCCGAGCGCGCGGTGCGCGAAGCGGTGAGCCTGTCTGCGGACGAGGCGCTCGAGCAGAAGGTAGTCGACCTCGTCGCACGCGACGTGCCGGATCTGCTGGCGAAGCTCGACGGCCGCAAGGTCTCCACCGCCGGCGGAGAGCGCACGCTGGAGACGGCTACCGTCATCGCCGTCACCATCGAACCCGACTGGAAGAGCCGCTTCCTAGCGGTCATCACCAACCCCAGCGTGGCGCTGATCCTGATGATGCTCGGCGTCTATGGGCTGTTCTTCGAGTTCTCCAATCCGGGAATGGTCCTGCCCGGCGTGGTCGGTGGAATTTGCCTCTTGCTCGGATTGTTCGCGCTGCAGATGCTGCCGATCAGCTACGCCGGGCTCGGCCTCATTCTTCTCGGGCTCACGTTCCTGGTCGCGGAGGCGTTCCTCCCGGCGTACGGCTCGCTCGGCGTCGGCGGCATCATCGCCTTCGCCATCGGCGCCGTCATGCTGATCGACACCGACGTGCCGGGCTTCGGCATTCCGATCACGCTGATCGTCGTGCTTGCCGCGCTCACCGGCCTGTTCGTCTTCTTCGTCTCCGGCGTGGCCCTCAAGGCGCGCCGGCGCCCGGTCGTCAGCGGCGGCGAGGAACTGATCGGCAGCGTCGGAGAGGTGCTCGACGACGGCGGCGCCGAGGCGTGGGCCCGGGTGCACAGCGAACAGTGGCGGGTGCGCAGCAGCGTGCCGCTCAAGCGAGGCCAGCGAGTCCGCGTCACCGGCCGCGACGATCTGCTGCTGACCGTGGTGCCTGTCGACGACGCGAAGTAGACCCTTGGGAGATTGAAATGGTTTTCGGGCTGGGATTCGGAGTCATCCTCTTCATCGTCGTCCTGGTGATCCTCTCCTCATTTCGTGTCATGCGCGAATACGAGCGCGCGGTGGTATTCATGCTCGGCAGGTTCTGGAAGGTCAAGGGGCCTGGCCTGATGCTGCTCATCCCGGTGGTGCAGCAGATGGTGCGAATCGATTTGCGCACCGTCGTGCTCGACGTCCCGCCGCAGGATGTGATCACGCTCGACAACGTCTCGGTCAAGGTCAACGCGGTGGTGTATTTCCGGGTCGTCGACCCGGCCAAGTCAGTGATCCAGGTCGCCAAGTTCCTCGAGGCAACCAGCCAGCTCGCGCAGACGTCGCTGCGCGCGATACTGGGCAGGCACGCGCTCGACGAGCTTCTGGCGGAGCGCGAGAAGCTCAACCTCGCCATCCAGCGCGTGCTCGACACCCAGACCGACGCCTGGGGCATCAAGGTGTCGACGGTCGAGATCAAGCAGGTCGATCTCAACGAATCGATGGTGCGCGCGATCGCACGCCAGGCCGAGGCGGAACGCGAGCGGCGCGCCAAGATCATTCACGCCGAAGGAGAGTTGCAGGCCTCGAAGACATTGCTCGAGGCGGCGCAGATGCTGGCGCGGCAGCCGCAGGCAATGCAGCTCCGGTACCTGCAGACGCTCGGCAACATCGCCGGCGACAAGAGCTCGACCATCGTGTTCCCCGTGCCGGTCGATGTGTTCTCGGCGCTTAGCGCACTCAAGCCGGCAGAGTCCAAGCCAGCGTAGCTCGCGGCCGGCCGTCACCGCTTCGTCGGACCCGTCCCGACCGTCGTCTCGTTCCACACGATCGCCACATCGGGCAGGCGCTTGACCAGGGCCTCGAGCGCCCGCTTCTGCGCGGCGCTGCGTACGCAACCCTGCAGCGTCACGAATTTGCGCGCCGTCGTTACCCAGACGCTCGTGTCCCGAAAGCGTGAGTCGCTCCGGATCGCCGCGGCGACTCGCTCGTTGATTTCCGGATCGCGCCTGTAGGCGCCGCCGCACTCGCAGGTGCCGGCGAGACAGCACGACGTGCCTCGCTCGGCGCGCTCGTGCGCCTGGACGCGCATCTCCTGCTCGGTGAGATCGGGAGGCTTGGCGGCCGGGCAGCCTGCGTACGACGAGGTCGCCTGGGCGAACGGGTCGAGCCGATAAGTGCGCGGCTCGTCCGCCACAGCGCTTGGCTCGATTGCGACGGCCAGGACGGACGCGGCGATCGCCAACATGGTCGGGCTCGCGCATCTCATCGCACGAGCGTACCCAGCAGCGGCGAGGCGCATCATCGGAAGCGTGCGAGCAAGGTCTGTAACGCTCGCATTTTGCTACAATCCGCGCTTCTTTGACGTAGCCTGCTCCGGCCGCAATGGCGCTGCTCGAGATACAGAACGTCACCCGCCGCTTCGGCGACTTCACTGCAGTCGACAACGTCAGCATCGACATCGACGCCGGCGAGTTCTTCACCCTACTTGGTCCCTCCGGCTGCGGCAAGACCACACTGCTGCGGATGATCGCCGGCTTCGATCTTCCGGACGGTGGCCGTATCTTGCTCAACGGGGAGGACCTCGTCGAGCGTCCTCCCGAACGCCGGCCCATGCGCATGGTGTTTCAAAGCTATGCGTTGTTTCCTCACATGACGGTTGAGGGCAATGTCGCCTTTCCACTGCAGATGGCGAGAACCCCTGCTGCCGAGATCCCGGCCAAGGTGGAGTCCGCGCTCGAGGACGTGCGCCTGACCGGATTCGGCAAGCGCTACCCTCACGAGCTCTCCGGGGGCCAGAAGCAGCGAGTCGCCATCGGCCGTGCGCTGGTGACGCATCCCAGCGTGCTGCTGCTCGACGAGCCGCTGGCGGCTCTCGATGCGAAGCTGCGCGAGGAAATGCAGATCGAATTGATCAATCTGCAGAAGGAAGTCGGGATAACGTTCGTGTACGTCACCCACGATCAAACCGAGGCGCTGGCGCTGTCGCACCGCATCGCCGTGATGAACAAAGGGCGTGTCGAGCAACTCGATGAGCCGTCCAAGATCTACGGATTCCCCAAGACGCGCTTCGTCGCCGACTTCATCGGCCACATCAACCTGTTGTCGGGATCCGTAAGCGAGCGGCGCGACGGCGTCGTCACCATCGACGTCGCAGGGCTTGGTGCGGTGCGGGTAGCGACCGGTTCGCAACCTGCAGTCGGAAGTCGCGGAACAATCGCACTTCGTCCCGAGAAGATTCACATCGGGGCGAAGACGCCCTCCGATTCGGCCGACAATCAGTGCCGTGGTACTGTCGCGGAACTGCTTTACATGGGCGACGTCACCGTCTACAAAGTTGCGACTCCCGGCGATACCCGCATCGAAGCGCTGCTCGCCAACTCGCAGAGCGGCCGTGCCAAGTTCTTCGAGGTCGGCGATGCCGTCGAAGTGAGCTGGGCGGTGGATGCTGGTCATTTCATCGAGGAATGAGCGTCGTGGCCGCGCGCACGGGATCGCGACTTGGCCGTTGGCTGGTAAGCGGGCCGCCGACGCTGTATCTGATTGTCTTTTTCGCCGTCCCGTCGCTGATCATGGTGCTGGCGTCGTTCCGGACACCGGGCGAGTTCGGCGGGCTCGCCCCGTTGGTGGAAGAGGGCAAGCTCGATCTCAACCTCGAGAGCTACGCCCGGTTCTTCTCGGAGTCGGTCTATGCGCAGATCTTCCTAAAGTCGTTCTGGTACGCGCTGCTGACGACTCTCTTGTGTCTCGCGCTCGCCTACCCGCTGGCGTCGTTGATCGCACGAAGCTCGAAGCGCTACCGCGATCTGCTGCTCTTGCTCGTCATCCTGCCCTTCTGGAGCAACTTTCTGATCCGCGTCTACGCCTGGATGATCATCCTCGGGCCCAACGCCGCGCTGGCGAAGACGGTCAACGGCGTGCTCGCCTGGTTCGGTCATGAGCCGGTGCCGCTTCTCTTCAGTGCGTTCGCCGTGCTGGTCTGCCTTGTATACGTGCACCTGCCGTTCATGGTGCTTCCACTCTATGCCAATCTGGAGAAGCACGATCTGGCACTGCTCGACGCCGCGCAGGATCTCGGTGCCAACGCCTGGCAGCGCTTCTGGCGGATCACCTTTCCCCTGTCGCTCCCGGGCGTTTACGCCGGGGCGGCGCTCGTGTTCATCCCGGCGTTCGGGATCTTCGCGATTCCCGACATACTCGGCGGTCCCGACGACAGTCTGATCGGCAACGTGATCAAGCAGCAGTTCCTGGAGACGCGCGACTGGCCGTTCGGCAGCGTGCTTTCCATCGTGCTCACGGTGACGGCGCTCGTTCTCGCGGGGCTCGCGGCATGGGTCGCCCGCCGCAACCTCGGAGCGCCTTCCAGCGCGAAGGAGTCACGTGCGTAACCGCCGCCTCGTACTGTGGACAGCTGCGCTGGCGGGCTACGCGTTTCTTTACGTCCCGCTGGTCATCGTCATCGCGTACTCCTTCAACAACTCGCGCTTGAACGCCGAGTGGGTAGGATTTACGCTGCAGTGGTACGACACGCTGTTCCACGACGAGAACATGCTCGTGGCTGCGGGCAACTCGCTCGCCATCGCGCTGGTGGCGAGCCTAGTGTCGACCGTCCTCGGGACGGCCGCGGGAGTCGCGATGTACCGCTACCCGGCCCGGCTATTGTCGGTGCTCGTGCTTGCGCCCATCGCAATCCCGGAGATCCTCATGGGCGTGTCGCTGCTCATTTTCTTCGTGCTGCTCAACTTCACCTTAGGTCTGGTGTCGGTGGCACTCGCGCACATCGCCTTCTGCATCGGCTTCGTCGCCATCGTCGTTAGAGCGCGATTGGCCGGCATGGACGAGACTCTGACCGAGGCGGCGCGCGATTGCGGCGCATCGCCATGGAACACCTTCCGCTACATTACGCTGCCGCTTATCATGCCGGGCGTGATCGCCGGCGCGCTGATGGCGTTCACGCTGTCGATCGACGACTTCGTGATCACGTTCTTCACCGCAGGCGCCGGGACCGTGACCTTGCCGCTGCAGATCTACTCGATGATCAAAATCGCGGTCACCCCGGAGGTCAACGCGGTCTCCAGCCTGTTGATGCTGTTGACGCTGGCACTTATCATCCTCGCCTCGAAGATTTCGCCCACGCTGTTGCGTTCGGAATAGGAGTGCCGCTCATGACAAGGATTATTGCGCTGTTGGCGTCATTGCTCGTCGCGGCCCCTGTCCTCGCCAAGGACGCGTTCCACCTCTATAACTGGAACAACTACATCGCACCCGAGACGATCAAGCGCTTCGAGGATTTCTGCAAGTGCGATGTCGTCCAGACGTACTACTCGGACAACGAAGAGCTGCTCGCCAAGCTGGCGGCGGGAGCCAAGGGCTACGACATGCTCGTTCCCACCAGCAATGCAGTGCAAGCTCTGATCAAGGGGGGACAGCTCAAGCCCATCGACAAGTCCCAGCTGACCAATCTCAAGAACATCAATCCTATCTACCTCGACACGGCGTTCGATCCGGGCAACAAGTACTCGGTGCCCTATGCGATGTCGACCACGATCATCGGCTATAACGATCAGAAGATGAAGGAGCTGGGGCTACCGACCGATACGTGGGCTGTGATCTTCGATCCGAAGTATCTGGAAAAAGTGAAGGGACGCGTTACGGTGCTCGACAGTTCGAGTGAACTGTTCGCCGCGGCGCTCAAGTACCTCGGTTACTCCGCCAACGACGTCGATCCGAAGCACTGGGACGAAGCGGCTGCCCTGATCAAGAAGGCCAAGCCGTATTGGGCTGCGTTCAATGCCTCGTCATATATCAAAGAGCTGACCGTCGGCAACATCTGGCTGGTTCACGGCTACTCGAACGACATCTTCCAGGCGAACCTGGATGCCAAGGCGGCGGGGCGGCCGTTTCAGATTTTGCAGGGGATGCCAAAGGAGGGCGCGGTCCTCGCGGTCGATAACATGGTCATCCACAAGGACGCGCCGCGGCCGGACCTCGCGCTCAAGTTCATGAACTTCATGCTCGAGGGCAAGAACTCGTCCGAACTCACCAACCTGATCGGCTCCGGCAATCCGAACATGGACGCCGTCAAGTACATCAAGCCCGAGATCCTCAAGAACCCGGCGATCTTCCCGGACAAGGCGGTCGAGGCCAAGCTCGAGCAACTCAAGGACCTGACCGGCCCCCAGCGACGCTTGCGCAATAAATTGTGGACGGAGATCAAGGCCGGCCGTTGAGCGACCCGCCGACCCGGCGCCTCCTCGGCGGCCGTTGAGGCATCCGGACGGCGCATGAGCGCTCTCACGGTGAAGCCGCTCGCGCCGTCGCTGGCCGGGGATTTTCTGCGCTTTTTCGATCACCAAGGCGGCCCGGCGTTCGCAGACAACCCGGACTGGGCGAAGTGCTATTGCCACTACTACGAGGTGCCGCTGGCGATCGACTGGAACTCGCTCACGGCGGAGCAGAACCGCACCGCGATGCTCTCGCGCATCGAAGTAGGCGAGATGGAAGGCTTCCTTGCCTACGACAGCGCGGAGGTCGTCGGCTGGATGAATGCGCAGCCGCGCCACAAGCTTCCGCATTGCTTCGAGCGGCTGGGCGTCGCGCCGACGCCGTTGCCGTGCGCATCCTACGAAGCCGCGGTCATCGTTTGCTTTGTGATCGCGCCGGCGCGACGCCGCGGCGGAGTAGCCCGCGCCTTGCTCCACGGTGGGCTCGACTCGCTCGCCTCGCGCGGGTTGAAGCTCGTCGACGCGTTTCCCTTCAAAGCCGGCTCGAGCGAGCTCGCCGCCGATCACTACCATGGGCCCTTGTCGCTGTTCCTGGCCGAAGGATTCTCGGTCCTGCGCGAAAACGACAAGCTGACAGTCGTTCGCAAGGCTCTCGAAAGCCAGTGGCGCCCGGAACAGCGTGCGCACCGAGCGGGAGGCTACTGCGGCGTATTATCAAGCCCTCTCGACGCCGCCAAGACACCATGCCGACTCCCGACCGGCATCCGACGCTGCTGCCGCAATGCTTGGCGGTGCTGTATGGTTTGATGATCGTCTACGCGAGCCTCGAGCCTTTCTCGGGATGGATGGCGCCTCCACCGGGAACTCCATTCTTCCTGTTCGCTCCCTGGCCGCCGCGGTTTGCGCGCGCCGACATCGTGATCAATATCGTCGCCTACATTCCCTTCGGATTCTTCGTCGGTCTGGTAGGACGTGAGCGCGCGCCGGTGGCGCGCCTCGTGATCGGCACGCTCGCCGGCGGGTTGCTGTCCTTCGCCATGGAATCAGCGCAGATGCTCCTTCCTTTTCGTGACGCGAGCACCATCGATTTCCTCACCAACAGCGCGGGCGCCGCGCTGGGCGCCATCGCCGCCGTAGCACTCAACCTGACGCCTACTCTGCGCGGAAGAATCCGCGAGTGGCGTGAACGCGTCTTCATCGGCGGTCGCAGCGGCGACTTGGGACTCGGTTTGCTCTTCGTCTGGGTGCTCGCCCAGGTGAACCCCGGAATTCCGCTTTTCGCGGCGACTTTCGATCCGTCGCTGGAATTGACGCGCGATGTTGCAGGCACGCTGCTACAGGCCGCGGAGAGCGCGTTCAATGTCGTCGGCATCGGGTTGTTCCTGGCTACGCTGCTGCGCGAGCGGCGCCAGCTCGGAGGCGCGGCGCTGTTGCTTATCGGCGGCGCCTTGATGCTCAAAGGCTGCGCCGCGCTGCTGCTGATTCGCCAGTCGGTGCTGGAGAACTGGCTCAAGCCGGGCGTATCGGCCGGTGTCGCCATCGGCGCAGTCGCGCTGCTGTTCGCGATCCGACTGCCACGGCCCGCGCGAACGACCGCATGCGCGATCGCGTTGCTCTCATCGCTCGTCGCCCCTTTGCTCGCTCCCGACATGTGGCAGGCACGCGCACCGCTGGCCTTGTTCGACTGGCCCTACGGACAGCTGCTCAACTTCAACGGCCTCACCCACGGCGTGCTGGTCGTGTGGCCGGTGCTCGCCAGCGTTTATCTGCTATGGCTCGCCGGCCAGCCGGGATGGGGACATACCGAGCCCCGCGTATAATTCCCATCTCACCGCGACAGACGGAAGTGCTCTACTTGAGCTACTACAAGCGTCACGTCTTCTTCTGCTGCAACCAGCGCGAGCCTCCGGAAGCCTGCTGCAATAATCGCGGAGCCACCGAGATGCAAGCCTACGCCAAGCAGCGCATCAAGGATCTCGGGCTCTCCGGCAAGGGCAAGATGCGCGTCAACAAGGCCGGCTGCATGGACCGCTGCGACGAGGGTCCCATCGTGGTCGTCTATCCCGAAGCGGTCTGGTATACCTATGTCGATCGCCACGACGTCGACGAGATCATCGACTCGCACGTGGTTCGCGGCCAAATCGTCAAGAGGCTCAAGATTTGATCGTTCGCGGCGAGCAGCGCACGATAATCGAAGGGCCGGCCGGAGCGCTCGAGGTTGTCGTTAATCTCCCCGAAGCGGCGCCGCGCTCGATTGCCCTGGTCGCCCATCCGCATCCGGTGCACGGCGGGACGCTCGACAACAAGGTCGCGCAGACGCTCGCCAAGACGTTCGCCACGCTCGGTTACGTTGCAGTGCGCTTTAACTTCCGCGGAGCAGGCCGCAGCGAAGGCAGCTTTGACGAAGGTGTGGGCGAGACCGACGACGCGCTCGCTGCGCTGGCCTTCGGGCGTCAGGAATTTGCCGAGGTGGCGGCGAAGCCGCCAGTGCTGGCGGGATTTTCGTTCGGCTCCTACGTGCAGACGCGCGTTGCTCGAAAGGTCGATCCCGAGCGCATGGTGCTCGTCGGCGCGGCGGTGGGGCGTTTCCCGGTCGATCCCGTACCGGCCGACACCATCGTCGTGCATGGCGAGGAAGACGACGTCGTCCCGCTGGTGGATGTTCTCGCCTGGGCGCGACCGCAGCACCTCCCGGTGATCGTGTTTCCCGGGTGCGGGCATTTCTTCCATGGGCGTCTCGTTCAGCTGCAACGCGTACTTGCCGGCATGTGGCACAGATGAGCACAGCCGACGGCGTGGTGCTGGCGGTGTCCGACCTGCGCAAGTCCTACGGCGAAAACGAGGTCGTGCGGGGGCTGGACTTCCAGATTCGCCGCGGCGAATGCTTCGGCCTGCTCGGACCCAATGGCGCGGGCAAGACGACGACGCTGCGCTGCTGCCTCGGGCTCATCGACGCCGACGCGGGAACGATCACGCTTGTCGGCGAGCCGGTGCCCAAGGCAGCGCGCGAAGCCCGCATCCGCGTCGGCGTCGTGCCGCAGATGGACAACCTGGACCCGGATTTCACAGTCGTCGAGAACCTGCAGATCTACGGACGCTACTTCCGGCTTCCTGATGTCGTGCTCGAAGAACGCATTCCGCGGTTGCTCGATTTCGCGGGGCTCTCCAGCAAGGGCGCGTCCAGCATCCGCACGCTCTCCGGAGGGATGAAGCGGCGACTGATCCTGGCGCGTGCGCTGATCAACGACCCCGAGCTGCTGATCCTGGACGAGCCGACGACCGGGCTCGACCCTCAGGCGCGACATCTGATCTGGGACGGGTTGCGGCAATTGCTCACCCAGGGCAAGACGATTCTCCTCACCACGCATTTCATGGACGAGGCCGAGCGGCTTTGCACGCGCCTCGCGGTGATCGACCACGGCCGCATGATCGCCTGCGACTCGCCGCGCGCGCTGATCGCTGTGCACGTGGAACCCGAGGTGATCGAGGTCTACGGCGACGAAGCGCGGACATGGGCGGCAAGCCGCGGACGCGTGCTGGCCGATCGCATGGAGATCGCGGGCGAGACGGCGTTCTGCTACGCTCGCGATGCCGCGCCGCTGCTGGCGGATCTGGCGGCGGCGCGTGGCGTGCGTTACCTGCACCGCCCCGCGAATCTCGAGGATCTGTTCATCAAACTGACGGGCCGCGAGCTGCGCGACTAGCGCCCCGAGCAGCGATGCAGGGGCCCCACGCGGAGCGTGGGGATGCGAGCGACCGCGAGTGGGCGCGGCGGCCGACTCTTACGGCGGCAACTTCACGATCGCGGTCGTAAGAGGCCGCGCCCCGAGCAGCGATGCAGGGGCCCCACGCGGAGCGTGGGGATGCGAGCGACCGCGAGTGGGCGCGGCGGCCGACTCTTACGGCGGCAACTTCACGATCGCGGTCGTAAGAGGCCGCGACAACGGAAACGTCGCAGATCACAAACCGAATACCCGCTGGGCGTTCGTTCCCCGCACCTTGTCGCGCGCGCGATCCTTGAGTCCGTTGACGCGTTTGAGGCATCCCGGCATGTCGCCGATGGTGTGCGGATAATCGGAACCGTAGAGCACGTTGTCTGCGCCGAAGGTTTTCACGCACAAGGCCAGCACGCCGGGCGAGAACACCACCGCATCGGCGAGAATCCTTGGCAGATATTCCGACGGCCGCACCGAGATCTTCTCGCGGCACGCGGGAATGTTGTCGAAGCACTGGTCCATGCGCGAGATCAGATACGGGAGCGCGCCCCCTCCGTGCGCCACGATGATCCTCACGGCCCGGTAGCGCTCGAAAAATCCGTCGTAGATCATCCGCGCGACGGCGAGGGAGGTGTCGAAAGTGAAGCCGATCGACGCGGTGAGCTGGAAGCGCGACATGTCCATCACGCCGACGCCGGGCGGGGCCGTCGGATGGACGAGCACCGGCAGCGCCTTGGCGTCGATGGCGCGCCACACCGGCTCGAATGCAGCATCGGTGAGCGGCTTGCCGTCGATGTTGGCGAGCACCATCACTCCGGAGGCGCCGGCGGCGAGAGCCCGGTCGAGCTCGCTCACCGCGAGTTCGGCGTATTGCCAGGGCAGCGAAGCGAACCAGCGCAGCCGATCCGGGTGTGCGGTGCGCGCGGCGGCCATGTCGTCGTTCATGATCCGCGCCGCCTGGGTGCTCACGTTGGCGCCTCCCCAGTAGCAGTTGGGGCACGTGAGTGACACGATGCACACGTCCACGCCGTGCTCGTCCATGGCCTTCAGGCGCAGGTCGTAATCGAACATCGCTGGCACCGGGGTCATGAACGGTGCGCCGTCGAGGTGAATGGCGCGCAAGCCCCCGCGCACCGCCTCGACCGTATAGCGCGGACCGCCGTGCTGTTGCAGCAGGGCAAACCAGGTCTCGGTCAGACAGTGCGTATGGACGTCGATAACCGGGCTTGGCAAGCTGGCTCCTCGAGATTTCCTAGTCGACCTTGGCGCCGGAATCCTTGACCGCCTTGGCCCACCGCGGCTGCTCGGCCGCGATGGTCGCGGCGAACTGTTCCGGGGTCTGCGGTGCGAACGGTTCCATTCCGAACTTGACTAGCTGCGCCTTGAACTCGGGCGCCGCCTGGATCCTCTGCAACTCGGCGGAAAGCCTGGCGATGATCTCCTTCGGAGTCCCTGCCGGCGCAACGATCCCCTGCCACGCCTGCCAATCGTAGCCGGCAACGGTAGCGGCGATCGGCGGCACGTTGGGCAGCAGGGTCGTCTGTCTCGCGGCGGAGGTCCCGAGTGCGGTTACCTTGCCGGCTTCGATGTTCGGCACCGCGATGGTCGCGTCGGCGAACATCACCTGGATGGAACCTGTGAGCAGGTCGGTAAGCGCAGCCGGAGTCCCTTTGTAGGGGACGTGCTGAATGTCCAGGCCGTATTCTTTCTTGAGCGCCTCCATGAACAGATGGTGCGGACTGCCGTTGCCGACCGATGCGTAGTTGTACTTGCCGGGATTCTTCCTGACCACATCGATCATCTCGCGGACGTTCTTTGCGGGAAAGCTGGGATTGGCGATGAGGAAGAAATTCACGGTCCCGACTTGCGAGGCCGGAGCGAAGTCCTTGACGGGGTTGATCGGCGAGGGCTGGTAGAGCGCTGGACTGATGCCCAGCGTCGTGCTGGTTGCCATCAGCAGCGTATAGCCGTCGGCGGGCTGCTTGGCGACGAACTCGGCGCCGACCAGCGTTCCTGCGCCGGGCTTGTTGTCGATGATGACCGGTTGCCCCAGGCTCGACGCCAGCCGCTCACCTATTGCGCGCGCCAGCAGATCGGTGAGCGCGCCGGGCGGATAGGGAACCACCAACTTGATCGGCCGGTCGGGATACGCAGTCTGAGCCCACGCCAGAGCCGGCAGCAGCCCCAGGAACACCAGCAGCATCAACCGTGCGAGTCTACCGAGCACCTTGAACTTGCGCATGCGCCCTCAAGCAATACGGCAAAGTAAGGCACGCTTTCGCGCGATGTCAAGCGCGAGACCGCCCGACGTCTTGCGCCCGCGACCGCGCGCTATACTTGCCGGCACCCCCGTCACCATGCCGATCATGCTCTCCGCGACGTTGCTACACACTCCCGAACTTTCCTTGCGCTGGATTCCCGTCTGGCGGCGCAACCTACTCGTCTGGCGCAAGCTGGCGATCGCCTCGGTGCTGGGCAACATCGCCGACCCGCTGCTCTACATGCTTGCGCTCGGGTACGGGATCGGCACCTTCGTCCCGGAAGTCAACGGCATGAAGTACATCGCCTTCATCGGCACCGGAATGGTGTGCCAGAGCGCCATGTTCACCGCCTCGTTCGAGGCGATGTACTCGGCGTTCTCGCGGATGCACGTGCAGCGCACCTGGGATGCGATCATCAACGCGCCGTTGTCGCTCGACGACGTCGTGTTCGCGGAGTGGATCTGGGCGGCGTCCAAGAGCGTGATGTCGGTGCTGGCGATCCTGGTCGTGATCATGCTGCTCGGCTTCGGCCACTCGTGGCTCGCGATCTGGGTGCTGCCGCTCGGCTTCGTCACCGGGCTCACCTTCGCTGCCTTCGGGCTGGTCATGACCTCGCTCGCGCCAAGCTACGATTTCTTCACCTATTTCTTCACGCTGGCGCTCACCCCCATGCTGCTGCTCTCGGGCGTGTTCTTCCCCGTCGAGCAGATGCCCGCGGCGTTGCGCGCCGTCGCCGCGCTGCTCCCGCTCTCGCACGCGATCGACATCGCGCGCCCGCTCCTTGACGGGAAGGTTCCGCACAACGTGCCGTTGCATCTCGCGGTGCTGCTCGCCTATGCCGTCGCCGGCTACTATGTCGCGCTGGTGCTGACGCGGCGACGCCTTCTTCGATAGGCCCTGACTTCGCATGCTCTGGATCAAGTCGTTGCACATCATTTTCATGGTGAGCTGGTTCGCGGGCCTGTTCTACCTGCCGCGGCTGTTCGTCTATCATTCGATGGCGAGCGACGCGATCGGCATCGAGCGCTTCAAGCTGATGGAACGCAAGCTCTATTACGGCATCATGGCGCCGAGCGCGGCGCTCACCATCGCTTCCGGACTGTGGCTGTGGCTTGGTTACGGCATCGGTGGCGGGTGGCTCTACGCCAAGCTCGTGCTGGTTGTGATTCTCGTAGCTCACCACCTCTGGCTCGGCAAGCTGATGGGCGATTTCCGCACCGGCCGCAACCGCCACGGCGACGCCTTTTATCGCTGGATCAATGAGATTCCAGCGCTGCCGGTGCTGGTGCTCGCTGTGTTGCTGGTCGTCCTGAAACCGTTTTAGTGGAACGTTTTTTCGCGCCCTGCCCGCGCGGCCTGGAAGCGGCGCTGGCCGAGGAGCTCGCCCAAGTCGGCGCAGCCGATGTGCGCGCTGCGGAGGGAGGCGTCGCATTCGCGGGCCGGCTCGAGCTCGCCTATCACGTCAATCTCCAGAGCCGGCTGGCGAGTCGCCTGCTGTGGGAGGTGGGCCGCGGCAGCTATCGCAACGAGCACGACATCTACGAACTGGCGCACGACCTCGACTGGCCGCGCTTGTTCCGCGCCGATCGCACGCTGCGCGTCGACGTCGCCGCGACCCGCTCGCCGTTGAAGAGCCTCGAGTTCGCGACGCTCAGAATCAAGGATGGCGTGTGCGACCGCCACCGCGACGCCGGCGGCGCGCGACCCAGCATCAGCAAGGAGTGCCCCGACGTGCGCGTGCACGCCTATCTCACCGCCGACCAAGCGACGTTCTACCTCGACACTTCCGGCGAGGCGCTTTTCAAGCGAGGTTACCGGCGCGAAAGCGCGGAGGCACCGCTGCGCGAAAACCTCGCCGCTGGACTGCTGCGTCTCGCGCGCTGGCAACCGGGCATTGCGTTGCTCGATCCGCTTTGCGGCAGCGGCACGATCGCCATCGAAGCTGCGCTCATTGCCCTGGACGTTGCGCCCGGCGTACGGCGGGGCTTTGGCTTCCAGAAACTCTCCTGGTACGACGGCCCGACTTGGCAGCGCATCAAGCAGGCAGCGCAGCGCAGCTGCAGGCCGCCAGCGCCAGCGAACATCCATGCAAGCGACAACGACGCGGCGGCCATCGCGCACTGCGAGGCCAACATCGCGGCAGCGGGCGTCGCCGGGGCAATCTCCGTCCGCAGAGACGACGTGCTCACACGCACCGCGCCCGCCGAGTCAGGAACCATCGTCAGCAATCCGCCCTACGGCGCGCGGCTCGCCGACAGCGCCGCCCTTGTCGCCTTCTACCCGCGTTTGGGCGATGCGCTCAAGCAACGCTTCGCCGGCTGGTCGGCATTCCTTCTGAGCGGCGACCCCCGGTTGCCGAAGATGATAGGTTTGAAAGCCAGTCGTCGAATGCCACTCTACAATGGCGCGCTGGAATGCCGGCTGTACGAATATCGGCTGGTCGCGGGACCGCTTCGTGCGCGCGCTGCCGGAGCAACGCCGCGATGATAAAATGCAGCCCTCCGATGCATCGTCGGGCTGGAGCCTCGCCATGATGTTGCCCTCACGCCATTACGAATCCGAGCACACCAAGTTCATGCGCGAGCTCCTGGCGCAAAAGCCGGACTTGCCGGACAAGCAGCGCGAGTCGCGAGCGATCTGGTGGGACAAGCGCCCGGATGAACTCGCCCAAGAGCGGGTGATGGACAAGGGGCGCGTCCCCCAGTCGCCCTACGTCTACGACGCCGAGTCCTGATCTCCGGCGCGGTTGCCGGCGGCGAGCTGCGCCGTCACCTCCGCGGCACGGCCTCGCCATAGACGAAGTAGCTCGCGCTGCGCGCGATCGCGGCCGCCCAGCCCAATGCCTCGAGCCTGGAAGCAAGCGCCCGCGGCTCCCAGAAGATCTTGACGATGCGGAACTCGCGTCCGTCGTTGAGCTTGCGGGTGACGACTCCGGCGTCGCGGCCAGGCGGCGCATGGTCCTTGGCGGTGGACGATGGATCGAACGCCGAGTCGATCAGGTACGCCGCGCCGCCCGGTGCGAGCGCCGAGGCGACCGTCTCCCAGAAGCTCGCGAAGCGCTCCTCCGGGACATGCGAGAGCCAGAAGCTGAAGAAGACGATGTCGTAGCGTCGTGCCGGTCGCCACGTGAAGAGATCGGCCTCGACGTACTCGATATGGTTCGCTGCCACGCGCGCGCGGTTTATCGCGAGCACCTCGGGCGAGGCATCGACGGCGGTCAGCCGCGCGACCTTCGGCGCAAGCCGTCGGGTGAACAGACCCGTGCCGCAGGCTAGCTCCAGCGCGGTTCTCGGCCGGCGCCGATCCATCCATTGATCGAGAGCGCCCTCCACCGCGTGCGTATCGGCGCGCCAGCGCGAGTTGAGCTCCGGACCGCGGTCATAGCGCCCGCTGCGAAACCACCACTCGTCGTACTCGCCGGCGCGGGCGCGATAGTAGTCGATCTGGTCCTTGAGGATATCGTCGCCGGCCATCGCGTGGATGCTACGCGGTGCACCTTGGCAACGGCCTAGCGCTCATCGAGCCTGATCTCGACGTAGGCTCGATCGCGGGTCTGCCGCACCCAGTCCTGGAACAGCTCGTCGGCCTTGCGCTGGCGGATCGCAAGCTGCGCCTCGATGCGCTCGCGCTCTGCAGTGACGTCCTGCTTGCGCCGCTCGACCACCTGGATCAGATGCCAGCCGAAAGGCGAACGCACCGGAGGCGAGACCTGTCCGACCGCTACCTTGTTCATCGCGTCCTGGAACTCGCCCACGGTATCGCCGGGGCTGATCCACCCCAGATCGCCACCCTTGGCCGCGCTGGCGTCCTCGGAATTGAGCTTCGCAAGCTCCTCGAATTTGGCGCCCCCGTCCAAACGGTCCTTGAGGCGATCGATCCTCGCCTTCGCGTCGGATTCGGACATGAGCTCGTTCACCTTGATCAGGATGTGACGAGCGTGCGTCTGCTCGACGATCTTGGATTGATCGCGGCCGCGCTGGTCGAGGAGCTTGACGATGTGAAAGCCCGCGGCGCTGCGCAGCACCGGTGATACGTCGCCGGGTTTCATCGTGCGCACCTGATCGACGAACACGGTCGGCAGCCTCGCTCCCGGCCGCCACCCCAGATTGCCGCCGCGAAGCGCGTCGGACGCGTCAGAGAAGCCGGCGGCCACCTGCCCGAAGTCGCCGCCAGCGCGGATCGCCCTGAGAGCTTCCTCCGCGCGCCGTCGCTTGGCCTCGATCTGCTCGGAGCTCGCCTGCTCGGGAACGATGACAAGGATGTGCGCGAGCTGGTATTCCGTGTCTCCGGTGTTCTGCAGCTTCAGCGTCGCCAGGTATTGATCGACCTCGGCGTCGCTCACCGTGAGGCGGCTCTCGACTTCGCGCTCGCGCAGCCGCTGGACAATGATCTCGTTACGGATGTCCTCGCGGTACTTGGGGTACGAAATGCCCTGCTGAGCAAGCGCTTTCCGGAAGTCCTCGACCGAGAGCTTGTTGTCCTGCGCGATGCGCTGGAGCGTGCGCTCGATCTGGGTGTCGTCGACCTTCAGTCCCGTCTCCTTGGCGTACTGCAACAGCGCCTTCTCCGTGATCAGGCGCTCGAGCACCTGCCTTTCGAGCACGTCTTCCGGCGGCGGCTGCAGCTTTTGCTGCCGCATCTGCTGCAGCACGACGCCCATCGCATCGTTCAGGTCGTGCTGCGTGATCGCCTCGTCGTTAACGACCGCGACGACGCGGTCGACGCTGGTGACGCGAGGCGCTGGACGCGCGGGAGTCGGGGCTTGTGCCAGAGCGGCGCTCGCTCCGATGGCGGCCAACAGGGTCAAGAGAGCACGTACTGCCAATTGGAACCTCATCAGAACCTTGGAAAGAAGTCGGCGGTCGTCCCGGTACCGGTTTGCCGCAGCGTCGGATCGTTCGCTGTGGTGTAGCCGGGGACGTTGCGCAGGAAAACGTCGACCGGATTGGTACCCAGGCGAGCCAGCCCGTTGAGCTCGAGCTGGACGAATACCGAGTTGCTGACCTGCTGGGTGTTGGTCTGCAGGCGCTGCGCCGCGATGCGGAACACCCAGCACCCGCCATTGTACTCGAAGCCGACCACGCCCTCCAGCGTCTTGGCGTCGACCAGCGAATAGTTCCAGCGTCCGATCACCGACCAGTTGTTGGTGAGCGGCCACTGGCCGGACAAGTCGATCTGTTTCAATTGCGAGACCTGGCCGGCGGAGTTGATGTATTGGAAGATGTAGCGGTAAAGCACGTTGAGAACCTGACCTGGCGCTGGCTGATAGCGGCCGCCGACGTCGAGCTCCTCGGTTTGGCGAGGGCTCGGCTGATAGTTGAGCAGCGCCGCCGCAGTCCACACGTCCGACAGACGGGTTTCGCCGGTGACCAGAATGTCGGAACTGTTGGACGTGCGCGGCGGCTCGTTGAGCGTGACTTGCTGGCTCTCGAAGTAGTAGCGCTGGCCGATTGCGAATCGCATTCTCTCGGCGCCGCTCTCCGGATCGAGGAAGCGCGACCCGAGCGCAACCGTGAGCTGATTGGCGTCGCCGATGCGGTCCCAGCCAAGGTAGCGGTTCGCGCTGAACAACTGGGAGAAGTTGAAGTCGTCCTGGGCGGTGTCGAAGATGGGGTAGGTGCTCTGGTTGCGGAAGGGGATGTTGACATAGAACAGGCGCGGCTCCAGCGTCTGGATGAATTTACTTCCGAACCAGTCGGCATCGCGCTCGAACACGATACCTCCGTCGAGCGTTGTGATAGGCAGGACGCGGCTGAAGCTCGCAGGCGGTGTTGCAGGGTTTTGGAGGTCGTAATACGTCGCGTCCACTCCCGTCTGCGCCGTGAAAAACCACCAGCTCCCACTCTTCGACCAACTGACCGTCGGATAGATGAAGGAGCGCGCGCCAGTGGGGCGCAGCGCAGAGTTCTGGAAGTTCACGAATTCGCCGCTTGCGCCGAAGTCGAGGCCCTGCCATTCGGTTGGCTTCATGGTGAAGGTAACCTGCGGCTCGCGGAAGTACGGCGGGGTGATCGGATTGTTGGGGTCCTGCAGCGTCTGGAACGTCTGTACCTGCGCGACCACCGAGAACGGGTCGTGGTTGTACCCAACGCCGGCGACGCGCGGCAGGTTGGTCTGCGAGGTAAGCGCCAGCCGGTCGGAGAGATCGGCGAAGTAGGTGTTGTCCGAGACCTTTTGCACATTGACGAAGCCTGAGAAGCCCTGCCCGAAATCCTGGTTGTGCCTCCAGGCGAGAGCATACCGGTCGGTGTCGGCGACTCGGTCGTGCGGAAGGTATTCGGCTTCGGCTTCGCCGTTCGACTGCGCAAACAGGTAGCGGAACTCGCCGTCCATCTGAAGGCCGCGGCGACTCATCGGCCGCGCAAGGAGGGTCGCGTCGTAGTTCGGCGCGAGGTTCAGGTAATAGGGCAGCGTGATCTCGAACCCGCGCTGATTGCTCGAGCCGTATACCGGCGTGAGAAATCCCGACTTGCGCTCGTTCGACAGTGGAAAAGTCAAGTAGGGCGAATACAGGAGGGGGACATCATTGAAGTACACCGTCGTGTCGTGCGCCGTTCCGACCTGCCGGGACTTGTCGAGGTCGATGTCGAGCGCCTTCAAGTACCAGTCTTCGTTGCCGGCGACGCAAGTCGTATAGCGGACGTCCTTGAGCTGGTCATGATCAGGCCCGTCGAAAATCACCTCGCTCGCGCTGCCTCGCGAGTCGTTCTCGCCGATACGAAACTCGGGCATGGCGAAGAATCCGGTTTCGGCGCTGCGCTTGAACTTCACTTCGGGGCCGGTTGCCGAATCGATCCCTCGTCGCAGCGTGACATTGCCCTTGCCCCAGATTTCGTCGGTCGCACTGTCGTAGCGAAGCCAATCGGCGAGCACCGTCTGCCGCCGCGTGCGCAGCTCTACCTTGCCCTCGGCTTCGACCCACTCCTGCCCTTCGCCCTCGAGCCGATCGGCGCGCAGGAAGATGGCGTCGCGATCGGGCGGCTCCGCTTGTGGCGGCGCTTGTTGCGGGGTCTGCGGCGTGCCCTGCGCAGCAGGTTGCGGTTTGGGCGGCTTGACAAGGGGCGGTTCGAGGAACGGCGAGAGTTTGAGTCGCGGCGGGGTTTCGGCAGTGCCCGCCGCCGCTTGCGCGAAGCTGTCGGCGCCCCGCAGTAGCACGATCACGGCAAAACCGGCGAAGGCGATGCGGCGCATGCGGGGCGTTGGACAGCGCGAATGCTAAAATGATTGCATTCTACCTGCCCGCCCGCCCACCCCAGCGCATGAATCGCGACACCCGCTTCGACGCGCTCAGCGCGTGGCTCGAGCGGGTGTTGCCGGCGCCGAGGCAATCGATCGCGCCGGCGTCTTTCGACGCAAGCTTTCGCCGCTACTTCCGGGTGACGCTCACGCACGAGATCACTCTGCCCGACTCCGGCGCGCGCGCGACGACATTGATCGCGATGGATGCGCCCCCCCCGCACGAGAACTGCGGGCCCTACGTCAGCGTGGCCCGACTCCTCGCCGACGCCAGTGTGCACGCGCCAACGGTGCTTGCAAAAGATCTGACGCAGGGCTTTTTGCTTCTCTCCGACCTCGGGACGCGAACGTATCTCTCGGAGCTGAGCGACGCCACCGCGCCCGTCCTCTACAGGGACGCGACGAGCGCGCTGCTGCGCTGGCAGCTCGCGAGCCGTCAAGGCGTTCTGTCGCCCTACGACGAAACGCTGCTCCTGCGCGAGCTCAATCTGTTTCCGGAATGGTACGTCGCCAGGCACCTCGGCATCTCACTGGCCGATGAACAGCAGGCGGTGCTCGCGGCCGCCTTCAGGCTCATCCTCGACAACAACCTCAAACAGCCGCGCGTTTACGTGCATCGCGACTACCACTCGCGCAATCTGATGGTGTGCCCGCCCAATCCGGGCGTTCTGGATTTCCAGGATGCGGTTTACGGTCCCATCACCTACGACCTGGTTTCGCTGCTGCGCGACGCCTACATCGCCTGGGACGAGGAGCGGCAGCTCGACTGGGCGGTCCGGTACTGGGAACGCGCGCGCGAAGCCCGATTGCCGGTCGATGGTGATTTCGCCGCGTTCTGGCGCGACTTCGAATGGATGGGAGTGCAGCGGCAGTTGAAGGTGCTGGGCATCTTCGCGAGGCTCTATCACCGCGACGGCAAGGACGGTTACCTCAACGATCTGCCGCGCGTGATGGTTTATCTGCGCAGCGCGTGCGCACGCTATCGCGAGCTCCTTCCCTTGGCGAGGCTTCTCGACCAAATCGAGGCGCGAGTGCCGATAGTCGGGTATACCTTTTGATGCGCGCCATGATCCTCGGCGCAGGGCGCGGCGAGCGCATGCGTCCGCTCACCGATACGCGGCCGAAGCCGCTTCTTGACGTCGGCGGCAAGCCGCTGATCGTCTGGCAGATCGAGAGGCTCGTCGCCGCCGGTTTCGACGACCTCGTGATCAACGTCTCGCATCTGTCTGCCGACATCGAGGCTGTGCTGGGCGACGGCGCTCGCTATGGCGCGACTATCCGGTATTCGCGAGAGTTCTTCCCCCTCGAGGTTGCCGGCGGCATCGCCACCGCGCTGCCGCTCCTGGGCGAAGGCGTCGTTCCGATCGTCAGCGCCGACATCCACACCGCCTATGACTATGTCCGCCTGCACGCTCGCCTCGCGGCAATGGAGGCCACTTCGGAACCGCCACATTTGCACATGGTGATGGTGCCCAATCCTGAATATCACGCCGCGGGCGACTTCGTTCTCGCGGACGGGCGGCTGGCGCTCTCCGGCGCTCCCCGGCTGACATTCGGAAACATCGCCCTCTACCGTCTTTCGCTTTTCCGCGATCTCGCCCGCGGCAAAAGGCTTAAGATTCTCCCTCACTACCGGGACTGGATCGGCCGCGGGTGGGCGAGCGGCGAACTCTACACCGGCTCGTGGATCAATGTGGGTACCCCTGCCGATCTCGATCATCTCGACCGGCTGCTGCGAAGCACAGTCCAAGCACCATGAACGCCAACACCGAACCCCTGACACGCAATCCGCTGCTCGATTTCTCCGGTCTGCCCCGCTTCGCGGAGATCCTACCGGAGCACGTGAGCCCTGCGGTCGATGCGCTCCTCGCAGAAGCTCGCGCAACCGTCGATCGAATCACCTCCGCCGCCGCCGAACCGTCATGGGAAAACTTCGTGGCGCCGCTCGCCGAGGCGCTCGATCAGCTCGATCGCGCGTGGGGACAGGTGGTACATCTCAATGCAGTCGTGAACACGCCGCCGCTGCGCGAGGCCTACCACGCCAACCTGCCCAAGATCACGGCGTTCCATACCGAGCTTGCGCAGGACGAGCGGGTCTTCGCTCGATACCGCGCGCTCGCGCAGTCGGGTGCGTTCGCGTGTTTTGAGCCGGCGCGGCGCCGAATGATCGAGAACACGCTGCGTGACTTCCGGCTCGCCGGGGCCGAGTTGCCGCCGGACAAGAAACGGCGTTTCAAGGCGGTCGAGGAAGAGTTGGCGATGGCCTCGTCGCGCTACGAGGACAACGTGCTCGACGCGACCAATGCGTGGGCGCTGTATGTCGAGGGCGCCGTAGCGCTCGCCGGAGTGCCGGCGGACGTCGTGGCGGCGGCTCGACAGGCTGCCGAGGAGGACGGCAAGCCGGGTTTCAAGCTGTCGCTGCGCATGCCGTGCTACCAACCCGTCATGCAATACGCAGAGGACCGCGGCCTGCGCGAGACGCTCTATCGCGCCTACGGGCAGCGGGCCAGCGAATTCGCTAACCCGGAATGGGACAACACGGCGCCGATCAATCGCATTCTCGAATTGCGCGCGGAGGCCGCAAGCCTTCTCGGTTACGACAGCTTCGCCGACGTCTCGCTGGTGCCGAAAATGGCGCGAGCGCCCGCCGAAGTGCTCGCGTTCCTGCGCGACCTCGCTCGGCGGGCGAAGCCTTACGCGGAGCGCGACATGGCCGAGCTCCGCGAATTCGCCCGAGACAAGATCGGGATTCGAGAGCTCGAGGGTTGGGACATCGCGTACGCGTCGGAAAAGCTTCGCCAGGCCCGCTACAGTTTCTCGGACGAAGAAGTGAAGCAGTATTTTCCCGAGGATCGCGTTCTTGACGGACTGTTCCGGCTGGTCGAAACGCTCTTCGCAGTTACGATCCGCGAATCGCGGGCGAGCGCGTGGCATCCCGCGGTGCGCTTCTACGACGTAATCGACGGCGAAGGCGCTATCGCCGGTCAGTTCTACCTCGACCTCTACGCGCGGTCCGGCAAGCGCGGAGGGGCGTGGATGGACGACGCCATCAACCGCCGGCGGCAGGGCGCACGTCTGCAGCATCCTGTCGCCTATCTGACGTGCAACTTTTCGGCGCCCGTGGGCGGCAAGCCAGCGCTTTTCACCCACAACGAAGTGACCACGCTGTTCCACGAATTCGGCCACGGCCTGCACCTGCTGCTCACGCGCGTCGACGTGCCCGGCGTCTCCGGGCTGGAAGGCGTGGAATGGGACGCGGTCGAGCTCCCCAGCCAGTTCATGGAGAACTTCTGCTGGGAATGGGAAGTGCTCGAGTCGATGACCGCTCACGCCGACACCGGCGCCGCGCTCCCTCGCTCGCTTTTCCAGAAGATGCGCGCCGCCAAGAATTTCCAGAGCGGCATGCAGATGGTCCGCCAACTCGAGTTCGCCCTGTTCGACATGCAACTGCACCACCGCTTCGACCGGACTGGCGCCACGCCTCAGGATCTGGCGCTCGCGGTACGCCGCGAGGTCGCGGTGGTGCCGCGACCTGCCGACGACCGCAGCATCACCCACTCCTTCAGCCACATCTTCGCCGGGGGTTACGCAGCAGGCTATTACAGCTACAAATGGGCGGAGGTGCTGTCGGCGGACGCCTACAGCCTGTTCGAGGAGCAGGGCGTGATGTCTCCAGGGGCGGGGGCCCGCTTTCGGGATGAAATCCTCGCCAAGGGAGGTAGCCGACCGGCCCTGGAGTCGTTTGCCGCGTTTCGCGGCCGGCAGCCCCAAATAGACGCCCTGTTGCGCCATAATGGTATGTCCATGTCATAATGCAGCGATAAGCCAAGGAGCCCGCCATGGGTACCGCACCCCGTCGTCCTCTTTCAGCGGCCGGCCTCGCGATGCTGGCCCTCGTCAGCGCGAGTCTCGGAGCTCAGACACTGCAGGTGTACCGCTACATCGACAGCGATGGCCGGGTCGTCTATTCGGATAGACCCCCGCCGCCAACGGCGAAGGATGCCCAGGCCAAGCGCATCGGCGCCAACAGCATCGAGACCAGCGCCCTGTCTTTTGCAACGCAGCAGGCGCAGGAGCGCTACCCGGTCACGCTCTACAGCTTTGCCTGCGGGGTGATTTGCGACACGGCGCAGGGGATGCTGAACAAGCGCGGGGTTCCGCATACGATGATCGACGTCGGGCAGAGCGAAGGTGCCGACAAGCTGAAGAAGCTGACTGGCGGGCTCGATGCGCCGACGCTGCAGGTCGGAGACCAGTTCGCCATCGGTTTCAACGAGACACGATGGCAGGGAATGCTCAGCGACGCCGGCTATCCGAAGACGCCCCCGCCGCGGACCGCGCCGGTTGGCCGCGCGCCCGGACCTGCAGCCCCCGAGCCCGCCGCCACGACACAAACCGCCCAGCCCACACTTCCCCCCAAGGGCGGATATCCGCAGCAGTAGCGGTCCGAGCAGCGAAGCAGGGGCCCCCAGCACTGTTGCGCGTAAGGCGGCGACTCGTCGTCGGCCCTTGCGCCCGGCTCGGGTCGCATCCGCTCGCTAGCGCTCGCGGAATCCTGCTCCGCCTCGCCAGTCGCCCCACTTAAGCGGGGATGCGAGCGTCCGCGAGTGGCCGCCGCGGCCGACACTGAACCGAGCGTTCCACGCAAACCGTACTAGGAGGCCGCGGCGGGCGAGACCCCGGCGTCGCCAGTCGCCCCACAAGCGCAGCGAGTGGGGCGGCCGACGCTCAACCCTGCGTTCGAACTCCACGGTACCAGGAGCCCGCGCGGCGAGCAGTCTCTGAGGGTCGAGCGGTCTAAGGACGCTCCACTCGGCGTCGCCTAGGAGCACGTGCCCTCGTCAACGCTTTCCGGCGTCGAGCTTGAGCTCCTTGATCTTTCTAGTGAGCGTGTTCCGCCCCCAGCCGAGCCAATGCGCTGCCTCCATGCGATGTCCGCCCGTGTGCGCCAGGGCGCGCAGGATGAGGGTGCGCTCGAATTCTCTTTCGAGCCGCTCGCCCACCGCCTTCTCGCCGCGAGCGAGCGCTTGCGCGAGCTCCCGATCGAGCACCTGTTGCCAGGTGCTCTCGTCGCCGCGACCGCCGCCCGCGGCAGCGCGGACTTCGGACGGCAGATCTCCGACGTCGATCTTCTGACCAGGCGCCATCACGGTGAGCCAATGGCAGATGTTTTCGAGCTGTCGCACATTGCCAGGAAAGGCGAAGGTGGCGAGCACTCTAAGCGCCGGATCGGTGAGCTGCTTGGGCTCGACTCCGAGCTCGCGTGCGCTCTTCTGGAGAAACTGCCGCGCGAGTGGCGCGACATCTTCGGCGCGCTCGCGCAGCGGCGGCAGCCGCAGCCGTACGACGTTGAGCCGGTGCAGGAGGTCTTCGCGGAACAGTCCCTGCCGCACACGCTCCTCGAGGTTTTGGTGCGTCGCTGCGATAATGCGCACGTTGGCCTTCAGCGGCGCGTGGCCGCCGACGCGGTAGTACTCGCCATCGGCGAGCACCCGCAGCAGCCGCACCTGCAGGTCGGGGGGCATGTCGCCAATCTCATCGAGAAACAACGTCCCGCCTTCGGCCTGCTCGAAACGGCCTCGGCGCGCGGTCTGTGCGCCGGTGAACGCGCCGCGCTCGTGGCCGAACAACTCCGACTCCAGGAGATCCTTGGGAATCGCTGCGGTATTGATCGCCACGAAAGGTCCTGCGGCGCGCGGGCTGTGGCGATGGAGCGCGCGAGCCACCAGCTCCTTGCCGGTGCCCGACTCGCCGGTAATCAGAACCGTCGCGTGCGACTGCGACAGCCGTCCGATGGCTCTAAAGACTTCCTGCATCGCCGGCGCCTGCCCGAGTATCTCGGGAGCTTCGGTCCCTTCGACCACCGCCGAGGACGGCCCTGGAGCGTCCGCGCTCGCACGCCGAATCAGCGCGACGGCGTCGTCGACGTCGAACGGCTTCGCCAGGTATTCGAAGGCGCCTCCCTGAAACGCCGCGACCGCGCTGTCGAGGTCCGAAAATGCAGTCATGATGATCACCGGCAGCCTGGGATGTCGCTCTTTGATCCTGTTGAGCAGGGCGAGCCCCGATTCGCCCGGCATGCGGATGTCGGAGACGAGCACCTGAGGAGGAGGGTCATGCTGCAGCGCCTGCATGACCTCGCCTGCCGAGGCGAAGGATTTGAAGGCGATGCCTTCGCGCGCCAGCGCCTTTTCCAGGACCCACCGGATCGAGCGGTCGTCGTCGACGATCCACACCGCCTTCATGTTCGCAGTTGCCGCGACTTCTCGGTCGTCATACGCACGCATGCCATCACTCGCAATCTACGCGTTACTCCGGTTGAACTCCAACGGAAGGAGAATCGTGAACACCGTGCGCCCCGGCACGCTCTCCCAATCGATCGCACCGTTGTGCTGGGCGATGAAGGTCTGGGCTATGGTCAGGCCCAGTCCGCTCCCGCCTTCGCGTCCCGACACAAGGGGAAAGAAGATCCTGTCGCGAATCGCTTCCGGAATTCCCGGCCCGTTGTCCTCGATGGAAAGCGCAAGCGCCAGGCGGTGGCGCCGCTTGGCGAGCGTCACGCCGCGCGCCACGCGCGTTGTCAGATGAATCGTAGGGTTGTCGGCGACACCTTCGAGCGCCTGCGCGGCGTTGCGCGTGATGTTGAACACCGCCTGCGTGAGTTGCTCGGGATCGGCGTCGAATTCTGGAAGGCTTATGTCGAAATCCGAGACGATCGCTATGCGCGGAAACTCCGCGTGCACGACGCTTCCGACGCGGGCGAGAATCTCGTGAATGTTGGTTCGCCGGTACTTCGGCAGCCGGTGCGGTGTAAGCATGCGGTCGACGAGAGACTGAAGACGGTCGGCCTCGCCGATGATCACTTGGGTATATTCGATGAGCGGCCTGCGGTCGAGCTCGCGCTCGAGGAGCTGCGCGGCACCGCGAATGCCGCCCAGCGGGTTCTTGATTTCGTGCGCAAGTCCGCGGATCAGGTCGCGGTTGGCCTGCTGCTGCTCGAGAAGCCGCTCCTCGCGCGCGATCTTGAGCTGCTGGTCGATGTGTCGGAACTCGAGCAGCAGCGTTGCCGCCGGCGTGTCGACGACCGATACCGTGCAGGAGAGATGCAGCCGCGTCTTGCCGCCGATGGCGAGCTCCAGCTCCTGCTCGGTGTACGAGGCGCCGCTGGCGAGCGCCCTGGCGATCGCCTGAAACAGTGCCGGCGCGTCGCCGAAGAGCTGTCGCGCCGGCTGTCCCGAAAGTTGGCGCCTGGAAAGTTCGAACAGGTTCTCCGCCGCCGGATTCGCATAGCGCACCTGCAACTCGTCGGACAGCAATACCACCGCCGTCGCAAGAAGCTCCAAGCCCGGGTAATCGACGGAATCTTGTTCGACGGATAGATGAAGCGGTTGACTGGCCATCGCCTACTACCGGCAGGTGCAGCGATGAGTGTAGCAATATCCGCGCCCGCTCGAGAGCGGCGCGCTCAGCGCAACGCGGCGAGTTCCTTGCGCAGAGCTTCGATGTTCTTCTCGTGCAAGCTGACGGCCTGCCGCAGCCGCGCCAGGCGATCGGCGTACCTCTGCGCGTCCGAGGCTTCCTCGGGCAGCGGCTTGGGTGCTCCGTCGCCATACGCGGCACGCGCCTCGGCCAGCAGCTTCTCCTCCGTGGCGAGTTCGTCGCTGAGCACGCGGCGACGAACGTCATCGCGCGACTTCTGTGTCTCCGCGTCAACTTTCGGGAATCCCGCCGGACTGGGCGTCGCCTTGCCTGCGGAACGCGCCTCCTCGCCCACGCAGGACAACTTTTTCCAGCCCTTCTCGGGGGCGACGTTGCTGTAAGCCACGTTGCCTCCGGCGTCGATGTACTTGCAGATCTCCGCATCGGCAGTCGTCGCGAATGCGAGCAGCGCGCACGGGCCAGCGGCGCGAGTGCACCACCGCACCGCCGGAGATCCCCAGGAGAAAGCCATGGCGACGCAGTGTATCAAAAAGCCGCAGCCGCCGCGCTGCGCGGCGGGCTGGACCAACTATGGTCACCACGTCCTTGCTCGGGCGAAGGCGCTTACAAGCTGTAATACATCTCGAACTCGATCGGATGGGTCGTCATGCGGAAGCGCGTGACTTCCTCCATCTTCAGCGCGACATAGGCCTCGAGCATGTCCTCTGAGAAGACGCCGCCGCGAGTGAGGAAGTCGTGGTCTTTTTCGAGGTTCTCCAGCGCTTCCTCGAGCGAAGCGCACGGATGCGGAACTTTGGCCGCGACTTCCGGCGGCAGGTCGTAGAGGTTCTTGTCGATCGGATCGCCGGGATGAATCTTGTTTTGCACGCCGTCGAGGCCGGCCATCAGCATCGCGGCAAATGCGAGATAGGGATTCGTCGTCGGGTCCGGGAAGCGCACTTCCACGCGCCTCGCCTTGGGATTGCTCACGTACGGGATGCGGCACGCAGCCGAGCGGTTGCGCGCGGAGTAGGCAAGGTTGATCGGCGCCTCGAAGCCGGGTACAAGACGCTTGTACGAATTGGTGCCCGGGTTGGTGATCGCGTTCAATGCCTTGGCGTGCTTGATGATGCCGCCTATGTAGTACAGCGCGAAGTCCGACAAACCCGAATAGCCGTTGCCGGCGAACAGGTTCTGTCCGCCTTTCCACACCGACTGGTGCACGTGCATGCCGGAGCCATTGTCCCCGACGATCGGTTTGGGCATGAAGGTCGCCGTCTTGCCGTACGAATGCGCGACCATGTGCACCGTGTACTTGATGATCTGCATCCAGTCGGCACGCTTGACCAGGCTGTTGAACTTGGTGCCGATCTCGTTCTGTCCCGCGGCGGCGACCTCGTGGTGGAAGACTTCGACCTCCACGCCCTGTTCCTCGAGCGCGAGCGAGATTGCATTGCGAATATCCTGCAGCGTGTCGATCGGCGGAACCGGGAAGTAGCCGCCCTTGATGGGGGCGCGGTGGGCCATGTTGCCGCCTTCGTATTCCTTGCCGCTCGACCACGGCGCTTCCTCCGACTCGATCTTGACAGAGCAGCCGGACATGTCCACGTTCCAGGTCACCGAATCGAAGATGAAGAATTCGGGCTCCGGACCGAAGTAGGCGGTGTCGCCCAGACCGGTCGACTTCAGGTATGCCTCCGCGCGCTTCGCGAGCGAGCGCGGATCGCGGTCGTAGCCCTTGCCGTCCGAAGGCTCGATCACGTCGCAAGTGATGTTGAGCGTCGTCTCGTCGGTGAACGGGTCGATGCGAGCGGTATCCGGATCCGGTGCCAGGAGCATGTCCGAGGCCTCGATGCTCTTCCAACCCGCGATCGACGAACCATCGAAGGCGTGACCGTGGTCGAACTTGTCCTGCGTGAACACTTTGGCCGGCACTTGGACGTGCTGTTCCTTGCCACGGGTGTCGGTAAAGCGCAGGTCGACGAACTTGACCTCCTTGTCCTTGATGGTCTTCAGTACATCGGCGGCGGCAGCCATCTGTTTCTCCTGTATGGGGGACTCGTGCTACGGGAAATGAGCGGGAAAACCGGGGATTGCGGACCAGCGAACGAAAAGCAGAAACTATGCCATAAAACCGGTCGCTTCGGCATACTGTGGAACCAATGTTTTGCCGTCGGCGCACTGGCCTCGGGGGCCTGCGCTGCACCAGGATGGGCCGAACGGTGCTGCAGCCGCGTCGCCGTGGTGCAGCATGGTCTACGCGCGGGCTCGAAATTCGGCACGCAGCGATATACTTGCCAAGGAAAACGGCGGAACCGGACCAGGAGAATCCCGTCGAAACATGTCCGAGCAGGAATCGCGCCTTTCAACCGATCACCCTAAGGCGGTCCGCGCCATGACCAAGTCGGTCGAAGCGATCCTTGACGCAGCGCAGCAGCGGGCCCGCGAGGCTGCTTTGCCATATTTTGGTGCGGTCACGCCGACCGAGGCTCATGCATTGCTCCAGGCTCGCGTCAACTCCAGATTGGTCGACGTCCGCACGCGTGCGGAATGGGACTATGTCGGCCGCGTACCGGGGAGCATTCTTATCGAATGGAACACGTATCCCGACGGCGCGCGCAATCCGCGGTTTCTGGATGAATTAAGGAAGCGCTGTGTCGACTTGGACGCGCCGGTGCTTTTCATCTGCCGCAGCGGTCAGCGTTCGGATGCCACCGCCCGGGCCGCCAAGGCTGCCGGCTATTCGATGGCGTTCAACGTCCTGGAAGGCTTCGAAGGGGACAGGGACCCGGAAGGTCATCGCGGCACCCTGGGCGGATGGCGCAAGGCAGGGCTGCCCTGGATTCAGGGATAGAAGAGGTAGACCTGGTAGCCCGCCTGCGACGTTGCGCTCGCATCGATGAACAGCCTGATCGCGAGCTCACTATTGGCGACGAAGCCAGCGGCAGGATCGGCCACCCCGCTCAAGTATTCCTGCGGCGCGAAGGCGCGCCTGACCACGACGCGCTCCTGCGTGTCCGACAGCGTAAGCTCCACGTAGGGGTAGCCCATCGCGAAGGGCGCGCGATTTCTGATCGTCAACGTCAGGATTAGGAGGCCGCGATGCGCGGGGTCGGCCTGCAGATCGGAAGCCTCGATGGAAAGCGCCGATATGTCCTGCAGTGGCCGAACTTCACAGCGCGCGACGGCGCAGAGCTTGATCAGCGCAGGCTTGGTCACCGGCCAGTGAGCGGCGATGGCGTCGCGAAAGTGAAATAACGCCTGGGAGGCGAGCAGCAGCAACAACACCGGAAGCAACGTCGCATACATCCAGGTAGGTAAGCGGCGGCGCTGTTTCTTCTCCTGCCACGCGAAGCGCGTCGCGTAGGCGATCTCATTCTTCTGCACCACCGCTTCTTCGGTTTCCTGCTGGATGCCCCTTACCGAAGGTTCGTGGCGATCGACAGGCTCCTCGGGTGCCGGCTGCAACGCCTGCGCGCTGCGCAGCGTCACCGTCGGCGGGCCGAGCGCCGCATCATCGAATTCGGGTTCGGGTCGGGGGCGTGGCGCCAGCGAGACGAGCCCAGCGACCCCGTCGAACACAGTCCGGCAATGGCCGCAGCGAACCTGCCCGGAACGCATTGCAAGCTGCTCCGGCGTCACACGGAAGATCGTCATGCAGCCTGGGCAGCGCGTGTATTTCTCTTCAGCGGCCATGTTCATGCCTGCGGCTGCCGGCCAGCGCAACCCATCCCTCCTCCCTCTCCCAGAGACCGATATTAAACCACTGCGAATAGGCGGCCACGAGGGCGGCGGCTTGCGCCTCGAGGATGCCGCTCAAGACAATGCTCCCGCCCGCGATTACCCGTGATGCGAGCCGCGGCGCGAGACCTTCGAGGGGATCGGCGAGGATGTTCGCGACTACGACGTCGAATTCTCGCGAGCGAAGGCTTCGCGGCCGCATGAATCGCGCCCTCACCGCGTTGATGCGAGCATTGGCGCGGCTCGCCTCCATCGCCTGATCATCGATGTCGATGCCGATCACCGAGCCTGCCCCGAGCCGGGCCGCGGCGATGGAAAGAATGCCCGAGCCGCATCCGTAGTCGAGCACCGAGGCGCCTCGTTCGAGGTTCGCGTCCAGCCAGCGTAGGCAAAGCCGGGTCGACGGGTGACTGCCCGTACCGAAGGCAAGTCCGGGATCGATGGTCAGGTTAAGCGCCGAGGGATCGACGGGGTCGCACCACGACGGCACGATCCACAGCCGCTCGCTCAACCGGATCGGTCGGAACTGAGCCTGCGTCCGGCGCACCCAGTCGTCTTCCGGGACCGTTGCCGTCGAATGCGCGCCGGGCGTGTGACCGATGCTGCTGCCGGCACGACCAAGCGCGGCGTCGATGTCGGTGCGCGGATCGAACAGCGCCGTAAGCCGGGCGACTTCCCAGCGATGGGATGCGGCGTCCAGCGAGGTTTCAAGCGCGGTCCCGGCCCTCGCATCCGTGATGTCGACCGAGATCGCCCCCGCCGCGAGCAGCGCGTCGGCCCATTCCTCGGCGACTGCCCCCGCTGCGTCGAAGCGCACCGCGACGAGGGTCATACTGCCGCCTGCACCGTCCTCCGCTCGGCCAACATTACGTCGAGCTCCTTGCACCGGTCTAACCGCAAGGCACGCGTCGCCCTCCGGCGGCGACGACCTCCTTGTGCTGATCTCGATAATCCTCGCGAAGAGTGTCGGTGTCCTGCGAGCGAAAGCGAGTGGAGGCGACCCGAGGCGCGCGCAAGGGCCGACGCCGAGTCGCCACACTTTCGCGAAACGGCGGAGGAGCCCCTGCGTCGCTGCTCACGCCGTGGCCTCCTTGCACCATTCGCGTTGAACCACCCACGCGCGTCGGCCACCGGCGGCGATTCGCGGACGCTCGCATCCCCACGCTTCGCGTGGGGCGATCGGCGAGGCGGAGCAGGACTCCGCGAGCGAAAGCCAGTGGAGGCGACCCGACGCGGGCGCAAGGGCCGACCACGAGTCGCCACACTTTCGCGAAACGGCGGAGGAGGCCCCTGCGTCGCTGCTCACGCCGTGGCCTCCTTGCACCATTCGCGTTGAACCACCCCACGCGCGTCGGCCACCGGCGGCGATTCGCGGACGCTCGCATCCCCACGCTTCGCGTGGGGCTCCTGCATCGCTGCTCACGCCGTGGCCTCCTTGCACCATTCGCGTTGAACCACCCCACGCGCGTCGGCCACCGGCGGCGATTCGCGGACGCTCGCATCCCCACGCTTCGCGTGGGGCCCCT
>Ga0187778_10000184_pt1 | contig 43997 bp, 38 predicted proteins | sample 1015_Q2_SP5_20_M_FD_132418 | JGI IMG/M metagenome (GOLD analysis project Ga0187778, IMG submission 132418) | Tropical peat soil microbial communities from peatlands in Department of Meta, Colombia - 1015_Q2_SP5_20_MG | ecosystem: Environmental > Terrestrial > Soil > Wetlands > Peat | place...
ACCTTCGCGCGGATGGTGTAGTTCTGATACTGGGGCAGCGCGATTGCCGCCAGAATCCCGATGATCGCAACCACGATCATCAGTTCAATAAGGGTGAAACCGCGTTGAACCTGGTATCTCATGACATGAAGCTCCTGGTGAGAGAGTCCCGGCCCAATGCCGGCCCATGCCGTAGGTATCGCAAGTCTTGTGCCAGCGGATTTGGGCCCAAATTCTGCCTTTTTTCTCGCTCAAGTTGACGCCTTAGCGCACTTTAAGAGAAAAAACTGCCAAAACTCGTCAGTCGGGTGACCTTTTGCGTCGACTCGGCTTGCCGGGCCGCGACCGCGCGGCAAGCTCGCGGCCCCGAATTTGGCAGAGCTCGGGCGGGCACACTCAAGACAGCCTCGGGAAGATTTTCCGAGGCAAATTTTGCGAGATCTTCGGCGAGAGCCCGTTATGGGCGGCCGGAACTTACTGGCACTGGGAGGGCGCAAATTGCGCCGGCACCGGAAGCGCAGCGATTGAGGCGGGCAGCGCATTGCCAAGAGCGGTATCGGCCGTCGAAGAAGCGCAGGCCCAGTCGATCGGCCCCGTGGCACCAGGCGCCAGCAGCGCACCTTGAATGGAAGGCGTGAGCGTAAGTTGCGCGCCCGAAATCTGAGGCACGAGCGCCGAGAAGGTGATCGTAATCAGGCCCGGAGCGGGTTGCGTGAAATTGGAAATCAGAACGCTGCTTACGTATTTGGTGGAGGCCCCCGCATTGCCGGACTGCGCATTCCAAGTCGCTGCGGCGCTGTTTAGCCCTTGCGCGCCCTGCGAGGCAAAGGCGCCGGCGACTTCCGTCTTCGGCGCGTCGGATAGGCTGAGGCCTTCGACGACTTTGGCTCGCACCGCGTAGCTCTGGTACTGGGGAATGGCGAGCGCCGCTAGGACCGCAACGATTGCGATTACCACCATCAGCTCAACGAGCGTGAAGCCCTTGACGGCCGGGGTCTCCGGGGGTCCGAAAGACCGCCCCGGCAGCGCATTCGATGAGCGAAGAAGCGTAGGCGTCAACTTCATACCGTAAACATGGTATCCCGAGAACGTGGACTTGCATAGCGGTCTACGGCTTTTCGCTCGCACCGAACTCCCCCACGAAAGGTCGGTTTGCCTCGACGAATGCGGGGAATTCGGCCGATGGCCTGCGCTGCCCAGGACGAAAAAACAAACCCTGTAATTGCCAGGCAATCCCCGGACACGACCCCGTTCGGGGAGGTTGCCCCGCCCTCTGGGGCGCCGTCGTGTCCTTTGAGAGCAACATCACTACCAAATTGACGGCAGACAAAGCCTCTCCGGCCAGGTCGACGGGTCCGCGATTCGTGTCCCGCGCTATGAGCTCGATCCGAATGCTTTTATTCTTTTGGCTCAGGGGGATAGCACGGGCCGTAGCAGGGAATTATTAAAAGTGGCATTCGCAGAGCAACTGAAGACCGATAGCGTAGAGGGCTTACGCAACTTTCTCGTTTCGGCGCCCCAAGCGCCTGATCTGGTTGCTCGCGCGTTAATTCCGACTCGCGATTGCATCCAAAAGCACAGCGCCCGTGCTGCGAGCATCGCACGTCGTGCTGTAGCCGACGTCCGCCTTCCTTGCATGCTCTACGCAGCTGTGGGCGCGCTCTTTGCTGATGCAGGTGCCGAAACCGAACTCGCGATATCGCATCTGCGCAGAGTGCATGGCGTGCTTCACGTGCTCTCCTACCCGTGCTCCGGGGGCGAATCCAATCTCGATCCGAGCGCCGGCATCGCAGTCGTCACCAGGGGGTATTGGTTCTCCCGACAGACGCTGGCGCGGCTCATGGCCCAATGCGGTGGGGCCGTTGGCATGTTTGCATGGAACGCAGAACGCGAAGGCGAACAGGCCGATGCGCGCGTGACGCGTGGCACGGCGCAGTTTGTCGACGGCCACCTGCATCTTTGGCTTGCCACACTCGACGCGGTTCGCAGTCGGGGCCAGGCAGCACGAATTGCGGGTCTGGCCTCGGATCTCGTCGACGTGCGCGTTGTGGGTCAACCGCAAAGCGAAGCCGGTACCAACGTGCTGGTTTCGGCCATTGCACTGGCCCGTGCGCTGCAGCCTTCACCCGTGCAAGTGATCGTCGCGCAGGACTTCGAACATCATCCGGAATCGACTGCGGCACGCGCGCCCCTGAACGGCTTGCCGCAATCGGTATTGCTTCAAGGCCTAGGCGCCAAGGCTCTGGCAGCATAGCCTTGGACCGAAGCGCGTAGCCGCTGCGGCGGGAGGCTACGCGATAATGGTCGCCCGCAATGACTCGGGGCCCCGATGGCAGCATCCCTTTCTTTCGATGTCAACGGCGAGCGCGTTGCCGTGGACATGGACTCAGCCACACCACTGCTTTGGGTGCTGCGCGACCGCTTGCAGCTCACGGGCACGAAGTTTGGCTGCGGCATCGGTGTCTGCGGTGCCTGTACGGTCGTCATTGATGGCGTCGCGCACCGCTCCTGTGTCACTCCGCTCGAAGCCGTGGAAGGCCGCAAGGTCACCACGATTGAGGGCGCGGGCGCCGGCGGACTGCACGCACTGCAACGCGCATGGATTGAACACCAGGTGCCGCAGTGCGGATATTGTCAAAGCGGCATGTTGATGGCGGCCATCGGTCTGCTCAACGAGAATCCCGATCCGACCGACGAGCAAATCGACGCGCAGATCGACAACATCTGCCGATGCGGCACCTATCCGCGCGTGCGCCAGGCCATTCACAGTGCGGCGCGCGCACTGCGCCAAAGCAAATGAGCCCCGCGCGGTGAAGCGGCGAACCTTTCTCGTCGGGGGCCTTGTCGTCGGAGCCACGGGCGGCGCGCTGCTGGTCGGCATCGGTCGCATCGCTTCGGATCGCGTCGGGCGCGCCGACGCGTTGGCCCCGCGGCCAGGCTCGGTCGGTCTTAATGGCTGGGTGCGCATCGATGGTGAGGGCCTCGTTACCGTCGTGATGGCTAGCGTCGAGATGGGTCAGGGCGTAAGCACCGCGCTACCGATGCTCGTCGCCGAGGAGCTCGATGTGCCCTTGGCGATGGTGCGAACCGAGCGCGCTCCCGAGGCTTTGCGTTACGGCAATCGCGCGGTTTTCGATCTGACGTGGTGGTTTCACCCCGATGACCAGGACAGTAGGCTGGCACGCGGCCTGGTCGACATGACACAACTGCAAGGTGCGCTGCTGGGCGTACAAGTCACAGGCGGCAGCACGAGCGTTCGCGACTCCTATGACACGCTGCGGCAAGCCGGAGCCTCGGCGCGCGTCCAGTTGATCGGTGCGGCCTGCGCGCGCTGGGGTGTCACGCCCGCAGAATGCACGACCGCCGACGGGGCCGTCGTGCACGCAAGCGGCAAGCGCCTGGGCTATGGTGCGCTGGTCGCGGAGGCGGCCAAGATTCCCGTTTCGGGATCGGTGGCGCCCAAAGCCGCCTCCCAGCGCAAGCTCGTGGGCACGAGCGCCGCGCGCCGCGACATCCCGAGCAAAGTTACCGGAGCCGCGCTCTATGGCGCCGATGTGCGGTTGCCCGGAATGCTGTTTGCCGCCGCGCGTGGCTGTCCTGTTGCCGGCGGCACGCTCGCGAGCCTCGATGCGACCGCGGCACAGCGCATCCCGGGGGTTGTCCGGGTCCTGGCATACGACGGTGCGGCCGGTTGCGCGCCGGGCGTCGGTGCGATCGCGCAAAACACCTGGCAGGCGCAACTCGCCGTCACGGCCTGCAAGGTCGAATGGAACGAGGGCCCGAACGTGACCTTTGCGAGCGAGCAACTGCTCGCGGGCATGCGGGCCATGCTCGAAGGCGAGGCCAACGGTTTCGTGTTTCACGAGCGAGGTGAGGGCGCCCAGGCGTTGCAGTCGGCCGCTCGGACCGTGCAGGCCGATTACTCGGCGCCTTGGCTTGCCCACGCGACCATGGAGCCGATGAATGCGGCTGCGCAATGGATCCCGGACGGTGCCACGGCGCGCCTGAAGCTCTGGGTGCCTACGCAGGCACCGACTTTTGTGCTCGGCACGGCCTCACGCGTGTCGGGTCTTGCGCACGACCGCATCGAATTGGAGGTCACCGAGGTGGGCGGTGGATTTGGCCGACGGCTGGAGGCCGACTACATTGTGCCGGCCATTGCCATGGCGCGCGCGGTGGCGCCCACGCCGGTGCACGTGCAGTGGTCGCGCGAGGAGGACATGACGCACGACTTTTACCGACCGGCGGCCGTTTGTCGCCTAAAAGCCGGACTCGATGCGAACGGTCGCCCCATCGCCTGGGTGACGCGCAGCATCTCGGATGCGGTCACGCCCCAGTTTCTCGCGCGCAACTTTCCGCTCATGGCCAAGCTCTCGGCCGCGGTGCCCGACCGCACACAGGCCGAGGGTCTGTGGGACCAGCCCTACGAAATTCCGAACCGGCGCTGCGCGCACGTCACCTACGAAACGCCGGTTCCCATCGGCAACTGGCGTTCGGTGGGTCATTCGCATATGGCGTTTTTCGCGGAGTGCTTCTTGGACGAGCTCGCCCACGCGGCGGGCGCAGATCCCTTGGTATACCGCAAGGGGCTCTTGGCCCAGCACCCGCGCCACCGCGCAGTACTCGAGCTGGCGGCGCAGAAGGCCGGTTGGGGCGAGGCGCTGCCCGCGGGCCACGCGCTGGGCATCGCGCTGCACGAGTCCTTCGATACCATCGTCGCGCAAGTGGCGCAAGTTTCGATCGAGTCCGGACGGCCGCGGGTGCACCGGGTCGTATGTGCGCTCGATTGCGGCAGCGTGATCCACCCGGACATCGTTGCGCAGCAAGTCGAAGGATCGGTGATATTTGCGCTGAGCGCCTGTTTGTATGGCGAGATCAGTTTTCGCGATGGCCGCGCACAGCAAAGCAGCTTTCCGAACTATAAAGTCGCGCGCATGCGCGAGACGCCGCGCATCGAGACCTGGTTGGTCGCGAGCCAAGCCGCGCCCACAGGCGTGGGCGAGCCGGCAACGCCACCGCTGGCGCCGGCCGTGGCCAACGCCCTGTTTGCGCTTACCGGGACGCGACTGCGTTCGCTTCCCCTGCGTCTGCCCTGAGGGCGCCGCCGCGTGACGGCATGCGCGCGCCAGCTAGCGGCGCATCGAACGGGCAGTTGACCGATTCGATGATGCCGCCGCCCAGACACAGCTCCCCCTCGTAGAGCACCGCCGACTGCCCCGGCGTGGCCGCCCACTGCGGGTCTTGAAAGTCCAGAACGAACTTGGTTCCGACGGGCTCGCCGGCCGAGGCCGCGCGCAGGCGGCAAGGCGCGTCGATCTGGCGGTAGCGCGTCTTGGCGCTATAGCGCGCCAGCACCTGCGGCGGCACCCCGGCGATCCAACTCGAGTCCAGGACGTGCAAACTGGTGCTGTGCAGCCAAGGGTGCTCATGGCCTTGCACAATCCACAGCGTATTGGTGGCCAGATCCTTGCGCGCGACAAACCAAGGTTCGCCGCTACCCGCGCGCTGGCCGCCAACGCCGATTCCCTTGCGCTGCCCGAGGGTGTAGAAGCTCAGGCCCACATGCTCGCCGACCACTCGCCCCTCGGGGGTGCGAATCGGCCCGGGCCGGCTGGGTAGATAGCGGTTGAGGAACTCGCGAAACGGCCGCTCGCCGATAAAGCATATGCCGGTGGAGTCGCGCTTGCCGGCATTGGGCAGTCCGATGCGTCGCGCGATTGCGCGTACTTCGGATTTGCGCAAGTGCCCCACCGGAAACAGCGTACGCGAGAGCTGCGCCTGGGTCAGTCGGTGCAGAAAGTAACTTTGGTCTTTGTTCGGGTCCAGGCCGCGCAGCAACTGCCATCGCCCTTCGACCTCATGCACGCGCGCGTAATGGCCCGTAGCGATGCGCTGCGCGCCGAACTCCTGCGCATGATCGAGAAAGGCACGGAACTTGATCTCGGCATTGCACAGCACGTCCGGGTTTGGCGTGCGGCCGGCCTCGTATTCACGTAAAAACTGGGCAAAAACGCGCTCACGGTACTCGGCACTGAAGTTCACCGCTTCGAGCTCGATGCCCAGCACGTCCGCGGCCGCCGCCGCGTCGATCCAGTCCTGGCGCGAAGAGCAGTACGTGTCGTTGTCGTCGTCTTCCCAGTTCTTCATGAAGACGCCCGTGACGGCATAGCCCTGCTCGCGCAAAAGGAAAGCAGCCACCGAGGAGTCCACGCCCCCGGACAGGCCCACGATGATCGGCTCTCCGGTCATCGGTTAGCGCGCCGGCCGGGTCGCCTGCGCGGCGTGCGCGCGGGGCGCCTCGAAGCGCTCCCAGTGCAACAGATCCAGGCCCGCGCGCCGGCCTGCGAGGTAGTCATCGACACAGCGCAATACCAGCGGGCTGCGCATCGCATCAGCGCGCTCGGCGATTTGTGCGCGCGTGAGCCAAAGTGTGCGAATGATGCCTACGTCGAGCACGCGCTGCGGATGCTCGGCCCCCAGATTGCCTACGAAGGCCACCCGCAGGTAGGTTGTATCGGAGGGTGCGGCGCCGGTTGGTAGCAGGTACAGCCCCAAAAGTCCCGTCGGTTCGAAGTCGTGCGCGGTCTCCTCCAGCGTCTCCCGGATTACGGCCTGCAGAAGCGATTCGCCATATTCCAAGTGACCGGCCGGCTGGTTGATGCGCAGTCCCTGCTGCGTGTTCTCCTCGACCAGCAAGAAACGCGCATCGCGTTCGATGATCGCGGCGACCGTCACGCTGGGTCTCCAGATGTTGGGCATGGGTGAATTGGCCAGGTGGATGAGAATGAAGTAAATTCTACTGTTGCATACGCCCGGCTCGCCATTGCCGGGGCGAATAACGAAGCCAGGAGTGCATCCCATGCGCATTGGAGTTCCGGCCGAGACGCGGCCGGGCGAGACGCGCGTTGCCGCCACGGCGGAGACCGTCAAGAAGCTGGCATCCCAACGGCATCAGATTGTCGTGCAATCGGGCGCGGGCTTGGCGGCAAGTCAGACCGACGAGGCCTACGCGGCAGTCGGTGCCGCCATCGGGACGGCGCTCGATGCCTTCGGAGCCGAGCTCGTGCTCAAGGTGCGCTCGCCCACGGCCGAGGAGCTGGCGTTGATGAAATCGGGCAGCGGTCTGGTCGGAATGCTCGAACCCTTTAACGCGACGGGCATCGCGGCGATGAATGCCGCGGGACTGAGCGCTTTTGCCCTTGAGGCGGCGCCGCGTACCACGCGCGCGCAAAGCATGGACGTGCTGTCCTCACAGGCCAATATTGCGGGCTACAAAGCGGTGCTGATGGCGGCCAACGCATACGGGCGGCTGATGCCGATGCTGATGACGGCTGCCGGCACGATCAAGGCCGCACGCATCGTCATTCTGGGCGCGGGCGTGGCCGGCCTGCAGGCCATCGCAACGGCCAAACGCCTGGGCGCGGTGATCGAGGCCTCCGACGTGCGCCCGGCGGTCAAGGAGCAGATCGAATCGCTGGGCGCCAAGTTCATCGACGTGCCCTTTGAGACCGATGAGGAACGCGAGATCGCCAAGGGCGTGGGCGGATACGCGCGGCCCATGCCGCAGGGCTGGCTCGACCGACAAAAGGCCGAGGTGGCCAAGCGCATCGCCCAGGCCGACATCGTCATCACGACCGCGCTGATTCCCGGGCGCAAGGCTCCGCTGCTGGTCACCGAGGAGATGGTGCGCTCGATGAAGGCCGGTTCGGTGATCGTGGATATGGCTGCGGAGCAAGGCGGCAACTGCGCGCTCACGCAGCCGGGCGTCACCCACGTGCAGCACAACGTGCAGATCATCGGCCAGACGAATCTGCCGGCCCTGGTCGCGGCCGACAGCTCGGCGCTGTATGCGCGCAACGTACTCGATTTTCTCAAGCTTGTGCTCGACAAGGAAGGAACGTTCTCGATCAACAAGGACGACGATATCGTGAGCGCCTGTCTGATGTGCCACGCGGGCGAGATACTGCGCAAGTAGCCGCCGGCTGGCGCAAGGAGCGTGCTGCCCGCGGGTAGCGCCTGCAAAAAGCGAGGTAGCCAATAACCGGGCAAGGGGGGATCGCATATGGAAGTGGTCAGTCACAACGTCATCAATCTGGGCATCTTCGTGCTCGCGATTTATGTGGGCTATCACGTCGTGTGGAACGTCACACCGGCACTGCACACGCCGCTGATGTCGGTGACCAACGCGATTTCTGCGATCGTGATCGTGGGCGCCATGCTGGCGGCCGCGCTCACGCAAACATCGCTTGGGCGCACGATGGGCGTGGCCGCGGTGGCGCTAGCGGCCGTGAATGTGTTCGGCGGGTTTCTCGTGACGCGCCGCATGCTCGAGATGTTCCGCAAGAAGGAGCCCAAATCCAGCGCCTCGTCCGGCCAGAAAACCTGAGACGGAGCAGGCGATGAGCATCAGTCTGAATACCGTCGTGTTGCTGTACCTGGTTGCCTCCGTGTGTTTCATCCAGGCGCTCAAGGGGCTCTCGCACCCGTCGAGCTCGCGCGCGGGCAACACTTTCGGCATGGTCGGAATGACGATCGCGGTCATCACCACGGTGGCGCTGGTTTTCAAGATCCGACCCGAAGATGCGGGCAGCGGCCTTGCGTGGGTGCTCGGTGGCGGCGTTGTCGGCGGAGCCGTCGGCACGACCATCGCGCGCACCGTGCAGATGACCAAGATGCCGGAGATGGTTGCCTTCATGCACTCGATGATCGGCCTGGCGGCCGTTTTCATCGCCATTGCCGCGGTGGCCGAACCCACCGCCTTTAGCATCGTCGGGCGTGGCGAGCCGATTCCTATGGGCAACCGCCTCGAACTGTTCATCGGCGCCTTCGTGGGCGCGATCACCTTTTCGGGCAGCGTGATCGCGTTTGGCAAGCTGGCGGGCCGATACAAGCTGCGCGTATTCCGCGGTGCTCCCGTAGTCTTCCGTGGACAGCACGTGCTGAACCTGGCGCTGGCCGTTGCCATGATCGCCGCGGGCCTGGTCTTCGTGGTCACCCAGGAGTGGCTGCCGTTTCTGGCGATGCTGGCCATCGCCTTTGTCCTGGGGGTTCTGATCATCATCCCGATCGGCGGGGCCGACATGCCGGTGGTCGTCTCCATGCTCAACAGCTATTCGGGCTGGGCGGCGGCCGGCATCGGATTTTCGCTCAACAACCCGATGCTCATCATTGCCGGCAGCCTCGTGGGTTCCAGCGGTGCGATCCTCTCCTACATCATGTGCCGGGCGATGAACCGGTCATTTTTCAATGTGATCCTCGGCGGTTTCGGCAGCGACGCAGCTGCGGGGGCCACGGCCTCCGATCAGCCGCAGCGCCCGGTCAAATCCGGCTCGCCTGACGACGCGGCGTTTTTGCTGAGCAATGCCGAATCGGTCATCATCGTCCCCGGCTACGGCCTTGCCGTAGCGCGAGCCCAGCACCCGCTCAAGGAACTGGCCGACAAGCTCATCAAAAAAGGCGTGCGGGTTCGCTATGCGATCCACCCGGTTGCCGGACGCATGCCCGGGCACATGAACGTCCTGTTGGCCGAGGCCGAGGTTCCCTACGATCTCGTCTATGAGATGGACGACATCAACTCCGAGTTCGGCGAAACCGATGTGGTGCTCGTTTTGGGTGCTAATGACGTTGTGAATCCGGCCGCCAAGGATCCCAAGTCACCCATCGCGGGCATGCCGATTCTCGAGGCCTACAAGGCGCGCCAGATCATCGTCAACAAGCGTTCGATGGCGACCGGCTACGCGGGACTGGACAACGAGCTCTTTTACTTGGACAAGACCCTGATGGTGTTTGGCGACGCCAAAAAGGTCGTCGAGGACATGGTCAAGGCCGTCGAGTGAACGCATTGCCGCCAGCGCCCTGGAGCACGCCGCGGCCATTTGCGCCGCGGTCCGTGGGGCTGGATCAGTTTCCTCTCCTGATGCGTGAAAGTGCGGCGTTGCTCGGGGCCGCTCCGGCACGATTAACGGCGTTGTTCCTGCTCGTTTTCGTACCGGTGCAGTTGTTGCCCAACGTTCCGTACATCGGCATGGCGCTGCGCGAGGCGCTGGCATCAATCGGCTTTGCCGGTTTTTTCGTTGCGCTCGCGTCGGCGCGCCAGGCTCGCCGCCCGACCATCCTCGACATGGCCCAAGCGTGGCGGCTGCCGGGGGACAAGCTGCTTTTGCTGGTTGCCAGCGGCTTGGTCCCCCTGCTTTTTGTCTTGCTGGTCTGGTGGCTGGACCTGGGCGGTGCGCAACTCGATGCGCTCTTGAGCGGTCGCGGTCCCGAGGGGGTGCTGCCGGAGCGCCAACAACTCGAGTTTGTCGTGATTTTCAACCTGGTGGGCATGCCGCTACTGTTCGTCCAGCCGCTTTGCGTTCTGTATGCGTGGTCGGCAACGCGCACGCTCTCCGCCAATCTGCTCGCCTGGCACGCAAACTGGCGCTGGGCGCTGGTCATCGCTCTGGTGCTGATTCCCATTGCGATCGGCCTGGACTCCTTTGATCCGGGCAGCATTTCGGAAATTTTGCTTTCGCTGATCAGCGAGGTCGTCGTCGAGATCGCGTTAAGCGCCTTTACCCTGGTCTTGCTTGAGCACTCGCTGCAGTAAAAGCGCGATCGCATTGCGCAACGGGGCAGCTACTCCCTGCGGGCGGCTTGCAATGCGGTCGGATGCGTCCGCACAATGCGGTCCATGCGATCGCCGCGCGAGGACAGGATGCAAGGGGCCAGGTCACTGATTGCTGCGCTTGTGGGCACTTTTGTGCTGCTGTGCGCGCTGGCACCGGTGCGTGGTGCCGACGGCGGGACCACCGAGCGCAGCGGTTCATGGTGGTCCCTGTGGTCGTGGATTGACGACCTGTTCGGACTCTCCCTTGGCGGTGTCACGTATGGCAGCGACGAGGCCGGCCGGATCATCGGCTCCGACCGGCTGGTGCATTCGGTACGCGCGATTTCGGGTGCTCACCGTATCGAGCTGCGCGGGCCCATCGAGCTCGTCATAAAACAGATGGCAGAAGACAAGCTCACGTTGCACACCGACGACAATATTGCTCCGCTCGTGGAGACATCCGTCGATAACGGCGTGCTGCGCATTGCGTTGCGAGCGGGTGCGAGCTTTCGGAGCCGGCATGCCATTGGCGCCACCGTCGAGCTGGCGCGCTTGGACGCGCTCTCGGTGCAGGGCCCGGGAGACGCGACGTGCGCGGACCTTGACGCCAATTCCCTTGAGATCGCGCTCAATGGGCCGGGCGAAGTGCATTTCGAGTCGCTGCACAGCGCAGCGCTCACGGTTCGGTCGCAGGGCAGCGGCGCCGTCCGCGTGACCGGCACTTCGCCTCGGCAGGACTACCTTCTCGAGGGCAGTGGGGACGTTGATGCCTCCGAACTGGCCGGTCGCGTGGTCACGGTACGCGCCAGCGGCAGCGGCGTGGCCCAGGTCTGGGCCGCCGAATCCCTGACGGTGGACATCTCCGGCACGGGCGAGGTGCGCTATCGCGGCCAACCCGCGCTGACGAGCTCGGTGCACGGGACGGGTCGACTCATCCACCAGTGAGCCGCCTGCGCCGGGCGCTCCGGTGGCGGCGCTGCTAGCGCAGCATCTTGCCGGGGTTCAGGATGCCCAGCGGATCGAGCGCCCGCTTGATGCGCGTCATCAGTTCAACTGCCTCGGGCCCGTGTTCGGCCACGAGAAAATCGATCTTGTGCAGACCCACGCCATGCTCGCCGCTGCAGGTGCCGTCCATGGCAAGCGCGCGCTCCACCAGGCGCTGATTGCAGGCCTCGGCCGCATCCCGTTCCCGCTGAGCCGCGGGGTCGATGAGCATCTGCACGTGAAAATTTCCATCGCCTACGTGGCCGATCAGCATGTAGGGAAACGGCGCTTGCGCCAAATCGACCCGCGTGGCCTCGATGCACTCCGCCAGCCGCGAGATGGGCACGCACACGTCCGTCGTGATGGAGCGGCAGCCCGGTCGCAGCTGCAGTCCAGCAAAATACGCGTTGTGACGCGCGGCCCAAAGACGGCTGCGATCTTCGGGAGTCCGCGCCCATACGAAATCCACGCCCTCGTGCTCGTGGGCGATTTGCTGCACCGCCTCGGCGTGCTCGGCCAGGGCCGATTCGGAGCCGTGGAATTCGAAGAGCAGCAGAGGCGTTTCGCGCAGCGCCAATTTGCTGTAGGAGTTGACGGCCCGCACCGCGCAGGCATCGAGCAGCTCGCAGCGTGCCACTGGCACCGCCATTTGTATGGTTGTGATCGTCGCGCGCACCGCCGCGTCAACGCTGGGGAAGTTGCAAATCGCCGCGGCGACCGCTGCGGGCTGCGCCGCCAACCGGACCGTCACTTCGGTGACGATGCCCAGCGTGCCCTCGCTACCGATGAACAATCGCGTCAGATCGTAGCCTGCCGCCGACTTTTTGGCGCGCCGCGCGGTGTGCAGCACCTGCCCCTGCGCGTCGACTACCGTCAGGGCCAGGACGTTTTCGCGCATCGTCCCGTAGCGCAGCGCATTGGTCCCCGAAGCACGCGTTGCAACCATTCCGCCCATCGTCGCGTTGGCGCCGGGATCCACGGGAAAAAACAATCCCTTGTCCTTGAGCTCCGCATTGAGCTGCAGGCGCGTGACACCGGCTTCGACGCTGGCCGTCAGATCGGCATCGTGGACCGCGAGAATCCGCTGCATGCGCGATAAATCCACGCAGACCCCGCCGCGCGGTGCCAGCACCTGGCCTTCGAGGGAAGAGCCCGCGCCGTAGGCGATTAGGGGTACGCATTGCGCGGCACAGGCCCGAACGAGATCCACTACATCCTGCGTCGATTCGGCGAAAACAACGGCATCCGGGGGCATCGGAGGGTATGCCGACTCGTCGCGCCCGTGGTGATCGCGAACCGCCGCCGCCGTGGCAAAGCGCTCCCCGAAGCGCTCCCGCAAGCTCGTAACGAAGGAGGGCGCAAGATCCATAGAGACATTGGACCACGCGCCGGGGCGCTCGTCCATGCGCGCGCGTGCGAGGGACCCTCGCCAGCTCGTAGGCCTTGACTAGACGCTGCCGGGATTGCCGCGGCGGTTTGCCGCTTTGCTAATGGCCGCGAGGACAGCCTCGGAATGCACGAATAGCGACCAGAGCAGCCAGGCCGCGGTCGCCAGGATGACGACGATAAAGGTCCAATCCAAATACGACTTGATATCGGGTGCGAGCACCGGCGTGAGGAAGCGAAGCAGCACTTCGTAGAAGCTGGCAGCGACGATCAGGCTCACCAGCGCCAGCACCGAGGTCGCCAGGTGTGCGCCACTGCCTGCGCCTCGCCGCAGCTGACCGGCGTGGCGGTAGCCCAGCGCCCACAACAGCCCCAGAGCGCCGCTGTGCGCGATGAACTGAACGAGGGAGCCTGCGCTGATACGCGCGTTGCCGATCATCGTGTTCCGAAAGACATCCAAGTTTCCGAGCACGGCGCCCAGCGCCAGCGCCGCGATGATCACGACAACGTACTTTCCGATCCAGAGCCAACCTTCTTCTTGCATGGGCATTCGTATGAGTTCCGATGTGTGTCTGGCGTCGGGCGCTCGCCCCGGCGGTTTTCAGTCTCTTGCGCGGTCGCGATCGCGCCCGCTGTCGCGGTCTTCATGTGCACGCTGCTCGCCATGGTGCTGGGCGAGCACGTGCTGCTGGTACCAGCCGTGGTCGACGAAGTACACCGGTTGGCCACAGGCGTGATATTCGTTGCAATGCTCCTTCCAGTGGACACGATGCTCCGGCGGCACCCACAAATAAATCGGCTCCCCGGGGAGCGCGGGCGCGGTAGCCGGCGGTAGCGCAATCACGGGTGTGGCCACGATGACCTGCGGCTGCGGATAGCGGGCGACGTCGACACGACCGTATACGCCTGGCTCGCTGAACTGCACGGTGAGGCCGACTTCGGCTCGTGGCGCCGATGCACCGGCCACCAAGCACAACACAAACGCGGGTATCAGACAATGTTGCAGTCGCACACGCCCCCCTTGTCCTTGGGCTCCGGGATGCTACCCGCTTGGGCACAAGCACGCCACATCCGGACGGTCTAGCGCCTCGAACCAGCCCGCGATGCTCGCGGCTATGCTTGAGCCCTCGTCGGCACGGGTTTGCGCGCGCAGCGCAAGTTCACGGCCGATCGCAGGGATGTGAGCCGGGGTCCACGCACTCTTTTCTCGGCCGGCCATCGAAACGAACGAGGTGCACTTGGCAAACCGACTATCGGCAATCGTGACTCGCACCGGCGACGATGGAACAACCGGCTTGGGCGACGGCACGCGCACGAGCAAAAGCAGTCTGCGCATCGCAACCATCGGCGAGATCGACGAACTGAACTCGCACATCGGTCTGCTGCTCACCGAAACGCTTGCGGCCCCGATCCGCGAGGATCTAGTGGCGATTCAACAGGACTTGTTTGATCTGGGCGCGGAAGTGTCGATGCCCGGCCAGCGGATTCTTGGATCGGCTTGCGTGGCACGCCTCGATGAGCGGCTGGCCCACTACAACGAAACCTTGCCGCGTCTGGCCGAATTCATTTTGCCGGGCGGGACGCGTGCGGCGGCACAAGCGCACATATGCCGCACGGTGTGCCGCCGCGCCGAGCGATCGCTCGTCGCGTTGGCGGCGGCCGAGCCGGTGGGCCAAAGTGCTCGACAATACTGCAACCGGCTCTCGGACCTGTTGTTCGTGCTCGCACGCACCTTGAATCGTCAAGCGGGTGGCAGCGAACCGCAGTGGCGCGGCACGCGGCCGTAGCCCTAGGCCAAAACGAGAAGTGCGCGGGGCCCCGTTCGTCGGGCCGCACCTACTTGCCCGTATTTGCGTTTTGCCTGCGCCGCTCTCGCACGCCCGAGGCCAGTGTTTGCAGACACTCCACGCTCTGCTCCCATCCCAGACAGGCGTCGGTAATCGATTGACCGTAGGTGAGCGGCTCTCCGGCCACAAGGTCCTGCCGGCCTGCGACGAGGTGGCTTTCGATCATCACGCCGATGATGCGTGCCTCCCCGTGCGCCAGTTGCCGGGCGACATCCGCGCACACTTCGAGCTGCCGCACGGGGTCCTTGCGGCTATTGGCGTGGCTCGCATCGATCATGAGGCGCTGCGCCAAACCGGCGCGGGCAAGCTCGCCGCAGGCGGTGTCCACGCTGGCGGCATCGTAGTTGGGTTGAGTTCCGCCGCGCAAAATCAGATGGCAGTCCTCATTGCCGCGCGTGGATACGATTGCCGAGTGTCCCGCTTTTGTGACAGACAAAAAGTGGTGCGGTTGCTGCGCCGCCTTGATTGCGTCGACCGCAATGCGGATGTTGCCGTCGGTACCATTTTTGAAGCCCACGGGGCAAGACAGCCCCGAGGCCAGTTCGCGATGCACCTGGGATTCGGTCGTGCGCGCCCCGATCGCGCCCCAGCTCACAAGGTCCGCGACGTATTGCGGTGTGATCATGTCCAGGTATTCGCAGCCGGCCGGCAACCCCAGCTCGCTGATCGCCAGCAGCAGCTCGCGTGCCAGGCGCAGCCCGCGGTTGATGCGAAAACTGCCGTCGAGATCCGGGTCGTTGATCAGTCCTTTCCAGCCAACCGTCGTCCTGGGCTTTTCAAAGTACACCCGCATCACCAGTTCCAGATCCGACGCGTGGCGCCGCCGCTCGCCGGCCAAGCGCTGCGCATACTCGAGCGCGGCCTTCGGGTCGTGGATCGAACACGGACCGATGACCACGAGCAACCGATCGTCCATGCCGTGCAGTATGCGATGGGTTGTCAAGCGCGCGTCGTGCACTGCGCGAGAAGCCTCCTCTGAGCACGCCAGCTCATGGATGAGGTGGGCGGGCGGCACGAGTTCCTTGATCTCCTTGATGCGAAGATCATCGGTCATGAATCGCATTGCGCTACTCCGGCAAGGAAAACGGTCCGTTCGAAAAAAAACCGCCAGGTTGGTAGCCTGGCGGTCGGGTGTCTTGTGTGCGGTGATTCACGCGCGCGCTAAGACTCCTTCCGCCGGCGGCCGAAAGAAGCCAGAAAACCAGAGCGCAAAAGGCTGCAACAGCTGCTTCATTCCTCGCTACCCGTAACCGGAGAGCACCCCCGCGACACGCCCCTGGAGCATGGCGCTGCGATCGCACAACGGGCGATACTGTACCACCGGCAGGCCCGGCCGCGGCGCCGAGCCCGTAGCTACGCCTTAGAAGCGCAGTCGCACGCCAAATTGCGCCGAGTTCGAGGGCAAGAATCCGTAGATTTCCTGGCCCTCCCCGCTGCTATCCGTGAGGCGGTAGCTCCCAAATAGTGCGACGTCTCGCGTTAGGCTGTAGTCCACCCGAAAGTCCATATCCAGGCCCTGTCCGTGGCCGGTTCGCACGCCCTCGGCGCTAACGGACAACAGCCAGCGATCGGCCAAGCGTCCCTCGCTCGCCAAGTGCATGCTGGGCAGCGCGCCCACATGCATATGGTCCGACGTCGTGGGTGCGATCAGGCGCTGCCAGGGCGTGCTCTGGTCGACAGCCGTCGACAGGCCGATTTTGAAGTCCCAACTGGGGCTCGAGAACCAGGTGTAGCGATACGTGGCACGCGGACGCTCCAGCGGATTGCTCGTATCGTCCAATCGCATACCGGCGGGCGAATCGAAGCGAAACGATGCCGGCAGGCCGACGAGAAATTCTTGCCCGACTCCTAGCGAGGTAACTCCCGGCAAAGACGCCGCCCGCGCACTGGCGGTGGGTAGCGTCTCCAACCGATATTGCGCGGGCACCGATTGCGTCGAGTTCTCATCGGCCTGGGCGCTAAGGCCAAAGCAGGCGAGCGCCGCCCACGCCACTGTCGTGGGAAGCACGCGCGACAGTGCTGCGGACCGGCGGCCCAAGCCCCGCGGCGCCGTGGCTGGACGTGGCGCAACACCCGTCTTGACCCGCGCAACCCCGGCTGCAAGTTCTCGGCCCTGCGGCACGATGACTAACCCTCGACAGCACAACGAACAAGGAAGCCGGCCGGAAGAATCCCGACCCTGCTCTGTATATTATTCAAAACCCTTCCGGGGAATTTGCCAAGCTGTTCGTGGCGTTTTTTGCCAAAAAAAAACATCCAAAATCCGCATCAATCGGAAATATGACGCGCGGCCGCCCGAGCGGGCGGGGCGCACGCGAGCAGCAGATCGGGCCGATCAGCCGCCCGTGCCGCCGACGGTCAGTCCCTCGATGCGCAGGGTCGGCTGGCCTACGCCGACGGGAACACTTTGGCCTTCCTTGCCGCAGGTGCCAATGCCCAGGTCCATGCGCATGTCATTGCCGATCATCGTCACCCGGGTCAAGGCATCGGGTCCGTTGCCGATCAATGTGGCGCCCTTGATCGGAGCGCCGAGCCTTCCGTTCTCGATAAGGTAGGCCTCGGCCATGGAAAAGACGAATTTGCCGTTGGTGATGTCTACCTGACCCCCGCCGAAATTGCGCGCATAGATACCTTGCGAGACCGAGCGCAAGATCTCCTCGGGATCGGTATTGCCACCGAGCATGCAGGTGTTGGTCATGCGGGGCATGGGCAGCGCGGCGAAGGACTCACGCCGTGCATTTCCGGTAGAGCGGGCTTTCATGAGCCGTGCGTTGAGGGTGTCTTGCATGTAGCCGCGCAAAACGCCGTCTTCTATGAGGACCGTGCGCTGGGTCGGATTGCCTTCGTCGTCGATGTTCAGTGACCCACGCCGCTCGGGGATCGTGCCATCGTCGATGACGGTCACGCCGCGCGCGGCCACCCGTTGCCCGATGCGGCCGGCAAACGCGCTCGATCCCTTGCGGTTAAAGTCGCCCTCCAGGCCGTGCCCGACGGCCTCGTGCAACAGGATTCCGGGCCAACCGGGCCCAAGGACGACGCTCATGATGCCCGCCGGTGCCGGGCGCGCCTGCAAGTTCACCAGTGCCATGTCCACCGCCAAACGCGCGTGCTCGCGCAAGAGATCGGGCGTGAACATTTCTAGGCCGCTGCGCCCGCCGCCCCCGGAGAAGCCTTGTTCACGGCGCCCCGCTTCCTCGGCGATCACGGTCAGCGACAAGCGAACCAGCGGACGCACGTCGGCCGCTAGCAGCCCGTCGGAGCGAGCCACCAGCACCACGTCGTACTCGGAAACCAGATTGGCCATGACCTGCTTCACGCGAGCATCGAGCGCACGTGCGGCCCGCTCGAGCTCTTCGAGCAGCCGGATCTTCTCGGTTGTCGGCAGCGAGCCGACGGGATCTTCCATCCCGTAGAGAGATTTTTGCGTGCGCGTCTGCAACTGCGCGGCCACGGGAACCCTTGCGCTGCCGCTGGCAGCGATCGAGCGCACCGTTCGCGCTGCCTGCAGCAAAGCATCGTTGGAGATGTCGTCCGAGTACGCGAAAGCGGTGCGCTCCCCGCTCACGGCGCGCACGCCCACGCCCTGGTCAATGCCGAAAGTGCCCGATTTGACGATGCCTTCCTCGAGCGAGAAGGACTCCGATCGCGTGTACTGAAAATACAAGTCCGCGTAATCGGTGCGATGCTCGAAGACGCTTGCCAAGGCACGCTGCAGGTGCGCTTCGTCCAGCCCGTAGGGCTCGAGCAATAGGGCGCGTGCGGTCACTAGGCGCGCGAGCGCGGGGTCAGGGGCATTCATAAGTTTGTTCCAGCTCCTCGATGTGCGTTGCAATCGGCTCCAGTGCCAACACGGTTACTGCAGGACTCGGTGCGCCAGTGCCGGAAGGTTTGCGCGACAGGCGGCAATGCGCGCCGGGTCCACGGTTCCGACCACGACTCCCGCGCCGCTCGGACGCACGGCAAGCACCTCTCCCCAGGGATCGACGAGCATCGAATGGCCGAATGTCACACGCCCGTTCTCGTGCCGCCCCCCTTGCGCGGAGGCCAACACGTAGCACAGGTTTTCAATGGCGCGCGCGCGCAGCAGCGCTTCCCAGTGCGCCTGCCCTGTGACCGCCGTGAATGCGGCGGGAACGACGAGCAGATCGGCCTCGCGCAGCCGCCGGTACAGCTCCGGGAAGCGCAGGTCATAGCAAACGGACAGCCCGACCCGCAGCGTCGTGTCACCGAAGGCGCACGAAACCAGCACGGGTTCGCGACCCGCAACAATGGTGCGCGCTTCGTCATAGGTCTCAGTGCCGTGACGGAAAGAAAACAGGTGGATCTTGTCGTACCGCGCGACCCGGCGACCCGTCGGGTCATGCACCAGTACGGAGTTAAAGACTCGATCCGGGTCGTCGGTGGACAAAGGTAGCGTGCCGCCCACCAGCCAGATACGCCGGCGTGCGGCCTGCTCTGCGAGAAAGCTTTGAATCGGTCCCCTGCCGTAGGCCTCGCGCAGCGAGACTTTGTCGCTATCGCGCATGCCCATCAGACAGAAGTACTCGGGCAGCACCACGAACTGTGCGCCTTGATGCACGGCCTCCGCGATCAATTCGCCGGCAACGCGCAGGTTGCTCTCGACGCTCGCCGTCGAGACCATCTGTACCGCAGCCACGCGAATGCGACGTTCAGTCCGATGCATGAGGCCAATATTATGCGGCAGCCAGCCATCGCGTGCCGCGAGTCTGGCTAGGAGGCGGGCCGGGTATTCGCGGCCCCGGACTCGGCTTTGACCCGCTCGACTTTGGGGTCAGACCAGGAACCGGTGACCTCGTAAATGTTGGTAAATGCCGCTGACAGCGGTTTTCTGAGCAGAAAATTTGCCACGAAGGTGCCCAGTCCGATCGCGGGATTGATCAGCGCATAGGCCAAAGATGCGGTGCCGGCATTGATTTCGGGGATAACGACGACCTCCAGGTCCTGTGTCTCGGCACTGAGGTCGGCGCTGCCCTTGATGCGTACGACCGCGTTGACGCCCTTCATGATGAAGTTGTCGGTGGTGAGGACGCCGTCGTTGATGGATGCGTCTGCGCTCAGCGTATCGAATGCGAAGCCCTGTGCAAATACGTCACGAAAATCCCCCGTTACGTGGTGCAGCAGCGACTGCAGCGACAGCACGCTCAGCAGACGGCCGGCGCCGGTGTCGACCTTGAGGAACTGGCCCTTTTCGGTTGCCATGTGGATTTTGCCCGTCAGACTCGGGTAATCGATGGCAAAGGGCGAACCCACCCAGGACAGCTCGCCATTGATCTTGCCTTTGCCGTTTTTGATCGTTCCCGGCAGGCCGAAGCGTCCGAGCAACTCGCCGGCGTTGTCATACGCCAGATCGACGTGCAAGAACATTTTGCGCGAGCCCGAATTGGTCTGGGGCTGCCAGTCGCCGTGCGCTGTCAGCGTGCCGTCTCGATTGCTGATCCGCAAGTTCTCCAGGTGCCAGGTCTCCACGCCCGCTGCACCCGTGTTCTGTGCCTGAACCTGCAACTGCCCGAAGTTGCTCGCCCCGAGCTCGAACTGATCCGCGACGATATCGAGGGCCGGAAACTGCGTTGGCGGCTTCTCGAGCAACTGGGTGACTTCTTTTTTCTCGCCTTCGGGTATGGTGAGCTTCACCAGGCGCGCCGTCAGCCGGCCGGGCGCCGCTGCAGTTCCACCCGTCCACTGCAAAGTACCGGATGCCTGATCGGAGTCAATGTCGATGTGCCAGCCCTGCTCCGGGTCGCGCCGGGCGCTGAGCGAAACATTGGAGATCGACTTGTTGTCCAGCGTCAGAGTGCCCGCGTGCACCGTCACGAGGTCAATGGCGTCGAGCCCGTAGGCTGGGCGCGACTGCACCGCACTGCCCGGCGGGGACACAAGCGCGGAGCCTGCTGTCGGAACGGGTGCGGAGCCAGGGGCGTTGGAGTCCACGCCCAGCAATTGCTGCCAGCGATCCACGTCCAGACGTGGCTGGTCAATGAGCAGCAGCAGTCCCGCATCGGGCACGGTTGCCATCGCACCAACGGCGATTACGCCTCGCTCGACCCGCATCGCGCCGTTGGGATCAGCGACGCGACGGATTTCGGCCTTCAGCGCATTGCCTAGGCTCGCGCGCTGCGTGTCGCGCTGGGGCAGCGAGCCGGGCAGGGGCACGCTCTCCACGTGCAATGCTCGCGGCTCTGCAGCCGCCTTGCCAAAGGGTTCCGGCAGATCCGCGGCCAGGCCCACCAAGTCGGAATCGATCCGCACATCGAAGTTGCGATCATGCACGCTCACTTTCGCGTCATAGCGCAGCACGCCGCGGGTGTGATCGAGCAAGCGCCCCAGTGCGGCCGGCGTTTGCGGGCGCGCGCTGATACCCTGGGGTGTGGCTTTGCCGTTGCCCTCGATCACGACCGTGCCGTCCGGGCCCGTATCGCCGTTGACAAGGACTTCGCCCCCCAGAAAGCCTGCGGTAATTCCCGAGAGCTGGACCCCGCGCTGCGTGAAGCCCAGCTCGCCACTCACCGCGGAAAACGGCGCCACATCCGGGCGCAGCACGAGGTTGTCACTTTGGAAATGAACGCGCCCCGCGACGGTCGTGTCCGCGGCTCTGTCCAGGGGTATTTCGAGTTTCATCTGCAGGCGCGCAGGCCCGCTTGCCTGGGCAGAGGCGAGCCATCCCCCGGTCCAGACGTTCACGGGGCTGTCCCCAACGTAGCGCAGCATTTCGCCAAGAGAGCCCGCGCCTTGGCCCTCGATCAGCAAGTGCTGCCCCGGCCGGTCCAGTTGCGGCAAGCGCACGGTGATGCCCGATAGCTCATAGCCGTAGGCCTTGGCGCGGCGCGCGTTGATCGCGAGCCGGTTGCGGTCGAAGTTGACGTCGGCGTCGATGCCGGCGAGCAACGGCCAGCGCTGCACGCCTTGGGATTGCCCCGGCTGCGACGCATTGGTCTGCTCCGGTTGCGCCGGCACGATGTCGAGCTTGCCGTCGATAACGCGCACCCCGACGTGAAATTCTCCCTGGCTGGGATCGACGAACGGAAAGTGCTTGGGATCTCCGCGCAGATAAAAAGTGGCTTCGCTGACTCGTCCGTCGACCAAAGCGCCTTGCAGCCAGTTGCGCACCGAGGCGGGCACCACCGCAGGCAAATAGCGGGGCACGGCGTTGACCTTGGCCCGACCTACGCGGCCACTCACGTCAAGCCGTCGCGGCGCGGTGCCTGCCGCGCGCCAGGAACCCGAGGCGCTGACCTCAAGATCGTCGTTGGCGGCGACCAGCGAATCGACATCGATGTTCAAGCTCGAGGCCGCGCCGCCGCTCCAGCGCACACGCGCCGACAGGGTGTCCAGAGCAACGGGCGCCTCCTCATAGAGAAAGGGCAGGTGCAGCTGCGCCTTGCTCGAATCGAGGCGCAAGGAACCGGCGTTCTGGTCGAAGTCGATGGCGCCGGCAAGATTGGTGAACTCATAGCGCCGGAGCGCTGGCGCGGTCTGCGCATCGCCCGAATCGCTGGCCGCCGGCGCCTCGCGATCGCTCTCGGACGCGGCCCGGTGAGAATCCACGGCAAAGCCCAGTTGTGCAAAGCGCGCGCGCAATGCGAAAGCGCGCGGAGGGGTTTGCGGTCCGTCCCACGCGGCACGCAAATCATCGAGGGTGCCGCGAGCCGCGGTGCGCTCGATCGTTGTTAGCCAATCGACCGGTAGCGGCAACTGGGCCGCAAGCCGGCTCCAGTCGCTCAGTACGATGTGGCTGGCTTCAAGCCGGGAGTATTCGGTTGCCCCCGAGGGGTCGGGGCGGTACAGGCGGGTGTTGCGAAACAGCAGATCCGTCGGGGGCAAGCGCAGCTCATCGGGTCCTTCGAGGCGCAGTCCCGCCAGTTCGAGCTCCTGCGTCTGCCCGGTGTCGCTGCTGCGCAGCGTCTGGGTGATGCGGCCTTGCACGCGGTCCAGGCGCAGCGGCTGCAGATCAGGGCGCAGCCGGGCCGCCACGTCGGTCAGCGCGACATCCGCCCGTAGGCGCGTGACCTGCAGCGCCGAAAAATCGATCCACGCGCGTAGCGCCCCCGAAGCGCGCTGAATTTGCGCCGGCTCCGGTACCAGGTGCGTCAGATCGTCTATGCGCGCGAGGTCGGCGTATTCGAATTGCACGAAAACCCGCCCGCTCCACGCCGCCATGCGACTGGTGGGTTCGTTCCAGGGATGGGAAAACTCGCCACGCAGATCGACCAGACCGGAGAGCTGCGCGGGGGGCCGCAACTGCACGGCAAAGCGATGGCCCCCGAGACTGCGCCGAAGCACGAAATTCACCTCCGTAAAGTCGAGGGCGGCAGCCTCTAGAGCGCTTGGCGCCGGCGCTTCGGGCGCTGCCGCGCTTTCCGGTTCGCGGCTCGACGCCTCCTGCGGCGCGCCAGCGAGCTCGTCGACGAAGTGCACGCGGGCATCGCGCACCTGGATGTCGTGCTGCGCCAGTACCCAGTCCAGGAAGGCGGTGTCGGTCTGCGGCGCGTGCGGATCGATGAGCAGCCCGGCCACCGTGAAGCGACGATCACGCAGCCGCCGGACCTCGACCTGGGGTGAGAACACCGTGAGCAGATGCGTGTGGGGCCGCAGCGCAATGACACTGGTCCAGCCGACCACGACTTCCACCTGTGGCAACGCGAGCACCGTAGCGCCGTTGGCATCGGTGAGCACAACGTCCGAGAGCCGCAGTCGCGGCCGCAGCCCTTGCCAATCGGCTTCGATCCGGCCTACGCTCACTCGGGCGTGCAAAGCCGCGGTCGCGGCCGACTCGATTTGCGTGCGCCATTCATCAATGTGCGGCAGCAAGTAGTAGCGCGTCAGGAGCACCGTCGAGCCAAAGGCAAAATAGGCCAGAACGATTAGCATCCAGGTCAGCCGCAACGTCCACAGCAAGGCGCGCAATCCGCGCTCGCCCACGCGCCGCGCAAGCGATCGCTCGGCGGCCTTTACGGCACGCTCGACGAGCTCCTCCGCGGCGTGGACGACATCGCCCGCCGGGCCGGCGCCGTGTTTTGGGTCAGGCGCCTCGGGTGGAATTGGCAAAGACATGGATCGGAGGTTCGGGTGCTGCGATCTTTTCTTGAGAATGCTGGCGCATCGCGCCGGATTGCACGGCAAGGTCGAGGCCCGATTGCGCAAAAACGTTGGTCCAGCCAGCCTTTGCTACGGCTGCGCCCGGGCATCACGTTCGCGACGCTAACACAGGCCCGGGAGGCGAGGCCCGCGCTGCGCTCAGGGGCCGCGGGGTCAGCGCGTGGGGCAGGGATGGGGCCACCCAACTGGGTCCGGGCGCGCCCATGGTAAAGGAGTCGGGCAGCGCGCTTGCGCCAGCCGAACTCTCGGAGGCCTGCGATCGCGCCTGCTCGGCCAGCGCTTTTTTGCGACGGGCGCTGGTTGCAGAGGGATTTGCGAGCCCCGCAACGCGCCAGCCCACGGGCGAACCCACTGCCCCGCTGCCGGCGGCGGCGCAACGCTGGCTCGTGGATCTGTCCCAAAGGCCCTGGGACGCGCAACGCCTTGCCGAACTGTATCGACACAACTTGGCCCAGGTGCGAGCTGCGGCGGCCGGGGCGCCGGACGCGCTGCCCGGCGCGGGGCGCGAAGGCCCCAACGAAGGCGAGGTCGGGCGCGCGCTGCGACGTACTCGTCGGCAACTGCTGTGCGCGTTGATGGTGCGCGACTGCGCCGGTGTGGCCCCGCTCGAGGAGGTTACCGGTGCGATGACGGCGCTCGCCGAGCTGGCGGTGCGCTCGGCTCTGGCGGCAATCGCGCCCGAGCTGGCCGCAGTCCACGGCGTCCCGGTCGACGCATCGGGCGCGGCGCAGGATCTGTTGGTGCTGGCTATGGGCAAGGGCGGGGCCGAAGAGCTCAATGTTTCCTCGGACCTGGACCTGGTTTTTGTCTACGGGGACGTGCACACGTGTCGGACCGTCGACGACGCGCACGGCCCGCGTTCGCCCTCGAGCGTGGGCGGTCAGGAGTTTTTCGATCGGCTGGGACGGCGACTGGTTGCGGCCCTGGGCAGCCACGAAGCCGACGGCATTGTCTTTCGCATGGATCTGCGGCTGCGGCCGCATGGCGACTCCGGCCCATTGGCCGTCTCCATCGGCATGCTCGAGGAGTACCTGCTGCGCGAGGGCCGCGAATGGGAGCGCTTCGCCTGGTCGAAGGCGAGGGTCATTTCCGGGCCCGTGCTGGCGACGACCGGGGACTTTTCGCGGGCGGTGGCGCTGCTCGATTCGGTCGTGTTGCCTTTCGTTTATCGCAAATACTTTGACTTTGGCGCGATCGGCGCGATTCGTGAGCTGCACCAGCGCATCGGCGCCGAGGCCCGGCGCCGGGCCCACGGCCGCCCCGAGCGCCGATTCGACGTGAAGCTCGGGCGCGGCGGGATTCGCGAGATCGAGTTTGTGGCGCAGGCCTTTTGCATCATGCGCGGCGGGCGCGACCCGCGACTGCGGGCGCGGGCCACCGTCCCCACGTTGCAAATGCTGGGCCAAATCGGGCTTCTCGATGCGCAGGAAGCCACGCGCCTGATCGAGGACTATCGCTTCTTGCGTCGGCTGGAGCATGCCTTGCAATACCGCGATGACGCGCAGACGCATTGCATACCGGCCGATGCGAGCGGCCGCGAGGCCGTAGCGCGCCTCCTGAACCTCGAATCGGGTGAACAAGCGCTCGCGCAGTACGCCCGCGTAAGCGAAGACGTGGCGCGTTCCTTCGACGCGCTGTTTCCGAGCGAGGAGCGTGCACCGGGCAAGCTGCGGCAGGCGCAACTGTCCGCACTCGATACGGCACGCCTGGCCCACAGCGGATTCCCGGACGCGGCCACGAGCGTGGCGCGCTTGGAGCAACTGCTCGCCTCGCCGCGATTTGCCGCGATGTCCTCGAGCGCGCGCAGTACGGTTGAGCAGCTTGCGCACCGCGCGGTGCAACGTATCGGTGCGATCGCACGCGAGATGCAGCCGCAGGGCGGTGCCGGTGCCGATGAGATCTTGTTGCGCTGGATCCGCTTGGTCGAGGTCATCGGGCGGCGCACCACCTATTTTTCTCTGCTCGAGGAATTTCCCATTGCGCACGAGCGTGTGTTGCGCGTGCTGGCCAGCGGTGGCTGGCCGACCGAGTACCTGATCTCGCACCCAATCGTGCTCGACGAGCTGATCGATCCGCGCACGCCCGACTTTGCCGCGGCCGAGCCACCCGAGGGCGCCGCCGTGCAGCCCGGCGCGATGGATGCCTTTTGGGCTCCCTGGGCCGCCGAGCTTGACTGGCAGCTGCGCGCGATTGCGGGTGATGTCGAGCGGCAGATGAATGTCTTGCGCGACGCACACCATGCACAAGTTTTTCGCTTGCTGCTCGCCGATCTGGGCGGCACTTTACCGCTGGAGCGCTTGGCCGACCACCTCTCGGCACTGGCCGACGCGGTATTGGGGCTCGCGCTGGCTGCGGCCTGGCGCAGCATGAATCCCCTTGCCGGCCACGGGCCTGCGCCGGCCGAAACGCCGCCGCCGCGCCTGGCCATCATCGCCTACGGCAAGCTGGGCGGGCGTGAGCTGGGGTATGCGTCGGACCTGGACCTGGCATTCGTCTTTGAGCCCCGCGCTGCGCCCGAGGCCGCGGAGCGCGATGCACGGTTGTGCGCGCAATTGGTGCGCCGCTTGATCTCCTGGATCACGACGGTCACCTCCAGTGGCAGGCTCTTCGAGATCGACTTGCGGTTGCGCCCCGACGGCAGCGCGGGCTTGCTTGTAACGCCGATGGAGGCCTTCGAGCGCTATCAATGCAATGTTGACGGGCACGGCGCCTGGGTGTGGGAACACCAGGCCCTGACGCGAGCTCGCGTCTGTGCCGGGGATGCCGCACTGGCCCAACGCGTGGAACAGGTGCGCGAGCGCGTGCTGCGTCAACCCCGCGACGGCGCGAGTCTGGCAGCGGAAGTCGTGGCGATGCGCAGGCGCATGCTCGAGGGCCATGTCAACCGCAGCGATCGCTTTGACCTCAAGCACGATCGTGGCGGCATGGTCGATATCGAATTTATCGTGCAATACCTTGTGCTGGCGTACGCCGACCGTCACGCGCAACTGGTTTCCAATCGCGGCAACATCGGTTTGCTTTTGCTGGCTGCGGAACTGGGACTCATCGACTCGGATCTCGCGCAGGCCTGCGCGCGAGCCTATCGCAGATACCGTCAACTGCAGCACACTTTGCGACTCAACGGTGCGGAGCGCGCGCGCGTCGACCGTGGGCTGGTGCAAGAGCAGATAGAAACGGTGCTGCGGCTGTGGCAGTTGGTTTTAGGAACGGAGCAGCCGCTGCCCGCGGCTGCGGCCAAGTCCGTGGTGCGCGCCGGCGCCGCCAGCCTCGTTTCCGGCGAAAGCCCCGGTGCCGGCGGCGCGGACAGAACCCGATAGAATCCCGGGTAGGCGCGGAGGGACAGACCGGGAGCAGGCGATGAGCATGGCCGACCGTGACGGCTGGATTTGGTACGACGGCAAGCTGGTTCCATGGCGGGAGGCCAACACGCATGTGCTCACGCACTCGCTGCACTATGGACTGGCGGTTTTCGAAGGGCTGCGTGCGTACAAGACGGCCGAAGGCACGGCGATATTTCGTCTGGCCGAGCACATCGAGCGGCTGTTTAACTCGGCACGGATCTACCTCATGGAGATTCCGTACTCGCGCGACGAGATCGCGCAGGCGCACCGGGAAGTTGTTCGGCAAAACCGCCTGGAGACCTGCTATATCCGCCCGATCGCGTTTTACGGCTCCGAGAAGATGGGTGTGAGCCCCAAGGGCGCGGCAGTGCATGTGGCCATTGCGGCCTGGCCATGGGGCGCCTACCTGGGCGAGGACGGCCTCAAGAAGGGAATCCGCGTAAAGACGGCCTCGTTTGCCCGGCACCACATCAACGTTGCCATGGTGCGCTCCAAAACCTCGGGGCATTACGTCAATTCGATTCTGGCCAACATGGAGGCCACGCGCGATGGATACGACGAGGCACTGTTGCTCGATACGGCCGGATTCGTCGCCGAGGGCGCGGGCGAAAACCTGTTCATCGTGCGCAACGGCGGATTGATCGAACCCGAACTCATCTCCGGACTAACGGGCATTACGCGCGCCAGCGTGATCGAACTGGCAGCCGACCTGGGTATCGAAGTGCGTTCGCAACCGCTGACGCGCGATGACGTGTATCTTGCCGAGGAGGCATTTTTCACGGGAACCGCGGCCGAGGTCACACCCATTCGTGAGCTCGACGGCCGACCCATTGGCCCAGGCCACCGCGGCCCCGTCACCGAGCGCATACAGGGCCGCTTTTTCGAGGTCGTAAGCGGCCGGGCCGAGCGCTACCGTCATTGGCTGACCAAGGTATGAACCAGCCCGAGCTTCCTGTTGTCGAACTGCGGGCCGATGAGCTGCCCGCATACTGTCCCAACCCCTCGATGCCCGTCTGGAATCACCACCCGCGAGTTTTTCTCGAGCTGCAGCCCGGCATCACGACGTTGTGCCCGTACTGCGGAACGCGCTACCGGCTCGCGCCTGACGAACCGGGTGCCGGCCACGGGCTTGCCAGCGGACACTGAGTCCCTCGCGCATTGTTGTCTTCGCATTCGCGCGCCCGAACTCCATGCCGCGTCTTGCCAAACCGATGCTCTTCGCTTCCGCGGAGGAGTGCGAGCAGGCCTTCTACGACGCGCTCGAAAATGCCGATGTCGAGGCGATGGCTGAGCTGTGGTTGCAAGACGACGATGTGTGCTGCACCCACCCCGGGGCCGCGCGCCTGGTCGGCTACAACGCAGTGCGTTCGTCCTGGGCGTCGATACTCGAATCCGGTCCACTGCCGATACGTACGCTGGCGCGGCAAAGCTACGAGTCCGCGACGCTGGCGGTGACAAACCTGGTTGAGGAACTTGTGCTGTTGCAAGGCACGGCGCGGCAGCTGGTGCACGTGATCGCCAGCAACGCCTTCGTGAAAACGCCCGCGGGCTGGAAGATGGTGATGCACGTGGGCGCGCCGGCACCGCAGGGGCAGGCGGTCGAGGTCGAAGTCCCCTCGGGAACGGTGCATTGACAGGCGCCGCTGGCTTGGCGGCAGCCGTGGCGCGCCGTGGCGCCGGCCGATCGTGCGCGGAGATTCGGCGCTTGTGATGCCGTATTGCGCGCCTTGGTGGTTGCCGGGGGGGCACGCCCAAACGATCGTGCCGGCTCGCGTGATCCCGGCACCTCGTGTTGCGTACAGGCGCGAGCGTTGGGATACGCCCGATGGCGACTTCATCGACGTGGATTTTGTCGCATCCGAGCCAGCCGACGTCCGTGCCGAGACGCTGGTGCTTTTCCACGGCCTGGAAGGTGATTCGCGCTCGCATTATGCGCGCGTGTTCATGCGGGGGTGCATCCGGCGAGCGTGGCGCGGCATGGTGGTGCATTTTCGCGGCTGTAGCGGGGAGCCCAACCGCCTGCCGCGCGCCTACCACTCCGGTGACAGCGAAGAGATCGATTGGATCTTGCGGCGCGTGGCGCTGCGCTGGCCGCAGGCCCGCCGTTTCGCCGTGGGCGTATCCCTCGGCGGTAACGTGCTGGCCAAGTGGGCCGGAGAGTGCGGCCGGCAGGCTGCCGACATCGTAAATGCCTGCGCGACTATCAGTGCGCCCTTTGATCTGACGGCCGGAGGCCGCGCGCTCGATCGCCGGTCCAATTGCTTGTACGCCTATGAGTTTTTGCGGACCTTGCGCAAGAAAGCTCTTGCCAAACAGCGGCAATTTCCGGGGATCGCGGATGTGCGCAAAATCGCGTCCAGCCGAAGCTTCTACGAGTTCGATGGCGCCTTTACCGCCCCGCTGCACGGCTTTGCCAGCACGCTTGATTATTGGAAGCGGGCCTCGGCCAAGCCCTTTTTGACCGCGATCGCGGTCCCGACCCTGGCGCTAAACGCGTGCAACGACCCGATCGTGCCCGCCCAGAGCCTGCCCGGTCCGCGCGAGGTCTCAAACCAGATGCGACTCGACACGCCTTCGGAAGGCGGTCATGCAGGCTTTTTCTCCGACGGACGCGGTGCGGAACGCTGGTACCTGCGCGAACGCGTCTTTCATTTCTTTCAGAAGGGGGACTGATTCATGGCATTTTGTGTGGGCAGTGCTCTACGACGTGCGACGGGGGACGGGTATGCTTCGCCAACGCTGACCAAACCGCAGGGGGCGAGATGAGCGACCTGAGCACGCGTCCGCAACCGACGATCAGTCCTCTCGGCGTCGCGCGCTATTTCGACGAAGCACTGTTTGGTCGCGAGTGCGAGATTCTCTTTGGGCTCGGACCTCGATATGTGGGCCACCGACTCATGGTTCCCGAGGCCGGCGATTTTTACGCGCTGCCCCAGGAGTCGGAAGGCCGCATGCTGGTGAATACGTCGCGCGGCATCGAGCTCGTTTCCAACGTCTGCCGCCATCGCCAGGCGCTCATCTGCCGAGGTCGTGGTTCCCTGTTGGCCAATTCCAATGCGCCGGGCGGGAGCATCGTGTGCCCGATTCATCGCTGGACATACAGCCCAAGCGGCAGGCTGCTCGGTGCACCGCATTTTTCCTCCGACCCCTGCCTGGACCTGACCAACTACCCCTTGCAAGAATGGAACGGCCTGCTCTTTGAGCGCGGCAAGCGCGATGTCACGGCGGATTTGGCCGGCATGCGGCACGCCTCGGAGCTGGGTTTTTCCGGATTCACGTTCGATCGGGCGGAATTGCACGAGTGCAACTACAACTGGAAGACGTTTATTGAGGTGTACCTGGAGGACTACCACGTCGTGCCGTTTCATCCGGGTCTGGGCCGCTTTGTCACGTGTGAGGACCTGGCGTGGGAGTTGCGGCGCTGCTACTCAGTGCAGACCGTCGGTGTGTCGCCCCGTCTTGGCGCAGCCGGCAGTCCGGTCTACGAACGCTGGCAACGCGTGCTTTTGCAGCATCAAAACGGCGCTCCTTTGCCCTTTGGCGCGATCTGGCTCACTTATTATCCGAACATCATGGTCGAGTGGTACCCGCACACGCTGGTCATCTCGAGCCTTTACCCCCTTGCGCCGCAAAAGACGCTCAATGTGGTGGAGTTCTACTACCCGGAGGAAATCACCGCCTTTGAACGCGAGTTCGTGCATGCGCAACAGGCTGCCTACATGGAGACCTGCCGGGAGGATGACGAGATTGGCGAGCGGATGGATGCGGGACGCCACGCCCTGCTGCGCCGTGGGGAAGATGCCTTCGGTCCCTATCAAAGCCCGATGGAGGACGGCATGCAACATTTCCACGAGTGGTATCTGTCCCGCATGGGAGAAACGCTGCCTTAGGCGCTTGACGGCGGCAGTGCACGAATGCGTGCCCGTTTCGTCTAAACGGACGATGGGACGAGCGGGGCAGATTGGCAACAATGCGCGCGACGCAAACCGATCGTTGCAGGCGGGGACAGGGTAATGGCGCAGGCATTGGTGCTGGGCGGTTTTGGCAGCCGGGTGTGGGGTTCTCTTGTCATGCCGCGCGGCGAACAGGAGTCCCAACGAGAGCAGCCCAAAGCGATCAACGCCTGGATGAGTGCCGAGGATGTCGCGCGTCTGCTGCTCAGCGGCGAATTTCTTGACGCCGGGGTTCCCATACCGCCGACCTTCGCACCCATGGCTCTTGAATCCGCGGTGGGATCGGTTCGGCGCTGGGCACAGGAAGGGCGCATTTTCGCGATTCACGACCTCTACCCGCGCTACCAGTTCGACAGCCGTGGCCGGCCCTTTGCGGCAATCGAGCGCGCGCTGACCGTGCTCGGTTCTTCGGATCCGCTGAAGGTCGGCAACTGGTTCGCTTCACCCAATCCACACCTGCACGGCCGGCGTCCGCGAGAACTGCTCGCCAGCGCGCAGGCCGAAGTTCTGGGCGCTCTCGCGCACATCTGATTCCGGTTCCGGTTGTTCTCTTGCGCGGGGGCACACCGCGCCTCGCGGCTACGGTCCCGCGTGCCCTTCGTTTTTGGCTGCCTCGCGTTCGGCGCGAACAAGCGCCGTGAGCTCGCGCAGGCGCGCGTCGACTTCCGTCATCGTATAAAAATCGGCGTCGGCAACCTTGCGCGCGATTTGCAGCTGTTCGAGTGCCGCGGGCGCGGAACCGAGCAACAGGTACATCTCCGCGGTGGCCTGGTGCTGCAGGGTTTTATGGTCGAGCGCCGCGTAACTGATCGCCAAAAAATTGTAGTAATCCGGATCGTTGCGCGACAGCGCCAGCTGACTGCGCAGGTATGCGACGGCCTGCGCATGGTGGTTTGCTCGCTGCAGCAAATCAACATACTGCATCGCCACGGGCCGCGAGAGCGGAAAGCGGGCCGCCGTTTCTTGCGATTGCTGCAAGGCCGCCTCCCGCTCCGTATCGTTGCGTGCCGCTTCGAAGCGCGCCAGCAAAACGATGTTGTCCAGAATCGCCGAAGACGCGTTTGTCGACCGCCTCGCCGCCAGCGCCGCCTCCAGAGCGGGGCCCGGCCGCTTGAGCTTGAGATTGGCAAGAGCTGCGCCGTAGTACGCGGCGGTGTCGGAGACCGTGGTGCGGTGTGCGATCTGATCGTTGAAGTTGGCCAGCTGGTCGCGCAGCCCCTGGGTCGATTCGTCTTGCAATACGCGCAGGCGGGCGCGCACGAGCTGAAAATCCAGGCTGTCGGCATGCTGGTGGGTATGCGCGGTGCGGATGCGCGCCTGCATGTCCGCGATGCGCTCCTCGGTCATCGGGTGCGTCTGCAGGTAGGCCGGGGCAACGCTCGCGTATGCACGCGTGCCTTGCTGCATGCGTGCAAAAAAATCGGCCATGGCCTGCGGATCGAAACCGGCGTCAACCAGTATCTGAAAACCGACCCGGTCGGCCTCACGCTCGTCGTTGCGCGAAAAGCTGAGCTTTCGCGCCATTGCCGCTCCTTGTCCCACGGCGAGCGCAGCCTGGCTGCCCTGGTTGCTGCGCGCGGCAAGCAAGGCAAGCAAAACGGACCCGAGCGTGATCATCATTGTGTCGCGCTCGCGCGCCAACGAGCGTGCCAGGTGGCGCTGCTGCACGTGGCCGATTTCGTGGCCCAGAACCGAAGCCAGTTCCGACTCGCTCTGGGCCGTGAGAATCAGCCCGGTGTGCACCCCGATGAACCCCCCCGGCAGTGCGAAGGCGTTGATGGTCGGGTCGCGCAGAACGAAGAATTCGAAATCGATGTGCCGCGCCGCGCTGACCGCGACGAGCTGATAGCCCAGGCGGTTGATGTACTCGGCCGTCTCCGGATCGTCGAGGTACTCCGGGCTGCGGCGAATGTACTGCTGCATGATCTCTTCGCCGAAGCGCCGCTCTTCGAGCGGCGAGAGCTCCTCGCCGCCCGCTTCGCCCAGGGTCGGCAGCTCCTGGGCCATCAGCGCCGGCTCGACGACAAACAGCGCGCAAAGCGCGTGGATTAGCCAGCGGGCGAAACGGTTTCTCACGGGTGCAAACGGCCCACCGGGCCGCCGAAAAGCGCCGGTTGGCGGCGACGCTTTGTATGATATCCGTCGCGGCAAATGGTTCCGCCCCGTCCTGGGTCACCCGCGGGGGCCCAGCCCCGCCCGCCAGGGGGCCAAGGGGAAGGCGAGGTAAAGCTCCGAATGGCAAAGTCAACCGACAAACTCACCCACTTCGATGCGTCCGGTCAGGCGCAAATGGTCGACGTCGGGGCAAAGGAGCCTAGCGATCGCTTGGCGCGCGCGAGCGGCTGCATCGTCATGGCGCCCGCGACCCTGGCGGTGATCCAGGGCGGGAGTTCAGGCAAGGGCGATGTGCTGGGCGTGGCCCGCGTGGCGGCCATCCAGGCCGCGAAGCGCACGGCCGAACTCATTCCCCTGTGCCATCCCCTGCCAATTACGAATATCCGCGTCGACTTTGCGTTGGAGCCGGAGCGAAACCGCGTCGTGTGCACAGCTCAGGTGCAGACGCACGCGCCTACAGGGGTAGAGATGGAAGCCCTGACGGCGGTGCAGATCGGATTGCTGACGATCTACGACATGTGCAAGGCCGTTGACCGGGCAATGGTCATCGGCGAAGTTCGGTTGCTCGAGAAGCGAGGCGGGGCAAGCGGGGCATGGACCGCGGCCGCGTCGCCTGCCCCGTAGAAGCGCGTCCGCGCCGATTCCCGCGCTGCCCGGTACTAGCGCGGGCGCGACGGCCGCACTACCCCGCCGGAGGGGTCGTGTCGACAAAACTCGGGCGTGTGACCAGTTTCTCGTAGTAGCGGGCCAGATTGGAGTAATCCGCCCGCCACGCGATCTCGGGGAACCGGAAGTCCAGGTAGCCCAGCGTGACACCCAAGGCGATGTCGGCCAAGGTGAAGCGCTCCTCGTGGCACCAGGCTCTTTCCGCAAGCGCAGTCGAGGCCGCTTTGAGACCCGCTGCAGCTTTGGCCAGTTGGCGGTCGATCCACGCCTGGGAACGGGCGTCTTCACCGCGCTGGGTGTGCTCCAGACGCACAAGGACAAGGGCGTCGACAATACCGTCGGCCAACGCTTCCCAGGTGCGTACCTCCACTCGCTGGCGCCCGTTCGGAGGGATGAGGTGCCCCACCGGCGTTAGCGTGTCCAGGTATTCGACGATGACGCGCGAATCGAACACGGCCCCGCCGTCGTCCATGATCAAACAAGGGACTTTACCCAGGGGGTTGAATTGGCTGATGTAGGTGTCCGGTGACCAGACGTCCGTCATGTCGACTTCGCAATCGATGCGCTTTTCGGCCATGACAATACGCACCTTGCGCGCGTACGGGCTGGTTGGCGATGCAATCAGGCGCAGCTTCTTTAGCATGAGTTATTGTTTCGAACTAAGGCCCGAGCGCCCCGTGTGGCCGCGCGGGCGCTCGCGGCCCTCCCTCCGGTTTGGACGTCCGGTCCGACGCGGCATGACACAGCGCCCGGTAGCTTGCTCGCACAGTATATCGTGAGGCTGCAGCGCATCTCGGTCAGAGTGCACACCGATGCTAAACTGCAACGCTCCGGGGGCGATGCTGATTAGCTGGGCCAAGGAGTGCCCCGGCCCAGCTCCAGGCGCCCGCCCCGTCCCGCGGTCCGCTCGACCTGTGCTTTGTGACTACTGATCGCTCCGCATCGCTGGCGCTGTCCTCACTGACGGCCATTTCGCCGCTCGACGGCCGCTACGCAGGCGCGTGCGCCGATTTGCGCGCGGTTTTCTCCGAATTTGCCTTCATGCGGCTGCGCGTGCGCGTCGAGGTCGAATGGCTCCTGGGACTCTCCCGGCTGGGTCTACCCGAACTGCCTGCGTTTGATAGCCAGGCAACGGCAACCCTGCGCGCACTGGTGGCCGATTTCTCGCTAGCGGACTGCGCCCAGATCAAGGAGATCGAGGCTGCCATCAACCACGACGTCAAGGCCGTCGAGTACTGGATTCGGCAACATGCCACGCAACTGCCGGTGTTGGAGCGCGCCAGCGAATTTATCCACTTTGGCTGCACGTCCGAAGACATCAACAACGTCGCCTATGCGCTGATGCTGCGCGAGGGCCGTGAGCTGCTGCTGGCAAACCTGCGCGCCGTGCACGCGCGTTTGCGTGCGCTTGCGCACGAACACGCCTCCACGCCGATGCTCTCGCGCACCCATGGCCAGCCCGCCACCCCCACCACCGTGGGCAAGGAATTTGCCAACTTTGCCCAACGGCTGGCCAAGGCAACGGAAGCCGTGGCCAAGGTGCCGATCCGGGCGAAGATGAACGGCGCCGTAGGCAACTTCAACGCGCACCTTGTGGCGGCGCCGCAAATTGATTGGGAAGCATTCGCACGCAGGATCGTGGAGAGCGTCGGGCTGCAGTTCAACGCGTACACCATCCAAATCGAGCCGCACGACTGGATGGCGGAGCTTTTCGATGCGATCGTGCGCGCCAACACCGTGGTGCTTGACCTGGATCGGGACCTGTGGGGCTACATTGCCCTGGGGTATTTTCGTCAGCGCCTGCGCGAGGGGGAGGTCGGGTCCTCGACGATGCCCCATAAGGTCAATCCGATCGACTTTGAGAATTCGGAAGGCAATGTAGGCATCGCCAACGCACTATTACGACACTTCTCCGAAAAACTCCCGGTGTCTCGCTGGCAGCGCGATTTGAGCGATTCCACGGTGCTGCGCAATCTGGGCGTTGCATTCGGGCACTGCCGGCTGAGCTACGCCGCCGCCTTGCGCGGCCTCGAGAAGCTCGAAGTCCACGCTCCAGCGCTCCTCGCCGATTTGGACGACTCATGGGAGGTCCTGGCCGAGGCGGTTCAGACCGTGATGCGTCGCTACGGTGTGCCGGAGCCCTACGAAAAGCTCAAGGCGCTGACCCGAGGTCAGCGCGTCGAGCGAGAGGGGCTGCACGATTTCGTGCGCGCGCTCCCTATTCCTGAAGCGGCTCGCCAGGCGCTGCTCGACCTGACCCCGGCTACGTACGTCGGTAAAGCGGCGGAACTGGCGCGACGCTGCTAGACCACGCGACGCGGGCGCCCCGGCGGCACCGGTGAAACGGCGGCTTTGGGTTTTGATTGGGCCGATGGCGCTGACATCGCTGCCATGGGGTCAGGGCGCCCAGGCGCAGTTCACCAAGCCTGAGACCGCGGTCGAGTACCGGCAGGCGGCGATGTTCTTGATGGGCAATCACATGCAGCGCATCAAGACCGAGCTCGATGTGAGCAAGCCGAACTTGGAAGTCATCCGCGCCAGCGCGGCGCTGCTCGACGTGCTCAAAACCGTGCCCTTCGAGGCTTTTGTCGAGGGCACGTCCGAGATCGGGGATACGGCTGCCAAGCCGGAGATCTGGGCGGACCCGGAGCGCTTTAAAAGGCTCGCCAGGCAGATGCAAGATCGCGTCGCCCAACTCGACGATTCGGCTCGCGGCGGCGATGTGGCGGCAATCCGCGCCGCTTTCGGCGAGGCCGGCAAGGCGTGCAAGAGCTGCCACGACGATTTCCGCAAGAAGCGGTGAGGGTGCGCGCCGCCGGCGGCTCAATCGAGCAAGCCAGAAGCGGGTTCGGGGATGCTCTAGAGCGCCACGAGATACGATACAAGCGCTGCGCACAGGCAAAAGAGCAGGAGCGCGCGCAAATTTACCTGCACCGCATCTGCAGCCGCCTCCCCGCACGGGAGCGTGCGGGTCGCGGCCGGCGCCTGTGCTTTTGTCGGTGCAAAGCAGCCGGTGTTTCGTTGCTCGGGGGAAGCCGGCAACAGCTTGTCGCCGCGCAGCATCGGGCCAACCAGGTTCTCGCTGCGGGCGAAGCGATAAAACGCAATGGCGCCCAGGTGCAAAGCGACGAGAGCGTAGAAAAACTCCTCGCCCCAGGCGTGCAAGCGCGAGAGCCGAGCGACCGATTTTTCCGAAACATACCGTGCCAGAGGCCCTTCGCTGGCGACATAGTCCGTTGCAAAAAGACCGCTGGCGCCGAGCGCAAGGCATACCGCGAGCAGCGCCAGGATCGAGAGCGCGCCCAGCGGGTTGTGTCCGGCGTTGTTCGCTTCGGGCGTGCTCCGACCGCGTAGCAGCGACAGGCCATAATGCACTGTCGCCGAAGGGCCACGCACGAACTGACGGAATCGCGCGTAATGCGTCCCGGCAAAGCCCCACAGGACGCGAAAACCGACCAGAGTCAAAGTGGCGTAGCCGCTCAGAAAATGCAGGTGCAGGGCCGGGTCGCCACTGGCCCGAGCGCTGACGCAGGCGCCCAGCGTACAGACGGCGAGCGCCCAGTGGAATAACCTCGTCGGTAGATCCCAGACGCGCACGCGCACGGCGTGCGTCTCGGCAGGGCGTTGTGTGCGCGCCATCGGTGCCCTGCGCCGCGCCTGCAACTATTGCAGGACGGCGCGTTCGTCCTTGACCGGGCGCACGAGATCGGCTCTCTGCACGCCCAGGTATTTGGCAATGGCTGCCGCGACGAAAACCGAGGAATACACGCCAAATATGATGCCCAATGTCAGTGCCAAAGCAAAATTGTGCAGCGCGGGTCCCCCGAAGAGCAGCATTGTCACGGTCATGGTTAGGGTGGCGCCGTGGGTAATGATGGTGCGTGAAATCGTTGCTGTAATGGCCGAGTCGATCACCTCGACCACGCTGGCTTTGCGCATGGTGCGGAAATGCTCGCGCACGCGATCGAAGATGATTACGGACTCATTGACCGAGTAGCCGAGTACCGCCAGCACGGCCGCCAAAACGGGCAACGAGAATTCCCAGCGGAAAATGGCAAACATGCCGATGACCAGCACGACGTCGTGCAAGTTGGCGATGATTGCTGCCGCGGAAAATTTCTTCTCGAAGCGAATCGCCAGGTACAAGGCAATCCCGATGACCACCATCAGCAGCGCGACCGCGCCGTCTTGCGCCAGTTCCGTGCCCACCTGCGGGCCCACGTATTCGACGCGCCGCAACTCGGTGCACTGCCCGCCGAGTTGACGCTGCTCGGCCAGCAGGGGGGCCGATGTCTCGGTTGTGCGCTCCGCCTGCGGAATTTGGATGAACTTTGCGTAGTGCTCGTGCAGCGCCGCACACGCGGGCGCTTCCCCCGTTGACGCGACGGCGGTGAGTGCGGCGAAGACCTGTTCGGCCTGCTGGCCCGAGGTAAATCCGCTGCGTGCCGGCAATCGGATGAGAACGTCGTTGGCCGAGCCAAAGCTCTGCACCTGGAATTCGCCCCTCTCGGTGGAGCCGATTGCCGCGCGGATGGCCTCGAGGTTGGCGGGTGCGCGGAACGCGACTTCCATCACCGTTCCGCCGGTGAACTCGATCGAGAGGTTCAAGCCGCGCAGGGCGAGAAAGCCTACGGCCGTTAGGAACGTGATCAGCGAGATCACGTTGAAGATCAGCGCATATCGCATGAACGGGATCGTGCGTTGGATGCGAAAGAACTCCATGCGATCTGACTCCGATCAAAGGTCCCGGTTCGAATCAGCCGCGCGCGGCACCGCTGCCCGCGGGATTCGGGCGCCAGATCTGGCCGATGGAAACGGAACGCAGGCGCCGACGCGATCCGTACAGCAGGTTGACCATGCCGCGGGAGACGAACACGGCCGAGAAAATGGAGGTGAGAATCCCCAGCACGTGCACGACCGCAAAACCACGGACCGGTCCCGAGCCCAGCATGAAAAGAAAGATGCCCGCGATCAGTGTCGTGACGTTCGAATCGAGAATGGTGGCAAAAGCGCGCTCGTAGCCTTGCGCGATCGCCTGCTGCGCCGCTGTGCCCTTGCGCAGTTCCTCGCGAATCCGCTCGTTGATGAGCACGTTGGCGTCGATTGCCATTCCGAGGGTGAAGGCAATGGCGGCGATGCCCGGCAGCGTCAACGTGGCCTGCAGCAGCGAGAGCAGCGCGACGAGCAGCAGCAGGTTGATGCCCAGCGCGAGAACCGAGACGACGCCGAAGACGACGTAGTACACGATCATGAAAATCGATACGGCGGCGAACCCGAACTCGGTCGAGCGAAAGCCTGACTCGATGTTGGCCGCGCCCAGGCTCGGTCCAATGAGGCGCTCTTCGATGATCTGCATTGGCGCCGCAAGCGCGCCGGCGCGCAGCAGCAGGGCCAGATCGTTGGCCGTCTGCGCATTGCCCAAGCCGGTGATCTGAAAGCGCGACCCGAATTCCGATTGAATCGTGGCTACCGTGAGTACTTCGCCACGGCCCCGTTCGAACAAAACGACCGCCATGGGTTTCTTGAGGTTTTCGCGCGTGACCTGGCGCATGATGCGTCCGGCCGCGTCATTGAGTTCGACGGCCACCGCCGCCTGCTGCCTCTCGTCGAATGTCGCCTGCGCGCCCTGCAGCTGCTCGCCCGAAAAGATGACCTCCTTTTTCAGCACCACCGGCGCACCCCGTCCGATGGTGAAGCGCTCTGACCCGAAAGGCGGGGGCACGGAACCGTTGACCGCCGCCAGACCCTCGGGACTCACGTCCACGAGGCGCGCCTCCAGGGTGGCGGTCCGACCGATAATGTTTTTCGCGCGCGCGGTGTCCTGCACGCCGGGCAATTCGACGACGACACGGTCGGCGCCCTGCTGCTGGATCACGGGTTCGGCAACGCCCAGTTCGTTGATGCGGTTCTTCAGGGTCGTGATGTTTTGTTTGAGCGCATTTTCCTGGACGGAGGCGCGGGCCCTGGGTGTCAGCGTGGCGATGAGCAGGGGATCGGCCTCGGTGCCTCCTTCTTGCACGACCAGGTCACTCATCGCTTCGTGGATGATGTCCCGCGCCTGGTTGCGGCTGTCGCGATCCCGAAAGCGGATTTCGAGGCGCTCGCCGTCGCGGTGGATGCCCGCGTGCCGCACGTCCTTGTCCCGTAGCAGCGTGCGCAGGTCCCCTTCGATGGTCTGCAAGCGTTTGGTAACCGCCTCCTCGATGTCGACTTGCATCAAGAAGTGCACGCCGCCGCGCAGATCCAGCCCGAGATACATCGGCAGGGCGTGGATGTTCTGCAGCCACCCGGGCGTGCTCGAGATCAGGTTGGGCGCAATGATGTAGGTCGGATCGGAACTGTCCGGGTTGAGTTCGCGGTCGAGCAACTGCCGCGCCCGACCCTGCGTGTCGGCGTCAGCAAAGCGCACCCGCACCGTTGCGTTTTGACCGATCGTATCGAGAGAAATGCCCGCTGGCGCGATACCCTCGCGCTGCAGAATCTGCTCGATTCGACTCAACAGGCCCGTGTCCGCACGCACCGTTGCCTTGATCGAGGCGATTTGCACCGCGGGCGCTTCGCCGTAAAAATTGGGCACCGTGTAGAGCACGCCGAAGACCAGAGCGGCGGCGATGATCAAGTACTTCCAGAGCGGGTAGCGATTCATTGTGGTTGCGGCCGCAAAGTGCCGGCAAACGGCGCGGTCGTGCTGTTGCGATGCCGGCGGCTAGAGCGATTTCATCGTTCCTTTGGGCAACAGCGTCTGGATCGCGCTTCGCTGTACGGACAACGTGATGGGTTTGTCGCCGAGGCTGGTGACTTGCAGCGTGACATATTGCTCCGACAGCTCGGAAATGCGTCCCACGAGCCCCCCGCTGGTGATGACTTCATCGCCTTTGGAAAGGGCGTCGATCATCGCCTTTTGCTCTTTTTGCCGCTTTGCCTGTGGGCGGATCAACAGAAAGTAGAACACCAGCATCATCAGCGCGATGACGATCAGCGGCATCCAGCTGGGTTCCGCGCCGGGTGCTCCCTGCGCATACGCATCGGATAGGAACAGCATAACGAGTCTCCATCAGGTCGGAGCGCAAATCGCCTCCGCGGTATGTGTCCGGCGAGCTGTCCGCCAGCGCGCGCCGGCGTTTCTCCTGCAACCCCGGACGCTCGCGTCCCAGGCGCAACTTGTTTGTCGCAGCGCGGCGAAACGGCGGATTATAGCGGCCCGGGGACGGCAGCCCGGCTTGCGCGCTCCTCGCGCGCGAACTGGGCAAAGCCCCCGTGGTCGATGGCTGCGCGGGCGCGCCGCAGCAGATCGAGGTAGTAATGCAGGTTGTGGACGGTGTTCAAGCGCGCTCCCAAAATCTCGTTGGTTCGCTGCAGATGATGCAGATAGGCGCGGGAGAAATTGCGGCAGCAGGTGCACTCGCATTGCGGGTCGAGCGGACGCGTATCGTCGCGATGCACGGCGTTGCGGATCTTGATGTCGCCGTGGCGCGTGAACAACCATCCGTTGCGGGCATTGCGCGTGGGCAAGACGCAGTCGAACATGTCGATGCCGCTCGCAATCCCCGTGAGCAGGTCCTCGGGCGTCCCCACGCCCATGAGGTAGCGCGGCCGCTCTGGCGGGAGCTGACGCGACGTGTGTTGCAGTATCTGCAGCATCTCGTCCTTGGGTTCGCCCACGGACAGGCCGCCAATGGCGTAGCCGTCGAAACCAATGCGCACAAGTTCGGAGCGGGATCGGTCGCGCAAATCCGCAAACATTCCGCCTTGCACGATGCCAAAGAGGGCATTGCGATTGCCCTGACGGTCGAACTCCTCCCGGCTACGCCGCGCCCAGCGCAGCGACAACTCCATTGACGCCTCGGCCTCCTCGTGGGTTGCAACCCGTTTTCCAATCTCGCCTTGCTCCGGTGCGCCCGTGTCGCCGGCGGCAGCGGGCCTTCCTTGGGGCATCCAGTAGGGCGTGCATTCGTCAAAGATCATTGCGACATCCGAATCCAGAACCGTCTGCACGCGCATCGACTCCTCGGGCGTCAGCAGAAGGGGCGAGCCATCAATCGGCGAGCGAAACCGCACCCCTTCCTCCGAAACCTTGCGCAGGGCTCCGAGCGAGAAAACCTGAAAGCCGCCCGAATCCGTCAGGATGGGGCCTTGCCAACCCATAAAGCCGTGGAGCCCGCCGTGTTTGCGCACCACCTCCGCACCAGGCCGCAGCCAGAGGTGAAACGTATTGCCCAAGACGATCTGCGCCCCCAGCGCGCGAAGTTCCTCGGGCATCATGGCCTTGACGGTTCCGTAGGTGCCCACCGGCATAAAGGCTGGGGTGTCGACGGTGCCATGCCGCAGGTGCAGCCGTCCGCGGCGCGCCTCGCCGTCTTGCGCGAAGCGCTCAAAGACGGCGGTCATGGGTTGTCGTCGCTGCGCCCGGCACACGGCGCACCGCTGGTCTCGTCTCTTTCGATGAGCATCGCGTCGCCATAGCTAAAAAAACGGTAGCGCGCTTGTACGGCGTGGCGGTATGCCTGCAGCATGCGCTCGGTGCCGCCGAATGCGGCCACAAGCATCAGAAGCGTCGAGCCTGGCAAGTGAAAGTTCGTGAGCAGCCGATCGACGCACCGGAAGCGGAATCCCGGGACGATGAAAAGCCGCGTCTCGCCGCTGCCCGCTTGCACCCGACCCTCGCGCACGCTCGATTCGAGGGCGCGCACGCTTGTCGTACCGACGGCCACGATCCGAGCGCCGCGTTCGCGCGCCCCGTTGACGAGCGCGGCGGTGGCTGCGGGCACTTCGTAGCGCTCCGCATGCATGCGATGCTCGGATATGCGCTCGGTCCGCACAGGTTGAAACGTTCCCGCGCCCACGTGCAGCGTTACGTAAGCAACGTGCACGCCTCGCGCCATGCATTGCTGCAGCAGGGCCTTGGTCAGATGCAGGCCTGCGGTGGGTGCGGCGACCGCGCCCGGCACGCGCGCATATACGGTCTGATAGCGCTCGGCATCTTGCGCCGAAGGAGCATGTCGAATGTAGGGGGGCAGCGGCACTTGCCCCATGGCATCGAGCACCTCGCCAAGCGGTTCGTCGAACTGCAGTTCGACTAGATCGTTGCTGCGTCCAAGCACCGTGGCACCGACACGCGCGCCGCCGTGCGGCGCGCTGAAGTTCAGCCGCAGTCCCGGTCGAGGTGTGTGGCTCGTCCGAATCAATGCAAAAGCGCGGTGTGAGGAAACCGTGCGCTCGACGAGGATTTCGACGCGCCCGCCGCTTTGCTTGCAGCCGAACAGCCGCGCGTTGAGCACGCGGGTGTCGTTGAGCACGAGCACGTCGCCGGGCTGCAGAGACTGCAGCAGATCCGGGACGTGGCCATCGCGCAGGCCCGCGGGGCCGACATGCAGCAGGCGCGCCGCTTCCCGTTGTTCGGTCGGGTATTGGGCAATTAACTGCGCCGGCAATTCGAATTCGAAATCCGATCGGCGCAACTCGCGCCCAGCCAGCGAAAAATCGGCAAATCCGGCGCCGGGCGCGGCACCGCTTCGGGGACTGCTCCGTGGGATGGCTGGACTGGCCATTGTGAATTGATTGTCTGGGGGCACTGGCAGGGACGTCGTCTCCTGGCAGCACCAATCGGGCGAAGCACTGCGCGGTCAAGTGTACTGATTTTTTGCGATGCAATTTGCAAGGCTGACATGTTCCGGCCTTGCGCTCCAGACATCTCGAAAGCCGCCGCGGACAACCCGGGCGCCTGCGTTCGCGCACACGCGCCACGCGTGGCTGCGCCGTTCCCAAAAACGTGGCGTGAACCGACTTGCGCGGGGACGGTCTCATCTGTATGAGCCTCTAGAAAGCGGGTGACCCTATGGATAAGCAAGACAAGATGTTTCACGTTGTCCTTATCGCTTGTTTGGTAGTTTCCGCCATCATCGTTACGGCCAGCCAGTTCGTGGGCAACCGTGTTGCCTACACACACCTCGAGAATCCGGCCACCTACCGCGGATAGATACGCGCGGCGCGCGCCACAAGACCGCGCTCGAGCTCTGCGGCTGCA
>Ga0187778_10000185_pt1 | contig 43940 bp, 37 predicted proteins | sample 1015_Q2_SP5_20_M_FD_132418 | JGI IMG/M metagenome (GOLD analysis project Ga0187778, IMG submission 132418) | Tropical peat soil microbial communities from peatlands in Department of Meta, Colombia - 1015_Q2_SP5_20_MG | ecosystem: Environmental > Terrestrial > Soil > Wetlands > Peat | place...
AGACAGGGATGACTACAGGGTTTCTGAGTTCACCCCGCCGTTCACGAACGGACAGGCCGCCAGCACCGCGGTCGGTGGGTCTTGCTCCATCTTCGGCGTGGTAATGGCCGCAAACTGCATGAGTGTCATCGAGTTCATAGGTTTCGATCGATCCGGGACGCTGTGGGTCTCCGACACAGGAAACGGCCGCGTCCTTGGATTCCCGGCGCCGCTCACCGCTGGCGAGAATGCGACGGTAGTCCTGGGCGAACCCGATTTCAAGACGACCTACGGCTTCTCCTGGAATGCGACACAGAGCCTCCTGATTGCTCCGGAAGGTTTCGCGTTCGACTCGTCAGGCAACCTCTGGGTCAGTGACAGTGGCGTGAACAGAGTGCTAGAGTTCTCTTCATCGGCAGTCGCGTCTACCTCTACCGTTTCTTCCACCATTTCTACCACCAGCCAGACCTCAGCATCATCCCCGGTTCCCTCGACTACCCTCGCCCAGCAGACCACAACTGCGCAGGTGGCCACTTCGTCGGCGCCCCAGCAGACTGCCTCGTCCAGTTCGACGTCTTCCAGCGGAGGCGGGAGCGTCCCCGAATTCCCGTACCAATCCATGGCGGTTGCCGCGATTACGGTGTTGGTCGTGGCCTCGTATCTTCTGATGAGACGCCGCAGTGTGGGCCAGCTTCCCACGGCCTAAGACTGCTCATCAGCAATAGAGCTGGGGTCAAGAGCCTAGCCACTTTCAGATTCGCTTTATTCAGAATCCTCTCATAGTGAAACTTCGACTAGGGATGCTCTGACGCGCCGAACGCCCCGTAACGGCTTTAGGACACTACGTTAACCTCGATACTATGAAATTCGAACCTCGGAAGCTTGCAGGTTTACTCCTCTTTGTGGCAGCCGCCCAGTTCCTGATGGGGATGCTCTTCGCCGAGGCGCTCTATCCGGGTTACAGCATCTCGGGGAACTACATCAGCGACTTGGGCGCATTCTGCAACGGCGTCTTCCCCGCCGCAGGGGTGTGCGTAATCTACCAGCCGACATCGACTATCTTCAACAGCTCCGTGTTCCTTCTAGGCCTGCTCCTGGTGATCGCAGCCTATGTCTTCTGGCGCCCGCTTCGATGGAGGACTTTCTCCCTACTCGTCCTGCTAACAGGCGTAGGGGCCATGGGTGTCGGGGTCTTCCCTGAAATCTTTCCCGTGGCGCACGAGATAACCTCAGACATCGCGTTCATCTTCGCTGGAATCTCGGCCATTTGGGCGTACAGGCTCACGAAGTCACCCATGTCCTATCTCTCGGTCATCCTTGGCGTGGTCAACCTGGTCGCCGTCGTGCTGTTCACAGCAAACATCCTGTTCGGGCTGGGGGTCGGTGGCATGGAGCGGACGATCGTCTACCCTGTCGTCCTTTGGGCCGTAGGGTTCGGTGGTTACCTGATGAGCTCGGGGACGACGACCGTGCCCTCATCCGCACAGCCCGCGACCTAGACGAACATCGCCAGAACACATCGAAGACTGACGGAGGCTTACCACTGGGTCTCTTGCTCGGTGCTCAATCAAACCTCCTCCCCCCATACCGAGCCGATTTGATTAAGAGTGTCAGACCCATGAGACAGGGCAATCCTGGCAAAGTGCAGCTCACGACTATCGTCTTCGCGGCACGGAGGTGAAGCGTTGGCCATGGCAAACTGCCTAATCGGGGGCCCGGAAAACAGATGAAATGTGCATTTAGGGGAAATAGGCCCCTTTTCCCTCTTGAAAGGTCAAGCATAGACTCTAGAGGGCGGTCCCTCGCCAAGACCGTAGTGTACCACGTGTGGGCCGTCGCGTTCTTGGCCGCAATTAGCTACTACTTCACCGGCAACGCCAGAGAGGCGACAACCATCACTGTCCTGTTCAATGCTGGGGGGACGCTGGCATGCTACGGCCTCGAGAGGCTCTGGGAGTCCCTCGACTGGGGAAGAGGCGCGTCGGAATCAGGACCCCGTGGTTCGTCTGCGCTTACTTGGGGGAAAGGTCTTGCAGCCGGATTCGCAGATTCCAGAATGACCGTCAAGGCCAGCAGGCCCGAGAACAAAACAACCTGTGCCACCCCATGTATCATCGCGCAGGACGATAGGGTTCTGACCGCCCTGAAGAGGACCGTATGGCAGAATCTCTGAATTACGAAAGAGAACTGTTGGGCTTGGCTAAAATCGACTAAATCATTCTCGGCCTGTCAGCGAGAACGACCAGCGAGATGCATCAGGCAGAAAGGAGAGAAGGTTCCGGAGGGAGCGCTTCATGACTGACCGTTGGCCAGCGCATGGATTTGTCGGGAGGGCGCGGCTTTCGGGGGTGGAGAGAAGGCAGTCCATGGAGGAAGATGTGAGAACATTGCATGCTCTCGTTCCTGACGACTCGGAGGAGCTCCACTCGATGTTCGAGTCTGCGGTAGCGACTTCTCTCGCTAGGATGCTACCTGAAAACAGGGGTGAGGCTCTGAGGACCTTGGTCAGAAGGTCGGGCTCGATGGCGCCGTACGAAGTCTACTCGGCGCTGGAATCGATGTTCCACGAGGGTTCGCAGATCCTCGTTGACGAAATTAAGGAGGAGTTCGGCGTCAGCATCCATTCGCTGCTGGAGCAAGTTGAGCGCGGGTTCGCGGCTGACCCCACTCCACCGATATTGTTGAAATCTCGGTGACTATCTTAGGCGTCCGGTTCCCAGAGGACAAAGGATCCCATGGACAATACGAACGACTGCGACCTGGTTTCGCCCAGAACAAGTATCTTAGCTGTTCGATCCCTTTGAGCAGGCTCGATCAGCTCAGATCCTAGCCACTTGATGCCGACCGGGCGACGACTCATCAGTTCGTTCGGTTTTGGATGTGGGTTTCACTCTTCAGATGACGCTCAAGGTGCGGAGAATCATGGCGCCTGCTACAAGCCAAGAGACGAGTACCGCAGTAACCCATACGAGCCTCTCTCTTGTCCTGTCCCGCTCGATCTCCGCCATCTGCATCCCCCACGGGATGGACTCTCCGGGGAAGGGGTTCCCCCGAAGCTCGACCGGGATAGGGCCCGCGTTGTCAAGAGGAGAGCCCTTCAGACCTCCTGTTGATATCTGGGGGACGACTCCACTGGCGGAGTGATACGACCTGCGTGGCACATAACCTTCAAGGCGAACCACATGAAAACCCAAGAGTTGCAGAGTGTTTCTTACTCTCCCCTCGCCCCTTCTCATGGCTCGACTGCCTCTAACCCCTGTATGGAACGTCTGACACAGCCGTCGGCCTCCTCCACACCTCCCCTGAATAGCACGCACAGTCGCAGCCTCTGGCGCTGCACCGCAAGTGCAACTGGAGGACACCCGCTGCCTCGCTCGGGTCCCCAACCTGATGGAGCTCTATGGGGTGCCCGCAGCCCTGGCATATGCAAACGTTCTCCGTTCTCTGCATCATTGGCGCCTAGAGCCCGTCCGATTGATTAAGGGGTTATGGATTCTGAATTCAGTTCAGGCCTAGTGTTCTAAAAACAGATTGGAACTCTACAAAGCTTACCAATAAGTTCCGCACAAGCCGGGACGCAACAGAAATATGAGCAACCTAGGGCTGAGTCATCTGCGAGAAAGGGGAAGGAGCGTCGCTCCAGCATCGATCTTTGGTCGCACCTGTGATACTTGCGACCTCAACTTCATGACCGACGACCCGAAGGCGCGCACCTGCCAGTGGTGCGAAAAGGTCGAGAGTCTGATTGGGGTGGATAGAATCCACAGTTCGAGGGAGCCAATTGCTATCCGCCAGCGGGGACTTGGTAGGGAGGAGCGGTGACAACCGATATGGAAGACAGAACCATACTATTATACAGAAAACGGAAACAAGACTTTAATCGATTTTGGGGGGATGAATGAACTATGCCAGAACCGTCTCGCTGCTGGGTCTGCCACAGGTCGGTCGATGAAATCGCGACAATCGTGGATTTTGAGACCCCTCAAGAAAGAGAGATCGCGCAACAGGTTTCCCAGGTCAACAGGTTCAGGACGAAGTTTGTTGAATCAGCTGACCTCTGGAGGAGAGGAATACCGAAGGAGTTCAAGGACATGGACTTCAAGTTCGTCACTTCGAACGCCGACCAGTTCGCCACCATAAGGATCCTCAAAGAGGTCGTCGACGCCAAGAAGCTCATGGTCGACTGGCTTGTGGACGCTTCGGCGAAGCTGCACACCGCCGACGGGGAGCTTCAGAACTTCGGCGCGTCGCCTCTCGAAAAGGGGGACAGGGAACTTCTGCTTAGGATGCTGGACCAGTTCGAGGCGAGGTGGCGCAGGCGTCTCGTGAACGACGGGGGCAAGGGGGTCGACTCCAGGGGATATCAGTCAGGCTTCGAAGGATTGAAGCTGTCCGACGGAGTCGAGTTCGTGATAGCAGGGGGAGCACTCTACTACGACGTGCAGTCTCAACTACTCGATATCGCGAGGAGGAAGGAGGTCAACAATAAACCGAAGCGGAACGTCCTGCCGGTACAGGTGAACGGTTACCCGCCGGTCCCGCTGTGCAGCGTCTGCGCGGGTCTGATAAAGGAACTGAGGGGTCCGCAGCCAAAGGAAGCCCAGCCGTCACCTCAGGAAGAGGCGCCTGCTGAGCAGCACGTCGAAGAGGTGAAGGTGGCCCAGGCGGCCGAAGTGACCGTCGGAGCCGAGGAAGCAATCGATGCCCCGCCCCAGGTGGCGGAGATCATCAAGAAGATAGGGCCAGCCACCAAGGATGCCCCGAAGACAAGGCCACTCCACGAGCACAGGGCGAAGGAGGAGTGGGACGAGATGATGGAGCAGCAAGCTCAAAAGGGGGAGTGATCCTCCATGCCCCCAAAGGATTCTTCAAGGTGCTGGCTCTGCGGAAGGAGCTCTGCCGAAGTCCGAGAATCAGTTGGACGTCCCCTTCAGCCAGATTCTGAAGTCGAAAGACGGGCGGCGCGCGTCCGTGACTCGAAGGCGGCTTTCGTGAGGGACTCGGGCGAGTGGTGGACCAGGGTGCCCGACCAGCTCAAGAGCATGGACTTCGACTTCGTGATGGGGAATCACGATCAGTTCCAGGCGGTGAGCTTCGTCGAGGAAGCGGAGAGGGCAAGAACGAACATAGCAGACAGCTTGAGCGAAGCCGCCAGAAGGGCAAGACAGGGAGAGGAAATAACTCTCGGGGAGGTCAAAATAAGCGCAGGTGATAAAGCCCGTCGGGACGCGATGGTTCAGGCAGTCGAAGAGTTCGAGAGGAAGGAAGGCAGGCTCCTGTCGAACGGAACAGCAAAGAACGACTCGGCACCGCACGGCTTCGAGGGGCTCGATATGGCGCGAGGCATCGCGTTCCTGAGGGACGTGGGGATGCTCTACTACTCAGTCCAAGAGCGATTCCTGGAGACAGAAAGGGAGGAGGAAATGAGCAAGAGGCCGACCTTCGGGGTTGGCGTCGCCCGGATTCCGTCGATTTCAGGCGAAGTGCACGTATGCACCATCTGTCAGACCCTGATCACCGGCCTTCCTTCGGCCTAGGTCGGGCACTCCAGCTTGCCCAGTTCGATTCAAAGGAAGAAGAACTCGCGCCTTTGGTATAGGCCAAATACCGCTATTATCCACCGAGCACTAGAGGGATACCATGTCCACTCGGACTAACCCACAGGCCCAGGAGGATCGTTTCACCTATTCGTGGTACCTCCCGGTCCCAGGCGGAAAAGGCCCGGGCGCCCCAGGGGGGCCCACGGGACCGGCAGGAAGCGAGATGGAGCTAGCACCAGGCGCAGAAGAGGTCGAAGAACTAGGTCCTGACAGTGGTCAACTGGTCCAGGAGGTCGAAGTCCCCAATGCGAAGTCTGGTGCTCTAGGAGTCCTAGGGAACATTTCGATGTCGTCCCTCAGGCTCGCCGGGCTCGCAGGGTGGACCGCTGCAGCGGCTGCCGGCATGGTGGCAATGATGGCCTACCAATCGCCCGTCCAGCCATCGCACTTCCTGGCTTTGATGGCGGTGTGGGCGGGGATATCGGCCGCGGTCTGGATCCTTCCTACTAAGCTGATGAAGTGAGGGGGCGTCGGGGCCCTGGGAGCTCCGTCGGAGCCTTAGAGTGTTCTGTATTTTCAGCCGCACAAGTTCCATATCAGCAGACTGAATTGAGACAAATGGCTTATATAGAAAACCACGGGAGTTCGAGCCGGCACCTCTCATGCGCACACCCATGTCGGCAACCCAGAGTGCATTCTCTGCAAAGATAAAGCATCATTTGAAAAAGGTCCTCGTAACCTCGAAACGCAGAGGCGCCTGGTTCTCGTTGGACAGGAAGGAGAAGTCAATAGTCTACCTGTCCTTGAAGTTGGACGTGAAATTCGAGAGCCTACAACTCCTCCGCTCCCTGGCTTCGATTCTAAAGAAGCTCGAGCAGCAGGGAGACACCGTTTACGCATGGCTCCAGCGTGGGACCAAACTCGCCTGGGCCTTCTCCGAATTCGCCGTGTCCTGTGGCAACAGATCCGCGACTGCGTGGAGGAACGACCGAGCCTTCGCCCTGTACCTGGGCAGGGTTTTCTCAAGAGGGGGCGTTTTGCCGACCTGATGCCATCCTCGCGGGCTAGGCAAGCGGTCGCATGAAGGCTGTTCTGCTGGTGGGGGGCGCCGGGACCCGGTTGCGACCTCTAACCTACGTCGTTCCGAAGTGCCTCCTCCCGGTGGGAGGGAAGCCTCTGCTCGAAAGGACCCTAAGATACCTCGAGAGCTACGGGGTCACGGAGTTCGTCCTCTGCGTGGCCTACCTCAAGAAGCAAATAATGGACGCCTTCGGGGACGGTAGTGCCTTAGGGCTAAGAATCGAGTATGCCCAATCCGAGACTCCCCTGGGGACTGCTGGGCAGCTAGGAACAGCGGCTCCCCTGCTCAAGGAAACCTTCCTCGCAATGAACGGGGACATCGTTACCAACTTGAACATAGGCAACCTCCGGGAGACACACAGGAAGGCGGGCGGGGTAGCCACCATCGCACTGAAGGAATTCGGTGTGAAGATTCCCTACGGACATGTCGTAGTTGACGGTTCTGGGAATGTGGAAGCCTTCGTGGAGAAACCCACCCTCAACTTCATGGCCAACGCAGGGGTCTACGTCATGGAGCCGAGGGTACTGGAGATGATACCGCAGGGGAAGACCTGCAGCCTCGAGACAGACGTCTTCCCCCAGCTGATAGCAAGGGGCGAGAAGGTAGGCTCCTACTACGAAGCCGCCTACTGGGCGGACGTGGGGTCCATGGCTGACTTCGAGAGGGTGAATGACGAAGCCATGGCGGACCCCTCGATCGTGCTTCCTCCGAGGTCTCGTCCCGTTGAATAAGCAGGCGGCCGTTATCGGCCTGGCACTGGTGCCGTTCGCCCTGGCCTCGGCTATGGCCTTTGCCGCCTGGGAAGCAGCAAACGGAATCGAGGCGTGGCGGATGATAGGCACAACGCTGGCCTGGATAGTCAGCTTTGCCATTGGCACACAGATATTCTGGAGAAGCGTGGAAAGATTAGCCTCGAATCAGTCGGCATAGACATCGGCGAGTCGACGGCAGTGGCCGTCGCCCTAGTGACGTCATACTCAATCGCCAAATTCGAGATCAGGTCCTTCCCCGCAAGGGGGATTAGCGGGGTCGACGTACACAAGCCCGACAGGCCCGTGAGGGCCGAGATGGGGGGGCTGGCGGTACTTGCAGCCCTGGCGCTTGCCTCGCTCTTCTACTTCGGGATAGACTTCACACTTGACGGGCCACCGGTCCTGTTCGCTGCAGCCGCGTCCACCGTGGTCCTGACAGGGATGGTCGGGGTCGCAGACGACACTCACGAACTGAGCCAGAGGTTCAAGCCGCTGCTCATTGTGGCCGCGTCTGCCCCTCTGATGCTGGCCCTGGCCGGAAGGACGAGCATCACTTTTCCAATCCTGGGGAATGTCCACCTCGGCATACTGTACTCGGTCGTTGCAGTTCCTCTGGCAATCACCACCTCGGCCAACTTCTCCAATTTGCTCGCAGGGTTCAACGGGCTGGAGGCGGGGTCCGCCACCATCTCTCTCGGTACGATGACTTTCATCTCCGAGGTGACCGGGCACCCCACCGTGGCGGCTTTCGGTATGATTCTGACTGCTGCCTACCTTGGCTTCCTCTTCCTGAACTGGTACCCGGCGAAGATCTTCCCCGGCGACACGGGTACTCTGGTCGCGGGCGCGGCTCTCGCAGCCATGGGACTGGCGGCTGGGCTAGAGTTCGAGGCGATCATCCTGAGCGTTCCCGCTGCCATGGACTTCTCCCTCAAGGCGATTGACCGTCGGCCATTCAAGCAGAGGCACGTTTTCGGGAACGCCGTTGTCGGTCTTGACGGCATCCTTGAGCCGGCACCCTACCCGGCATTGGTGCATGCGTTCATGAAAGTCTCTCCCCTCGACGAAAGGGGGCTCGTCATTTCAGTACTGGCGCTTCAGGCAGTCTTCGCGCTCCTAGCAGTAGCCATCGCGTTGATTTTCATTTGAACTCCCCGCCGCCTGGGTCCACACCCCAGGAGCCTGCCAGGATCAGGAAGATTTGGGTCGCCATGAGCACTCCTTTCCAGGCCAACTTCTTCGCCCCCCTGATTACCTCGCTGAGGGGTGAGTTCGACTTCGTTGTCACTGCCCGGGAGCACGACAACATCACCCGGATTCTGGAGGCCAAAGATATCGAGTACATCAAGGTGGGGAGGCACGGGGGCAAGGACCTGGGCAACAAGCTCGAGGCCTACGCCGAGAACATCAAGCTGATGCTCCCCATAGTGAAGGAGGAGAAACCCGACCTCCTCCTCACGGAGCGATGGCCAGAGGCGGTGAGGGTCGCCTTCGGCCTGAACATCCCCTCCTGGGCCATCTTCTACGACGAAAGGGAGCAGCACGTCAACCACCTCGTCTTCCCCCTGGCAAGCAGGGTCTATGTCCCGAGGTTCTACACCTTCCAAGAACTTTACGCCAACGGGGTCACCGACCCCGACAAGGTCGCTTGGTTCAACGGCTTCCACACGGGCTACCTGAAGGGGACAGTCCCAGGCCGCGACAACCCATTCGAAAGGCTGGGCATGAGTTCCCCTCTCGTTTTCGTAAGGCCCGAGCCCGAGTTCGCCTCGTTTTTCCCCGCCCACGAGCCGATCCTCGAGAGGGCCGTCGAGAAGTTGGTCAAGAAAGACATCGCCTCTGTCGCAGTTCTCCCGAGGACTGAATCCCAGCAAAGAAGGTATTCGGCCATGGGAGCGAACATCCTCGAATCATCTATGGTCGAATCTCCGGTCGCCCATGCCGACGTTGCCCTGGGAGCAGCGGAAACGATGTTGATGGAGGCGTTCATCCTCGGCAAACCCGCTGTGAGCGCCATATACTGGGAGGCGTCGAAGCCGGTGACAGAGCTGCACAGGTACATTCCCCACTCCACCGACCCGACCAAGATTGTGGGCTACGTGGAGGAGTATCTGGACCCGGACAACCAGAGGGCGTTCAGTGAAAAGGTCTCCCTCCTGGTGAGGAACATGGATAACCCCGCGGAACTCATGGCAAACGACATACGGAAGCTAAGCGCCCCGATGAAGGCTGAAGTGCCCTTCAAGAGACGGTCGAGGTTCGAAATCCATCTCGACATAATCCAGGCCGCGTCCTTGAGACCCCTCCGGCTGACCCAGATCATGAAGGACGCGAACATCTCCTACAATGAACTGAGAGGCATCATCGAGAGCCTGGAAGCCAGGAACCTCATCAAAGCTGAGACCAACATCGGCGGGAAGTATTACCAGGCGACCGAGGAAGGGCTTAGGCTCTTGGACGATTATCGTAACCTTCGCGGCAGGTTATTTAGCGGCTTCTAAGAGCACGGCCTGAACCGGTAAAAAGATGGGCGTGCGGTTGAGCACCCATCTACTGGTGGGTGCTCAGGTTTGGCACCCCTCCCACACACCCAAGTTCAGCTTCACCGTTGCTTGCAATAAAAGCTTGATGAATCCAGAAACCATCCTAATGAGAATGAAATTCTTGCACCTTGCTTGCCTCTGCTGTGAGAAAGACTAGGTTGAACCTCAAAAGAGGGGCGAAAATCCTGGCTCTGAACGCAGTCTCCTCCCCCCCTGGCTCCAGTCCGACCTTGGCCGGCCCGCTGCTGAGCCTTCTTCGGCTTCGTTATGGGCCCATCCCTCAATCGCGCCCGGGGGAGCGGAACGCCCCCTCTATTGCCTGTGTTTCCGTAGACTTCGACGTCACCATGCCTTCAAGGTTCGACGACAATCGTAAGGGGACCCTCGCGCTGGTCGAACTAGCTGGGAGGTATGACATCCCGCTCACATGGGCTGTCTGCGGCAAATCGGCCGAAGCCGACATGAGGTCCTACTCTGTCATGGCGGACGGCTCCCACGAAAACGAGATAGGGGTGCACACCTACTCCCACCTTGATGCCACAGCTTCCTCGGCCGACCTCTTTAGGTCCGACGTCGAGCGCTGCATCCAGGCACTCGGGCTGGAGTCCCCCAAGACCTTCGTCTTTCCCTGGAACAGGGAAGCCCACTTCGACGTCCTCAGAGGCCTTGGTTTCAGGGCCTTTCGGGGGAAGGAAAGGGCGATTGGCAACCCGGTCTTGAAAGAAGGCCTCTGGAATGTCAGGCCCGTATACTACGTGGACCAAAAGTCGAGAGGGGCAGAGTCTCTAATGAAGAAGTACGTCGACCTGAGCGTGGACCTGTCGACCCCGTTTCATCTTTGGACGCATCCATGGGCCTTGGTGGTGGGAGGAGAAACGGATCCTATGATTCGCACCCTTGAATCCCTTTTCGCCTACATCGCGGAGAAGAGAGATCAGAAGCTACTGGCCACTTCCACCCTCGGTGCGATCGCGTCCTCCCTCGATGCCGAGACAGCAGCCGCGGCGGGGGCCGCGTCCAAAACGATTCAACCTCCGGCGATCGTGAGTTGAAGATCGCACAAGTGAACTCCTACTTCCACCCCTTCATGATAGGGGGGGCAGAGTGGTACGTCTACAACATGTCCAAGGAGCTCGTGAAGTCTGGGCACGAAGTGACGGTGTTCACGGCGGACCGCTACGGTCACAAGAGCGCCCCGGCCGAGGAGGTCGTCGATGGCATCAACGTGAGACGCATTCCTCTAAGGCTCGATTGGAGCTACAGGATGAAGCTCTGGGACGGGCTCTCCAGTGCGCTGAAGGGCGAGTCCTTTGACATCATCCACACCTACGACTATGCACAGAGGCACAGCGTGGACGCGCTGAGAGCGGCCAGGTCGTCGCACACGGGGACCGCTCTGACCATATTCGACGTCCATTCCTCGATTCCGCGCCGCTGGTACAAGCGGGTTCCCATGAGCTACCTCGACGGGTACTTCGCCCGACGGACTTTCCCGCTCGCAACAAGAATACTCGTCCGCGCCCCCGACCTGATCAAGGGCCTCCCCGAGATTGGCCGCTGGGAGAGCAAGGTAAGAATCTCCCCTTCAGGCGTACGACCGGAGTCGTTCCTGAAGTACGACGGAGAGGAGTTCAGGCGCCGCTTCTCCATCGAAGGTTCCCCCCTAGTTCTGTTCCTCGGCCGGCTCAACCCTCTCAAGGGACCTCAGCTCATCATCGAGGTCGCGCCAAGGTTGCTGAAAGAGTTCCCTGGCGCCGAATTCGTGTTCGTGGGCCCTGACCAATCAGGGTTCAAGAGTGTCTTGGAGGCCCGAGCAAAGGAGCTGGAAATCTCGTCCCATGTCCACTTTACAGGCATGATTTCCGATTTCACGGAAAAGATGCAGGCCTACGCTTCCTGCGACGTGTTCTGCCTCCCCACCAGCTACGAGGGGACGAGCCAGGCAATCTTCGAAGCCATGACCCAGGGCAAACCAGTGGTGGCGACAAGGACCGGCGGCATCCCATACCAGGTCGAAGACGGGCAGGATGGGTACCTGGTCGACTACGGCGACCTCGACGCTCTCGCCGAGACGCTTGCATCCTCGCTGCGCGACCTTTCGAAGGCAGGGGAAGTCGGGGCCAGGGCCAGAGCGAAGGTTATGAGATTCCAGTACCCGGCCCTGGCGGTAGGGCTGCAGTCGATCTACGAAGAGATAATCCAGAACAATGGAAATTAACCGAAAGAAGATCCTAGTAACGGGAGGGGCCGGCTTCATCGGCTCTCACCTGTCCGAGGCTCTGCTGAAGCTGGGGGCGAAGGTCACCGTCCTGGACAATTTCGACGATTTCTATCCGGGGAAGGAGTCGAACGTCGAAGGGCTCCTCGGAAACGAACGATTTAGCCTGGTCAGGGGGTCTGTCCTCGACGAGGACCTGCTCCACGGCCTGGTCAAGGAGGCCGACGCGGTGGTGCATCTCGCCGCCCAGGCAGGAATCCGATACTGCAACGAGAAGCCGCTCAAGGCCAACCAGGTGAACGCGACGGGGACCCTGAACGTGGTGGTCGCCTGTCGCAAGCTGGGGGTGAACAAGGTCGTTTACGCATCCTCATCGTCGGTATTCGGGGACCCAGTAAGGGTGCCGATGGATGAACTCCATCCGACGGAGCCGAACAACCCCTACGGTGCAAGCAAGCTGGCCGGCGAGAAATATTGCACGTCCTTCGCGAAGGCCTTCGGAATGGACATCACGTGTCTTCGGTACTTCTCCGTCTACGGCCCAAGGGGACGCCCAGACCAGGTCCTGTACATGTTCGCCAAGAAGGCTGCCGTCGGCGAGGCTCCCATCATATATGGCGATGGCACCTATTCGAGGGATTTCACATACGTCTCGGACGTGGTATCAGCGACCATCCTTTCTCTCTACACGGACTCCGAAGCGGGGAGGGTGCTGAACATCGGCTTCGGAAAGGACTACAGGATGATCGACGTGGCCCGGAAGATAATAGCGCACTACGGTGGTGACTTCGAACCTCAATTCGTGAAGAAGTATCAGGGCGATTTCTCCAAGACGCTCTGCAACAACGAGCTGGCGAGGCGGACCCTCGGGTGGAGGCCGGAAGTGAGTTTCGACGACGGCCTCAGCCTCTTCTTGGACTGGTTCGATGCAAACCGAATGGCCAAACTCGCGAATGACAAGATGAGGCCACAGGGCCCGCAGCGCATCCCCACGGGCCTCTACTCTTGAGGACGCTCGCCGCGGCTTCCGCCTTTGCAGCGCTTCTGTTCCTGGCGTTTGCGAGCGCCCACCTGGCGTCCGCGGCGGTATCCACCGTCACCCTTTCGTACAACGTGGTTGGCGACGGAACTTCCCAGTACCCCCGTCTCCAGTACGTTTACGAGGGTCAACATAACAGTGTCAACCTCACTGCGGTCCCAAAACCCTACGTCATGGACGCAGGCACCGAGTGGGAGGTTTCTCAGTCCATTCCCAGAAGCAACGACACCCTCAGGTGGGAGATCAACGGGACGAACATAGGCATTGCTGGCGGTCAGACCGTCGTCCTTAGATACTACAAGCAGTACTTTGTCACGTTCGAGGTCTCCACGTCAGGGCCTACCCGCTCCTTTGATTACCCTCGCGTCAACTACACATCGTTCGGGAACAAAACCTCTGTCCTGGCGGGAAGTTCTGTATGGGCTGACTTCAACACGAATTACACCTACCGAGGCGTCTCCACTCACTTGCCCCTCACGCGGTGGTATTGCCCCACATCCTCATGTAACAACGTGGTTAACGGGACCTTGTTGATCAAGCCACGATACATAGAGCAGTTCCTCGTCTCGCTCAACCTCAACTCGATCGGCCCCGACCGGCTTACGTCCACGTCCCTGGTTGTTACGGGACCGCTTGGGGGCGCCCAATTGAACCAGAGCCTCAGCGCACCCGGGGAGACCCTATGGCTCGACTACAACTCCTCTTTGGCCTTCCAGAACGTAGTCTACTCCCAGAGCGGGCAGAGCCGGATGGCATTGCATTACGTCTCGACAACGATAGCCACAGCTCCTTCCAACGTGACGGCGACCTACGTCGAACAGTATCCGCTATCCGTCTCTTTCGGTGTGGCCGGCGGGACGGCGCCGTCAGGTCCCGTCCTCAATGCCACTTCCAACGGTCAGGGGATTTCGTTGGAGCTTTTCCCGGGGTCCGCGCCGTCCTGGCTGGACGCCGGCTCAGCGTACTCAGTTTCGAGCCAACTGGTGGGCTCCACCGCAGACGAAAGGTGGGCCACCTCCACGGCCAATGGTGGGGTGATGAACGGTCCAATCGCCCTGAACCTCGAATACTTCCATCAAGTGCGGATCGCTTACAGCTACTCGGTGATGGGTGGTGGGTCAATCAACCCTTCAAACGTATTCTACTACTACTTCGGGGCCCAGACCTTCTCCCCCCTCAGCACGTCACAGAACCAAATCTGGGCTGACGCGGGGTCAATACTGGACGTGCAGGGCACCTTCACAGGCCAATCCTTGCAGGAGAGGTGGCAGCTGGGGTCTTCTCCGTCCACTGTCCTCGCAAGCCCGAGTCTGCTCTCGTTCGTCTACTATCATCAGGTAGAGCTCCAAATTGCATACACCATCCCCCCCGGAGGACTCCCACGACCCCCCGTTCTGACGGGATCCGAATTGGGGTCCCCGTTCACCTCAAGTCTGCTTTCAGGGAACACCATCTGGCTCGACAGCGGGACCCCCTGGAGCGTTTCCGAGTACCTTCAGAGCGGGATTACTGGGGAGAGGTGGGCAGCGACAGGAGGCGAGAACGGAACCGTGGGGCAGGCGGCCTCGATTCAACTAAGCTACGTTCACGAATACTACGTGTCCGTGAGCGCGAATTCCCAGGCCGGGGGCGTGACGAGCCAAAGTGAGTGGGTTCCAAACGGCGGTTCGTTGCAGGTGTCTGCAACCCCGAACGTAAATTGGGCCCTCGCGGGGTGGCTCGGAGGAGGTCAGGGGTCCTATTCCGGCCGCAACGTTTCGGCCATGGTAGTTGTCGTAGCCCCGCTCACCGAGACGGCGGAATTCGACCTCGGCTTCGTCGTCCACATCTCTGGCGGAGGAAGCGCAACCGTTTCCTTTGGCACGTCCAGCTACACCGTCGGGGGGAACCCGCTTACGTTTTATGTGGCCCCTGGTACCAGCGTCGCCTTGACAGCTAGACCCGGCCCCTTCGAGTCCTTTGCAGGATGGCGCGGGGTATCGGCCGGGAACGCGGGAGCAGTAGTCATTGTGCCCAGTTCCCCGGTCAGCGTGACGGCCGTCTTCGTAGTTAACGGAGTCCTGGCGTATGGGTTCGTCGTTCTCTACTGGGGGGTTGCAGTCTTCGCCATCGCCTATTTGGTCAGGAGCGGGCGCATATCGCTGAGCCGAATACGAATTGCAGGTTGTTGGGGTGCCGGGCCTGACTAAGGAACCAGGGGCTGGAGCGAAGATGGCCTTCCCCTCGGCAGGCTTGAGTGGCATCCGCACAGGTAGCTCTAGGATACTCGGCGTTGCTCTGATAGTAACCAGCGTGCTTCTTTTCGCCGTCGCCTTCGTCACCGGATTCCTCCCCTTCGAACTGGCCTCTCTTGTCGCCTTCGTCCTTGGGGTCGCCTTGTTGGCGGTGGAGTTGGAGGATCGGGTCAGGCTCGACCTCGCCGCCGATTCGATGGTCGGATACCTTCGCACTCTGAATGGTACACTGAAATCGATGAGGGTAAGCGGCAAGGCAACCTACATCCCCTACGGAAACGAAGTCAGAATGGTCATGGAGCAGGACGGAGCGAGTTCAAGGGTTGAACTCCCCCCGGTGGGGTCAGGGATTCACGATGAACTCGTGGAGCAGCTGGGCGTACTGTCTGACAAGGGCCTCGAGTTCTTCAAACTTTGGATACCCAAGACGCTCACGGACAACCTCTCGACTTCGGACGAGGTGAAGGTCTCAGGGGAAGGGGCACAGGTCGAGGTTTCGATGAGCAAGCCGTTTGTCAGGCGCCTTTGCGTCGACCCGTTTGTGAACGCGAACGTGTGCTGCAGGATGGGTTGCCCTCTGGCCGCGGGAGTGGCCCAGACACTGGCGGTCACTACCGGGAAAGAGGTGCGATTCGAATCCTGCACCTACGACCCCAGGAGCCGAACGGCCAAGACATCCCTCACCCTGGCCAAGAGCGGGTAGCATCGAACTCCTCTAGGCACCTGGCGCTCGTATTCCTGCTGCCCGCGCCAGCCGCATTCATCATGTGGCTGAATGCCTTCCCCGTCGAAATTGCAATCTCGCTGGAGGGGGTCATCCTGACCGTCCTGTCATTGGGCGCCATGGTGATCTCAATCGTAGCCTTTGCGAAAGCCCTGGGTTCCCAGTACGAACTCAGGGGAAGCCGGGCGGGTCTCTTCTTGGCCGCCGCAGGGATCCTTGCCTACCTTGTGGGGACATCACTTCAGAACGATATTCTCCATCTGCTATCGGTCGCTCTCTTCTACTGGGGGGGCGTCCTCTACCTCGGGGGAATCAGATCCCTGGTCTCCGCCCTCCCATGCGGCCTAATTGTGATGTCTCTGTTCATCCCGAGGGTGTCAAGGGTGTGGGGGTTGCCATACGTCGAAGGCCTCTCGTGGGCAGTAATCGTCACTTCGGCCTTCGTGCTCCTGAACCCCGGAAAGAGTAAGGAGCCGCTGGGGTGCGGACTCTGCGCCTCCTTCAAAGAGAGGGGGAGGGGGTTCTGCGGCTCGTGCGGCCGCCTTCTCGGACCGACAACTTCAACCGTCTCGCGGAAAACAATCGCAGGGTTTGCTGTCGTCACAGTTGCAATGCTGGCCCTTCTCACCTACACGGTCCCAATGCTCAGCGTGGCCCCGGGAACCTCCTTCGTCAACGTCGGACTCGGGGGTGCGCAGAGCAGCAGCCCGGCTCCCGTCCCAGGTTGGGGGGTCAAGGCTGCGGGTGTGCCAGGGAGCGGCCAGCCAGGGACTTACACCTTAACCAACGGGAGGACTTCAATCCAGGCCTACGTCTTTACCTCGTCGGACCCTCGTTCCGCAGCTTCGGCCCTAATCCCTCTAAGAGGGAAGGCAACCAACAGTTCAGGGCTCCCCGCTTCGATTGCTGCAGCGATGTCCGGGTACACGGTCAGGCAACACGGGACAGACTACGTCGGTCTTCAGGGGGTTTTTCAGGTCGGAATGTTGAACGGCTCCCGAGTGTCGACTACTTTCGTCGCGGTGGATCTAAAAGAGGCGTCGGCCTCCTTCAGGGCTGACAACGGGTCCGCCCTCTATGGCGCTTCTAAAGCGCTGATCGGCTGGGCGTCAACTTCCCAACTCTTGACCCCTACGGTCGCAGTTCTGCTTTCTGCCTACCAGTTCTTCGCACAGGAGGCTCTGCTGTGTTCACTCGCCATTGCCGTTGTAGTCCTCTTCACGGTGGCGAGGGACGACGAGCTCGCTAAAGAGAGGAGGCTTGAATCCTCTCACGCCCTGACGGGCTACGAGAGGTCCGTCCTGAGGGCCTTCGACTCCGGTCCTCAGATGATGACAGGGGAGCAGCTCCAAGGACTCACCAAGGAGATAGACCCCAACGTTTCCGATGCCGCTTTCTACTCCTCTCTTGAAGACGTCTCTAGGCGGGACCTAGTCTCTCCTTCGGTCATCGTCCGGGCAGGAAGACCCACATTGCTCTGGAAGTGCCTCCTAAAATGAAGCGGAGATTCGCGGTTCTCGCAGTAGTCCTCCTACTCGTTCTGCTGGCGGGAACACAGGCGACGACCCCCCATGCGGTCACTTCAGCCTCGGCACCCGGCACCTGGTGGAACACATCTTACCGTTTCAGGCTCCCCGTCACCGTAGTCAACGGCGGCTCAACCCCGTTCGTCAACCAGACCGTGATGGTGCACGTCAACTTCACTCAGTACCAGGCTCAGGACCCTCTTGCCAGCGCGAGACTGGTCGACGCCTCTGGCAACGAAATCCCTTCGGTATTGGTCGGCGCCCAATTCTCAGGAGCCTTCTTGCTGTCGGCCTACCTGCTCTTCTCGGCCAGCATACCGGCCGGCTCTGCCCAGCTCTACTATGTCTACTACGGGGGGCTCTACCAGACGGTCCCGTCCTACAGGACCTCGCAGCCCTCGAACTCTCTCAGCAGCGGTTTCATGAATGCTACCCTGCAGGCGCTCACATTCGACTCGTCCCGGCTTAGGCTGGGCTTTGGGACGGTAGACACGGAAAGCACGATGACGAAGGTCTCCTACACTCTGGGCGGGCAGGAGGAGTACGGTCCCACCGTCATTTCTCGTCAGCCCTTCTCCAACGACACAGGCCTTGTCTTGGCGGGCCAAATCGGGAGCGGTTCCACGATAGCCTACGAGACGACGCAGGCAGGGGCCGTCCAGTTGACTCGTATCCTTGTCTTGTCGACAAAGGGAGCCCTCACCATCGACGCAGTAGAGAATGGTGCTTCCTCGGCCGTCTCGAGCGTTCAGCTCACGTCCCTCATTGGGCTCGGAGGGCTAACCAATTCTGGGATTTCCACCTCCGTGTATGATATCGGCGCACAGCTCCTGTACACGCAGAACCCGGACGGGTACTTCGTTGTAGGGTACTCGCCGAGCCCCGTCTCGTTCACGCTGGGCTCCACTGATACCGTCACCTCCGAGGCGCTAAGCGGGACGTTCCCCGGGGTGTCTTCGTATAACCTCGCCTCGGCGGCCGGCTTCACCTGGAGCCTAGGCGACCTCGAGCCCGGTGCCGCCACGTGGGCCTCCTCGAGCTGGGGGGTCGCTTCTAGCCTCGGTCAACTGGTCGCGAACCTGCCTCCTTTGCCCTCGGGTGCAAACCTGGGGAAGGCGGAGGTTCTGAGCAACGCTGCCCCACAGGCGACCTCACTCTGGTCGGCCCGGGCTGTTCTCACCAACGTTTCAATTCCCGCGACTGGGTTGGTCGTGCCCTTCGGAATCGGCAGGGGAGTGTTGTCCCCAGGCGCTTCATCAATCACGGGAACCTACACCTACAGCTTCCCGCCGTTACCCCAGGATGATCCCCGCGCCTGGAGTTCCACCGCTGTCTCGACCGGGAACGCTACCTCCTTCGCATCTTCCCAGTATTACGACTTCGGGACAGGCCAAGACGTAGCGCGCTTGCTGACCTACATCCCGAGGGCGGGAAGCTCCTCTGCAGCGTCGCTGATCTCGACAGGCGGATTCACAGTTGGGGGGACGAACGCTGCGCTGCAGATCAGGTACCTGGCGTCCTTCAGCACGGTTTCTGGCGACTTCTCCGCCCAGAACTTCTTCATCGCGGCCGACTTCGACCCAACCCTGAGCGGCAACTACTCGGAGAGCATACTCCTGCCCGTCTCGGGCAGCTCGACTGTTCTCCCTGTCTCGGGCTGCGACTCGTCAGCCTCGCAGACTGTGCCCGCGTCAAAAGGGCTTTCGACTGGTCTTCTGATAGGTGATGGCACGTGGAGGACGCTCTCGATTGCGTTGCCCTCATCCCTCCCGACTTCCGGGTTCGATGCGAGGTTGAGGTTCTGCATCTTCGCCTCGCCCGGGTTCGTGGGGCAGATGAACCTGGAGGTGGCCTCTGCCGGAGTGGTCCACAGTGGGTCCGTGTCGAGCGTCATCGAGCCGACATTCTCGCACACTGCACCGGAGGTGACCCTAGGCTATCTTCCTCAGGCTCAGTCGATGGCCACCGCCGGAGTCACAGCCAACCTGACGATTTCTCTTGCGTTCCAGGCAAACTGCTCAGTGGGCTGGGCTGATGGTTCGACATTCAGTGGTTACATTTCTCCCCCGAGTTCGTTCAGTATCGGCGATTCGACTCTCCGCAAGTCCGCGGCTCTGGGCGTGCCCCGCCTCGACGGCGTCCTCATAATTTCGGCAGTTTCCCAGTATGCGGAGTCCGGGAAGGTCAACGGGACGGCTGCGTCTGTATCATCTGATCCTGGGATCGCGTTCCTCGGCGCGGCTGGCTCGGGCACCGGAGTTCCCCCCGTGCCTTTCGCCTTGGCCCTCAGAAGCGAGCCGCTTGAAGCGGTCGTGGTCGACCAGGACCACGTGGGTGTCCCAGGGGCCCTGGTGGTTCCTTCCGTCGGCGGCGTTTCGCTCCCAGTCACCCTCCTCACCAATGCGTCAGGAGGTGCCCAGTTCCAGCTGGTCCCATGGAGCTTCCGGTTCAATGCCACGTACCAGGGATACAACGTCGGTACAGCTGAAACACAGGTTGGCACTCAGACGACTCTCCCCATCTCGACAAGTCTGTATCAGCTGACCCTCCTGGTCAAGGATGCCCGCGGGGGTACGATTGCCGGAGCTCAGATAGCACTCACGATAGGGAATTACAGCTACTCTGGGTCGACCGACAACCAGGGGAGGTATTCCTTCGAAGGCGTCGCCAACGCCCTCTACGGCCTGACCGTCACCGTTGGTGGAGTGAGTTACTTCACAGGGGAGGTCGATGCTTCCGCTAACAATGCCGTCATCCAGGTCACCACTTCCTACCTTCCTCCCTCCACTGAGCTGACCATAGCCGTGTTGCTGGCGATTATCCCGGTTGCGCTCATCGTTGCTTACCTCATAGCGAGAAGATTGAGGCCATCCCGGTGAGGACGAGAGCCGCACTCTGTGCCTCGGCGATTCTGCTGGCGCTCATGGCTGCCTCCGTCCCACCAGCCCATGCGCAGCAGCAGCCGTTCAGCGTGATCTATGAAGTCAGCCTGGACCAGCACTTCGGACTCTACAGCCAGACCACTCACGAGGTCACCTTGTTCGTCTCCGGCAGCCCCGAGACGACCAACGGCTCGCTGGTCGTCACGGTTTCGTTCTCCTTCATCTTCGAAGGAATTTCAGGCCTCCCCACCGGCGCAAACTACACTATCTCATCCGTTTCCCAGCACCCGGTCGTGAACCAGATCAGCATCACATTCCCCCCAGGGACCAACTCGTTCGACTTCAGCGTCGACGGGAAGGCCCACGACACAAGCGTGGCATTTCGAGGCGCGGCCACCATCGACTATGCGACCGTCTCGATGAACGCGCCCCCCTACAACCCCGCGTCCTACCAGGTCCTCCTCCCCACCTCCTCGCGTTTCGAAATAGTCTCAGTCTTCCCGGGCACCGGCCCCGGGTTGACGACCCAATACGTCACCATCAATGGTACGACCTATTTGGCGACGGGATTCTCCTACCTTGCCTGCTTCACTCAGGCCTGCGCGGTGTCAGTCGGAGCGGACACAATTTCAATAATCTACCAACCGGAGTACTTCAGCTACTTCCTGGCCGCCTATCTCGTGTTCGCAGTCGCGGTGTTGACCGGGGCTGGTCTCGTTCTCAGGGAAAGGAGACAGGGCGCGCTCCGGCTCCTGGGATGGGCCAGGCGGACGACGTTTCGCGTGCTTACATGGTTCGACTCGAAGAAGCTCCTTGCCTCCCTGGTCGTAGTAGCCGTGGTCATGCTCGGGCTGGCGTTGGCTTTCGGTCCTAGTCCCTCCCCCAGGGCTTACCTGGCGGCTACTCCCGAGACCGCTCAGAAGCTGGGTCCCCTCGTCACAGCTGCGGGGTTCACCTACCTCACTCCCGACCAGGCTGGGGACGAGTTTGACGTGATGTCAAGTCTGAATGCATACTATACGGTGATCGTGGCCGACTACCCCCCCGCCCTCCAGTCCGCCGGGTTCCTCGCCGACTCCAGGATAATCGTCCTCTCCGACTATGCCAATGCCACCCTGGTAAAGGGCCTCCAGTCATATTTCGGGCACTCCGTCACGGTGGTCAACAGCCCAGGGTTGATGCAGTACGACCTCTCTCTGCAGGCGAGCGGCTACACCTCGAACCACCTCGGCCTGCCTGTATCCAAGTCGACGTATTCCACCGTCACATTGGTTGAAGGGTTGCTCAGTCTGACCATTCCCTTCTTCGCCCTTGCCTTCTTCGCGCGCTCCATGGTCGAATCCGGCTCGAAGGGGTTCTCGAAGCTGGCCCAGGCAGCAGCATTCTCGTTCTTCATCTTCATGTTCGGGGAACTTGTCTACATTCAGACAGACATCCTCCTGGCTCTCCCTGTGGCGCTCCACGCGACGATAAGCTCCCAGGAGACTGCCATCGGGGTCCTCGGCTTCGGAGGAGGGAGCAGACCCAGGATGGTCATGGGAGCTCTTGGGTTCATCTTCGGGGCTTTCGCAGGATCCCTGAGGGGAAGGAGGATCGACAGGGTCGTTCTTATCGGGCTGATATCGGCACTCCTCTTCCTCCTGGTGGACCCGCTCCAGCTCGGACAGGATTTCTACAACGTGCTTCTACAGGTGCTCAGCAGCGAAGGGGGGACGGCGTTTGGCCAGGCTGCCTACACTCAGCTCAGGACCTTTGCCGGCTTTTTCATGAACGCCTTCGGGAATGAGGTGATCCCGACCTTCTTCTCGCAGCATGGGGCGGTCCTCTTCTTCGCGGGGGCCGTGCCATTCGCGCTCTACACTTACGTTCGAAGGTCCACGGCTACGCTCCTCCTCTGCTTCTCGGCCGCGGTCACGGCGGTGGGGTACGTCAGAATCGGGGACCAGGACCCGCTGAAGGCGATTGCTTCGACTACCCCCGGGTTGGCCATGGCTGTCGTGTTCGTGGTCGCATTCCTGGCATCCGACAGGGTGGAAAGGTTCCTTCGGCTGAGACTGGGGATAGGCTGAGCCCAATCCGACTTTTTCCCTTTTCCCTCCAGCGCTGACGAACATTGAACATCTGTTACGTTACGCCAGACGTCGCGGTCCCTCACTTCAGGGGAGCGTCCACTCACGTTTATGAGGTCGCAAAGAATCTGTCCGCCCGAGGGCACCGCGTCTCGGTGGTCTCTCGAAGGCTGAAGCGCTCCCAGCCCAGGTGGGAGGCGGTTGACGGATTCGAGACGTATAGGACTTTCCAGGGGCTCGTCTTCGAGCCGCCAACGTCAAGCTACAGCCCCTCACACGTCGACAGGGAGAACCTCTCGCGCCTTCAGAGGATCTACTCCTGGTATCTTCGGTCCTACAGGGCGTTCCAGCTTGGCGCTGAAATGGCCTCAGTAATGTCCGGGAGGGAAATAGACGTCGTTCTCGAACGGGAGACTGCCTTCGGCGCCGGCGCCGTCCTCAGTTCGATGATTCGCGTACCAATGGTGCTCGAGATGGTCGGCCCCAGGGTCAGCCCGATTTCCCTGAGGAGGGCCAGCAGGGTACTGGCGTATTCGACAATGATGGCAGGGGGAAGAGTTCCTGCGAAGAAGCTCGAAATCGTGCCCGCAGGTGTGGATACAGCACTCTTCGCCCCTGACCCCGAAGCGAGGGAGAGGATAAGGAGGAAGTACGACCTGACCGACGACTTCGTTGTAGGATACGTCGGGACCTTCCAGCGTTGGCACGGCGTAAACGAGCTCCTGCTGGCCTGCGCGAAACTCGGCCCTGGCGCCAGAGGCCTGAGGCTCCTGCTGGTGGGCCCATACTATTTGGACGCAATGAAATCCGCCCAGGAGGCAGGAATTGGAGGGAATGCGGTCTTCGCCGGCCCAGTTCCGTACGACGAAGTACCGGACTACGTCAACGCCTGCGACGTTCTTTGTGCGCCCTACGACCCCCGTCTGTCCAAGCTACGGAACGAACGGGGCATAGGCGCTCCGCTTAAAGTGCTCGAATATATGGCCTGCGAGAAGGCGGTCGTGACGACTAGCGTTTCGCCGATAACAGAAGTGATTGAAGAAGGTAGGACAGGTCTGTTGGTCCCTCCCGGGGACGTCAGTTCGCTAGCGTCGGCCATAGAGGAGCTCATGGAAGACCCGCGTCTGAGAGAGAGCATGGGAAAGGAGGCAAGAAGAATCGTTGTCTCCGACTATTCATGGAGGAGCCTCGCAGGGATGTTCGAGAAGGTACTGAACGACGCCAGGGCCAGCTTCGTCGGGGGGCGTGAAGCAGCGGGTTGACCGTGCTGGAAGCACCCAAGGAACAGCCAAGGTCGGAGGCGGCTCCCCCTGCCATTGAGCTCATCGACATTTACAAGCGGTTCGCAGGCGTCCAGCGGACATTCAATCTATCTCCCCGGCGTTTCGTCAATTCTCTGTTTACCGGGAGACAGTGGGAGACCATCGCTCTGAACAAGGTCAGTTTCTCAGTGGACCATGGTGAAGTCTTCGGGCTGCTCGGGCCGAACGGTTCGGGGAAGACAACCCTCATCAAGATTCTAGCTAACCTCGTCCTCCCGGACTCGGGAACCGTCTTCGTAGACGGCATCAACGTTGTGAAGACGCCATATGCAACTGCCAGCCGACTTCAAACCGTGCTTTCAGAGTCTATTGGACTCGAGAAGAGAGTGACCGCAAGGCAGAATCTCATGCTCTTCGCGTCTCTTTACAGCCTCCCGAAAGCTGAAGCCGAAGAGAAAATCGACTATCTGCTGGACTACTTCGGACTCAGCGAGGTAGCAGACAAGATGTCGCAGACATTCTCCACAGGCATGGCGCGGAGGCTCTCCGTCTGCAGGGTGTTGCTCAGCCACGCTTCGATAATAGTCTTCGATGAACCCACCAGCGGTCTGGACCCGGCGGCTGCGGATGACTTCAGACGTCTCATCCTCGAAGACCTGGTCAAACGACAGAAGAAGACTATCCTCATGGCAACTCACAACCTGGCCGAGGCGAGGACGATGTGTACCCGCATAGCACTCTTGAACGAAGGTTCGCTCCTGGCCATAGGAACACCCGATGAAATCAGGAAGTCGGTAGAGGACCGCGTTGACGTGTCCATCACCTTGGCGACAGGCGACCGCCCCATAGACGGATTGCAGGGGGAGCTCGAGAAGGTGGATGGCGTCTCCTCAGCGGTAATCATGGATATGCACTGGTTCAAGCAACTCAAGATATCGGGCAGGAAAGACTTGGACTACCTACGCGTTCTCTCTCTGTTGTCTGCCCGGGACCTTAAGGTGCAGTCCTTGGAGACCAATTCAGCATCTCTCGAAGATGCCTTCTTCAGGCTGACGCGTGGGGAGAGGAAATGAGACTGCAAACCATCGAATGGGGCAAAGTCTGGGCCCTTCTCAGGAGGGACATGAGCAACTGGGCCTCCTACAAGATGCAAGTAGTGATAGCGATACTGGGCGCCCTAGTGGGATTCGCGTCATGGGGATTCAACGCCAGCTACCGAAACGTCACAGTCACACTGTACTCGTATCAGACGACGCCGGTTGCACAAGTCTCGTACCTTTCCTTCATAGTCTCTGGGATATTGGTATCGAACGTCGTACTCTCCCTCACCGGGGGCGTGACCAGCGGACTCCGACCTTGGATGCTCGAGAGCATCTTGATGACGGGAATAAGGCCCTCAACGTTCGTGCTCGGGACAGTCGCGTGGTCTTACCTGTTGTCGGTTATCTTCTTCTTCCCTCAACTCATGATCGGAATCTTCTTCTTCAACGTGAGTCTTAGTGTGAATTTCCTGTCGTTCTTCGTCTCGATCCTGATTTCTGGAATCATCGTCTTCGGAATCTCAATGGCCAGCGTGGGCATGAGGCTGGTGACGAAGGTGACCGACCCAATCAATTGGATTCTCGGAATATCCATGTCTCTTCTCTCTGGACAGACGTTTCCCGTACAGTACCTTAACAGCTACTTCCCAGGGATTGCATACATCTCCTGGGCTCTGCCCTACACCTGGATATTCGACATCGTCAGACTTTCGACGTTGGCGAACGCGTCCATTTCTGACCCGAGCGTCGCGTTTGCCTTTCTTGTGAGCTTGGCATACGCAGTCGCGGTTGTCCCACTCGGCCTCTATTTCTTCGTCTGGGGTCTACGCAGGGCGAAGAAGCAGGGGACCCTGGGCTGGTGGTAAGACACGACCGAGGTCACTAGATGAAACAGGTCATCGCAGAGGCGGGCAGAGTGAAGGTCGTGGAAGTCCCAATACCCCAATGCAAGGAAACCGAGGTCCTAGTCAGGGCCGAGTATTCTGTCATCAGCACAGGCACGGAGACTTGGACCCTAGAGTCAACGAAGCCAATCGGGGCCGGCGAGCTCGTCGGCGACTCGTCCAGGCTGAGCAAGGCCGTCGGGTTGGCCTCGAACGTCCTCAAGAAGGAGGGGGTTGGCGGGCTTGTCGACTACGTGAAGGCAGTCAGGAGCCCGGAAGTGGCCCTCGGGTACAGCCTATCGGGAACGGTCGTCCGAATGGGCAGAAGTGTGACCGATTTTGCTGTTGGGGACCGCGTGGCCTGCGCCGGCGAGGGGTACGCCTGCCATGCAGAATATGTCGCAGTTCCGAGGAACCTACTGGCGAAGGTCCCCGAAGGAGTGAGCATGAGGGAGGCGGCCTTCACAACTCTGGGAGCCATCGCTATTCACGGATTCAGGCGCAGCTCGTCGGCCCTGGGAGAATCAGTGGCAGTGATAGGAGCCGGGCTAGTAGGGAACCTCGTCGTCCAGGTGTGCAAGGCGGCGGGATGCAGGGTAGTGGCCCTTGATGTCAGACGCGAGAGGCTTGAACTCGCCTCAAGCCTAGGAGCGGACTTGACCATAGAAATCGCAGACCCGAACTTGCTGAACCACATATCTCACTTCTCCATGGGCAGGGGAGTCGACGCAGTAATCGTATGCGCGTCTGGTCAAAGCAACGACCCCGTGAACCTGGCCTCCAAGCTGGCGCGCGACCGAGCGAAGGTCACAATCGTCGGCAGGGTCGGAATGGGCTTCGACCGGAAAGACTACTATCAGAAGGAACTGGACGTGTCGATGTCCAGGTCTCTGGGCCCAGGGAGGTACGACGTTAGGTATGAGGAACAGGGCTCCGACTATCCAGCGGGTTACGTCCGCTGGACCCTCAACAGGAACATGGAGGCATTTCTTGGGATGCTAGCCAACAAGACCATCAAAGTCGGCGAACTGGTGGGGCAAGAGTACCCGGTTGACAAGGCGGCAGAGGCCTACGAAGCCCTGAAGACCTCAACCAAGGTCGCCCTGTTGATACGATACTCCCCCGAGCAGGTACCAGCCGAGACTCCGGCAGAATCGAAAGTGGCCTCACGGCGGGTAAGGGGAGCAATCGGGGTCGCCATCATAGGACCAGGAAACTACGCGAAGGAGACGCTCCTTCCGCTCCTACGGGGGAGCAAGAAGGTCTCCCTCAATTGGGTCATCGCGTCCGACCCCATCCACGCGCGCCAGGTAGCCCAGCGCTACCGCTTCGAGAGGTTTGCCACAGGCCTAGAGGACGCGCTCGCCGACCCAAAGACAGACCTGGTCATCATATCCACCCCTAATTACATGCACGCCAAGATGACCACCGAATGCGCTCGCGCAGGCAAGGCGGTCTTTGTCGAGAAGCCTCTTTGCATCACCCCCGACGAGCTCAAGGAAGTGGTGAGGGTCCAGAAGGAGACTGGAGCCCGCATCATCGTGGGGTTCAACAGGAGGTACGCCCCGTTGGTACTGAGGATGAAAAGCCTCCTTTCGCAGCTTGATGGCCCCTTTCTTGTCAGCTACAGGGTCAATGCGGACCTCGTCCCTGCCACCAAATGGTCCCAGGACCCCAATCTGGGAGGCGGCAGAGTGATCCATGAGGCATGCCACTTTTTTGACTTCTTCAACTTCATCCTAGGCGCTAGCGGGCCTACGGTCTCCGTCACCTCAACAGACATCAATTCGTCGACGGTTGTCGCTAGAGACAACTTCGTCGCGGTATTGAAGTACACCGACGGGTCCGTGGCCTCGCTCACCTATTCTGCGCTGGGGGCCAGGTCGATGGAGAGGGAGAGAATCGAAGTGTTCGCCCAGGGACATGCCTTCGCCCTGAGCGACTTCAAGAGCCTGAAGATCTATGGCCAGAAGCAAGAAGAAGTATCTCTCGGAACTCAAGACAAGGGGCACGCTGCTGAGCTGGAGGAGGTCTTCAACACCCTGTCCTCCAAGCCATCCAGCCTGATTACCTTCGAAGACGCCGTGGAGGCCATGAAAACGACCTTCGAAGTGGACTCCAAACTTCGCGAACTCAGCGCACCACCGGGCGAAGGATAGTACCGCTCTCTCTGACCCTCCGCGCACGCCCCCGGCCTGTTGGAATGACCTGATCTGATGCAATTGACCTCAGTTAGGAGCAGTGAATCGCCTGCGGTCCCCAGGGTCTCCGTGGTCCTTCCCGTTTACAACTCTGCGAAGGTGCTCCCCGCCGCCCTGGCAGAGCTTGACAGACAGTCATTCAAGGACAGGGAGATAATAGTCGTGGACGATGGGTCCACAGACGAGACCTGGGGGACCGCCCAGGCACTATCGGCGGGACGGGACGACGTGGTCCTCGTTCGGACCGAGCATCTGGGTCCTGCTCACGCCAGGAATGCAGGGCTCGAAAGGTCGAGGGGTGACATCGTCTTCTTCTCGGAGTCCGACTGCGTCTACGATGCAATGTACCTGCAAAGGGCAGTCGACCGACTTGATTCGCAGAAGGACGCAGCAGCCGTCTGTCTCACGGGCGCGCCTTTGATCACCCGAGTCACGATGGCGACGAACTGCATAGACATAGAGAACAAAGTGCAGCATCGCCTTCTGGGCGAAGGGAAGATCCAGCCTTTCTATGCGTGGGTCTACCGACGCGAGGTGCTGCTGAAGCTGGGGGGCTTTGACGACAGGCTATTCCAAGGTGAAGATAGGGATCTCTTCAGAAGGCTGAAAAACGCAGACTACGTCGTTGCCTGGGTTCCGGGAGTCAACTGGCGGCACGAAAGGAACCAGACGACTCCTGAACTCGCCAAGAAATGGATCGGGCGCGGGAGGACGAGGCTTCTCTACCTGATGAAGCATAGGCGCCTTTTCGAGATACTGAAGACCATGGTCCCGTTCTGGGCGACGGTCATTGGACTGGTCCTGCTTCCATTCTTCCCTCTGGTCGGGGCCATGCTCCTCATCCTGGTCGCGGCGGCCTTCGTGGCAAGCACAGTAAGAATCATGAAGATTTCTTGGCCTCTCGTTCAGAGAAAGAGGACCTACGCCGGCTACCCGCTGTTCATCCTCATAAGGAGTTTCTCCACTGCCATCGGTTACTCCCTGGCGTTCGTAATGGTCCTCGTCAGGAAGATGCAGAGAAGAGAATTGGCTTGGAGTTCGGTCTAAACTGGCTCAATATTATCAAAGGCGGACCGGCAAGACTTCCCTGGGGCAACGAGCCCTCACACAGTACCAACTCGCATGGTTAGGAGTGCGTCGGCCGTGATATCGAAGGTGTGCCGCTTTGTAGCCGAGTATCCAACCGCAGGGGAATCGTCGTACGGCCTTCAACCTGTCTTCGTCAACCTTTCCGAGGAACAGGCCCGAATGGGCTACGAAGTGCACGTGATAGCAAGGAAGAGCGCCGGGCAGCCGCCTTACGAGACAGTGAAAGGGGTGCATGTGCACAGGGTCAGCAACCCCTTCAATGTCACTGCGCTAGAACTGAGCTTGAGACTCACCAGGGGCGAGAGGGACTGGGTGTTACACCCGCACGCCACCTCAGGGATTTTCCTGAATCTCACCCATAAGTGCCTGCCGACACCTCTGGTCTGCCATTCCCACGGGACCTCCAGGTCCCACGATGTCCCTGTCACAATGGGTAACGGGGAAGTCAAGGTGAGCAGAACCGGCGGCAGCATTGGATTCCACATGATTCGCGAGAGGATTCTTTGGTCTGGCGCCGACAGACTCCTCGTAGTCAGCAAGGCGGTGATGAGGGACGTGATAGAATTCTATGGTGTCGAGCCACACAAGATACGAGTAGTTTACAACGGCGTCGACACCGACCTGTTCAGCCCGGCAGGCGACAGTCCTCTTCCCCCGCAGCTGGCAGGCATAGCAGACAGACGGATAATACTGTTCGTGGGCCACTTCGGGCTGAGGAAGGGTATTTACTTCCTCATTCGTGCCATGAAGCGTGTGAGGGAAGAGTTCCCCACCGCGCACCTGGTCTGCGTCGGTGGCACCCCGGCCTGGCTCGGTCGGGCCGACTACGGGCAGATCCTAAAGCGAGAGATGGCTAAGAACGGTGTCGAGGACTGTGTGACCCTGCTCGACGCCGTGAAGAACACGGAATTGGTTGCATTCTATCGCAACTCGGAAGTCTTCGTCCTTCCCACCTACTACGAAGCATTCCCGAAGGTGGTGGTTGAGGCGATGGCCTGCGGAAAGCCGGTCGTCGCAACTCGGACGGGCGGAATCCCGGAGCTGGTCCAAGATGGAGAGACGGGTCTACTCATCCCCTTCGGGTCCCCTGAGTCAATTTCCGAGAAACTGATCATGCTGCTAGGGGACGGGGAAATGAGGGCGAGCATGGGGAGGCGTGGCAGGGAACGGGTGGAGAACGACTTCACCTGGCACGCTGTGGCTCAAAGGACCAAGGCAGTATACGACGAAATCGAGCCACGACAGAGGCTGGCCCTCTGAGTAGCCCCAAAGGCTGGCACCGGGGAGGCATTCCTCTGCGGGACTCCGAAGTTGGTACAGCCTGCGAATTTTGGAATTCTTCTCTCCCGGTCTACCCTCTGTCTTCGAAGTTTCTAACGAATGGGAATATGTATTGCGCGGCCCACGTGAATTGTGAATTGATATTCGAAAACTCACGGGAAAATCCACAAACGGTTTAACTTTAGGAAGGCGAATCCTCTTGTTTGAAGAACAAGTCCGCTGTTCTCCTTACTGTCTTAATGACGGCGGCGCTTCTTGTCAATTCACCCATTCTCATTGCGCCGGCGAACACAGCGTCCTCCAGCGGCCCACGGCTGGGTTTCTGGCTTCAAGATTCTGACGCGATCAAGTACCCTGCTTCGACCTTCTTCAACGCCATGTTCATGACCCCTCCATATCCTTCGAGCGTGGAGGTCATGATCTTCGCCATCCAGCAGGACGAATCGAACGGGTACGGCTGCTCTGCGTCGGCAAACTACGTGGGCAGCTCGATTAATTACTGGGGCCAGGTGGCTCAAATGGCCAATTCCTATCCAAACATCAGACTCATCTTCGAAATCGCCTTTGACCCTTCTTCTGGTGGCTCTGGTACCTACGGGCTTAGCTGCTTCAACACCATGGTCCAAGCCCTATCGCAGTTCCCGAGCGTCTATGGCCTGGGCGTCGAAGGAGAGTACACCAAAGTCTCGGATGGCATGACCGAAGCACAGATGCAGACTGCGATGAACGACGTCACGTCCGCGGGCAAGCTCTTCATCAATTACTACGCCCCGGTTGCTATTCCATCAGGCGGCTACGACATCACCCACACAAACTTCCCTGCGCAGGGAGACCAGGTGGGGACCTTGCAAGACCACGACTCCCAGACTGTCGGAATCTCTTCCGGCTACTACGACGGGTTCCCCTTCCCATCCACCTTCACTTGCCCCATAGGTCCAAACGACGTGGCCACGGGCGCTCTCACCAACGAGCCCCAGGGTTACAACCAGTGCGTGATATCGACAGAATTGAGCGCCGCGGTCAGCTTCTCTCCTACGTCTGCCAGGCAGTTCTTGGAGTTGTGTCCGGGCTTCTCTTCAAGCGGGAGCTTCACCGGAGCCAGCGGTCAATCCACGAACCAACTATGGGACAGTCCAACCCTGAGGAATTGGATCTGGACCGACCCCAACTATCAGCCAAACTTTGTCCTCTCCACCTCAGCAGTTGCAACCACTTCCACTTCGCGCACCACTTCCACTTCTTCCGGAACAACTACAACGAGCCAGAGGACGTCCTCCACAACGTCCACTACGTCTACCACCTCCACTTCCTCCAAAGTGACCACCACGAGTCAGACAACGTCGGCCGCCACATCCTCAACCACTTCGACATCGAGGACGTCAACCACTTCGTCCACCTCGTCAACGTCGTCATCGACTACCTCGTCTTCTTCTTCATCTCCCTCCTATTCACTGTCGACCTACGTAGAATGCCCAGGTGCCGTATCGTATTGCGGCGTTGCGAGCCCTGTGGGCTCTTGGAACTACAGTAGCGGAACAGTAGTGACATTGACTGCAACCCCCTATGGCGGATTCCTGTTCAGCTCCTGGAGTATCTGCACCGGCTCTTGCCAATCAAGCACGACCAATCCTCTGCCACTGACGCTCAGCGTCAACACCGCAGCAACAGCGATTTTCGTTTCAGTCAACGGCAACTCTACGACCACTACCTCAACCACGGCCACCTCGTCCACCACAGCGGCAGAAGGCAGCACATCATCCACGACCACGACGACAACCTCCACTTCGGCCAGTACTAGTCAAACCACGTCAAGACCCACGACGGCTACCGTGGCCACTCATACCTCCGAGCAGGACTCTGCGCTCTCAGTCGTCGGCAACTGTCCGTCAACGGGGGCCGGAACCTATGCAATTGGTTCGACGGCCGTGGTGGAATTTGCAGGCATCTGTGACAGGAGCGGTGGTACGGGGCTGAGGGTGAGTTCTTGGTCCCTCGATGGCATGGGGAACGTCACTATCGACACCAACGCCACACTGACCATATCCATCGTGATGGACTCGCCACACACGATGGAGCTCTTCACAGTCTCCCAGTACTCCCTCACCCTGGACTACGGGGCGCAGGCCTCACTCCTCGCAATTACACCTCCCACAGTCCCTGGCGACAACTATTGGTACGACTCGGGCACTCGTGTCACCTTCACAGGCAAGGTCGACCCGCAGGGCTACACTGTGGCGGGCTGGGCGTTGGACGGAGCGAGCCCCGTCGCTGTTTCTGGGGTCCCTGATTTCGTCTCATCCTTCGCCATGATTGCCCCACATACCTTGCACGTCCTGCTTTCGATCGCGACGGGTGCCTGCACCTCGAACAACTGCGCCAGCACCCCGACCTTTGACGTAACTGTTCAGACGAACGCGAACAACCCAGCAGGCACATGGATCGACGGGGATTACTACTCGAGTTCCGTGACCTTCGCCTGGCAAGCGGGCTCCGTACACAACATCACCGCGGTAGTGGGTACAAGACAGTCCTCGGTGCGCACAGCCTTCAGCGGCTGGTCAGGAGAGTCGCACTCGCAATCGCCCACCCTCATGCTGAGCGTGAACGAAAGCGGGCACCTCGTGGCGGATTACTCGAGGTGGTATCTGGTCTCCCTGTCCTTCACAGACGCGAGCGGGGAGCCGCTGACCCCTCAGTCCGTCACCCTAACCGGTCCCCTGGGGGCGCAGAAGCTGGGAGCAAATCTAACCGCATGGGTCGAAGCGAACACTCGGTTCACTGTGACTTCGGCAATGTGGATGAATTGGAACGTGATTGCGGCCAACGAATCGACCTTCAGCGTCAGCCAGCCAGCCTCCCTTGGCTTTCCGACCGACGTGTACCATCAGACGATAAGGGTAACAGACGTTTACAACCTCCCGCTGCAAGGAGCTACGGTGAACGTCACGGCATTGAACGGAGTCAAACTCTCCGCGGTCACGGACGCACATGGAAGCGCTGAATTTCGGGTACCGCTGGGACTGTTCACTGCTGATGTTGGGTACATGGGAGTCAGCAACCAGGTCACGGCATCATCGGAGGGCAGCCACAACTACGCGATGAGCTTTCTGCTAAGCTATCCGCTCCTAGCAACCGTCGGGACCATCTCCGCGGTTACAGCAGCATTTGTCCTCTTCAGCCTTCTAAGGAAAAGGCCTGACAGAGGCCTCCAGTTCTTCTCCGACTGACCGTAGTCGCTTCTCTTCGAGGCGCTGCCGAATCAGTTGGCGTGCCGCGCGATAGCCTTGGATTAGGTCATCTTTGCCTAAACCGAGGTTTCCGAAGAAGTTGGCCTGATGTTCGCGTCAAGGGCCAAGTCACTGTCTGCAGACCTGGTGGCCTCAGCCGCCGTGCCGTTCGTTGCAGTGTGGGTGTACGAGATCGCAAACTGGCTAGTCTTGGCAGCGCAGGGCTACGTTGTCTCCTTCAGCGTGACCGCAGGGCTCCCGGTGGGGGTGGCTGTGGTTTCAGCACAAGGCGTCTCTCCTCTGACGAAGGTGTTCCAGGTCGCAATCTCGGTAGGCCTTCTGTCTCCCCTTGCGGCGCTCTTCTCAAGGAAGGGGTTATTCGTGGCGGAGGCCATCGTCATCTCAACCTTAGGGGCATATGTCGCAAGCTCCTACTGGGAACTTCTGTCGGTGCTGACAGTGATTCCCGTGGCTGTCCACGTTTTGGTTTTCCTGGCCGGAACCGGCATCTTGGCGGCCGCCCTGCTCCATGCCCTGGGTCAGCCGCGGAGTCTCTCCTTACCTCCTTCGACTGCTGTAACCTGCGATGCCCTTGTCGGCAAGATCCCCTCTCGAGATTCCTAGGAAGGGTCGCAGGCTGCATCCTGTCCCCTTCGGCGCCGCCTCGACGCTGATTTCCTTGAGCATGCTAATCACTTTCGCCACGTCCCGGCGAGTCGGGGTGCCTCGCGAACCTTCATGGTTTGGGACACAGACATCGTTCGCTTCCGTCCGGCGTGATTGAAAATGAACATCTGCATGCTCGCCGATAAGCCGCTTCCGTCAGAAAGACCGACCGGGATTGGGGTCGCCGCATTCAACATTGCACTCGCCCTCTCGAGACGTGGAAACACGATTCACTACGTCTGCAGGGGGAAGGCGGAGACGACGGCAAACATCAACGAACATCTGACCGTTCAGACAATCAGACACTTTTCAAAGGACAACCTGGCTGCTTCCCTTTCCATCCTGAAGAAGGAGGGATGCAATCTTGTACACGTTCACTCTAGCGCCGCAGCTCCGAGTCTCGTTGCCGCTTGGGCTCTCGGAAGACCCACATTGTTCCACTCCCACAGCGACCAGCCTCTTCATCCTCTAGGGCTGACCCTGATCCGCAACGTCGAGATGAGCCTGAGCCAGCGGGTGATTACGGTGAGCCAAAGCACGCGGGAAGAGATAGTGAGGAACCACCGGTTGTCGCCCGGGAAGGTCGTCGTGGCATACAACGGCGTGGACACGGACGAATTCAAGCCGTTCCCTCCCCCTGCCTCGGTCCTGCGGAAATATGGCCTCGAGGGGTACAACAAGATAGTACTGTCGATAGGGACGGTTGAGAAGAAGAAGGGACAGGCCAGAATGGTTGAATGCTTGCCTGAACTACTGAGGGCATGGCCGGATCTGGTTTATGTGAATGCAGGGGCCGCAACAGAACCGTTCCAGTCACGACTACTCGGCAGAGCGGAAAGACTCGGCGTCTCGAAGGCTGTCAGATTGCTTCCTCCTCTGCCCCGGGAGGAACTGGTCGCGCTCATTAACGCCGCCGAAATCTGCGTCCACCTTTCCACGCGGGAGGCATTCGGGCTCGCGGTAGTGGAAGAGATGGCCTGCGCGAAGACCGTCATCGCATTCAACCTAGATGCGATGCCTGAGATAATCGAGGACAGGGTGGACGGACTGCTCGTAAACCCCGGTAGTATGGAAGACCTAACAAAATCGATGCTGGGTGCGCTTGGTGACCCTGAGCTAGCCGGGAGCATCGGACAGGCAGCGAGGCTCAAGGTGTCATCGAAGTTCACCTGGGAAAGAACGGCGTCGCGCCTCGAGGAGATATACCGTGGTCTCGTCGGATGAAGCAGAGCAGTAGGTCGAGGCTGCTAATCGTGACGTTCGACCCTCCAACCGGACCCGGCGGCATCGAAGGCAGGACCAACGCCTACGCCGGATGCCTCGTCAGGCGCGGAATCCACGTCGAGGTCGCAGCAATTTTGAATGTCAAGAACTCGTCCGCGGAACCCTACCAGGGGACTAGGCTCATCCGTCTCCCATCCTCTCTCGCCTACCTGCCAAGAACTGTCTCAAGCCTGATCAGGACGATTTCCTCCTCTGCCCTCGACGACGTCTTCTTCCTGAGCGGTGGAGCTACCGCCACAGGAGTGCTGGTAATAGGATTCTCGAGGCTCACGGGGAGGAAGTGCGGCGTCTTCTTCTACGGCAGGGACATCCTGCAGGCTCGAAACCGTCCCGGCAGGGGCATCTTCCTGTTGCTCTCTATGCTTCTCGCCGGAAGGGTAGCAACCAATTCACGTTACACCGCGGGACTTCTTCCGTTCAGTCCACGAAGGCGTCCGGTTGTCATCTATCCGGGCGTCGACCCCGGTATGGCCGAGGGTCTGCCCACGCCCAATCCCGATGAAACACGCCCCCGGATCCTGTTTGTGGGGAGACTTGTCAAGAGGAAGGGCGCCGACCTCCTTCTCGTGGCCTTTCGCCAGTTGCGCTCTCGATTCCCGGGGTCAAGGCTCGACGTAGTCGGGGATGGGCCCGAGCTCGGTGACCTCCGAAAGCTGGCGCAAACCCTCCGTCTCGGAGACTCGGTGACTTTCCACGGTGCGCTCGATGGCGCCGAGCTTCGGGAGAGATACGCCAGAGCTTCTGTGCTGGTCATGCCCTCAAGGGAATCCCGCGAAGACGTCGAGGGTTTCGGAACCGTGTTCCTTGAAGCGGGAGTCTTTGGCGTCCCTTCCGTGGGAACCCGGACGGGAGGGATCCCCGAAGCAATCATCGAAGGCGTCACGGGAAGGCTGGTGGACGGCGGGGACGTCGAAGCATTGAAAAACGCAATCCAGGACCTTCTCACCGATCCGCTTGAACTGCATCGACTGGGAGAAAACGCAAGGGCCCGCGCGGCGAAGTTCACCTGGAACGCAAGCACCGAACAGGTTCTGCAACTCTTCAGGGACTAGGGCATGAGGAAGTCGCCGAAACACGTTGTCGGAATGGTCGGCTTGGGATACGTAGGACTTACAACCGCCGCCTACTTCGTGTCGAAGGCTATCCCTGTCGTGGGGGTCGACGTCGACAGGAGAAGGATATCATTGCTCTCAAGGGGGTTTGTCCCCATCCATGAAGGAGGGGTCGAGCCTCTGATTCGGAGGGCCCTCGGCCGGGGGCTGATATCCTTTCGGAACGACTACGGCGCACTGAGAAAGTGCGACGTCATCTTCCTTGCCGTCGGGACTCCGGGGCTCCCCGGAGGGGCCATAGACACTACCTATGTTGAGGCGGCTTCGGCCGAAGTCGGGAGCCATCTGAAGAACATGCGCGGATACCCGGTCGTGGTGGTGAAGAGCACGGTCACGCCATCTACAACGGGAGCCAAGGTGCTCCCCATCCTGGAGGAGAAATCAGGTCTGAAGTGCGGGAAGGATTTCGGTCTGGCGACGAACCCTGAGTTCTTGCGAGAAGGGAAGGCCCTCTGGGACATGGAGCACCCCGATGCAGTGGTGATCGGCAAGATAGACCAGAAGTCGATAGGAATCATGAAATCCCTTTACAGGGAGGTCTACAGGAAGATGCCCCCGCTCCTAGTCACAGAGGCCGTCAATGCCGAGTTCGTGAAGTACGGAGTGAATTCCATAAGAGCCGTGCAGCTCAGCTTCATCAACACCCTGGCCAACATGTGTTCGAGAAAGGAGGGGGCGAAAATTGACGAAGTCATGAAAGGGCTTCTCCTCGTAACACACATCGACAAGAGGTATTCTCGCGCGGGTTTGGGATATGGAGGATCGTGCTTGCCTAAGGACTCGAAGGCTCTGATTTACCTGGCGCAGTCACTGGGGGTGGACGAGAGCCTCCTTGCCGCCGCGATGAAGGTCAATGATGGGCAGGCGGAGGAGGCAATCTCGATGGCAGAGGGCCTTATCGGCTCCGTCCAGGGCAGAAAGATTGCTGTACTTGGGCTAACGTTCAAGGCGGGTACGGACGACACGAGAGAGTCAGTGGGGCTCCGGCTTGTGAAGAGGCTCGGCGAATTGGGAGCTAGCGTGAAGGCGTATGACCCAGGCTACATAGCCGGTGTACAAGGCAAAACTGGCTTCGAGCTCGTGAAGAATGTTGAGGAGTGCCTTCATGACGCAGACTGCTGCGTCGTCACAAACGAATGGGACCAATTCAAGCAGCTCACCCCTCGGATTTTCAAGAGACTGATGAAGAGACCCGCCGTGGTCGACGGAAGAGGGCTGTACGACATCGCAGAATTCGGCGATGCGGGGGTCGAAGTGCGCAGGGTAGGGGTCGGACCTCGGTAACGGAGACGTAGCAAGAAAGGAATGATGAAGTCCGACTCACTGGCCCCAAGGCCCGATCCCGGAGGCGGGTCTGCGCCCAAGTACAGTGTTTGCATGCTTTGCTCCAACGACGGCGAGAGTGTGAAGGCGAGCGTGGACAGTGTCCTCGAGCTTGGAAAGTATCGGAGGCTTGAACTCGTAGTGGTGGACAACCTGAGTAACGACGAGTCCCAAGATTTCCTGCGACGATACAGAGATGCCGGGTCGATCAAACTCATCGAACAGGGGTGTTCACGGGGGGAGGGCAGGCAGCTCGGGTTCAGGGCCTCCAGCGGAGACTACGTCCTGGGGCACATGGACTGCGACGACGTCTTTGACGCTGAAGGGCTCAACGCGATGCTCGACACGTACCATTCGAGGTACGAGGGAATGCTTCTGATGACGCAGAAGAAGGGCTCTGACGAGGCTTCGAACATCACCATAGGGCCGCGGTCCCTCCTGGAGGAGCTCGGGGGCTGGCGAGACATGAACTGGGGGGAGGATTGGGACCTATGGGCGAGGGCGGACGGCCTGGACAAGTACGCCTACCTCCCATACCCGCTCGAGAAGCCTCCCCACCGCATAATCAAGGTCAGATACGGCATCTACGGCAACCCCATGAGCAGATTCGGAATGCGGAGTCAAAAATACTCCGATGCAATCAAGACAGGAAGAAGAATGTTCAAGACTGGAGAACCCATGTCTGCGTCACAGAGGACGGCCTACTACGCAGCCCGAATTGGTGTGATGCTGAGGCGGAGCTACATGACACCCGTTCCCGACCCAGACTTCTCCGAGTTTCCACCAACTTGAAGGCCACCGAAGAGCGAAGAGGAGTGCGCTGAAGGGAGAGTTCCGTGGTCAAGTACAGCGTCTGCATGACTTGTTACAACGAGGCAGAGACGGTCAGGGGCTCGCTGGACAGCCTCCTCGGGCAGCTAGACGAGGACTATGAAGTCGTCGTCGTTGACAACTTCAGCGCAGATGGAACCTTCGATGTGCTCCGAGAGTTCAATCAGACCCACAAGGTAAAGGTGATTCGCAGGAGGTGCTCGCGAGGTGGAGGACGACAAATAGCCTTCGAAAGCGCCTCTGGTGAGTACGTGATCGCGAACTTGGACCTTGACGACAGATTCCTGCCCGTGTTGAAGAGCATCATCGCCTTGTACCATGAGAAAGCAGAAGGGAGCTTAGTGGCAGTCTTCAACTTCCCGGCCGGCCCCTCCGAAGAGTGGGTGCAGAACGTGACAATCGGCCCGCGCGAACTGATCTCGTCGCTCGGAGGCTGGCGTGACTTGAACGTATTCGAGGACTGGGACGTGTGGAGCCGGGCGGACGGCGTCCAAAAGTACAGCTGGTCCTCGTTCAGGTTCGCCGCCAACAAGACCGTCCACCCGGTGTCAAAGAGCGCCCTTCGCAGGCTGCTAGAAAGATACGAACGGTACCGGGAAAGGCTCAGGCTCGGAATGAGAATATTCAGCTCCGGCGAGGAAAAGGGCCCATCACAGAGATTGGCCTACCTGGGCGCCAGGTTATCGCTCCTCCGCTCAGGGGTTCTACAAGGCCAGAATCCAAGGTTCGATCCGCTGGATGAGCGTCTTTACGTTGCATTTTCACAGGAGAATGCAAAGCCGCCCGTCCCAGCATCCAGCGGCCGATAGGGGTAAGCCGCACCGATGCATGTTGTTGGCGCGAGGATGATGACGCTCCCTGGCCTGAGGGTCAGCGAGGGATGACGGGATAGCTTGGAATCAACCAAGAGCGACCGAGAGCGGAGCTACGACATTCACGGCGCGGTCTCGATAAAACTGGTCGGCCGCGACCCGGTTTCCAACATCATCGACAAGACCCTGAGTCTCTTCAGGTCCGCCCCGGGGGTCCCCGACCTCACGCTTGTCCTCGGCGAGTACCCGAGCCAAGAATGGAAACCCACCGGAACGCTCGTAGGAGACAGGATCCTCTACGACATCAACTCAAGAACCACGACCGACCTCCGTACCAAGGTCACAGAGAAGCTAGAGAAGTCAGAGACGGAGTATGTGCTGGCGGGGGATCTGCGAATACCTGGGGAGCCTGTCACAGTCTACGTCCCGAACTTGAGGAAGCCCGTGACGCCAGGCAGAAGCTTTCGGCATAATCTCAGGAGAGGCCACCTGAGAAGGGCGCTGCTCGCCGAGACAGGGAATCCCTTCGGGATGCAGCAGGTGGCACACCAGGCCGAGAGAATAACAGAGGCGGTCATCGAGCCGTTTCTGTTCTACAGGCTTCCGGCGAAGGAACTGTCCCTCATCCACGCGACCGCGTTTTGCTCGATGGGGAAAGCGACTCTGTTCGCCGGGTCGGCGAACATAGGCAAGAGCACCCTCGCGCTCCAATTTGTTAAGGAGAATCGCGCTTTCCTCGGGGACACCCTGGTCATTCTTTCCGAAAAAGGCGAGGTGCTACCATACCCAGGGCTTGTGAAGCTGCATGGGGGGCATCTGGCGGCGTTCCCTGAGCTAAGAGATCGACTGGTCCGGGGGACCAGTGGGATTGGCGCATCACTATTGCGCGGTGAGCTTTCGTCCAGCCCCGGGGATGCCATCGAGCTCCTCCCCCAGCACGAAATGACAGAACTGTTCGATGACGTCACCGTACCGAAGCACTGCGAGGTGGAAAAGGTCTTCTTGGTCAGGCGGGGGTCCTTCTCCGATGCCAAGAGCGAGGAGGTCGAAGCAGAGACGGTGGCCAGAGCCCTATCGGTAGACATGTTCTGGGAAATCGAGGCCGCCCCCTGGCGCAACGGCCAATTCGTCTACTCCCCCTCGGCCGCCACAGGCAGGGACTTCGCCCAAGAGTCGATGGAGCTTCACGCCAAAATCCGAGAGATAATTCGTAAGGGGATCACCGGAGCGAAGTGCCATAGACTCTCACTGCCAATCGAGGCGCCGGTGACAAGGGCGCTGAGCCTAATGGCTCTGAGTCAAGGACGCTAGGCAGTCCCGAGTTGTTGCGGGCGAAGGGGGCCCCCGGCTGGACGACAGAATTCGAGAGCCAGGAGTGGGACGACTTCGTCGAAGGGAATGGGGGCACCCCCTACCAGTCGTGGGCCTACCGCTCAATCCTGGAAGAAAGCGGCAACGACCCGGAGTACCTGGCATACAAGAGGCCCGGAGGACCCATACTTGCTGTCTGCCCGATGTTTCGGGCTCGGGTTGCGAAGTATCGACAGAGACTGACGGGGCCCTTGGAGACGGGAACGGTCCCTGACCCTCAAGAGAAGCTCAAGCCTCGGTCCTTTCAGGGAATTCTGCCGATACCGGCCCTATTCGGGCCGGAAGCGAACCCCGAGGTAGCGGCAAGAGCCCTTCAGCACTATCTCGAGGGAATGCGCTACCCCATTACGAGCTCGCTGGACATCATGACCTCTCAGAAGAGGGTCATAGAATCGTTGCTGCTTCTGGGGTTTCGCAACTGGAAGGCCCACGGCGATTTCATCACGGACCTCAGCAAGACTCCGACTAGCAACATTTGGAGCGACGCATTCAACAAACATGATCGACAGGACATAAAGTACTTCGACGGCCTTGGGGCCTCCTTCCGGCTGTCTTCCGAGGGAGGGGAATTCAACGAATTCCTCAAGCTTCACGAGAGCACCATGCTCAGGGAAGGCTATCGGCCGATGAAGGCTGACTTCCTCGCGCTAATGCGCCGACACCTCGGGGAGAAGCTTCAACTCGCCGTTTCCGACAGATCCGGAGAACTGGTGGCCGCACAGCTCCTCATACTCGACCGGCCCAGTCAAACCGTGTACATAGACAAAATAGGGTACACAAGATTGAGGAACATCCATTCCTCAGTCGTCTTCCTGTGGTTCAAAATCTGTGCATGGGCCGAGAAGAATGGATTTAGGTACGTCAACCTAGGAGGCGCAAGATCTGACGAGGCCCTCAGACTCAAGAGGAAATTCGGCGGGGACTTCGTGGAGTATCACGTATTCGTCATTCCAAGCGGGAGCAAGCTGTACCCGGTAACCGCGGGTCTCCTGAAAGGGGCCAGGAAACTCAGGGAGGTAGTCTCCCGGAGGCAAAGCTACCGCCGGCAAGGGTCCGAGCAGGTGGGAGCTTGATAACAGCTCCATGAGAATCGCGATAATCGGCACGCGCGGGGGAGGAGGAATAGCAACCCACATCAACGAGCTTTCAAGACAGCTCGAGATGCATGGCAACAGGGTCGCACTCATCTCGCCGAGGAACCTCGCCCCGCCACTCGCCTTGGCCAGATACGTCAGGAAGCTAGCCGCAGGTTACGACATCGTCCACGTCCACGGAGACTATGACATCCCAGGTCTGATGGCCGGGGTCGTCACCACCAAGGCTCTTGGAGGAGGGACGGTGTTCACAACCCACGGGACGGGCTCAAGATACTGGCGACCCGGGAAGCGATGGGGCGCCCTCTGGAAGGCCTCGGCCAGGCGGTTCGATGTGATCATCTCAGTCTCAGAGTATGTCAGACGAAGACTTGTGCAGATCCTCGGAGAAAACCCCCCAAAGCACTACACCATCTATAACGGCGTGGACACCAGTTTCTTCAGTCCAATCAGGAGCTCCTCGGACGAGAAGAGCAGGTTGGGCCTAAGTGGGAAGTACGTCATCCTATACCTTGGAAGGTTAGCGCCCAGCAAGGGGACAACGTACCTCCTCCAAGCTATGCCTTCGCTCAAGAACGAGATTCGCAACTCCATTTTGGTCGTGGGCGGTCAAGGGGAGCTGAATGACGAACTCAGGAACGAGGCGATCAGGTTGGGCGTCTCAGATGCGGTTGATTTCCGCGGGTTCGTACCCCAGGAGCTCCTTGTCAGCTATTACGGGGCCTGCGACGTGGTCGTGATTCCTAGCATAGTAGAGGCAATGGGCATTGTTCCCCTAGAGGCCATGAGCATGAAGAAGCCGGTCATCGGAGCAAGGACAGGAGGGATTCCGGAGCTCTTGAATGATGGGCCGACCGGACTCTTGGTCCCGCCAAAAGATCCCGCGGCTATCGCCAATGCCGTAATCGCCCTTCATGACAATCCTGTGCTCGCGACCGAGCTTGGGGAGAAAGGACGGGTTTTGGTGGAAGAGAAGTTCGGCTGGGAGAGGATAGCCGATCAAACCCTCGAAGCCTATTCCTGCGCCCTGTCCTCGTGAAATCCTACTGGAAGGTTCGATAGCCCATTCCGAAATACAGCATTTGCATCACTCACTACAACTGCGAAGGGACGGTGGAGAAGTCCCTCAACAGCGTACTCGGCCAAATTGATGACCGCTTCGAGGTCGTGGTGGTTGACAACCTCAGCAATGACGGCTCAAGACCCGTCTTGGAGGGGTTCGCCAGAAGGGGCTCGATTAAACTGATTCAGAGGAGGTGCTCCCGAGGCAAGGGGAGACAAACTGCAGTCGAGAACTCCGAAGGCGAATACATAATCTCCGGCCTAGACATGGACGAGACCTTCAAGCCGAGACTGCTTTCGTTTCTAGACTTCTATCACAAGAAATGCGAGGGGAAGCTCCTGCGCGGAAAATGGCAAGGGACGGTCGTCGCTCCCAGGCGCCTGGTGTCTGCCCTGGGCGGATGGCGAAACCTGCAGTACAGCGAGAATTGGGACCTCCAGAAACGCGCTGCCAAGCTCGGCATGTACAGGTGGACCATATTCCTGCTCACCGAAGGGGAGGAGAACCCTCATCCCGAGAGAGATACGTTCCTAGGAAGGACAAGATACAGGTATATCACATACCGGGAGAACCTGAGAGCGGGGCACCGCCTGTTTCAGCCAGGCGAGCATGTTGGCTTGCAGAAAAGGGTCACAGAGCTAGCAGCTGTCATTGCCTTTCCCTTCTACGGCTCATACCGCGAAGGAATAACCGGGTTCACCTCCAACGAACCGGAGTACTTTGTCGATTCCAGAGACTGGTGGTATGACGGGACCGATGCCGAGAGAGAACGCGAGAGGTACAAGACGCTATTGGCGAGGGAGTTTCCATGAG